>Ga0207813_100359_pt1 | contig 27906 bp, 29 predicted proteins | sample A23E3SouthBayCA_2_FD_187730 | JGI IMG/M metagenome (GOLD analysis project Ga0207813, IMG submission 187730) | Aerobic enrichment media microbial communities from Eden Landing Ponds, California, USA - A23 E3 (4) (SPAdes) | ecosystem: Environmental > Aquatic > Marine > Unclassified | place... | reverse complement strand
GCGAGGAGGACGGCATCGTCCTCGTCGACCAGGAGCGCTGTCGCGGCTACCGCTACTGCGTCGAGGGCTGTCCCTACAAGAAGGTGTACTACAACGCCGTGACGAAGAAATCGGAGAAGTGCGTCTTCTGCTATCCCCGCATCGAAGGGGAAGGCCCGGACGACGAGGTCCACGCCACCGCCTGCGCCGAGGAGTGCCCGCCCCAGCTCCGGCTCGTGGGCTACCTCGACGACGAGGCCGGCCCCATCTACAAGCTCGTCGAGGAGTACGAGGTGGCGCTGCCGCTGCATCCGGAGTTCGAGACGGTGCCCAACGTCTACTACATCCCGCCGTACGCCCCGCCCCAGCACTCCGAGGACGGCGAGAGCATCGAGTCCATCGAGCGGATCCCGCGGGGCTACCTCGAGGAGCTGTTCGGCGACCGCGTCCACGACGCGCTGGACACCATCGAGCGCCACCGCGACCGCGTCGAGCGCGGCGGCGAGAGCGAACTCCTCGAGATCCTCCAGGACAAGAACCCCGCCGAGCAGTACAGACTGGAGGTGTTCGACTGATGGACTGGCGCGAGATCGCCGGACTCCGCGAACGCGGGGACCTCGTCGTCGCGCTCGTCATCCTCGCGGCGGTCGTCGGCGCGGCGACGCTGCCGATGGTCACGAGCGCCCGGCCGGCGAACGAGGTGCCTGTCTCGTCGGTCGACGCGGGGGCCAACGCGACCGCCGAGGAGTGGACGCGCGTGCCGAGCGTGACGATGGCGCTGTCGAGCGCGCCGAGCGGCCTGCCCGCGGCGAGCAACGTCTCGGTCCGGGCCGCGAGCGTCCAGGCCGCGACCAACGAGAGCCACGCCTTCGTCCGCGTTTCGTGGGCGGACGCGACCGCCGACCGCAACATCACGGGCCCGCGCGAGTTCGCCGACGCCGTGGCCGTGCAGGTCCCCGAAGCGCCCGCCGAGCGGCCCCCCATCGCGATGGGCGGCTCCGGTAACCGCGTCAACGTCTGGTACTGGGCCGGCGGCGGACCGACCGAGGAACTGCTCGCCGGCGGCGCGGGGACGACGACCGACTTCAACGAGACGACGGTCGCCACCGACGCCGCCCATCGGAACGGCCGCTGGCACGTCACCTTCGCGCGCGAGATCGCCGCCGAGGGCAACCGGACCGATCTCTCCGTCGACCGCGACGTGGACATCGCGGTCGCCGTCTGGAACGGCTCCTACCACGAGCGCTCGGGCCGCAAGGCCGTCAGCGAGTGGCACTACCTCGCGATGGGGCCCGGCCCGGCGGGGCCGCCCTACGAGACCATCCTCTGGGGCGTTGCCGGTCTCGCCGTGCTGTTCGTGACGCTGGTCACCGTCGAGGGCGTCCGCCGGACTCGCGGAGGTGACGGCTCGTGAGCGGCGACGTGGACGACGCACCGGCCGAGGAGGGACAGCGCGCAGTCGCGCCGGACCCGCCGACCGACGCCGACCCAGACGCCGCGGCGCGGGGCGCGCTCTACGCGCTGCTCGCCCGCGCGACGACCGAACCGGACCCCGACCTGTACCAGGCGCTCGCCTCGGGCGCGCTCGACGCGGAGTGTCGGGCGCTGCTCGACCGCACCGATCTCGACGTGGAACCACCGGATCTCACCGTCTCGGAGGACCGCGAAACGGTCTGTGCCCGCTTCAACGACCTCTTCGAAGTCGGCCACACGACCATCGAGGACCGCACCGACGGCACTATCGACGCCCAGGGGCCCGCCGTCTCGCTGTACGAGTCGGCCTACCGGCCGGAGGCGTCGTGGAACGACGTGAACCTCGACCTCGCGCGGGCCTACGACTACTTCGGGGTGGCCGTCGACGAGGAGCGCCGCGAGAATCACGACCACCTGCGGCTCGAACTGGAGTTCGCGGGCTATCTCTGCCGGCGCGAGGCGGCCGTCGACCCCGACGCCGCGGCCGCGCGGCTGGACTTCCTCGACCGCCACCTCGCCGTCCTGGCGGAGGGGGTCGCCGACGCCGTCGCCGACGAACCCGGAACCGGCGTCTTCGGCGAGCTCGCGGCGTTCACGGAGCGGTTCGTCGCCGCCGACACCGACGACCTCGACGCCCGCCTGCACGGCGATGGGGTCGAACGTGACGACGCCGACGCGACCAACGCGGACCCGGAGGGCTCGCCGTGAGTCGCTCGACGGCGACCGCGACCGGCCGCGAGCACGACCGGTCCGGACGGCTCCGTCGCGCCGTCACGCTCGGCGGCGACCGCCCGCTCGCGACGACGGTCGGACTGGTCGCGCTCGCACCGGTCGCCGCGCTCACGCTGGCGCGCCTGCTCCGAAACAGCCCGGCCGGCCTCCCGGCGGCCGTCCGCGAGGCCGTTCCCGTGCTGACGACGCTCGCCGCGGTCGTCCCCGCGTTCGCATTCCTCGCCCTCGGCGCCGCTGCCGACCGCCGACCCGCGCGGACGGCGCATCTCGCGCTCGGTGTCTTCCCAGCGATGGCCGTCGCGACCGACGGCGCGTGGCTCGCGGCCGCCGCCGTCGTCGCCGTCGTATCCGCGGCGGCGCTGGCGCTGGCGCTCCGCGACCGCGCGACCGGCGACGGCTCGGCTACCCTGTCCGTCGAGGGACTCGCTCCCGCGGTGGTGTCGGTATTCGGCGTCGCCGCCATCGCCGCGTCACTGGCCGGCGCCGCCGGGATTGCGCCGCTGACGCTCCTGCCGCTGGGGGCCGCGGCCGCCTTCGCGACTCTCGCCGCGCTCGCGCTCGGCCGGCTGACCGACGGGGTCGATCTCCTCGTCTGGGTCGGGGCGGCCGTGGCGGTCGGCTGGTGGGCTATCGGTGCGCCCTTCGTCGCGGGCGCCGTAACGCTGGTCGCCTTCGGTGCCGGACAGGTACCGTTCGTCCTGCTCGTCCTCGGTGTCGGCGGCGCCGTCGCGGTGTCGGTCGCCGCGCTCCGGCGCGGCGCCGTCGGCCCGGCGGTCGGCGCGCTCTTGCTCCTGTTCGCCGGCGTCCCCGGCCGTCTCCCGCGCGCCGTCGCGTTCGCGCTCGGCCTCGTCGTCCTCGTCCGGACGTGGGACGCGGGGCGCCCGGACGCGACTGCTGCGAGCGCCGGGACGGCCACGACCTCCGGAGGTGGCACCGATGCGTGACCCGGAGGAGGCGACCGACGGACCGACGGACCCGCGCGTCCACCCCGAGCAGAGTCCGGGGTTCGGCGTCGACCACGCCGGCCTCGACGACATCGAGGTGAGCCGCGAGGACGTGGAGATCGGCGAGGCAACGCCCCGAGAGCTGGCCGCCACCGATATTTCGCGGATCGCCAGCGAGTCCACGCGCGAGAAACTGGAGCGGCTCGCCACCGGCGACGCTGTCGACCGCCAGCGCGCGGCGCTCGCGCTCGCGGAGGCCGACCGCGGTCCGGCGGTCGTCGAGGCGCTCGTCACCGCCGGGTTGCAGGACGGGGAGCCCGACGTGCGCCAGTTCGCCGTCGAGGCGCTCGCCAAACTCGGCGGCGAGCGCGCCGAGCGCGCGGCTCTGGAGATCGCAGAGGACGAGGACCCGTGGGTCCGCGCGGAGGCCGTCGTCGCGCTCGACCGACTCGACCGCGAGGCTCACGCCCAGCGCATCGAGGCCGCCCTCTCGGACGACCATCACGCGCCGCGGCGCAACGCGCTCGTCTCGATATTCAAGCGCCGCGGCGAGGGCGCGCTCGAACCGCTGCTCGACGCCACCGACGACGAGAGCGAGCGGGTGCGCGAGTGGGCGGTTCACCTGCTCGCGGGTGTCGACGACGACCGCGCCCGCGAGGCCCTGCGTGAGACCGCCGCGGACGAGTCCGAACCGCGGATCGTCCGCGGGACTGCCGCGCGGGCGCTCGACGCGGACCCCGGCCGCTTCCGCCGGCAGTTCACCGGCGCACTGGACCGCGGCGACACCACCCTCCCCGGCGAGGACCATCTCAATCGACAGCCGGATCTGTGACCATGTCCGACGAGAACGCCGCTTCGACCGACGGCGAGGAATCGATCGATCCCGACGAGACCGACGGATCGACGCTGAAAGACGACGTTGAGGCTGCACTCCGGCAGGTCCGCGACCCGAACGTCGGGAAGGACGTCTTCGAGGCCGGCCTCGTCGCCGACCTCGCGGTGACCGACGGCGCCGTGACGGTCGTCGCTGACCTGGACGGGTTCCGCCCCGAGGAGGGCGAAGGGGTCACGTCGGCGATGCTCAGGGCCGTCTCGGAGGTCCCGGGCGTCGAGCACGCCCACGTCGAGCGCGAGACGGCGGGCCCGGACGACGACGACCGCACGGCCGGCCTCGCCGACGTGGACACCGTGATCGCAGTGGCGAGCGCGAAAGGCGGCGTCGGCAAGACCACCGTCGCCACGAACGTCGCCTGCGCGCTCGCGGAATCGGGTCTCGACGTGGGGATCTTCGACGCGGACATCCACGGCCCGAACGTTCCCTCGGTGCTGGAGGTCAGCGGCCCCGTCTACTCCGACGACGAGGGGAACCCGATCCCGGTTGAGGTGTCGTCGAACGCGGAGACCGAGGAGGCGTCGGACGCGGCCGCAACCGAGGCGGTCGACGGCTCCCTCGCCGCGATGAGCGTCGGGCTGATGGAGTCGGGCGCGCCGCTGGCCTGGCGCGGCGCGATGGCCCACGACGCGCTCTCTGAGCTGTTCGAGGACACCGCATGGGGCGACCGGGACGCTCTCGTCGTCGATCTGCCGCCGGGGACCGGCGACGTGGTGCTCACGACCCTACAGGAGGTCGGCCTCGACGGCGTCGTCTTCGTCACCACGCCGTTCCACGCGGCGGTCACCGACACCGCCCGCTCGCTGGAGTTGTTCCGCGAGAACGAGGTGCCCGTCGCCGGCGTCGTCGTCAACATGGCCGGCTTTACCTGCCCGTCCTGCGGCGACGAGCACGACCTCTTCGAACACGGCGACCCGCTCGACGGTATCGACGCGCCCGTCCTCGCCGAGCTCGACTTCGACCCCACGGTTCAGGGCACTCCCCGGCCCGGGGCGGTCCCGGACTCGCTCCGGTCGCTCGGGGAAGACGTGTACGACCGCGTCGAGGAGATCTGGGCGGCCGACGTGCCCGAGGAGGCCGTCGATCTGCGCGGCGTCGACGCGGAGGCCCGCCACGAGCGCGTCCGCGAGGCGTTCGATTCTCTCGACAGCGGCGAGTCGTTCGCGCTGGTCAGCGACCGCGATCCGACACCGGTCCGGTCGTTCCTCGCCTCCCTCGCCGACGAGGCGGACGACCCGGCCGATCTGGAACCGTTCGCGGTCGAGCGACTCAATCCCGAGATATGGGTGCTCCGAACCGAGCGGCCGTGAGTTTCGACCGCCCGCCGAAATAAATCGTCTCGCTCCACGCGTCTTCCGTCCCTCTCCACGACCTTTTCGTCTCGCTCCACGCGTCTTCCGTCCCTCTCCACGACCTTTTCGTCTCGCTCCACGCTCCTTTTACCGGCCCGCCGCGAACGCCCGCCAATGGGTTCGCAGGGATTCACCGAGGTGACGCGGCTCGCGGCGGCCCGCGAGGAACTCCTCGCGGCCGTCGACCCGCCCGACGCGAGCGAGTCCGTCGCCGTCGCGGACGCCGCGGGACGGACGCTCGCCGAGGGCGTCGCGGCCGCGCGGGACGTGCCGGGGTTCGACCGCGCGGCGATGGACGGCTACGCGGTTCGCGCCGATGACACCCACGGTGCGAGCGAGCGCTCGCCGGTCAGGCTTGACCTCGTGGCGGGCGACGCGCCGCCAGAAGGCGAGGCGTCGGTCGGCCCGCGACAGGCGCGCTACGTCCACACTGGGAGCCCGCTCCCCGACGGTGCGGACGCCGTCGTGAAAGTCGAGCGGACCGAGAAACGGGGCGACGCCGTCGAGGTTTCGCTGTCGGTCCCGCCCGGCAACGACGTCGCACCTGCCGGCGAGGACGTTCAGGACGGCGCCTACCTCTTCGACGCCGGCCGTCGGTTGCGCGTCTCCGATCTGGGACTGCTCAAAGCCGCCGGCCACCGGACCGTCCCGGTCGCGCCCCGTCCGACAGTGAGCGTGATCCCGACCGGCGAGGAACTCGTGGACTTCGACCCCGGCTACGGCGAGACGACCGAGACGAACGGCCTCACCGTCTCGCGACTGGCCGAGCGCTGGGGCGCCGAAGCGACGTGCCGCGATATCGTCGACGACGACGCCGACGCGCTGGCCGCTGCGATCTCGGCCGACACCGACCGCGATCTGGTCGTCACGACCGGCGGCTCCTCCGTGGGCGAGCGGGACCTGCTCCCCGACGTTGTCGGCGACCTCGGCGAGGTGCTCGTCCACGGCGTCGCGGTCAAACCCGGCCACCCCGTCGGCTTCGGCGTCGTCGACGGCACGCCGGTTCTGACGCTGCCCGGCTACCCGGTCTCCTGTCTCGTGACCGCGTTCCAGCTGTTGCGTCCCGCGATCGCTCGCGCGGGCGGCTTCGAACTCGAGGAGTTTCCGGCGTTCGAGGCGACGCTGGACACCAAGATCGCCGGCGAGGTCGGCACGCGCTCGTTCGTCCGCGTCCGCCGGACCGACGACGAGGGTGATGCGCGTCCGTCGGTCGAACCGGTCCGCGGCGGTGCGGGCGTCCTGTCCTCCGTCGCCGCCGCGGACGGCTGGGTCGTCGTTCCGGAGAGCCTGGAGGGCGTCGCCGCGGGCGAAACCGTGAGCGTCCAGCGCTGGGAAGCGTTTCCCTGAGCCAGTCGCTCACAGAGGGGCAGCGCTCAGAGAAGGGCCTGTCCTCCCCGCTCAAACTGTCTCGGGATGACCGGGAAGACCGTGCCAGGCCCACGTTATCGATCTTCCCACACCACCAAAAAGTGTTTGTTTGTCACGAAAGAAATCCACTATCTATCCGATCATTTTTACTCGGTCGGTAGAAAATACTGAACGTCCAATCTCACTCCGGCCGCTCGTGGGACCAGAACGTCTCCTCGACGGTGACTTCCTTCTTGAACAGCGGGACCTCGTCTTTCAGTCGGTCGATGCCGTCCTCCACAGTCTCGAAGGCCTCTTCGCGGTGGCCGGCCAGTACGACCACGAAGACGATGTCCTCGCCGGCCTCGACGACGCCGGTGCGGTGGTGGAGGCGGACCTCCTGCACGCCGTCGCGCGCTTCGAGTTCCTCGCGGATCGTGGCCATTCGCTCCTCGGCGACGCCGTCGTACTTCTCGAATTCGAGGCTCTCGGTCGGGTCGTCGTCGGGGTCTTCCTGGATCCGGACCCGTCCGGTAAACGTCGCGATGGCGCCGGCGTAGCGCGCACGTTCCGACCGTTTGACCTCGGCGACGAGCGACCCCAGGGTCTCGAAGGACTCGCGTTCGTCGAGCGTCTCGACGAGCGCGTCGATGTCGACGGCGTCCGCCTCGGGCGCTTCGAGGACGACCTCGCCGGCGACCTCGCGGCCGCCGAGGACGACGGTCGGGATGTCGGCGCCGCTGTATCCCTCGACCAGCGCGTAGTCGTAGTCGGACGCGAGGTCGTCGAGCGTCTCGTCGAGAGTGCGCTCGGCGCCGGTGGCGAACCAGCCCTCGTCGTCGGTGATGCCGACGGTCGCGTCGGCGCCGGCCGCGCGGTGGCGCGCGGTGTCTTTCCCCTCGGTGTCCACCTCGGGGTTCGTCCGGAGGTGCTTGACCGTCGCGACTCGGCCCCGCTCGGCGAGGCGCCCGGCGAGGCGCTCGACGAGCGTCGTCTTCCCCGTGTCCGAGTGGCCGGCGATCCCCAGGACCTTCATGCCAGTTCGTGGGCGCTCCTCGCCCATAGGAGTAGCGACATATGGGTTCGTCGCGTACCGACGGGCGATGGCAGACCCGCCCGCCGCCCGCGGCGTCGTCCTCGCCGGTGGCGCGAGCACGCGCTTCGGTGAGGAGGACAAGGCCCTCGCGACGCTCGACGGGAAGCCGCTCGTCGCGCACGTCGTCGAGAGCGTCGCCGCCGCGACCGACCGTGCTCCCGTTCTTGCTGTCGCGGACGAGACTGCGGGCGCTCGATACAGCGAGGCACTCGACGGAGTGGCCGTCGAAACCGCCGTCGACGACCCCGACCTCTCGGGGCCGCTCGCGGGGATATTCGCGGCCGTGGAGAGGACCGACGAGGACTGGATCTTCGTCTGTGCGTGCGACATGCCGCTCGTGACGGCCACGGGGATCGCCGCGGTCCGCGACGCGGCAGCGCGCGAGGCCGCGCTCGCGACCGACGACGCGTCCGGGGTCGACGACGCGTCCGGGGTCGACGACCGCTCCGAACTCGACGCGCTGGTCCCGGTCGTCGGCGGCTACGACCAGCCGCTCCACGCGCTCTACCGACGGCGCGCGCTGGACCGCGCTCGATCGGGCCTCGCCGCTGGCGACGCGATCATGGCGCTGCTCGACGAACTGCGCGTCGAGCGCGTCGCCGCGGCTGATCTCGACCTGTCCGACAGCCAGTCGACCCTCGCCGAAGCGACGACGAACGTGAACACGCGCGAGGAACTAGACGCGCTGCGCGAGCGCCGACGCGACTGAGCGAGTCGGACCGGGACCGCCCTCAGGCCTCGTCGAGCCGATGCCCGCAGGCGCACTCGCCGATGCAGTAGCTGGTCTCGGTCGGGGAGACATCGACGCCCATCGCCGCCAGCGACGACATCGCCGAGCGCTCGCCGTCGAGAGCCGGTCGCACCCGCGCCGCAGTCGCGCCGTAGGGGCGCGCGCCCACGTCGACCCGCGCCGTCACCTCGCCCGCGTCGTGGTCGATCACGACAACCTCGTCACTGCTTCTGACGGGGACGTAGAGCTTCTCGCGGTCCGGGTTCCACGTCCCCGCGTAGGCCGACCCCCCGAGGTCGATCCGGCCGGAGACGGTTTCGCCGGGAATGTCGATCACGGTCACGTCGTTCGACCCCGGCGTGAAGACGTAGCCGGTCTCGGAATCGGGGCCGACCTCGCTGGTCAGCGGGCGGCGACCGAGCCCGTCCGCGTTCGTGAGTCGGGCCAGCTCCACCGGCTCGCTGGGGTCGCTCGTGTCCCAGATGCTCTCCGTCCCCGCCGCGCCCTCGTTGTGCTCGACGATCAACCGGTCGCCGTTCGGCGCCACCGTCCCCATCCACGGGGCCGCCGCTCCGTCCGCGTCGCTCGCAACTGGCTCGACCGGGACCTGCCGCTCGATCTCGAACGCCTCGACGTCGATGACGGTGAGCGTGTCGCCGTAGAGGTCGGGGACGTAGGCGTACCCCCCCTCCGGATGGATCGTCACGTCGCAGGGACCGGGCCCGTCGTTGTCGCCGCGGCCGCCCTCGCTGGTTCGGTCGATCTCGCCCGTAACCTCGCCGAAGGTCTCCGAGTCGGGGTCGGCGTCGATGCGGAACTGCGTGTGGCTGCCGTCGCGGGCGCTGACGACCAGGTGCGCGCCGTCGGGCGTCACCTCCTGCCAGTTCGCGCCCGACCCCATCTCCTGGCCGGCGATCTGACGCAGGCCCCCGGCGGTCAGCGCCCTGACGCCGCGGCCGACGTTGATCCACAGCGGATCCCCGGGATCGGTCGTCAGCCCCGGCGTGTACTGATTGGAGGGAAAAGACGAGGTCAGGTCGAGGTGGCGCGTCCCCACCAGCGAGTCGGTCGCGGGGTCGATCACGCTCACCGTTCCGTCGCCGGTGTTGAAGGCGAAGACGGCGTCTGCCGCGACGCCCTCGGCGGTCGCCGTCGCGGTCGGCGTGGCAGTGCCACCGTCGTCACCCGATCCGTCACCCCCGTTCCCGCCGGAACAGCCCGCGGTCAGGGCCGCCCCGGCCGTCGCAGAGCCCGCGAGGAGCCGGCGCCGCGACACAGCGCGTCCGCCCCGCCTCCCGCCGCGGTTCGGGTACAGCGGGTCGTCGCTGGCCGTCCGCTTCCCGTTGTCGGACGCCCGGGCGTCATCGTCGCTCGCCCGCCCATCACCGTCGGTCATAGCTCCTCTATCCGCCCTGCGAGAAAATAGCTGGCGGCGGTCGTCCGCGACCGGTACCAGACCGACCGCGGTCGTCGGACCGCACGGACGAACCGGAACGCGACCGCGGTCAGTCCGAGACGGAGATGCCGCCGAATGCGACGAAGCCGGTGACGACCAGGTCAACCTCGTCGTTGACGTTCTCGGTCCGGGCGCGTTCGTCGGTGGCGGCGCCGAGGATCGGCAGGACCTCCATGCGGACGTTCCACTCGCGGGGGACGACGATGTCGACGCCGCCGAACAGCGCGACCGCGTTGATCCGCGCCGGGCGGTTGGCGACCTCGGCGTCCCGCAGATCGAGTTCGCTCCCGCCGAAGGCCGCGGTCAGGTCCGCCCCCGTGAACGACTTCGAGGTGTTGCGCCGCTCGACGCCGCCGAACGCGGCGAAACTGGAAGTGTGCGAGTCCTCCGTGGCGGTCACGCGCGAGCGGTACTGTCCGAGGATGACCGACGCGCCGAACGCGATGAGCAGGACCGGCCAGAACGCGACCACCTCGTCGGTCGTCGCGTAATCGAGCGCGACCAGTTGCCACGCCGCCGCGACGCCGATCAGGACGACCGGACCGACGAGATTGCGGAGCCGACTCTGGACGAGCGCCCACACGCCGACGAGGACGAACAGCGACGGGACGTACACCACCAGTTCGGCCGTCTCGACCACGCCGGTCGTGTCGAGCAGGAGCAAGACGCCGATCAGGACCACGATGGCGCCGAACAGCTGTTGACTGGTCGGCAGCCGTCGTCCGCGCGAGGTTGTGGTTGCCATACTGATACGTACGACCGGACACACGATAAAGCAGTACTGTCGTTTTCCCGGAGTGAGAACCGACTCCGGTTTCGGCCGCTCGCGATAATCCCCGCCTACGTCGCGTATTCCGTTGCTATCACACGTCACTGTGCGTATAAGTCCTCGCCACGCGTCTCTCCCGGTATGGCTCGCAAAATTACGATGTTCGAACTGCACTTCGACGGCGCCCACATCGGCCCGACCTTCGGCGGGTCCGCCGACGATGACGAAGGGGTCGATACCGACGCCACGGCTGTCGACGTGACCGACGCGGCCGAGGCGGACGCGACCGACGTGACGGACACCGAATCGACGGACGACGACACCCGCGGCTCCGGCTGGGGCCGACGCGTCGCGTTCTTCGCCGTGGTCGTCGGGGCTGTCGCGGTCGGTCGGACCGCGATGCGACGGTTCCGGTCCGACGCCGATGCCGACGAGGAGTTCGTCGTCGAGGCCGGCGACGAGGAAGCGCACGAAGAGTCGACGGCGACCGAGGAGCCGACGGCGCCCTGACGCGCGGTCGAACAACACCCTGAGGTCCCGGGAAACGGGAGTCGAACTTTATCTGTCGGTGGGTCGAATTCTCGGTCATGTCTCCCTCCAGCGCGGACGGTAGCGGCGGCGCGCCGGCGGTCGACCTCGCCATCGAGGCGGTGGACCTGACGAAACGCTACGGCGACGTGGTCGCCGTCGACGATCTCGACCTGGCTATCGAGCCCGGTGCCGTGTACGGTTTCCTCGGCCCGAACGGTTCCGGCAAGACGACGACGATGCGGATGCTGACGACGCTGACTCGCCCCACGAGCGGCGAGGCGCGCGTCATGGGCGTCGACGTGCGCGACCGCGCGGCCCTGATCGAACACATCGGATACCTCCCCGAGGAGCCGCCGCTGTTCGACGAACTCACCGCCCGGGAGCAACTGCGCCACACCGCCGCGCTCCACGACATCCCCGGCGAGCGGGCCGACGAGCGCATCGCGACCTATCTCGACCGGTTCGACCTCGACGACGCGGCCGACCGCCGTCTCGAGGGCTTCTCGACGGGGATGCGAAAGAAGGTCGGCCTGATCCAGAGCGTGCTACACGAGCCGAGCGTCATCTTCCTCGACGAACCGACCAGCGGGCTCGACCCCCGCGCCGCCCGGACGGTCAAGGACCTCATCCCCGAACTGACCGACCGCGAGACGACCGTCTTCCTCTCGACGCACATCCTCTCGGTGGTCGACGAACTCGCCGACACCGTCGGGGTCCTCGACGACGGGGCCCTCGTCGCCGAGGACTCCCCCGACGCGCTCAAACACCGCGCCGAGCGCGGGACGGAGGGGACGCTCGAGGACGTCTTCCTCTCCATCACCGCCGACCACGCCGAGGAGTACGCGGGCGAGGGCGAACCCGCCGACGGTGACACGCCGGTCGCCCAGAGCGACGGCGGCACCGACAGTGTCGAGGCGGACGACAGCGCGGCGACTGCGGACCGAACGGATCGCGGACGCGACCGATGAGTGCGCTCTCGCACAGCTTCCGGCTCGCCCGGATCGATTTCAGTCGGATGATCCGCAAACACACCGACTGGCGGAGTGGCGCGTCGGCGGTGGTCAGCCTCGTGATGTACGTCCTCCTGATCGGCGCGGCGACGCTCGGCGGCGGCTACGTCGCTTCGCAACTGGGCGAGACGCTCGTCGAGAGCGGCACCGGCGCGTTCGGCGTCGGGTCGCTCGACGCGATGGGGGTCGTTCGCGGCGTCTTCGCGCTGTTCTGGCTGATGATCACGATCATCTACGCGGTCCGCGCCGTCGGCCAGCGCGGCACGCTCGCCCAGCCCGAGGGCGTCCTGACCGTGGTCCCGACCGTCGAGGCGGTCGTCGGTGTCCTCCTCGCCGAGTACGCGTTCTTCGTGCTGTGGACGCTCCCGCCGGCAGTCGGCGTCGGCGCCGGCCTCGCCGTCGGGACGGAACAGGTCTGGCCGGCGCTCGCGCTCCCGCTCGGCGTCGCGGGCGCCGGCGTCGCCGCGGTCGGGATCGGCTACCCGCTCGGGCTCGGGATCCGCCACGTCGCCAGCCGCTTCGCGTTCGTCGCGCGCAACAAGGGCGCTATCGTCCTCGCCGTGTTCGCGTTGTACTTCGCGGTGCTCGCGACCGGCGCGATAGACCAGCTGATGGTCCAACTGTTCGAGCCGATGGGACGCTCGCCGATCGGCTGGTACGCGGATCTGGTCCTCCTCGGGACGCCCGCGCTCGGAGCGACCGCGGTCCGCGCCGCCGGCGCCGTCGCGGTCACGCTCGCGCTCGCCGTCGTCTCCGTGGCGGCGAGCACGTACGTCGCCGAGACCCACTGGTTCTCCGACCCGGCGCTGGCCGGCGCCGAGGAACCGGCCGCCGAGGAGAGCGCGGCGCCCGGTCTCGAACGCCGACTGGCGCCGGTTCTCGGCACGGCGACCGCGTCGCTCGTCGCGCTATCCTGGCGCCGCGCGGTCCGGAGCCCGCTCAAACTCCTCTACGCGTTCTACCCGATGCTCTTTCTCGTCGGCGTCTTCGCGGACATCGTTCAGGGGGGCGGGGTGCCGACGTACCTCCCGTACGCGACGACGCTGTTCGTCGCGTGGGCGGCGGGAGTCATCTTCACGCTGAACCCGCTGGGCGACCAGGGCGCCGCGCTCTCCTCGACACTGTTGAGTCCGGTCGACGGTCGCACGTTCGTCCGCGCGCTCCTGTTCGCCGGCCTCGTCGTCGCGGTCCCGCTCGGCACGCTCGCGACCGGCGCGATCGCCTTCCTGAGCCCGCTCGACCGGACGACCGCGCTCGGGCTGACGGCGGCCGCGCCGGTCGTGATGGTCGTCGCCGCCGGCCTGTCGGTCGGCATCGGGATGGCGTTCCCGAAGTTCGAGGCGACGAACGTCACCCGCTCGATGAAGACGGTCATCCCGAGCCTGTGGGCGTTCGTCCTCTTCACGCTCCATCTGCTCGCGACGGCCGTCTCCGCTCTCTTCGTGGCCAAGCCGATCGCTCGCCAGTTCGCCGCCGGCCTGCTCACCTGGATTCTCCCGTTCGGTCTCGAAGTCTCTGCCTCGGGGCTGTACTGGGCCGGCGCCGTCGCTATCGGCCCGCTCCTGGTCGCCCCGGTCGTGGCCTACCGCTACGCAGTCCGGCGGTTCGACCGCTACACGCTCTCCTGAGAGTCGTTCTCTCCGAACGGGAACGGCCGTCCGGATTTATCGCCTTCGCGAAGGTATCGAGACGCATGAACGACCGATCGACTCGGAGACGCATGAACGACCGATCGACTCGGAGTGGTCGCTCGCGCCCGTTCCTCACCGACACCGGAGGTGGGCGATGACCGAACGCGGGGCCGTGGAGCGAACAGCGACGGAGGTCCGACTCGCGTATCCGGCGTACGGGCCGGTCGAGTCGGCGCTCGGGTTCGGGCTCTTCTATCTGATCGTGGACCGCGTGACGCCGGTGCTCGTCGCGGAGCTGTCGGGCGAGTTCCCCGACCTCGTCCCGGGCCCCTTCCGGACGTTCACGGCGATGCTGCTGTGGCTCCTGCTCGGGATCACGGTTCTGACTGCGGTGCTCGACCAGGTCCGGGACAACCCCCGGATCTTCGACACCCCCGAGGACCGACGCGAGTTCCTCGCCGACAACCGCCCGACGGCGGGCGAGTACTGGCGATACGCGGGACTGGCGGGACTCGGCGCTGTCGTCGCCGCGGTGACGTGGGACCGGTTTTTCGAGGTGTTGCCGGACCTGCTCGTCGTGGTCGTCTCGCAGGACGGCGGCGAACTGGCCGGGACGCCCGCTGTCGACGTCGTCGCGTTCGTCGCGTTTTTCCTCGCGTTCGCGGCGTTCTCGCGCGGCCTCGACGGGCTCGCCGTCGGCGCGTTCCGGGACCTGCTCTTCCGGGCACACCGTCGCTGAGCGTCGCGCGACAGGTCGCGAGAGCCGTCTGATGTTCATCCCATAACCGCCCCCTACTCCCGGGAACCGTACTCGCGCTTTATCTCGTTGGCGGGCCAACACGTCTGCGGTGAATCCAATATGGCAACGACCACGACTCACGGCGGCGAGACGGTAACGATCGGAGAGACGGAGATCGCGAGCCACCGCCTCGCCGGGGGGCTGTTCATCGCGCTCGCGGCCGAGTTCGTGACGGCGATCATGCTCGCGGCCGCGATGGCGCCGGACTACGACTTCGGCGCGTCGGCGATCAGCGACCTCGGCGTCATCGACGAGACGGCGCTTTTGTTCAACGCCTCGCTCGTCTTCGTCGGCCTCTGCAACATCGTCGGCGGGTACCTCTTCTACCGCGTCCACGGTCGGCGCTGGATAGCCGCGATATTCGCGCTCGCCGGCATCGGCGCTATCGGCGCGGGCGTGTTCACCCTCGACAGCGAGGGGATCCACGGGCTGTTCGCGCTCGTCGCCTTCCTCGCCTTCAACCTGCAGGCAATCGCCACCGCGACTCGCCTCCGGGGCGCGATGCGCGCGTTCTCGGTGCTCGCGGGCGGCCTCGGCCTCGTCTTCGTCGTCCTGATGGCGATCGGTGACGGCGGGAACACGGCCGCCTTCGGCGCTATCGGCCACGGCGGCACCGAGCGCATGATCGTCTACCCGGTGATGATCTGGCTGATCGCCTTCGGCGGCTACCTCCTCGGCCTGCGCGACGCCGACTCGCTCGCAAGCGACGGCGACCGGACCGCCGGGCTCACCGACGCCCCGGACGCGTCCGACTGATCCGGCAGCGACTGTCGGTCAGCTATCGGCCGCCGGTCCACTATCGGCCGTCGGTCACACCTCGTCGCCGCCGATCCCCGGCGGCAGTCCCGTGTGTTTGACGCCCACCTGTTCGTCGACCGAGAGGCGGTACACCCGAAACTCGCCAGCCACCTCTGCGTCCTCGAAGACCGCCGGGCGCCAGGCGTTGTCGAGCGCGTCGGTGACCTCCTCGATTTCGTCGTCGGGGACGCGCTCCAGCGGTCCGGTCAGGCGAACGCTCTGCCAGACGAACGGCGACGACGCGGTGTAGACCAGGAAGGCGGCGGTCGACGCGCGCTCGGTGAGATCGGTCTTCCGGCTGGCCTCTGCGACCAGATACGAGAAATACAGCCGGTCGTCGCCGTCGTAGCCGAACGACATCGGGAGCAGATACGGCGCTCCCTCGGCCGGGAGGCCGAGCACGCCCACTCCCTGGCTCGCCAGGAAATCACGGATCTCCCTCTCGGTCATCCGTTCCACCCCCACCCGCTCGAGTTCGTCCAGTGCCATGGCTAGTTCGGCCTACCGCCGCCGCCGAGATAAGTAGTCGGCAGATTATCACGTACCAGGAATCGGTAAGCAGCGGTACCGAGCGGTCACGGGATGGACAACCGAGGTCGTAGGGGGCAGACACACCAGGCTATGCTGATCGAAATCGCGCTACTCGTCGTCGGCCTCGCGCTGCTGGTCGCGGGCGCACAGCGGGCGGTCACCGCCGCGGCGGACTTGGCGCTGTACTACGGCGTCTCGAAACTGTTCGTCGGCGTCACCGTCATCTCGGTCGGCACGTCCGTCCCGGAGATGACCACGTCCCTGTACGCCGCGTCCTACGGTGCGGGCGACCTCGTCGTCGGCAACATCGTCGGCTCGGAGACCGCCCAGATCACGCTCGCTATCGGCATCGTCGCGCTCGTTTCGCCCATCGTCGCCGAGCGGCGCAACGTCATGATCTACGGCGGCGCGATGGTCCTCTCGATGATCGTCATGATCCTCACGCTCGAGGACGGGGAGCTGATCCGATCCGAGGGGTTCCTGATGATGCTCTCGTACGTCTTTTTCGTCTACACGCTCTACACGAACGAGGGCGGCGTGGAGGTCACCGAGGAGGTCGTCGACCGCGAACCGCCCGGCCGGTCGGTCCCGTGGATCGCCGCCGGCCTCGCGCTCGTGGTGGTGGGCGGCCACCTGATGGTCACGAACGGCGTCGCGGTCGCCGAGCGCGCCGGCGTCTCGGAGTACCTGATCGGCCTCCTGACGGGGCTGGGCACGACGCTGCCGGAGATCGTCGTCGCGAGCGTCGCGGCCCGCGGCGGCCATCAGGGCATCTCCGTCGGCTCGATCCTCGGCAGTAACATCACCGACCCGGTCTTCTCGCTGGGTATCGGTCCGCTCTTTTTCGACGTCGCGGTCTCCGACACCGCGACGGTCGCGGCCTCGACGACGTACATGCTCGCCGTCTCGCTGGCCGTGCTCGGCCTGTTCTACTGGCGTCGGGGTATCGACCGCCCCGCGGCCGTCCTCTGTCTCGCGCTGTACGTCCCGAGCGTCGTCGCCGTGTGACTCGCCGACTTCGAGTGGGTCACACGTCCGGACAGTCGGCGCCGTCGCGAGCCGGCAGTGATCGAGTCCCGCGCAGTCCGCCGTCGCGAGGAGCGGCGCTCGCACCGTCCCCGACCATCGACGGACGGCCGGACGTAACTTCCCGATAACTAACCCGGTCGTCGGTCGAGTTCAGACGATGTCACACGCAGAGTACACGCGACGGAGCGTCCTGGGGGCGTCGTCGCTCGCGCTCGTGAGCGGCCTCGCCGGCTGTTCGAGCGGCGGCGACGGAAACGGCGACACCGACGTCCCGACACCGTCCGGCAGGAACTACTCCGACCTCCACGAGTGGCTCACCGAGACCGAAACCGGTCCCGCGCCCGACAACTACAACGGCGGGATCGCCGACCGACGGGACAGCGACAGCGTCACCGTCGACGTCGGCGCCTCCGGGAACGGCGGCAACTTCGCGTACGCCCCGGCCGCGGTGCTCGTCTCCGCCGGGACCGAGATCCGGTGGTCCTGGACCGGTGCCGGAAACCCCCACAACGTCGAGGCCGACCCGGAAGAGCAACTGGGGCTCTCGGACTACGAGTTCAGCTCCGGCGACGCGGAGGGCGGGTCCGGGGTGAAATACACCCGCACGCTCGAGGACCCCGGTATCGCGCTCTATCACTGCGAACCGCACCTCTCGCTGGGGATGAAAGGCGGGATCGCCGTCGAGTGACGGTCAGGGCCCACCGGCGTGCCCGCGGTCGGAGCCCCTCAACGTGTCAGCGGTCGGTGCCCGTCGGCGTGCCCGCGGCCGGTCCGCCGCGACGCCCCCCGGGGTGCGGCGATACGACCTTCAGGCGGGTCCGCGTACGACCCGTATGGAACACGTCGAATTCGCGTACACGGGCGGGATGGACGACGCGGCGATCGCGGAGAAGCTGTCGACTGCCGAGACCGGCGTGCTCGCGCTCGCCTCCGACTCCGACGCCTACGCCGTCCCGCTCGCGCACTACTACGACGGCGCTCACCTCTACTTCCGGGTCGGTTCTGTGGCGGGCAGCGAGAAGGCGGCGTGGCTCGACGACACCGCGACCGCGACGTACGTCCTCTACGGGACTGAGCCCACCGGAGACGCCGACGAACTCGAGTCCTGGAGCGTGGTCGCGCGCGGTCCGCTCCGCGAGCTCGACCCGGACGAGCGCGAGCGGTTCGACACGGCCGAGATAAACCGCCGCTTCTCACCGATACGCGTCTTCGACGAGACGGTCGAGGACGTCGAGATCGCTCTCTACGAACTCGAGATACAGTCTCTCACCGGTCGGAAAACGGTGTCTGGCTGACGGGGCGGCTCGACCCGTGGCCGACGGTCAGGGTCGCGCTCACGGGCGGCTCACTCCGAGTAGCCTTCCTGCAGGAACGCGCCCTCGGTCTCGTACATGGAGACGAGCTCCGCGATGAACTCCTCGTGGGTCTCGCCCTCTTCGAGATGGTTCTCGATCCGTTCCCGGAGGTCGTCGGTGATTTCGATGGTGTAGGTCATGGTAGTCGGGCGGGGCTCGCCCGGCCGAGACTACGGCGCCGGACGACAAATAACGGTGGCTCCGTTCTCGGTTCGTGGTGTCGAGCCGGTGTCGGGATCAGACGACCAGCACGGGGCGACCGACGTTCTGGACGACGCGGTCGGTGACGCTCCCCATCTGGTCCGTGTCGGTGTGGGAGTGGCCGCGGTAGCCGAGGACGACGAGGTCGGCGTCGATCTCGTCGGCGTAGGTGATGATTTCCTGATACGGTTTGCCGTGACAGTTCCGAGTGACGACCTCGACACCGATGTCCGCGCCCCGCCCGGCTATCTCCGCGAGTTCGCCGGCGCCCCACTCCTCCAGCTCGTTGGTCACCAGCTCGATGCTGCTCAGCGCCGGCTCGGCCGCGCGGTCGGTGTCGACGACGTAGATGGCGTGCAGCGTCGCCTCGGACTGCTCGGCCTGTTCGAGAGCGTGGACCACCGCCCGGTTCCCGGGACCGCTCCCGTCGGTCGCCACGAGTATCGTGTCGTACATGCGACCGTCGATACGCCGCCGGACCGTAATAACCAGTCTACCGTTCTTTCCGTCGCGACGGCCGTTCGCGACCGTATCCGTTGCCAACCGCGGCCGTAGTCACTGCCAACTGCGACGTACCGACTGCCAACTGCGCCCGTAGTCACTGCCTACCGCAACCGCAGCCTTCCGCCCGCGGCGTAGCACCGTCCTACCGAGGTACCGACGACGCCCGTGGCGGACGACCCACCCTTCGGTGAGCCGCTCGCCGCGACGACCACGCGGCTTTTTGCGCCGTCCGCTCGTGGACAGAGTCATGACGAGACGGATCCTGGTCCCCGTCGACGGGTCGCGGAAGTCGACCGAGGGGCTCGAACACGCCCTCTCGACGTACGGCGACGCCTCGATCACGCTGTTGCACGTCGTAAACACGCACCGGATGACCGAAGGCGTCGACGCGGGCGACGGTGACGCCGAGAGCGAGGGAGGAGACGACCGCGCCGCCGACCTCTCGCGGGAGTTCTCGGAGGAGTGGTTCGAGCGGGCTCGCGAGGAGGCCGACGCGGTCCTCGCGGAGGCGGAAGCGGTGGCGGACGGGTACGGAGTGACCGTCTCGACGGCCGTCGAGGTCGGAGAGCCGTGGCGGGCCATCGTCGAGTACGCCGAGACCAACGACGTCGACCACATCGTGATGGGGAGCCACGGCCGCACCGAAGATTCGCCGGTCCCCCTCGGGAGCGTCGCGCAGGCGGTCATGCGCCGCTCGCCCGTGCTCGTCTCCATCGTCCGGTGAGCGACCGTCAGAGAACGGGACCGATGGACACAGGCACCGACGGCACGAGGACGCGCGTCCGGAAGTACCTCGCCCGCCTCCGCGACCTCCGGAGCCGGGCCGCCGACCTGCGGGTCTTCGAGTCCCAGCGAGCGCGCCGCCGGTTTCTCCTCCACGCGACGCTCGCGGTCGCCGTCCTCGCGGGATTCGTCCTCTTCGCGCTCCCGCACCTCCCGCTTCTGACCGACGCGGTGCGGTTGCGGTTGTTCATCCGCGAGTTCGGGGTCCTGGGACCGGTCGTGTTGATCGCTCTGCAGGCGTTGCAGGTCGTCGCCGCGCCGGTCCCCGGGCAGGTCCTCGCGGTCGCCGCCGGCTACCTCTACGGCGCGTGGCTGGGGACGCTCTACAACATGATCGGTATCACCCTCGGGAGCGCGCTCGCGTTCTGGCTGTCCCGGCGCTACGGCCGGGCCTACGTCGAGTCGATCGTCCACGAGGACGCCCTGGCCCGCTTCGACGCCATCGACGACGACCACGCCCGCCTCGCGCTCCTCGTGGTCTTTCTCGTTCCCGGCCTGCCCGACGACGTGATCTGCTTTTTCGGCGGGCTGACCAAGATCCCGCTCTGGCAACTGGTCGCGCTGGCGGTCGTCGGTCGCGCCCCCGGGTTCTTTCTCGTCAACGTGGTCGGCGAACTGGTCGGCGCCGGCCGCTTCACCGCTGCGGTCCTCCTCACGCTCGCCATCACCGCCGTCTCCGCGACCGCCTTCCGCTACCGCGAGCGGATCCTCGCGGTCTTCGAGAGCGAGTAGGGTCCGCGCGGACGGTCCCATTCGCTGTTCGACTCACGTCGCAGTGCCGTCCTCGACGCCGCTCTTGTCGCCGGTGTCGCCGTCCCCGGTCTCCGCGCGCTCGCGCGCTCCGTCGATCGGCACCGCGAGCACCGGCACGCCGAGCGTCCGGACCGCGCGCTCGGTGAGGCTCCCGAGCAGAGCGTGTTCCAGTCCGGTCCGGCCGTGAGTCCCCATGACGACGAGGTCCACGTCGTTGTCTTCGACGTACCGCCGGATGACCCTGTACGGCACGCCGGCTTCGACGTGTTCGACGGCCGCGACGCCCGCCGCTTCGGCCCGTTCGATGACCGGCGCCGTCGGATTCCCGCCCGCGCCCTCGAGCAGGTCGAAGAGGTCCTCGCGGTCCATGCCGGAGCTGATCGGGCTCATCCGCGTGTCCGCGACGAACAGCGCGTGGACCGTCGCACCGTAGCGGCCGGCGACGTCGATGGCGTGGTCGGCGGCTGCGAGGGCCCCCTCGCTCCCGTCGGTCGGCACCAGGATCGTCTCGTACATCTCTGCGTCAACTACGGTCACCCGCCCCCTTCAGCGTGACCCCGGTGCGACCGACGCGCCGATACCCTCGGATTCTCACCCACGTTCAGATCCGGTGCTCGTCGCCGACGACGCCGGCCATCGCGTCCCACCCCAGGTACGGCTCTCCCGGCGCCTCCTCCTGCATCTCCCAGGCGTCCTCGTGGAAGAAGCGCTTGATGTGGGCCATCCGGACGTTCCCCGGGCGGAGGTTGATCCCGCCCTCGTGTTCGAGACGGCCGTGCCAGAGGATCACCGTGCCGGGGTCACCGGTCAGCTCGAGCGGGTCGAACACCTCGTCGCGGGTCCGCTCGTCGTCCCAGGCGCCCTCGCCGTCCGGTGCGGGGATCCCTCCCTTGACCGACTGGATCGGATGGTCTTCGACGTAGCGACAGACGTCCCGGTGGGAACCCGGCCACGCCGTGAACCCGCCGCCGCAGGGCTGGACCCGGTCCAGATAGGCCACGCCGTTTATCGTGTGAGGAACCACGTCGCCCTCGCCGTCTTCCACGTCGAGCGTCCCGTCGACGTGGCTCTCCACGTCGCCCAACTGCGGCGCGTCGGGGTCGGTGAGCTCTTCCTCGCGGGGGAACCGGAGTGCGAGCTGCGCGCCGGGACCGCTCTCGTAGGGGAGACGGCCGTCCCCGACCATCGACTCCGCGTACTCGAACAGCCGGTCGTTGATCTCGCGGAACGGTTCTTCGTCGGGGGTGTCTTCCGGCGAGACGCTGCGGTTCTCGCCCGACCAGGTCGACTTGTCGTCCTCGTCCTCCTCGATGGTCGCCCAGACCGCCCGCCGGGCCTGCTCGATCAGCGATCCGTCGATCCCGCCCTCGACGACGAGAAACCCGTTCCGGTGGAACTCTCGTCGCTGTATATCTGTCAGCATCGACCGATCGGTTCAGTCCCGATACATTAGCCCTTCGCTCCCCGGAAGGTTTGCAGGGATCTTCGCGGTCAGGGAGCACGGTCGGGGATCGTCGCGGTGTGAACTCCGTATTCGGTCTCCCCGGCGGATGGGTTATCCCCGTCGCTGCACTACTAGTTGTGATGCAAGAGTCCGCGAGTGACCGCGTCGTCGTCATCACCGGCGCCAACGAGGGGATCGGCTACGCCATGCTCGCCGCGCTCGTCGAGTCGGGCTACCGCGTCGCCGCGCTCGACATCGACGGCGACCAGGTCCGAACGCTCCGGGAACGGCACTCGGACCGCGTCCGCTACGTCGACTGCGACGTGACCGTCGACGACGATGTCGAAGCGGCTGTCGCGACGGTCCTCGACGAGTGGGGACGGATCGATATCCTCGTCAACAACGCGGCGATTCTCGAATTCGGCTTTTTCGAAGACCAGACGCTTGCGGACGCGAAGCGCGTCTTCGAGGTGAACTACTTCGGCTATCTCCGGACGATCCGGGCTGTTCTGCCGCACATGCGGGCCCGCGGCGACGGAATCGTCCACAACGTGAGTTCGGGTGTCGGTCGCGTCGGCAATCCCGGCCTCACCGGCTACGGTTCGACGAAGGGCGCGATCGAATCGCTCACGCGCTCGCTGCGGCACGAACTCCGACACGAGGACGTGGCGTGTACGATCATGCAGCCCAGGCTGGCGAAGACTCGTTCGGCGATGACACTCGGGTATCCGGAGTCACAGCTGTCCGATCCCGAATACGTGGGTCGCAAACTGGCGGTGAAGATCGAATCTACCCGGCCGGTCATCTACACCGACTGGGTCACCCGGTTCGGACTGGCGCTCGCACAGCGACTCCCCTGGCTCGTCGAACGGGGGACCGAGCGGTTTCTGGACGAACGTGAGGCGGCCGCAGATCCGGACTGATGGTCTTCGCGCATGCGAGCCGCTGGACCTGGCCCTTTCGTCGTGCAGGCAGCCGATCGATAGCGGGTCTATCGTCCGTCCGGAATTGTATTCGAATCGGGTGGTGAGAAAGTGGGCGCTGCAGGCCCCGGTTCGATTGTCGAAGAATCGATCTTTCGGAGGTGAGGTGGCCGAATTCGGCCGCCTCAAAATCGGCAATTCTGGCGACTAATCGAAGGTTCTGCACTTCCCGTGCAAGATACAGTGCGCTTTGTCAGCAATCAATGGCCGGGAATGTTACCGCTTCCAAGTTGGTATTGGACTGGTCGTGGCTGATCCGATCTCTGAATCGGAGCCGTCAGAAGGAGGGTTGTTCCACGTGCTGTTCCCAAAATCCCGGGTCCTCGTATTTCGAATACGTCGTTTGATAGCCGAGCCGGCGGCCAACTGGCGCGAGGACAGTTGCCAGTGGACGGGTCACGGTGGGAGGAGGCGACACGAACACCGTATCGTCCGCTAATTCCTCGGTCAATACCATGCCCTGGAGAAAACCCGGCTGTCCCGAATCGCCTAATTTACCCTCGTGGGCGAGACCAAATAGCGTCTTGATCAACTGGAGCGTCTTTCCTGGCGGCCGTACCGTGCCGATGGCCGCGGTGAATGTATCGCCATCGTAGCGCGGTTTGTGAACCGTCCCGGCCGGAACAGTGTGCGATTCCCCCGCTGAAACACGGCGGGGATTGCCTTCGACGACGACCGTCAGTTCTCCCGAAATGACCTCAAAGGTCTCCTCGTACCCGATGTGATAGTGCTCCGTCGGCCCCTCGCCAGCGATCAGGTAGAGCGCGCTGTGATACTCGCCACCCGTGTTCTCGGGTGGGTCAAGATCGGCGACCCACTCTTGAGACACGGGATTAGAAACGAGGGGTCCGGTTCTCTCCCGGAGGTTCTCTGCAAGTTCGCCGTCGGGATCGACCTCGAAACCACTTCCCGGAATGGGGTCACCGTTCTCGTCGAGCGTTCTCCCCACAGACGTGGTGTCCATGGTAGACACTAGCACGCACGAATAATTAATATTCGGGAGTGAACGGGTATGGCACACCCATTCTGCCCGAATTCTGGCGGTGAGTCCGTTTTGGCCACCCAAACCCATATTATGATGATTGTTGTATGATAACGTATGCCAAATCACGTCGACCATACAGGGTCACGTCGGGTACTCGATCACGAGGGATTTCCAGGCAGGTGGGAAATTCTCGAAACGGCCGACGAAACCGGTGGGGAACGGTTCAAGACGCGTATGGAACTGGAAGAACAAGGCGAGTTACCGCCCCATCTCCACCCGACCGCAGAGGAAAGTTACGAGATCATCGCTGGCGAACTGGAGGTACAGGTCGATGGGGACTGGTCGACGGTTGAGGCTGGCGAGACAGTCGTCATTCCGCCCGACACGGAACACGCGTTCAAGAACACGGGGCTCGCCGAGGTGATCAATATCCATCAACCCGCGATGGAGTTCGAGGAGTTCTTTCGGGGGTTCCACCGGTTGAAAACCGAACGTGGGGTGGCGATGCCGCCGGATGGGCTCAAGGCAGCGATCTTGCTTGCCATGCTGGTCGTCGAACACGAAGATGAACAGCGCGTCGTCAGTCCGCCACATTGGGTATTCAAGATACTGGCAAGGCTCGGACACCTGGTCGGCTATCGGCTCCCGACTAACTGAGCGAGATGAAACGAGGCCGGCGTCGGTGATGTCGTCTCTGAGATGGTTCTCTCCTTTGCTGCCACTATCCTCTGTATTCAGCACGCGTGTTCTAACAGAGCAGGGGTGTTGTGTCAATCGGCGATTGATTTTCTGAATGCCCGCCCGTTTGGTTGTGCGCGAACTCCAGTGGAAACCACCCGTCGTTCGACCACCGAACGAAAGCAACGGCGCTGCGTTCGATTCAGCAATCGTCCCGCCGCTGTCTGTCGATTCCAACCCTCGAAAATATGGGCGCTGCAGGGTCCGGTTCGACTGTCGAACGAATTGTCCTTTGAGGCGTGAGGCAACCGAATTTGGCGGTCTCAAAATCACTGTTTCTGACACCTAATCGAAGAATCTGCGCTTCCGGTGCAAGATACAGTGTGCGAGTCGAGCAGCGGTTTGCCGTTTCACAACCGATATAGTTTATAATTCGAAGGTCGAAGGAATCAACACCATGCGAAGTAATGCCACTCGCCTGCCCCACACCCTGATAGACTCGGGAAAGGCCGCCCGGCCTGATTCGTGAGAACGGTATGACATCCGACAGTGGTGATTCAACGCCGGAGTTCGAGACTGCTCAACGGGCACTCTTCGACGCGGTTGGGGTGGAGTATGAGTCTTCCTTCATCGACCTCGACCGTCCCTCAGTCAGGACACACGTATTCGAGGCGGGGGATGGGGATGGCAATGACCCGCCCCTCCTTTTCCTGCATGGCACGGCCGCCTTCGGAGCCTTTCTCGCGCCCCTCATGCGTGAGCTCAGGCAGTATCGACTCATCGGATTCGACCGGCCCGGTCACGGACTGAGCGGACCCTACGAATTCCACCCGGATACGGTTCGTCGGACGACCATCGAGACGGTCGAAAGCGTCCTCGACGGACTGGAACTCGAACGGGTCGACCTCGTTGGCCACTCCATGGGGGCGTTCGCTGGTATCGAGTTCGCCCGAACCCATCCAACGAGGGTCCGAACGTTGTCGCTCGTGGGTTCGGTGCCGATGTTTCCGGGTACCTCACCACCTCTCCCGGTTCGACTCTCGACAACACCGATCGTTCGGCGGGTGATCGAACGGTTCCAAAAATCCGGCGAGGCCGGAGTCCTCGAAATTGCGGACATCTTCGGTGAACGGAACAGCATTCAAGAGTACCCGGCGTTGATTCGCGCCATCGCCGCCCACGAGGCCGACCCGAAGGCCCGGGCGGCCGGCCAAAGCGAGTTCCGATCGCTGATGACGCTGCGTGGTTGGCGGCCGTCGATAGCACTCCGGGATGAACATCTTGAGACACTACAAACGCCGACGACGATCGTGTGGGGGGCCCACGACCCCTTAGGACTTCCCGATGACGTCCGTCGCGGCATCGAGTTGATCCCGGACGTTAGCTTCACTACCGTTGAAGCCGGCCACATGCCGTTTCTCGCTCACCCGACGACGTGTGCTGAAGTAATTAGACAACTCAGAAACTGACACACTGTCCGAATACTCGGTGAAGTCCGGAGCACGATTCCCGGTAGAGATCCTCCGACTTGCTGGATCCATCCTCTGTATTCAGCACGCGTATTCTGACAGAGTCGAGGTGCTGTGTCAATCGGCGATTGATTTTCTGAATGCCCTCCAGTTTGGCTGTACGCGAATCGCGGTGGAAATCACTCGCCGTACGATCATCGAACGAAAGCAACGGCGCTGCATTCGATTGGTGAGCCATTCTGCCGCTTTCGGGCGATTACACCCCTCGAAAACATGGGCGCTGCAGGGTCCGGTTCGACTATCGAACGAATCGACCTTTGAGGTGTGAGACTACTGAATTCGGGAGGCTACGCAACTAGAGTTCGACACTCCAATATACGGTTCTGTGACCAGATGAAAGATACGGGGCGCATAGTCACCTGAATTAGCTGCTTAGGACAGCAAGTGACTCGGCATCGTCGTGTAAGTGGGACTAATCGTTTTCAGGCTCGTATGCGTACTTGGCACATGGGTCACAATAGCATACCCCACCAAAATGCGGAGTCACCGATCGGTGACATCGCGTATCTCGCGCGGTCCGAACACCGCGCCCCGACACTCGTCGCACTGACAGAGCGTCCTCGGAGTCGCTCTGAACTCTGTGAGCTGGCCGGTGTCTCCTCCTCCACGATACGGCGGACGTTGGACGAGTTCGAAGACCGGATCTGGATCCGCAAAGACGGGTACCAGTATACAGCGACCCGGCTTGGGGAGGTGATCGCCTCAGGAATGCAGGATCTGATCGAACAGGTCGAAACAGAGCGAAAATTGCGTGACATCTGGCACTGGCTGCCTGAGGAGGTCAGCGAGTTTCCCATCGAGACGTGGGGTGCAATGACTATCACTGTTGCCGAACCTGATTCACCGTACCGCCCGATTGACCGATTCGAGTCGCTTCTCAAGGAGACGAACGACCTTCGATTAGTTCGCCCGGAAATTGCCTTGATGGAGCCGTGCTTTGAGGTTCTCGTTCGGCTGATAGATGAAGGGGTTGACGTAGTCTTGGTGGCCCGACCGGAGAGCCACACGTACTTTCTTTCGACGTACCCGGAGCGCAGCGTAGAAATGATGCAACAAGACAATTTCACAGTTCTGGAGCACGATGCTCTCCCCCGATATGGAACCGGCCTTCTCGATGAGCGTGTCGCCATCAGCTGTTATGAACAGGAGAGTGGCGCGGTCCACGTATTGATCGACACCGACGTGGCGGCTGTCCGCGAGTGGGCGCAGTCGGTGTTCGAAACACATACGTCAGAGGCTCAGCCAGTCGAACCCCCGTAGAGTGGAGCCGACTGATTTCATTGCTAGATCTGATCGAGGCGTACGCTGCTGTATTCGCGGCTTGTTCCGAGGGGTTCGCACCGGAGACGGGGGGAGACGTTCGGTCCCGACCGCCCTCGGGTCGCAGGGGGTGATAATTTAGCAGTGACTGCCAGGCCAGCAGTTCCTGGCGAACTATCACGAATTAACTACAGTATCTTTGCCGTCGTATCGTCGCCGGCAGGGAGACAATCCACATGACTGACGAACAACAACAAGCACACAGGCTCGATTGTGAGGCGGCAGCAGCCGATTGCCGGTTCATCATTCAATCGGAAAACGAAGAAGAAGCG
>Ga0207813_100358_pt1 | contig 27919 bp, 23 predicted proteins | sample A23E3SouthBayCA_2_FD_187730 | JGI IMG/M metagenome (GOLD analysis project Ga0207813, IMG submission 187730) | Aerobic enrichment media microbial communities from Eden Landing Ponds, California, USA - A23 E3 (4) (SPAdes) | ecosystem: Environmental > Aquatic > Marine > Unclassified | place... | reverse complement strand
TCGCCCTCCGCGGGCCGCTCGGTCCGTCCGCCGCCGGTCGCGTCGCGTTGGGCCGTACAGCAGGCCGGATCGTCCTCGGTCACAGCGGAGTCACGGCGACAGCGGTAGAAAAGGTTTCGTCGGCGCCCGCCAGCAGTCGCGTGACGGGGTTACTCGTCGGTGACCGGCGCGTCTATCCGGACTACGTCCACGACGACCCTGTCGGCCGCCTCGGACGTGGCGATCACCTCGCCAGCGACGACGAGGTTTGCGACCGGGGTGGGACCCACGGCGATGGCATCGCCGGTCCCGATGTCGTCGACCGCGCTCCGGAAGTGGACGTGCGCGAGACACTCTTCGGGGTGGTGGACGGCCGGGAGTCTGATCTGGTCGACGGTCACGTCGACGCGGTCGTAGTTCCCCGAGAGAGTCACCGTCTCACCGTCTTCGCCGTCGCCGCCGACGAGTTCGAACGCGGCGTCCGTCGGCGTGTATCCGCCCGAGGGACCGGGTGTCCCCTGAACCAGTCCCACGGAGGAAAGGCGGCCCAGCTGGTTCTGCGTGGTCCCCCTGTCGCGGTCGATAATCTCGGCGATACGCTCGCTTTTTACCGGCGAGTCGGCGTCCCGGTACTCGTTGACCACTGCCGTGAGGATCTGGCGCTGTCGCGTCGTGAGGTCGATCTGGCTGGGGTCCATCCGGTTGTCGAAGGTACGTCCGGGCCCCATTTGTAAGTGATCGAACGTTCACGACCGGAGACACGTGCCGCGGGTCGCGGTCGCCGTCCTCCGGCCGCGAGCCGAGGGGACCTCGCGATCACCCGGTGACGCGGTTGTTCTCGATGAACGTCCAGTCGAACTCGTATCCCAGTCCCGGCCCGTCGGGGATGTCGACGACGCCGTCGGCGTCGGGTGTGGGCATATTCTCCAGCCACGGCCGAGACGCCTCGAAGTCGTAGTCGGGGTGGAGGAGGCCGTACTCGAAGTAGTCGCCGGGAATTCCCATCGCGCCGAGGACGTGCAGATTGGGGACGTTCGCGCCGTGGAGCTCACACTCGATGCCGAAGGACTCACACAGGTGGACCGTCTTCATCGCGGGGGTGATCCCACCGACGTCCATGATGCCGGTCCGGACGATATCGGCCACGTCGCGCTTGATCCACTCCGCGCGGGTCTGCATCTTCCCTTCGGCCGTCTCCGGGCCAATGATCGGGATGTCCGTCTCGCGGGTCAGCCACTCGTAGGCCGACATCGAGTGTTCGTCCATCGGCTCCTCGAACCACCGGTAATCGAGTTCGGCGAGGCCGTCCGCGAGGCGTTTGGCCTGCGTTCGCGTGTAGTAGTGATGCGAATCGAGCATCAGGTCGATATCGGGGCCCACCCGCTCCCGGACCGCGCGACAGGCCGCCAAGTCGCGGTCGGGATCCTCGGCGTAGGGGGGCATCCAGCCGTGGAGTTTGATCGCCTGGAACCCCTCGTCGACGAGGCTCTCGGCGAAGTCGGCGTAGGCTCCGGGCGTCCCGAGGCCGTCGGGGTCGTCGTCGCCGACCATCGTGCTCGCGTAGGCGGGGACGCTGTCGCGGGCGGCACCGAGGAGTTTGTACACGGGCAGGTCGACGGCCTTGCCAGCCAGGTCGTACAGCGCGGCGTCGATGGCGCCCAGTGCGTGGTCGGTCAGCGTCCCCTTGTGGAGTCGCTGGGTGCGGTAGAGTTGTTGCCAGACGGCCTCGCGGTCGAACGGGTCCTCGCCGAGGACGTACTCCTCGGCGACGCGACAGGCGTCCGCGCGGCCGCCGACGCAGTAGCCGGTCGGCCCGTCGTCGGTCTCGATCCGGGTGATCGTCCCCGTGGCCTCGGTCAGCTCGCCGGGGTGGGCGTGCCCCTTCGCGTCGGATTCGATCCGGGACTCGTAGGTGAACTCGATCGTGTCGATACTGGTGATCTCCATCGACTGGTCGGACGACGGCGGGATACAAAAGAGCGCGTACCGCGGAAGGATCGGAGACGACCGCGTCGGAGCGGTCAGCGTGTTGTGCCGATCAGACTTCGACGAGTTGCCACTTCTGGTGGTCGCCGCCCCAGTAGACCCAGTGGATCATGGGGGCGCCGTTCTCCGTCGACAGTTCGAGCACGTCGGTCGTGAAGCCGTTCAGGCGGTTGATGAAGCGGACGGTTCCGTCGACGTTCTCGATGAGCTTCCACTCCTGGGCGCGCTCCTCGTTCCACTCGCGCTGAGCGAACTCGTACTGGCCACCCTGGGCCTCCGGCGACTCGGGATCGGCCGACAGGACCATCCCGCTGTTGACGTTTTTGAGGCGGGCGGTGTTGTTGTCGTTTTTGATGAGCTCCCAGTGCTGGCTCTCCTCTTCCTGGTACTCCCACTGCTGGGCGATGGCGCCTTCCTCGGTGCTACCGTCCTCGATCTCGAGGGCTTTCCCGCTGTTGAGGTTCATCAGACGGTAGGTCCCCTCTTCGGCCTGAAAGACGTTCACGTCCTTGGGCGAGTGTTTCTCCTCGTAGTTGCCGCCGGGCGCGACGGCCGTCTCGGAGGCGAGACCGCGGTTCCCGATCGACGGCCAGTCGTTCTCGTCGAACGCGACGCGATCGAGGAAGAGGACGCGCCGCGGCGGGTCGCCCGCCGCGTTGTCGGTCGGCGCGTTCCCGTTGAGATAGGCCGGGTCCTCGGAGTCGTAGCCGTGGTAGATCGTCCACAGGGAGCCGTCCTCGTAGGTGATGATGTCGCCGTGGGCCGGGCCGGGGAACCGGGGACCCGAGACGAGACTCGGCATCTCGCTCGCGGTGTTGTTGATGTCCATCATGTCGATGCCCCACGGCGTCGTGTACGGCCCCTCGAGATTCTCCGACCGGCCGACGTGGTACTGGTACGTGCTGGGGTAGCCGATACAGCAGTTCCCGCTCGAACCGATGAGGTAGTAGTAGCCGTTGCGCTTGAAGAGGATCATCCCCTCGTAGGCGTCACCGGCGATCTGTGTGAAGTCGTCGTTGGCACGGGAGAGGCCGTCTTCGTTCATCTCGACGTAGTAGAGGCCGTTGAAGCTCCCGAAGCCCATGTACGGCGTCCCGTCGTCGGTGAAGAAGTACGGGTCGATCAGGCCGCCGATGTTGGTCTGGTTGTCGTTGATGATCGCGTCCGAGGCGTTCGGGCTCCGGTCGGTGAACGGCCCCTCGGGCGAGTCCGACGTGGCGACGCCGATCCCCCACGGGTTGTTCGGGTCGTTCCACGGGCGCGTCCGCAGCGAGTAGTAGATGTAGTACGTGCCGTTGTACAGTTCCACGTCGGGCGCCCACAGCGACCCCATCGTCCACCCGGGACGCTCCTCGAAGGCCTCGCCGACGTACTCCCAGTCGACGAGGTTGTCCGACTTGAGGATCGGGATCAGCAGTTCCTCGTCGGTGTTGAGCCGATCCATGTTCGTCCCGTAGGCGTAGTAGGTGCCGTCGTCGGCCTGCAGGATCGTCGGGTCCGGGAAGTGCGGTTCGTACAGCGGGTTCTCGTAAGTCTCCGAACTCGGCGTCTGCGTGGGCGTCGACGTCGCAGTCGGCGTCTGTGTGGGCGTCGGCGTCTCGGTCGGCGTCGCCGTCGGCGTCTGCGTGGGCGTCGGTGTCGGCGTCTCGGTCGGTGTGGGTGTCGCCGTCGGTGTCGGCGTCATCGTCGGCGTCGGTTCCTCGGTTACCTCCGCCGTGTCGTTCGGCGTCGGCGTCGGCGTGGTCGGATCATTGTTCGGCGTCTCGGTCGGTTCGTCCGTCGGTGTGGGGGTCGGTTCCGGAGTCGCCGTCTGGTCGGCGGGGGTATCGCTGTCCGAGTCGTTGTTACAGCCCGCCAGTCCGACCGCGGCGGAACTGGCTCCGAGCGCTTTGAGCAACTTCCGTCGGTCCACCTCACCGTTAGATCCGTCTGACATACGATCACACGTAGAAACGTCACTATATAAAATTCACTTATTCGGCTGAGAGCGCGGTTCTCGACGCCGATATTCGGTAATTTGGAACTCGGTTCTTCCGGGTGTCCCGCGGTGCAGTGCTCTGGAGCAGGCCCCGAGCGGGCTCGGGTCGGACCCCCAGGACCGGACTCACTCACTCCGTCCGGTCCGAATCGGGGATTGAATCGGCCGGTGACGCGGGATACGTTCGGGGACTATACCGGCCCATGTCCATCTCTCGGTACGGGATAGCGGCGAGCGAGGTCCCGTCGAGATACGCCGTCGCGTCGTGGCGGCGGAGTTGCTCGACGGCCGCACGGCGCAACCGGTCGACGACATCGGAGAGTCTCTCCGAAAGGTCTGTCGTCTCGCGAGGGTCTTCAGATAGATCGAACAGCTGTTCCCGAGCGCCATCCACAGCGTACACGTACTTCCAGTCGCCTTCACGGACCATCATCGTGAAATTCTTCGGGAGCGCGAACGACGACGTTTTCCTCGGCGTTTCGTGATAGCCGAACAGTTGTTCACGGGATTCGGTGGTCCCGCGGAGGGCTCCGAGCACGTCGACCCCGTCGCGTAGCTCCTGGTCGCCCGCCGCGGTGGTGGCGATACCGAACAGGTCGGTCAGCGAGACGAGCATATCGGAGCGGTCACCGGCGGGCAGTTCCGCGGGCCAGCTGACGAGAAACGGGATCCGGGCGGACTGCTCGAAAAACGAGGTCTTTCCCCACCCGTGGTGATCGCCGAGCAGTTCGCCGTGGTCGGAGACGAAGCAGATAACAGTGTTGTCGGCGTCGTCGCGCGCCTCGACGGCGTCGAGGACGCGGCCGATCTCGCGGTCCAGTTGGGTCACGAGCCCGTAGTAGTGCGACCTGACTGTCCGGATTGTCTCCGGGCTCGTGTCGTCCTCGCGGGACTTCCAGAAGTGGTAGTTCTGGGCGGGGATCTTCTCGTCGACGTGGTCGACCGCGCGGTCCTCGCGGATCGCGTCGGGCATCGCGTCCGGGTCGTAGAGTTCGTCATACGGCGGCGAAGGATTGAACGCCGGGTGGGGCTTGGAGAACGAGACCAGCCCGAAAAACGGGCGGTCGTCGGGACCGTCGCCACCCTCTGACGGCGCTATCTCCTCGGCCGCGCGGTCCGCGATCCACGACATCTTGCGCTCGTCGGGATCGAGCGGACAGGACTGTGGGAGCATATTGACCGCGGCCGATCGGCCTCGATCGGTCATCTTGTCGACGCCCATCTGCTCGGCGTAGTCGTTGCCGTCGAGTTGCGTGTCGTAGCCCAGGTCGATCCCCGCCGGGTGTGCGTGGAACTTCCCGATGCCGAACGTCCGGTAGCCGCGTTCGCGCATGGCGCGGGCGAGGAAGGGCCCGTGTTCGTCTTCGAGGTGTTTCGCCGAGCGCTTGTCGTTGCCCAGAAAGCCGGTGTTGATCGGCTCGCACCCGGTTCGGATGTTGTGCCGCGCCGGGATACAGATAGGCGCGGAACTGTAGGCGTTCGTGAACGAGACGCCGCGATCGGCGAGACGATCGAGGTTGGGCGTATGGACGTGATCGTGACCCAGCGCCGAGATGGTGTCGAAGCGCTGCTGGTCGGTCATCACGAAGAGGACGTTGGGGCGCTCGGCTGGCATTGCACGCCCGTTCGCCGCCCCGGCATTTGAACGTTCGCTCCGGGGAGAACAAGCGCGGTATCGCCGGTCGTATCGACCGAGTGTATCGAACTGACGCGTCGAACGAAGGAGTTCGCCAGACGGGAACGTCTCGCTAACACTAATAGGCGGCCGGGCGTCGGTCCGTGCATGAGCGACCACCCGACGACGTACGCGGTGACTGAGTACGGCGACACCGACGGGACGGCGACGGCGGCGTTCCAGTCGGCCGTCGACGCCTGTCACGACGCTGGCGGTGGGACCGTCCTCGTCCCGCCGGGCGAGTACGAGACCGGGACCGTCCACCTGAAGAGTCACGTCACGCTCCGCCTCGAAGCGGGCGCGACCGTCTACGCCAGTCCCGACGAGAGCGACTACGACGACGGTCGGATCGGCCCCGACGGCGAGCGCGTGTTCCTGCTCGCGGAGGACGCCGAGGACATCGCACTCACCGGCCGCGGCGAGTTCCACGGCCGTGGGGAGGAGATCATGCGGATGGACACGCCGATACAGGGCCATTCCGGAGAGTCCTCGGCCCACCCGCTGATCACAAGCGGTCCCCACGACGCCCGGCAGGGCGAGGACTACCTCGACCGCGCCGACGGCACCGACGACTGGCCCGTCGCGAAACCCGACTTCCGGCCGGGTCCGATGTTCACCTTCGAGCGCTGCGAGGACGTCCGCATCAGTGGCCTCACGCTCCGTGACATGCCCTCGTGGACCATCCACCTCGACGCGAGCAGGGAGGTCGACGTCACGGGCGTGGACATCGTCGGGCACAAACAGATCCCGAACAACGACGGCATCGCCATTACCGACTCTCAGAACGTCCACGTCTCCGATTGCACGGTGATCACCTGCGACGACAGCATCGTGCTGAACGGCACCGACGAGTACGAGCAGGACTGCGGGAACGTGACGGTAACGAACTGCACGCTCGAATCCAACGCCTGCGCCATCAAGTTCGGATCCGGGACGGACTGTCCGATGTCGGATTTCGCGTTCCAGAATATCCTGATCCGCGACTCCAACCGCGGCCTGGGCATCCAGCACCGCGACTCCGGGACCCTCGAAAACGTCCTCTTTTCGGATATCGTCGTCCACACGCGCCTGCTCTCGGGCCCGTGGTGGGGGAAGGCCGAACCGATCTACGTCACGTCGGTCCCCCGCGACGACGACACCGACCTCGGCGAGGTGCGGAACGTCCGCTTCTCGAACGTCAGCGCGACCGCCGAGAACGGCGCGCTGATCTACGGGTCCGACGAGGCGACGCTGGAGAACGTCACGCTCGACGGCGTCGACCTCGCCGTCTCGGGCAGCGAGAACAGCCCCCTGACCGGCGGGAACTTCGACCTGCAACCGACCAGCGCGGAGACGCCCATCGGCGCGCGTGACATCTCGGGCGTCCACGCCGAGGGCGTCGACGGGCTCTCGCTGGACGACGTGACCGTCGAGTGGGACGACAGCGGGAGCGGATCGGCCGCTGACGCCGGAGGCGATGGGCTCCCCGACTACTACGCCAACGGCCTGCGCTGTGTGGACGTGACCGACGCCGACATCGAGGGGTTCGAGGGACGACAGGCCCACGTCGACGGCGAGGATGCCGTGATCGCCCTGCGGGACGTCGAGACGGTCTCGATCACCGAGTCACGGGCCCACCACGGAACCGGACGGTTCCTCGACGCCGAGGGGACGGCCGACGCGCGCCGCTTCGGCGAGAACGATCTGGCGGCCGCCGAGTCGGTCGGCGACGCCGACGACGCGGGCTTCCTGACGACGGGGAACCTCCTGCCGCGGTGACGTGGTATCCGGACCCACCGGAAACGTGTAGTCATAAAAATATGGCCTTGTTGAAACCCTTGCGGGCAAACATTATGGGTGAGTAGTCTGAGACAGGATGGATTCCCTGCCGAAGTCACGACTTCTCCGGTTCGTTGAACGAGCTATGGTGCTGGCTCGCCGTGCTGTTGCACGGTTTTCGACACGCTATTCTCGAAAGCGGTTCACGCTCCGCCAGCACGTCGTTCTTCTCTGCCTGAAAGTGAAGAAGACGACCACGCACCGCGACCTCGTTGACGAACTCATCGAGATGCCTCGCATCCGTGACGCCCTCGATCTCGATTCGGTTCCCGCACCCTCGACACTCTGCAAGGCGTTCGACCGCTTGGAGATGGCCGTCTGGCGAGTGTTACTGAACATCTCACTCGCGGACTTGCCGCTGAACGGTATCACCGGCATCCGATGCTTCGGGGTTCGAGCGGGCGCATGCATCAACTCACTACACGAAGCGAACGAATCTCACCATCCAGCAGTTGAAGACGACGCTGTTGGTCGATACAGCTACCAACGCCGTTCTCGACATTCACGTAAGACGACACGAAAACATGATACGCAGATTGCACCGCAGGTAGTGAAACGGAATGCAGGTTCCATTACGGTGTTGACCGGTGACCAGGAGTATGACGACCAGAAGCTCCGGCGTCTCGCTCGGAATCACAATATCCGGCCACTCATCAAGCACCGTGAGTTCACACCTCTCCACAAGGCGTGGAATGCTCGGCTGGACAACGACCTCTACCATAGGCGGACCATGAACGAGACAGTCAACGCGGCGATCAAACAGAAATTCGGTGCATTCGTGCGGTCACGTCTCTGGTGGAAGCAATTCCGCGAGCTTGTCATCAAGTGCATCGTTCACAATCTGGAGCGAAGCCTCGCTATTTCAGAGGAAGAGTATGATTGTCCGTGATTCTGAGAGGAACGGACTGCTGAATAGAGACCGTGTAGTCAGCACGAGAGCTTTTGTTGTGTGTCTTCGGGTCGACGTCCGAGGAAATCTCGGGTATCACGGGTTCGAACGTGGCGGCAACACACCTCGGCCGGATGGAGGGCCTCACGATAGGTGGGGCGGAGACGCAAGAACTCGTCGCGATGCTCTGGGACGAGGACCCAGTTGCGCTCGAGAAGTTGGCTCACGTGCCGAGCTTTTTATTCATACGTCCACGATCGTGAGCACGGGTAGGAGCGAGAGTGCGCTGGCGGTCCGCAAGGAGATGATGGCTTCGTGGCCGGTGTACTTCCCCGTCCCACTTCCCATCCGCGGTGCATCCCCGAAATACCCAAGTCAGGAGACAGGAAAGCGCTGTGGCCTCGGCTGGAGCGGCGTGGGACACGTCGCCGTCTCGCTAACGGAAATCGCCCGTCCTCACGGGTCTGGCGTCAAAATTATTGCGCACGAACTCCAAGCGTGACCGCGAAGCTCCGCGATTCTGGCGGGACACTACGTGGTTAGCCTCAGCTTTAACACATATCGGGTTGACTTTTCACTCAACACGTATGCAGCGACCATCAGGACATCGCTTCCTGCGGCTGGAGAGCGCGCTCGCCGCCGCCAGCGGGCTGGCGGGCTCTGGGGAGAGCGGTGAAGAGTCCTCGATCACAGACAGCTGTGACGGCGGAGACACGGAGGCAGGCGACGCGGACAGGGTCGACCGCAGAGAACTACTCGCGGCACTCGGAGCGACGGCCGGAACGAGTGTCCTCGCCGGGTGTCCGGGCAACAACGGCGGGACGTCAGGAGAGACGAGAGAGTTCGAGGCCAAACCTGCGGCGTTTACTAATGGGGCCGTGGAGCAACTCGGACTCCCTGTCAAGGAAACGACAACACACGAGACGTCCCAGGCCGTCAGCGTCGGCGGCGAGGAGTACCGCGTCGACTCGACACAGAAGATAACAACCTATCTCGGTGACGAGTCCATCAGGTACCGGTTGGGGATACTCTCGTCACCGCTGGCGAGAATCGACGGTGAGATCACCAGCCCGGTGGTGAACCGCGACCTCTCGGAGTTCCTGACAAGCAAGGAGGGACAGCGACTCCTCGAGGCGCTTAACGTCCCGTCAGACTGGATGAATTCACCGACGCGCCTGGAGAGAGAGCCTCTCGGAAGCGAAAAATCGATGCTATCGAAGGTGGGGACAACGGGGAGTGATATCGGGACTACGCCGGTCGAGGTATACGAGTGGAGCCACCGGGACGGAGAAACTGTCACCGGCTGGTACGTCGCTCTCATCCGTGCGTTTGTAGCAAATGGCGAAAATGCCGTCGTCGTCGCGTGTGCTGGCGGCGACCTCCCGTCCTCCGTTCCTGTCCCCGATCGCGTCCGCGACCTGCTATTTATCGGGGCCCCCGATGCGACGCTCGATGAAAATTTCCAGTGGGACGATCCGGGCGTTCCGCAATTCGACCTCACCGACCTCCGGATGGTCCAGACCGTCGAGAACTCCCGACGGAACCAGGGCGACGGTAACTGGTTGGAGATTCCGGATCCACCGATCGTCGCAGGTGAGCCGGCGGCCGCGCTTTTCAGTCTCGACGGTGACCCTAACGAGGATAGTCCGTTGTATCTCCAGGCGAGGATCCGAGCCGATGTCGAGGGGACGCCAGCCACGTCGGAGGAGATAGATATCATCGAGTCTGATTTCGATGATATACTCGGTGATCCGGCTGCATCCACATTCGACGAGCTTGAACGAGACGACGGGGCCCACACCACGTGGGAATTCGGCACCGAGAAGACCGAGTACGACCGCAGACTTCCGGTGTTCTCGCTCGACGACGGCAACGACGCGACGGTGACGGTCGACGTGCGGACGCCAGTCGGTCATCCCGTCGACAGCCAACAGCTCTCCCTGGGATCGGACTTCGAACTGGCGTCGGTCCCGCCGCTCCGGGTTGCGTTCATCGAAGTACAGCACGCTGGTGCGGACAAGAACACGGATATCGACTGGGGGGACGCCAACGGCCGGGCGAAGAACTACGAGCGCTCGGTCCGGAGTTCCTTCGAGTACCTGCGGCGGGTCTATCCAGGGACGGTCGTTGGGTACCGGCTCGACATCCCGATGCTCGCACACGACAGAACGGAATACGACAGACCGGGCCGCGCGAGGAACAAGGATGCACGAAAAGCCCGAAAAATCCTCAACTACTACGAGAGTTGGCCGGGATTCCTGACCCAGGGCACTATTCTGAACGAGGACGTCTCCAGAGATACGGCCGTCGGTCTGTTGCGCGGCATGTTCGACGGTCGGGTGATGATACTCCCGAAGGGAACTGCAAGCGGAAATCAGCACTATTACGCGGCCCGCGGCGACAGTGATACTGGTGGCCTGTACATCAGCCAGAAGCACGCGGTCGGGAGCCTGGAGGCGGGAGACGACAGCGATGACCACTGGCACGGCACCACCACCGCACAGGAACTCGGCCACCGCTTCCTGACTAACTTCTACGAGGGGGACCTCGCGCGCTGGGACACCAACGACGAGAAAGATGATCCGATGCACATCCACAGGGGCGTTTCCTCGGTCTGCTACGACGTCACCGACGGCAAGTTCACGCTCGTCACAAATCCCGAAATTCACGACGGGACCTTCTCGACCACCAAACTGAGTGGAGACACACCGAAGACGTACGACAGCTACATGTCGTATGGGGACCTGCCGCGCTGGGCCGACAGCGAGACACACAGGGGGCTGATCGACGGGCAGTTCGATCCAACGTACTCCCCGTCGGCGACCGCCAGCGCCGGGACTGGGGCCCCATCGAACCAGTCGGACGAGGAGAGCAGCTATCGCGACTCGGTACAGCCGGTCATCGAGGCGTTCGGGACCGTCGAAGACGGGACAGTCACGTTCGAGACCTCCGCAGTCTACGACACAGCGCCGGAGGACCACAACGGGGGCACCTACGACGCGGACCACCTCCCGGATGCGATGCCCGTCGAGGTCGTCCTGCTGGATCCGGATGACACCGTCCTGCGAGAGGCAACCGTCCCCGACCGGACCGAGCATACGCATGGCGACGGGGTGAACGAATCGGTCTCGGTGTCACTCCCATTCCCGGACACCGCCGTCTCGCTGGTCGCCCGACGAGACGGTGAGGACACAGCATTGAACCCCATCGTCGCCCCACTCCGGGAGCTCGTCGAACAGGTTCCGGCTCGGGGCACGGTGGCCGGCACGGAGACGCTCTCACCGCTCCAGGAGATCCTGGACGATGTTGAGACACTGATGGCGGAAGGCAACTTCGGGGATTCCGCAGCCATGCTCGATGGGTCCTTCCGCGACGCCGTCCGGACCGAGGTCCGGGCGGAGTACGACCGGTTCGCGGGCGAGCCGAGAGTGGAGGAACTGACTCGCGTAACCGAGCGCATGATCGAGCGGCTGGAGGTGCTGGACGACGAGCAGTCACAGGGGCAGCAACTGGAGTGTGGTTCCCAACTGCCGTCGTCGATCACCGAGGACACCGTCCTCCAGCGCGACTGTCAGTACACGATTCAGGAGGACAGCGTCGACATTACGCAGGATGCGACGCTCAGCATCGAACCCGGCGTCGAGATCGAGGTCGATTCCGGGCTGGCACTCACCGTCTCGGCGGACGGGACCATTTCGGCCCAGGGCACCGAGGATAATCCCATCGAAATCTACGGCAGTAGCGAACAGCGGGGCCACTGGCGCGGGATCGAGATCCAGTCCGACGACCCTGCCAACGAACTCAGCCACGTGAACGTCGTCCACGCCGGGAGCAACTTCGCGGCCATCTTCATGCACCGCGTCGACGCCGCACAGGCGACCATTCGGAACTGTACGGTCCGGGCGAGTGGGTCGGTCGGTATCGCCGCCGAGCGAAACGGCGACATCGTCGACTTCCGGAACAACCACATCGAGAACGCCCAGGGTCCACCGATGCGCATCCATCCAGCACAGTTGAGATCGCTGACTGGCACCACGACCTTCGCGAACAACGACGAGTCACACGTGCTGGTCCAACCAGATATGGCCTACGGCGGCGGGACTCTCACCGAGAACGGCACCTGGCCCGCGCTTGATCTACCATACGAGATCCCCGGGGAGATCGACATCCAGAGCGAAATCGAGATCAACCCGGGCGCGACGTTCCAGTTCCGGAAGGGTGGCCCCATCCGGTTGTTCGTCTCCCAGGAGGGACAGCTCGTCGCCGACGCCAGCGACGGCGACCCGATTACGTTCCGGGGTGCCGAGGAGGCGCCTGGCGCCTGGGGTGGCATCTTCGTCCGCACTGAGACCGACAACCGGTTCGACAACGTCGTCGTGCGACACGGTGGTGGTGGCTACCGCGAGGCGAACATCGGCGTCGGTATCGACGATCCCGGCTCGCTGACGATCCGCAACAGCGTGGTCGGAGATGGTGCCTCGGCAGGCGTCCTCGCGACCAACGACGCCGAACTCGTCGAGTTCGGGAACAACACCGTCGAGAACATGGAGGGGCCGCCGCTCGAACTCCATCCCAACAGGCTGGGCGAACTCAGCGGCACGTCCACCTTCCAGAACAACGACGAATCGTACGTCCTCGTCGGCAGCGATGACAACAACGTCACTGAGGACGCCACCTGGCCGTCGATGGACGTCCCCTACCAGTTCCGCTACACTGTCTCGATTCAGGCCGAGGTCGACGTCGAGTCGGGCGCGACGCTGGAGTTCCGGCAGGGCGGCCCCGTCCGCTTGTTCGTCGGTGGCGAGGGGCAACTCGTCGCCGACGCCAGCGACGGCGAGCCGATCACCTTCCGTGGCGTCCAGGAGACCCCCGGTTCCTGGGCTGGCCTGTTCGTCCGGACGACAGCCGACAACCTGCTCGACAACGTCGTGGTGAGCGACGGGGGCGAGGGCTACCGCGGCGCGAACATCGGGGTGGGTATCGACGGCGAGGGTGCGCTGACGGTCCGGAACAGCGAGATCACCGACAGCGCTGGCTGGGGAATCATCCTCGACACCGGGACGCTCACCGAGGAGAACAACACCTTCGAGAACAACGCCAGCGGCGACATCCAGCGACCAGATTCTTGAAATGAATCAATAAATACGGTACTGGTGCCTGCTGTGGATTTCGACGGTCACACACAACCAGAGTAATGCTGACTAAGCGCCCTCTATCCAGCAAGATTGCTGAAAACTATCATCGATTGAGGGTTTCAACAAGTCAACCCCAATTGATATGTCTGGAGAATCGTGTACTAGATGAGAATGAGTCGAACAAGTCGGGACGAATCAGACGACGAAACGTTCACTGACCCCGACGAGAGTGGCCTCCGGAGCGGGAAAGGCCCCGCACTGCTGAGCCGCCTGTTCGGGAAGTACTGATTTCCCTGGACTGGTGCGACCGATCGGTGTTCGACCTTTCAATCTTCACATCTAGAATCGAGTTTCTCGAAAACGAGCCTCGTGTCTGCAGATTCGCTCGATGTACCGACCATCCACTGTGACGAAAGCGCCTTACCACGCTATCGCCTATTCGCGGCCGTGACAGACGAGGACCAGTCGACGCCGGAGGAGGGGGGCGCCGTCAACGACGCGCCAGACGACGAATCGGCGGGGGACGCCGACGCGACCGCCGGTGACGACGGGACCGACGCCGACGCGACGCCGCTCGAACGCTTCCACGACGCCATCGAGCGCGCTGGCCGACCGGTCCTGACGACCGAGGAGGTCGCGCGTCGACTGGGTCTCTCTCGAGACGAGGCCGAGGCGCTGCTCGCGGACCTGGAGACGACCGGCGACGCCGACGGCCGGGACGTCTCCCACGACCCGACCGTCTGGTATCCCACCGAGTGGGGCGCCTACGCCGACAGCGAGCGGTTCGTCGTCTTCCCGGATCGCCGCGAGATCGTCGTCGACGAGCCCTCCCAGTTCACGCGCGCCCAACTCTCGCAGTTCGCGCGCCTGACCGACACTAACCACGACGGCGGCTACGTCTACTCGATTCGCGAGACCGACGTCTGGCAGTCGCCGTACGACGACTTCGAGGAACTGCTGGCGACGGTCCGAGACGTGCTGCCACAGCGCTACGAGACCCTGGAGGAGTGGCTCCGCGAGCAGTGGACCCGCGCCCACCAGTTCGTCCTCCGGACCCACGAGGACGGCTACACCGTCCTGGAGGCGGCCAGCGCCGACCTGATGGGCAACGTCGCCCAGCAGAAACTCGAGGAGGGACAACTGCGAGCGGACATCTCAGACACCGAGAGCTGGGTCGCCGAGGAGGCGACGGCGGCGATCAAGCGCACCCTCTACGAGGCGGGCTATCCCGTCCAGGACGAACGCGATCTGGAGTCCGGGGCGACCCTCGATCTCCGCGTGAACCTCGAACTCCGCGACTATCAGCACGACTGGGTGAGTCGGTTCATGGAGGCCAAGTCGGGCGTGCTCGTCGGCCCGCCGGGGAGCGGCAAGACCGTCGCCGCGATGGGGATCGTCGCGCGGATCGGCGGCGAGACGCTGATCCTCGCGCCGAGTCGCGAACTTGTCGCGCAGTGGCGCGACGAACTGCTCGCCCACACCACCCTCACGGAGGACCAGGTCGGCGAGTACCACGGCGGACGGAAGGAGATCCGACCAGTCACCATCGCCACCTACCAGACCGCCGCGATGGACAAGCACCGGCAACTGTTCGACAGCCGGGAGTGGGGGCTGATCGTCTACGACGAGGTCCAGCACGTCCCCAGCGACATCTACCGGCGGTCGACGAACCTCCAGACGAAGGCTCGTCTGGGCCTGTCGGCGAGCCCCATCCGCGAGGACGACATGGAGGAGGACATCTTCACGCTGATCGGCCCGCCCATCGGCACCGACTGGGACGCGCTGTTCGACGAGGGCTTCGTCGCCGAGCCGCGCGTCGAGATCAGGTACGTCCCCTGGACCGACGACACCGCGCGCAACGAGTACGTCAGCGCTACCGGGCGGGAACGGCGGCGCTTCGCCGCCGAGAACCCCGCGAAGATCACGGAGATCGAGCGGATCCTCGCCGAACACCCGACCCAGAAGGCGCTCGTGTTCGTCGACTACCTCGATCAGGGCCGGGAGATCGCCGCGGCGCTGGACGCTCCGTTCATCAGCGGCGACATGCGCCACCACGAACGGGAGCGGCAGTTCCAGTCCTTTCGCGACGGCGCCATCGACACGCTGGTCGTCTCGCGGGTCGGCGACGAGGGGATCGACCTCCCGGACGCCGAACTGGCCGTCGTCGCCTCGGGACTGGGTGGCTCCCGGCGACAGGGGACCCAGCGCGCCGGGCGGACGATGCGTCCGGAGGGGCGCGCATTAGTGTACGTCCTCGCGACCCGCGGAAGCCGCGAGGAGGAGTTCGCCCGCCAGCGGATGCGCCACCTCGCGGGCAAGGGCGTCGAAGTCCAGGAACGGGTCAGCGACATGGTGGACGAACCGCGCCCGCGGGGCGGTGAGGGCGACGGCGACGGGGACGACGAAGGCGGCGAGGACCACCCCGACGCGAGCGGCAGCGAATAGCCGGGACCGCTCTCCGGGACGACGGTGTGTGCCTACTCTCTTGGCCGGACCGTCTCGGCAACCCACGTTTCGGGGGTCGCCCGCTCGACCTCGAAGGGGGCCAGATCCTCGGGATCAGCGACGGCGGGCGACAGCGACGCGAGGAACCGCCGGACCGGCGACGGGTCGCGGTCGCTGGCGACGACGAACCGCTCGCCGGGGTCGGTCGCGCGGAACGCTGACTCGACGCGACCCTCTCGCTCGTCCGGCGGGACGCCCCGGAGATCGACTGCCGACTCGGGGAGATCCAGCCCCCACACGTCGCCGATACGGTCGGCGACCGCGTCGCCGAGTCGCGCGGCCTGCTCCGGTAGCTCGGCGGGCGCGGGCGTTCCCTGCATCGCCGGGTCGAAGGACAGTTCGGCGAGGACGGGCGCGTCGAGATCGGCCGTCGGGTCGCCCTGTTCGAAGAGGTCGTGGTCGTCACCACACGTCGGGCAGGTGAACCCGGCCATGTTGACGACGAGGCCGAGGACGGGCACGTCCTCGTCGCGGAACAGCTCCAGCGAGCGACCCGTGTCCGAGACGGCGGCGTGGAACGGCGTCGTCACGAACACGACGCCGTCGAGACGGACCTCCTGGAGCGTCGTGAGGATCACGTCGCCGGTCCCCGGCGGGAGGTCGACCACGAGGGTGTCGAGGTCGCCCCACGCCGTGTTCTCGAAGAGGTCCGAGAGCGCCTCGTGTGCCATCGCGCCGCGCCACGCGAGCGGCGCGCCTTCGGACATGAGGTCGACGCTCATCACGTCGAGCGGCCCGGTCGCGACGGGGAGCGCGTTCCCCGCGTCGTCGGAGTAGATCGGTCCCTTGACGTCGAGGAGTCCGGGGACGTTCGGGCCGTGGATGTCTGCGTCGAAGACGCCCACGTCGCGGTCGTCGCTGGCGAGCGCACAGGCGAGGTGCGTCGCGACGGTCGTCTTGCCGACGCCGCCTTTCGCGCTCGCGACGGCGATCACGCGGTCCACGTCGGCGAGGCCCGGTGTCCGCGTGTCCGACGCGTCGTGGTCGGAGTCTTCGGATCCGATCGGTACTCGGCCCCCCTCGGTCTCGTCGTGGTCGTGAGTGTGGTGGTGGGACATACTCAGGTCGGCTGTTCGAGCAGCGAGTCGACGACCTTCGACTGGGCGGCCGCGAGGTGCTCGGCGAACGTCGACGGCGAGATGTCCAGTGCCGCGGCGACTTCGGAGGCGTTGGACTCGCGGGGGCGGGCGAAATACCCCATCCGCATCGCCGTCGAGAGGACCTCCCGCTGGCGGTCCGTGAGTTGCCCGCGGTCGACGAGGACGAAGTCGCTGTCGTCGCCGTCGCCGGTCCGCGCGAGGCGGTCGATTCGGACCGAGTCGTACGCGTCGTTGAGATCGCCTACGACGTCTCGCACCACTTCGACATCCGCCGCGTAGAAGGTCATGTGGAGTTCGCCGTCGGCGGCGTTGACGTCCGTCACGGGCAGGCCGTGGGTCTCGACGCGGTCACAGATGCAGGGCTCTGACTCGATCCGGTCGAACCGGACGCGTTTCCCCTGATCGCTCTCGAAGACGACCGACATCTCCTCGGGGACGTCCTGCTCGCCCGCGAGGTCGAACTCCTCGACGACGCGGCCGTCGTCGTCGCTCGCGCTCCAGTCGACCGAGCGGACCTGTCCGCCCCCGTCGGTCGTCTCGGCCACCGGACAGACGTCCCTCCCTTCGACTGCCAGTCGGACCTGTATGCCGGGTGTCATGGCTGTCTCTATCCCCGATATTCGGGGCCGATATAAATGAACGGACACGCGCGCTCCCAGCACCTGGGAACGACCGGGTGAGCGGGCGAACAAGTTCGGGACCGTGCCTTCACCCCCGGGAGCCCAAGGGTCTCGTATGTCCGTCAGCCACGACGACGTCGACCCCGTGACCGACCGCGTCCACGACAACTCCTGGTCGGCGAACCTGGAGAAACCCAAACACGCCGACAGCGAGTCGCTCGTCCGCCAACAGGCCGTCGACGCCATCGAACACACGGCCCCCGGAAACCACGTGAACCTCGTCACCCACGGCGATCACGGCCACCCCGAGACGTATCTCTACGAGCATCTCGAGGAGGCCGTCGACGAACCCGTCGAGTACGAGTACGTCGAACGGTGTGGCTGTGGCGGGCACGTCACCCGGGTCCACGTCGACGCGTGAGCGGGGACGGCCGACGGCGTCAGTTTCCGATCTCGATACGTTCCCCGCGCGGGCCCGACCCGTCGTCGAGCGGAACAGTGACAGTGAGGACACCGTCCTCGTACGTCGCGGTGATCGCCTCTGTCACGACGTCGTGTGGAACCGCTATCTCTCGACTGTACACTTCCGTTCCCGATCCGTCGCTTCCCGACCGCTCGGCCGTGACGTACAGGCGACGGTCGTGCCACCGCACGTCGAGTTCCTCGGCCGAGAACTCCGGGACCTCGACGTAGACGCGGTATTCGTCGCCGTCTTTGTACAGTTCGACTTCGTGGTGCGGGCGCTGTGTCATCTCTTTCTCCCCTCGTCTAGATATCGTTCGGTCCCGTATTTGAACTCGCACGGCTGTTCTCAGTGAGTGGGAGCAGCCGCGACCCACACGGGCAGTGGCATGCGGTGACATGACAGACGTGAAAAAGAATTAATATATTTCCCCATGGATACGTCTGTAGACGCCACCGCCGGGGTGGCGGGTGACTCCCATGATCGACCTGATTCCACCGCGCGTGCTCGCCGGGGCCGAGGTCCCCATGCAGGAGCGCGCCGTGTCCGCGTTCGCCAAACCGGCGGCGCGGATCGGATACGCGGACCGGAATCGGGACGGAGGGATCATCCCCACTCCGTGGCTCGCACCCACCGTCGTCGCCTGAACGGGACCGATCCGCTCGGACGGGCGTCGACGGTGGGCGCGAGCCGAACCGGCTCTTCTGTCCCGCTACGTCTGACGCCCGACCGTCGGGTCCGAGTGTCCCGTGTTCGCGGCGCGCTCGGTGCCGCCGATCGGTCACGTTCCCGCTCGGTCCGGGTGAACTGCCCGGTCCGGTGACGGTCGACGAGACGCGTCTCCGGTCGGTAGCCGCCGGTCCGCCGTCCGCGACCCCCGCTGGCACTCGCCGCGCGGCGAGGCGCGTTCGACTCGCGCAGGGGGCGTATGGCAGTCCATGCCACCACAGCGGTCGAGGCATCGGCCGAGGTCGACCTGTGGGTCCCCCGGGACACCATGGGCGACCTGGAGAGCGCCGCCAGAACCGTGGTCGCAGACGTCGACGGCGTCGAGACAGCCGCCGTGACTGACGTCGTCGACGTGACCCCGCGCGCGACGGACATCCGCGTCCGGGTTCGCGTGTGGGTCGTCCTCGCCGATCATCGACCTACCTGCGAGGCAGTGGCGGAGACGCTAACCGACGGCTTCGCGATCATGGACGCCGCGGTCGAGACGGCCGCGGCGACCGAGCCGTGATCGGTCACCGCGGCGCGTTCGCGGCGAAGGGACCGACCGATCGTACGCTCCGGTCCGGGTGGACACCGGGAGACGGCGCGGGTTCGACTCCCGCCGGAGTGTCTGGGGAACAGGCCCCGTATCACGATGCGACGAGTATCAGCCCTCTTCGCCGCGTCGCTGCGCTGGCAGCGGCGCAGGCGAACCGAGACGGAACGAATCGACACACGGGACCGCCAGCGACGGTGAACACCGCCGTGGCTCCCGTCGCACCGCCCTCCTCAACCGGTCCAGCGCGCGTCCGACAGCGTCCGCTGGACCGCCTCCTCGCCGACGGCCTGGGCGAGCGTCTCGAACCCGGACCGCTCGCTTCGGTCGCTCGCGTTCGCGACGAGTCGCGAGACGATGAACTCCGGGGTCGACCGCCCAACCGTCTCGAAGCGGGGCTGGTAGTCCACCTCCAGGTCGAGGTCGGGGGTCAGTCCCTCGGCGAAGATGCCGTCGGTACGTGCTTCCGGCGGGAGCGGTTCCAGGTCGTCTGCGAGGTGGGTGACGAACACGCCCAGCGCCCCCCGCTCGACGGTCAGCGTCACGAGACCGTGGAGCAGGTCGGCGGCGCTGCCCGGTTCCGTGATCGCCTCGAACTCGTCGACGAGCATCAGCGTCCGCTCGGAGTCGGTCAGCGGCGGCACGACCGACCGGAGCGTCGATTCGAGCACGCCCGCGTTGAAACTCGCGTGGCGGCGGTGGAAGACAATCGTGTCGACGACGCCGACCTCGGCCGCCGAGGCGGGCACCGGCAGCCCCATCTGAGCGAGTAACTGCACCTGACAGAGCGTCTCCAGCAGGGTCGTCTTCCCGCCGCTGTTGGCGCCGGTCAGGACGGCCACGCGGTCGTCACCCGGCGGCGCGTTGGCGGTCGCTACGTCCAGACCGTGGTCACCGACGGCGTAGGTGATCGGCTGGACGTCGCCGCCAGCGTCGACCAGTGAGAGGTTTCGCGCGTCCGCGACGGCGATGGTCTCGCGGTCCACGAACGTCGGCCGCGAGAGATCGTACGCGAGTGCGAACCGCGCCAGCGAGACGTACAGCGCGATGTCGTCGACCGCCTCGACGGCGGCGTCGATGTCCTCGCGGGCCCCGGCGATCGCGTCCTCGAGTTCGTCGACGATGGCGGCCTCGCGTTCGTCGACCGCGGTCCGCAGGTCCTCGGCCAGCGCCCTGAGCGCGCTCGTCACGAAGTCGTTGGCGTCGGCGGCGCCCTCCGGGACCGCCTCGCGGACCCGCGACACGTCGACCGCCGTTTCGGTCGTGACGTGGTCGACGAACGTCTCGTGGAACTCGCCCGTGCCGCGGGCGCTCGCCTGCAACTCCTCGACGACGGTCCCCGGTGCGGCGGCCATGTCCTCGACGGCCGCGAGGGCGTCGCGAAGCGAGTCGAGCCTGTCGTCGGCGCCGCGCCCGACGCCGTCGCCCGACCCCCGCAGACCGACAAGCGCCGCCGCGGCGTCGTCGAGGTCGCCGCGGTCGAGGTCCGCCAGCGGTTCGAAGACGCCCTCGTCGACACCGGCGTCGAGCAGGTCGATTGCGGCCCTCACGCTCGCGAGTTGCCCGCCACCGGCGTCGTCGAACGCCTCGAACGCGTCGAGCACCGTCGCCTGTGTCGCTTCGTCGATAGCGGTCCAGGAGTCACGGGCCTCGAGGACACGGTCGAGGCGGTCGGCCATCGCCGATCGCTCGGTCATCGGTGTGAGGATGCGGATGCGGTCGCCCGACGCCTCGGTGACGGCGTGCTCCCCGGCGAGTTCGAGGATGTCCTTGTAGACGTCACGCGTGTCGCGGGTCGCGAGCACGTCCATGGCCTCGCCGCCCTCGGCCCGGCGGAGGATGCGAGTGGCCCGTCCCCGGGGTAGCCCCACCTCGACCAGCGCCCGCGTATCTGCCGATTCGATGGCCTCGACGGCCGCCTCGGCGCCCAGTTGTTCGATCAGTAGCTCCCGGGTCTTCGGCCCGATGCCCCAGTACTCCTCCAGTCGCATGAGCGTGTCCTGTACTGGCGGGCGTTTAGTCGTTTCTCGTCCCGGTCGTCTCTCACCCCGGCCAGCCACTCCGGTCGCCGCTCGGGCCGTAGATTCATGCCGACGGGCGGGCAAGGGGGAGCATGGACGCCGACGCCGGAGCGACGGCCTGTCCGGAGTGCGGGGAGTCGCTCCCGGTTGACGCGCGCTTCTGCCCGCACTGTCAAACCGGTATCGACGCGGACGGCGAGCCGATCGACCTCACGGACGCGGACGGCCTCACGGACTCCGGAAGGTCGCGGCTGGTCTCGACCGACAGCGACGGCCGGGTGCGGGCGTCACGACCGATCCGTCTCGTCGCCGGGTTCGCGGTGAGTATCCCCCTGGCGCCGCTGGGCTTGTTCCTCGTCGGGAGCGTCGTGGACCTCACACTCCTGTCGGGGACGGCCGTCTTTCTGGCCGCCTGGCTGCTGCCGAGCGTGCTGCTCGCACGGGCCCGGGTCCCGGCCGTGGCGTTCGGATACAGCCTCTACCTGGTCGCGGGAGCGACGGTGTTGCTCCCCGCGGCAGCCGTGGCCGGTACCGTCGAGTCGAGCCTGTCGCTCGGTCTCGGGACAGTAGCCGCCGCGTCGTTCGCCGTAGCCGTGACCGCCGCTGCACTGGGTCGGTACGTGCTCGCCCGGGCAGGAAGCCGCGCGACGGCCGCAGACGTGGCCGAAAGCGACGCCGACGGCGTGACTGGCGGAGAACTGACCGATCGGGACGTCGAGGACTGATACTGTCGACTGTACGTACGTGGAAATATTCGGCTCCCCGGGGAGCCGAATTCTTCCGTGATGTTACAGCCGACAGTATGAGTACTACAGAGTCACCCCGGACTCCGCCGACGTCGGGTCTGCGTGTCCCGGGAAACCGCTACGATACGCACTCCGGCCCTCCGAGAGGGCGGATCAGCGCCACTCGGGCAGTGTCGCCGCCTCGGCTTTGTCAATCGCGATCCACGCCCCGTCCTCGTTCAGGTCCGCGACGACGACGTGGGGACGGCCGTCGATCGTGTCGACCGCCGTCCTGACCTCGCGGTCGGACTCCTGACTGGCGTTCGCCGAGTGGGATTCTGCCCTCATACTAGAATATACGCGGTTTTGGTATATGAATATTACTATATTCGGTCAGATACTAACTACTATACAACTTAAACTCGGAATAAGTCTACATCTGTCGATACCATTTCTCGATATCGGGACGGGAGTGTCCAGCGAGGCCCTCCCGCGGGACAGTGGCAGGGATCACGCGATCGGCGTCAGACGCGAGTCTGACGGGGGCTTATCGGCGTCGGTCCGGTATCATACCGCAATGGCCGAAACAGAGTCGATCACCGTCGCGGAGGTCAGCGACGGACCCTGCGGAACCGGACAGCCGGGAACCTCGGTGTCCCTGCCCGTCGTCGAACTGCTGACCGGGCGCGGGTTCATCACCGGCAAATCGGGTTCGGGGAAATCAAACACCGCGAGCGTCGTCGTCGAGAAGTTGCTCGACAACGGGTTCGGGATGCTCATCGTCGACATCGACGGCGAGTACTACGGACTCAAAGAGGAGTACGAGATCCTCCACGCGGGCGCCGACGACGAGTGTGACATCCAGGTCACGGTCGAACACGCCGAGAAACTCGCCTCGCTGGCCTTAGAGCAGAACGTCCCGATCATCCTCGACGTGTCGTCGTTCCTCGACGAGGAGGAGGCGATGGAACTCCTGACCGAAGTCTCGAAACACCTCTTCGCCAAGGAGAAGAAACTCAAACAGCCCTTCCTCCTGCTGGTCGAGGAAGTCCACGAGTACATCCCGCAGAAGGGGAGCGTCGGCGAATGTGGGAAGATGCTCATCAAGATCAGCAAGCGCGGGCGCAAGCACGGCCTCGGCGTCGTCGGTATCAGCCAGCGCCCCGCCGACGTGAAGAAGGACTTCATCACCCAGTGTGACTGGCTGGTCTGGCACCGCCTGACCTGGAACAACGACACGAAGGTCGTCAAGCGGATCCTCGACGGCGACTACGCCGAGGCCGTCGAGGCGCTGGACGACGGCGAGGGGTTCATGATGACCGACTGGTCCGAACAGGTCCGCCGGGTCCAGTTCCACCGCAAGCAGACCTTCGACGCGGGCGCGACGCCGGGACTGGAGGACTTCGAGCGCCCCGACCTCAAGTCCGTCAGCGACGACCTCGTCTCGGAACTCTCGGAGATCAGCGAGGAGAAAGCCGAGACCGAGAGCCGGATCAGCGAACTCCGCGAGGAACTCGACCGGAAGAACTCCCGCATCGCCGAACTCGAAGCGGAGTTGCAGGACGCCCGCGACATGCAGCGGATGGCCGACCAGTTCACGCAGGCCCTGGTCGAACACGTCGAGGGGCAAAACCCCGGGCGCACCGAACAGGAACGGATGCGCGACCGGCGTCGCCACCAGACCGGTGCAGACGAGTGGGTCGACGAGTCCGGGGACGGGAGCGACGATACGACCGGCGAACCGGAGCCCGGCGAAGCCACTCCGGATACCGAGAGCGCACCCTCACCGGACGAGACGGCCCGGGACGACGACGGGTACGCCGACGCCACGATGGAGTGGCCGGGCGGCGAGTTCGGTGACGGAGACGGCGAGACAGCCGACTCGGCGACAGCGGGCGCGGGCGGGACCCCCGACCCCGAAGCCGACGCGGCCGATTCGAGCGGCGGAATGTTCGGCGCGTTCGACGCCGCCGGTGACGCCGCCGAGAACGGAGACGGCGGTGACACCGAGGGGAGTCGAGACGGGGAGGCACCGACCGCGACGGCCGACGGCGGGACCGCCCGCGATGACTCGGCCGAGGAGACGCCGGGCGCGCTCACCCGCGGGTTCGGCAGCGTCGACGAGAACCCGCTGGGCGACCGGGCGACGGACGCCTTCGAGCGTGGGACCGTCCAGCGAGTCCCGGCGACCGACGACGAGGAGGGGATGTCGCTGGCACGGTCGCTGCGCGAGGCGGTGTCGGAGCTCGACCCGGAGACGCGACAGATGCTCAGGTACTACCGCGATCACGGGCCGGGGACACCGATGGACGCGCTGTTCGCGGCGGGCGGGTCAGACGACCGGACGGCGGCCTACGCCCGGAACCGCCGCCTCCGGGTGCGCGGCCTGGTCGAACACGTCGGTCGCGGCCAGTACGACTACCGCGTCCCGGGACTGCTCGCCGAGCAGACGGGCGCCGACGACGTGGACACCTACGTCGAGGAGGTCGAGCAGGCTATCGCGAGCGACGCCGAGTCCGCGGACGGGCGTGCGGACTGACATCCGCGTTTCTCACAGCGCCTCTGTTTCTCACTGCGGGTTTCGCTACAGCGGTGCGACGAGGTCTTCGAGCGCGGCTTTCGGGTCGTCGGCTTTGGCGACGCCGCTGGCGAGCAGGACGCCGGAAGCGCCGAGGTCGGCCGCGGCGTCCAGGTCCTCGCCCGTCGAGATGCCAGCACCGCAGAACACGTCGACGCTCCCGTCGACGGCGGCGGCCGCGTCGACCGCGTCGGTCACGATGTCGGGGTCGGCCTTGCTGACGGGCGTCCCCGTGCCGATCAGTTCCGGCGGTTCGACGGCGACGGCGTCCGGACCGAGGGCCGCGGCCGCGCCGATCTGGTCGGGGTTGTTGGCACAGACGACGGTCTCCAGGCCCGCCCGCTGGGCCGCGTCGAGACTCGCGTCGATGTCGGCGAGTTTCAGGCGGTGCTCCGAGTGATTGAGGAGCGTGCCGACGGCCCCGGCGTCGCTGGCCGCTTCGGCGAGCGTGCTCCCGGTGTGGCTCCCGTGGTCGACCGGGCTGACGTGCTGTGCCCACGTCTCGACGCCGGTCTCGGCGACCCGGTCGAGGTGTGCAGCCTGCGGTGCGACGGCGATTCGGACGCCGGAGTCGTCGCTGACATCGCGTGCGGCCCGTGCGACCGCGACCGGGTCACAGGGGTAGGCCTTGAGGTTGACGAGGACGAACATACAGGACGGACGGCCGCCACCGACAATATAGGTTGTGTCATCCGACCGGCAGGGAACCGCCCGGGCCGCCGACGGGATCGCCCCTGCCGCCAGGAGCGTTAAGCCCATTTACCCCGAGCGCCCACGGTGGTGTGTGACAGAATCGCCGTCGGACCGCCAGACGGTTCTCGTCGTCGAGGACGAAGAACACCTCGCGGATCTGTACGCCGACTATCTCTCGAGTGGGTACGACGTCCGGACGGCCTACGGGGGCGTCGAGGCCATCGAGATGCTCTCGTCAGAGATCGATGTCGTCTTGCTGGACCGGCGGATGCCGGTCGTCTCGGGCAACGAGGTCCTCGCGGAGATCGAGGAGCGCGCCCTCCAGTGTCGCGTCGCGATGGTCACCGCCGTCGATCCCGACTTCGACATCATCGACATGGGGTGTGACGACTACATCGTCAAGCCGGTGACCAAGAACGGCCTGCTGGAAGTCGTCGACCGCCTCGTGCGCCTGGCGGAGTACAACGACCGGATGCGTGATCTCAGCGCGAAGAAACTCAAGCGCAACGTCCTCCAGGTCGAGAAGAGCAAGACCGAACTCCAGAACAGCCAGGAGTTCCAGCGCCTGCAGACCGAAATCGCGTCTCTCGAATCCGAACTCGACGAACTGGCCGAAGACCTGCCGGGCGAGGCGGGCGTCCGGGACCTCTAGGAGTCCTTCCGTTCGACGACGTCGCCGAGGGTGTACTCGCCGGTCGCCGAGTCGCTACTCCAGTCGGACTCGTCGTCGGTCGACCCCGCCGAGAGGTCGATCCCGAGTTCGCCCTCGAGTTTCCGCTGGACCTCGTCGCTGGGGAGCGTGTCGCCGTGCTCGAGTTTGCGGATGAGACTCGCCTTCTCGTTGAGTTTCTTCGCGAGATCCTCCTGGCTGAGTCCGCTGTCCTCGCGACCCGTGCGGATGCGCTCGTCGTAATCCTGGGCGATCTCGTCCATCTCGTCGAACATATCCGAACGTCGACCGCTGCCACCGCCGGTGGATCCGGTCGATCCGGTGGAACTCGATCCGGACGAGCCACCGGAGCTAGAGGAGCCCGTGGAGTACTTCGTGGACGTGCTGTCGGAGGACGACCCCTGATTCACCTCGGTCCCGAAGTCCGTACACTCGTCACAGACGTCGAGTTCCGCTCCCTCGATCTTGACGCGGTTCGGGGAGCCAGTCTCCTTCCCGCACATCTCACACTGAACCATGTCCGGGAGTTAGCCGTGGCCGCTGATAAATCATGCGCCGTCGGCTATCCGTGTGGATTTCGACAGCCGCGAGCGCCAGCAACACGCGAGTGACACGTCTCGGTTGCCGTCCGGTGGCTGGTCGATCCGGTAAAAAGAGAACGGCACCGCGATCGATCCGGGTCCGAGGGTGTTACTCCTCGTTGCGGACGATCTCGTAGCTGAAGTCGATGGTGTTCTCCGGCATGATCTCGACGGTCCACTCGCCGGACTGCGGGTCGTCGACGCGGTAGGTGAACTCCGTCTGGCTACCGCGGTCCGTGTAGGGCCCCTGCTGGGACCCCTCGCGCTGGCTGCCAGCGCCGAGACTGACAGAACCGCTGTCGCTGACCGAGACGCGCTGGGCGTCGTACTCGGTCCCGTTGGGCGAGACGAACGTCACGTCGAAGTCGACCGGTTCGTCGGTCGCGGCCTGTCCGTAGCTCCCGGCGTTGAGCGTCAGTTCGACGTCGGTCGCGTCCTCACTGACCGAGAAGTCCTTCTCGAAGGGCTCTTCGGGCTGTTCCCAGACCTGGAAGTTCATGCTGACGCGCTGCCAGTAGTCGCTCCGGTCGGGGCGGTTCGGATCGACCAGTCCGAGGTCGATCTCGGCGCGGTAGTCGCCGAGGTCGGCGCTCTCGGGCGGCGTCACCGTGACCGAGACGTTAGCGGTCGAACCGGCTGCGACCTCGTTGGGCGCGTCGATCTCGAACCACGAGCGCTCGACGGTGTTCTGCATCGGACGGATGCTGTCCTGCGTCTGGACGCGCGGGTCGAGGGGAGCCGCCTCGTCGCCGTCGTTCTCGATGGTGAGCTCGTAGGTGTAGCTCTCGCCTTTCTGGACCTGGGCGTAACTGTAGCGGTCACCTGAGATAGTGATCGACGGCTCCTCGCGGACCGTCACGCTGAGCTGGGCGGAGTGGACCGGGCGATCCGGACTACCCGGGTAGGAGATCGTCTGGTTGGTGAAGGCGATCGACGCGCGGTAGTCGCCCAGCTGGGTGTCCTCGGGGACGTCGACGGTCACGGTGAACTCGCGCTCCTCGCCGGATTCGAGCGTCGTGTCCGCGTCCTCGATGGTGATCCAGGACTCCTGGATCGGCCGCCCCTGGACCTGCGGGAGGACCACGTGGGGGTTCAGCGTGACCTCGCTGTCCTCGGCGTTGCCGACGGTCACGTTGAACGTCGCCGTGTCGCCGGGCCGGACGTCCTGGTAGAGGTAGCCGTCGGCGATGTACAGACGGGTGTAGTTACTGTCGTCCGCGTTGTCCGACTGGCTGGGGG
>Ga0207813_100357_pt1 | contig 27970 bp, 24 predicted proteins | sample A23E3SouthBayCA_2_FD_187730 | JGI IMG/M metagenome (GOLD analysis project Ga0207813, IMG submission 187730) | Aerobic enrichment media microbial communities from Eden Landing Ponds, California, USA - A23 E3 (4) (SPAdes) | ecosystem: Environmental > Aquatic > Marine > Unclassified | place... | reverse complement strand
TGATACGGTTTATTGTAGCGATTTACCGGTACGCGCCAACCCCGGGGTTGGCGCTATCCGGAAATGATCTACAATAATCCGTATGAGGCGTCGCCGAACGGACGAACGGATCAGTCGAAGTCCGGCAGGTATTCGGCGTTCGCTTCGAGCATCTCGTCGACCATCTCGTCGATCTCGTCCAGCGAGAGCGCCGCGGCCGTCAGCGGGTCGAGTTTGATCGCCCGCCGGAGCGCGTCCTCGTCGCGGTCCAGTCCCGCACGGACCGCCTGCTCCTGAACGTTGATGTTGGTCCGGTTGAGCGCCGCCAGTTGGCCGGGCAGGTCGCCAACGGTGGTCGGGTGGATACCGGTCCCGTCGACCAGACACGGTACCTCGACGCAGGCCTCGTCGGGGAGGTTGCTGACGGCGCCGGTGTCGTTACGGACGTTGAGGTTCATCCGCCGGACCGTGTCGGTCTCCCGCGAGTGGATGATGTGGGAGCCGTACTCCGAGGAGCGTTCCAGCGAGAGGTCTTCGCCCCGGGGGTCGAACCCCTCGTCGAGGTCGGGCTGGTAGGACTGCCAGTGCTCGAAGTACCGGCCCGTCGGCATCCACTCGATCGTGTAGTGACCGAACTCCTCGTCGGGGGTGTACTCGTCGATGATCGACTGGTCGGTCCGGAAGTAGGGGAGGTACTCGCTGAGGTGGTGGCTCGACTCGGTGATGAACGCCCCGAAGTGGTCCATCACGTCGAAGCGCACAGGGTCCTGCTCGCGGATATCGGGGTCGTCGCCCGCGTCGCGGAGCGCCGGGTAGAGGTCCTCGCCGTCGTGTTCGAGGTCCAGATACCACGCCATGTGGTTGATCCCGGCGACCTGGTGTTCGATCTCGTCGGCGGGCACGTCGAGGTAGCGGCCGATGGTGGCGGTGGTGTGCTGGACGCTGTGACAGAGGCCGACAACCTCGATATCGGTGGCCTCGTCGATCGCCCAGCACAGCATCGCCATCGGGTTCGTGTAGTTGAGCAGGAGGGCGTCGGGACACACCTGTTCCATCTCGCGGGCCATCTCCAGCATCATCGGCATCGTCCGGAGCGCCCGGAAGACCCCGCCGGGGCCGAGCGTGTCGCCGACGGCCTGCTTGACGCCGTGGTCCTGCGGGATGCGAACCTCGTTCTCGAAGGGTTCCTCGCCGCCGACGTTGACCATGTTGAGGACGTAGTCGGCCCCTTCGAGGGCCTCCTGACGGTCGGTCGTCGTCCGAACCTCGCCCGGGAGGTCGTGCTCGTCGATCAGTGCCTCGCCGACTGCCGCGGTCCGGTCCAGGCGCTGTTCGTCGATGTCCATCAGCGTGATCGTGCTGTCCTGCAGTTCCTCGAACGAGAAGATGTCCGTCATCAGGTTCTTCGCGAAGACGACGCTACCGGCACCGATGAACGCTATCTCGGTCATACGTTTCCGGTCCACCGGGGGGCGCAAATAGGTTGCTGACGCGGCGTCGGCGGTTCGGCCGAGGCGGCGGCCGGACGACCACCGCTCGACGCGTGCCGCCGCCGCTCATACTGTCGGCTGTAAGTTCGTGCAGATATTCGCCACCTCGGGGTGGCGAGTTCTTTCGATATGTTATAGCCGACAGTATCAGTCGAACCGCCGGTCGACGCGGAACTCCGCGGAGAGGTCTTCGACGAACACGTCGAACGCTCCGCTCTCGACGGTCGAACCGCCGTCGGGGTCGACGACGCCCAGTTGCTCGCCGTCGATGTCGATCTCGACGGTCGTCCGCTCGCTCGCATCCAGTTCGACCCGGCCCAGTCCGACCAGTTCCCGGACCGGCGTGACCCGCGAACTCAGGCGGTCCCGGACGAACACCTCGACCGGTTCGACCCCCGGGCGGTCCCCGACGTTCGCGACGGTCACTTCCACCGTGACCGACCCACCGGGACCGATCTCGTCGGGCGTGACGGTCAGGTCCTCGTACTCGAAGTCGGTGTAGCTGAGGCCGTGCCCGTACTCGAAGAGGGGGTCGTACGACTCGGCGTGAGTCGGCCCGCCGTGCCGGCGCGGGTGGGGGAGGTGATTGAACCGCACCGGGAGCTGGCCCTCCGAGCGAGGCACCGAGATGGGCAGGCGGCCGCTCGGGTCGGCGTCGCCGAAGAGCACGTCCGCGACGGCACCGCCTTCGCTCCCTGGCTGGTAGGCCATGAGGATTCCGGGGACGTTATCGGCGACCCACGGTGTCGCCAGCACGCGCCCGGTGACGAACACGACGACGGTCGGCGTCCCCGTGTCGTGGACGGCCTGAACGAGTTCTTTTTGAGCGTCGGGTAGAGTCAACTGCGTCCGCGTCGGGAACTCCTCGGGGTCGGTCTCGTAGGTGCTCCCGGCGAACTCGTGGATATAGTCCGGTTCGCCGAGCGCGACGACGGCGACGTCAGCGCCCTCGGCGGCGGTCCGCGCGGCGTCGACGTCGATCCGCTCGGTGATGTCGGCGCCCTGTTCGTAGGTGACGCTCGCGCCGTCGCTGGCGACCGACCGGATCCCCTCCAGGAGCGTGTCCCCCAGCGGCGCGGGGTCGTCGCCGGTGACGCCCCACCCGCCGTGCTGATATGAGATGTCGTCGGCGGTCGGCCCCGTGACGAGCAGGTCCGCGTCGTCGAGGGGGAGCACCTCGTCCTCGTTTTTCAGAAGCGTCATCGACTGGCGGGCGGCCTCGCGGGCCGTCTCGCGGTGGTCCTCGTGACCCAGCGTCTCCGGCGCGGCGTCGACGTCGACGTAGGGGTCCTCGAAGAGGCCCAGGCGCTCCTTCGCGCGGAGGACCCGGCGGGCACTTGCTTCGATCCGTTCCTCGGAGAGCGCGCCGTTCTCGGCGAGGTCCAGGATGATCTCGGCGTACTCGACGCCGCCGGAGGGCAACAGATCGATCCCGGCATCGACGGCCCGGTACAGCGACTCCTCCAGCGAGTCGGTGACGCCGTGGCCGCGGTGGAGGTCCTCGGCGCCGGTGTAGTCCGCGAGGACGAACCCGTCGAACCCGAGTTCCTCCCGGAGCAGGTCGGTGAGGATCCGCTCGGACCCGTGGACGGGTTCGCCGTCGATGGCGTTGTAACACGGCATGATCCCGCCGGTCCCGGCGTCGATCCCCGCGGTGTAGGAGGGGAGGTGGACACGCCGGAAGGAGTACCGCGAGACGTCGTTGGGGGCGGCGTCCTCGCCGCGGACGCCCTCGCTGTACATCGGGAAGTGCTTGGTCACGGCGAGCACGGAGTCGTCGGCTGCGAGGTCGGGGTCCTGGTAGCCCTCGACCATCGCCTCGACGAACCGCGCCGAGAGGTAGGGGCTCTCGCCGTAGGTCTCGGTGATCCGGCCCCAGCGCTGGTCGCGAGCCACGTCGCCGATCGGACTGCTCGTCGACTGGACGCCGGTCGCGCGCATCTCGGTGGCCGCCGTCTCGGCTACCTCCGACGCCAGATCGGGGTTACGCGTCGCGGCCAACCCGAGTTGCTGGGGGAACCCGGTCGCGCCTGCGATGGCGGTGTGGCCGTGTTCGGCCATCGCGCGGACGAACAGCGGGACCCCGAGGCGTGACTCCTCGACGGCGGTCCGCTGTGCGGCGTTGGCCACGCGGGCCATCTCCGCGGGCGTGTCGTGGGGCGTCCCGCCGAAGTGGACCGACCCGAGGTGGTGCTCCGCGATGTCGTCGGTGAGCTCGTCGACGTCCACCACCGGCGGCGTCCCGACCATCTGCCCCACTTTTTCCGCGAGTGTCATCTCTGCGAGGAGCGACTCGACGCGCTCGGAGGTGCGTGGCGTTGCCATAGCCGACCCAGCAGTCACTGGCCGATAAACGTACGGCCGTCCGACGGACTCTCCGGGAGCGACCGCTGTGTCCGGTCGGACGCATATCCGGACTGGGATCGGCCGAATCGAGTCAGGGCCGCCCCACCGCCGTCTCCGCGGTCACGCGCCGGTAGACCTCACGGAGGCGGTCGACCGAGTGTTCGACGCTGATCTCGTCGCGGCGGTCGAGACACTCCTCGCGCAGGCGGTCGCGCTCGGCCAGGGTGCGCTCGATCACGTCGCGGAACGCCGTGACGTCGCCCTGCGGAGCCTTGTAGCCGGTCTCGCCGTGGTCGATAGTATCAACGAGCGCCGCGCTGGCGACCCCCGCGACGGGCGTCCCGCAGGCGATGGCCTCCAGCGCGACGATGCCCTGTGTCTCGACCGGACTCGGGAACGCGAAGGCGTCCAGCGCCGAGTAAAAGGCTGGCAGTTCCTCGCGGTCCAGAAAGCCCAGAAAGCGGATGTCGGCGTCGATCTCGGCGGCGGCCGCTTCGAGGTCCTCGCGCGCCGGACCGTCGCCGCCGAAGACGACCGTCGCGTCGAGGCCGTCGGCGGCCGCGACGATGTCGTCGAGGCACTTCTCGTAGCCGTGGCGGCCGGTGTAACCGACGAGGGGACCGTCCGGCAGGCCGTGACGCTCGCGGAAGGCGTCGCCCCCGCCAGGGCGGAAGAACTCCGTGTCGACGCCGTTCGGGACGACTTCCACCGGCGTCTCGACGCCCACGCCGTCGCTGATGTGGCGGGCGGTGCGTTCGCTGGGTGCGATCACCACGTCCGTTCGGTCGAAGAACCACCGCTCGTAGCTCTCGGCGCTCCGTTCGACGGCGCGCTCGACCGGCCGGGCGAAGGCCAGATAGGAGGCGTACTCGCTGGTCGGTGTGTGGTAGGAGGCGACGAGCGGGGTGTCCCGCTTGCGCGCGAGGCGCATCCCCGCGATGCCCAGCGAGAAGGGGGTGTGGGCGTGGACGATATCGGCGTCGTCGACCGCGTCGGGAACGCCGGGGACGCCGACCCGGAACCCCTCGTAGAACGGGAACGGGAGGCTACTGACGGGGTACTCGCCGCCATCCGGGTCGTGATCGCCGTCGGGGTAGACGACGTCCATGCCGCCGCCGCGACGCTGCCACCGGTCGCGCCACGTCCGGACGGTGTAGGTGACCCCGTTGACCGTCGGGAGATACGTATCGGTGAAGGCGGCGACGCCGGGAAGTCCCATTGGGCCCGTATATATCGACCGGGCACCTAAGTCGTTGTCATCTCGGAGTGGACGAGCAACCGTCGCCAGCGACACGGCGAGTCCGAACGCAAACTATACCTGCGCGTCGGCGCCACTGATCGGACGTGACCGAGGGTATCGCGCGCGAGCGGATCGACCGTCTGCAAGAGGCCGCCGAGCGGGCGGTCGTGGAGGGCCACGAGGCGCGCGCCCGCCGCTACGTTCGCCGTGCCCGCCGGATCGCGGAACGCAACCGTATCCCCTTCCCGCGGGTGTTCGACCGGTTTTCGTGTGATCGGTGTGACGTCTACCTCGTCCCCGGACGTAACACCCGCGTGCGCCTGCAGGACGGTCACGTCGTCGTGACCTGTGACTGCGGCGAGCACGCGCGATACCCCTACGAGTAGCCACGCGACCGCGACCGATAACGGGTGACTGCCGGACGGTCGTCACCCGTAAGCTTTGAGCGAACGGGGCCCGACTAGCGCCTATATGACCGATTCCGAGCGGGCCAGTGCGGTTCACGACCTCGACGTGACAGTCTGGGTCGGGAAGAACGGTATCGACGCGGTGACCGACGAACTGTCCGACCAGTTGCAGGACGAGCGGTTCGTCAAGGTGAAGTTCCTGAGGGCCGCCCGCGGCGGGACGACGACCGAGGACCTGGCTGCGGAACTGGCCGATCGCGTCGGCGCCGACCTCGTCGACACCAGGGGCCACACGGCGGTGTTCGAACGATGATCGGGGGCGCTCTCCCGCTACAGGCCGACGCGACCGAGGTGTCCGGTCCCGTCGCGGACTTCCTCGTCGACGCGGTCGGCATCGACGTCCCCCTCGCCAACACGCTCGGGTCGGCGATCACGTTCTTCGCCGCGTTCGTCGTCCTCTACGTCGTGGGGCGGGTGGTCCTGATGCCGGTCTTCGAGCGAGCGCTCTCCTCGCGGGACCTGGACGAACACGCCCGGAAACCGCTCCGGAAACTCGCGCGCTTTCTCGTCGGGTTCGCCGCGCTCGGCGTCGCCTTCGCGATGGCCGGATACGGGAACATCCTCACCTCGATCGCGACGGTGGCGGCGGCGGCGACGCTCGCCATCGGCTTCGCGATGCAGGACGTCCTCAAGAACTTCGTGGCGGGTATCTTCATCTACACGGACAAACCGTTCCGCATCGGCGACTGGATCGAGTGGGACGACCACGCGGGCATCGTCGAGGACATCAGCCTGCGCGTCTCCCGCGTTCGTACCTTCGACAACGAACTGCTGACGGTGCCCAACTCGCAGTTGACCGACGGCGTCATCAAAAACCCCGTCGCCAAGGGTCGTCTCCGCCTGAAGTTCGTCTTCGGCATCGGCTACGAGGACGACATCGACCGGGCGACCGAGATCATCCTCGACGAGGCTGACAAGCACGAGGGGATCCTGGACGATCCCGAGCCGTCGGTCCGACTGACCGAACTGGCCGACTCCTACGTCGGCCTCCAGTCGCGCATCTGGATCGACGACCCCTCGCGTGCGGACTTCGTGAAGATCCGCGGCGAGTACGTCACCACCGTCAAAGAGCGGTTCGACGAGGCCGGGATCAACATCCCCTACCCCCAGCGGGACATCTCCGGCGGGATCGAACTCGACAACGTCGAAGGCGTCGTCGAACCCGCCGACGACTGATACCCGAGACGCCGTTCTCGAAACGCGGCGCGGTCACGCGACCGTGTCGACGCCCGTAATCTCGAAGCGAGCGCCACCGGAGTCGCTGTCGGAGACCGTTATCTCCCAACCGTGGGCAGCGACGATCTGTGAGACGATGGCGAGTCCGAGCCCGGTCCCGCCGTTCTCTGTGGTGTAGCCGGTGTCGAAGACGTCCTCGCGTTCCTCGGGCGGGATTCCCGGGCCGTCGTCGGCGACGTAGAACCCCTCGTCTGTCCCGCCGACGGTGACCGTCACCGACGGACCGCCGTCGGCCGACTCGTCCGAGTCGGGGCTCGCCGAGCCGTGCTCGACAGCGTCCTGACGAGCCTGCGAGTCAGGGCTCGTGGAACCGTGTTCCACGGCGTTCCGGAAGAGGTTCTCGAAGAGGTGCTGGAGGCGTTCGGGGCCCGCCTCGACGGTCGGCGGGTCGTCGACTCGGAGCGTCGCCTCGGCGGCGTCGACAGTCGCCCAGCACTCCCGTGCGACCCGTTCGAGGTCGACCGGTTCGACCTCGCCGACGGTCTGGCCGTTGCGCGCCAGCGTCAGCGTGCGCTCGATGAGGCGGTCCATGCGTTCGAGTGCCGACTCCGCCATCGAGAGGTGTTGCTCGGCGCTCGCGGGGAGCGACGCGTCGGTCGCGAGCAGTTCGAGGCGTCCCATCGCGGTCGTCAGGGGATTCCGGAGGTCGTGGCTGATGACCGACGCGAACTCGTCGAGGCGGGCGTTCTGTCGGCGCAGTTCCCGGCGCTGCCGCCGGAGATCGCGCTCGCGGTCGGCCCGCGCCAACGCGGCCCGAGTCGTGTCGGCGAGGATCCGCGCCAGCGAGACGTCGATGCTGTCGAACGCCTGCCGCTCCGTGGAACCGACGTTCATGACGCCGTACTCGCCGATCGGGAGGACGATCTCGCTCCGGATGTCGGTGTCGGGGTTGGCGAGCCCCGACACCGAATCGAGATCGTCGTAGACGGCGGCCTCGCCGGACTGGAACGCCTCCCACGAGAGGCTCTCGCCGCTGTCGTAGGTTGGCGGTTCGCCGAGCAACTCCTCGCCGCGGTCGGTCAGCGCCTCGGGGACGAGCGCGTCGGCGCCCTCGTCGTAGAGCCACAGCCCGTTGATCGACAGGTCCAGCACCGACCGGGCCGTCTCGACGGCCTGCTCGGCGACAGCGTCTGTGTCCTGGGCGTCCATGAACGACCGCGTGGCCGCGTGGAGTTCGCTCAGAGCCGCCTCGCGACGCCTGCGCTCGGTGATATCCCGAGAGGTGATGACGTATCCCTCCAGCGTCGTGTCCCGGTGGTCGTTGCCCGTCGACTCGACCCAGCAGTACGACCCGTCGGCACGCTGGACACGGTACTCGATCCGACCGGTCTCGAGGTCGTCCTCGTCGGCGAGTCGCGACAGGCCGTGCTCGACGAGGGTCCGGTCGTCGGGATGGACGAACTCGAAGACGGACTCGCCGACGATCTCCGAGGACTCGTATCCCAGCACGGGTTCGACGGCGCCGTTCTGGAAGACGATCCGGCCGTCGTCGTCGACGAGCGTGATCGCGTCGGTCGACTCCTCGACGAACGTCTCGTACCGTTCGAGTTCGCGCTCGCGTTCGGCGCGGGCCGTGACGTCGCGAGTGACACAGACGACGCCGTCGAACTCGCCGTCGGCGGTCACCCGCGAGAGCCGATACTCGAGGACTGAAGAGTCGTCCCCGACCGTCAGTTCGACTTGTCCACACAGCTGTGACCGCTCGCCGTCGACGAGTTCGCCAAAGGGGTCGCCTGTGGACTCCGCACGGATCCGTTCGAGGAGACGGCTCTCCCGGCCTTCGATTTCGGCTGGCCTCGTCCCGTAGATGTCGGCGAGGTTCTCGTTGACGAGGGCGAGTCGGCCGTCGGCGTCGTAGAGACAGGCCGCATCGGACATGGCGTCGACGAGCACCCGGTAGCGGTCGAGACGCGAGTCCCCCCGGTGGTCGGCCCCGTCGACACACGCGAGGATCCGGTCGGCCAGCGTCGCGTACACCCGGTCGACGCGCTCGCGGGAGACGTACTCGGTGATCCCCGCGGAGACGGCGTCGCTGGCGATCGCTTCCGACCCGCGTTCGACGAACAGCACCGTCGGGACCGCCGGCCAGCGCGACTCGACCGTCTCCAGAAACGCCACGCCCGTCGTCTCCGGGAGACGGTGGGCGCTCACGAGACAGTCCACGGACTCGGCCGCGAGGCGGGATCTGGCCGTCTCGGCGTCGCCAGCGGTCGCGACCGAGAGGCGCCCGTCGGCCGACTCGAGTCGGGACCCGGCCTCTCCCGGGTCGGGGTCCACGAGGATGACGTCGATCGACGGGGGCATTGTTATTTCAATTGACCACTCGACAAAAACGATTTTGATAACGGCCCGATATTCCTGGTGACGATTCGGGGAGTATGACGGAGTCGAACCGACCGCACCGTCCGGTCCACCTGTGAGTATCAGGGTTAAAACTCGAGAGAGGATGAATGGAACGGACGATCGGGGTTGCCCGGCGTTCGGACGTGGGTAGTCCCGTTTGCCTCCTCCACCCCGCGGCCCGACGAGCGATGGGTGTCCGGAGGTCCGCTGCTCGCTTCCGCGCCTGACGGAGTGCCTCCGGTCAACCGCGGCCGCGCGCCCCTGCAGGCGCGAAACCGCGGACCGCCATCCCCGGCGGACGAGGCTTCGACGTTGGCTCACGGGGTCCACGCCCGGCGGACCGGACGCCCCCGAGATTCGGCCCCCACTGAAGGCCATAGGGTGGGTGACGAGCAGGGCCTAACTGCCCGGCCTAGTCCGGTCTGGTCCTACCGCCGTCCCGCATAAGGACCTTTCGGACCGGCGCGCCAGCGGCCGCCGGGTCTATCGGCGCTCCGGATCCGCGGCGGGGTTGTGGGACCCCGTCGTCGCATCACACGCGAACCGGCGGGAGCGTCACGAGCGTCACAGTAGACCGAGCGTCCGCGCCCAGACGGCGCTTGCGGCCGGGACGATCAGGGACACACCGACCATCGCCCAGCGATGGTGTTGGACGAACGCCGGGGCGTCCATCCCGGCGATCACGTCGAAGGGGACAGTAGTGGCCCACAGCGAGAGCAACGCCGTGAGAAAGAGACCGAGCACCAGTGCGACGCCCGCCGCGAACCCCGGATCGGTACGGTCCTCGCGACCGGCCGCGAGGACGATGATCCCGACCAGCGCGAACAGCGCCCCCACGAGCGGGTTCACGACGCCCTCGCCGTAGTACCCGGCGACCGCCGATCCGGGCGCCGTCCGAACGAGCGCGTACGGAACGGCGAGCGCCACGAGAACGAGCAGACAACCGACGATACCGACCAGCGGTGCGAGACGCCGTCGCTCCATACCGTGATCTCCGGACGGGCCCGGCTTAACGGCGGCGTTTCGTCGTTCGGGTGTCGGAGGTTCCCGCCCCAACCAGCGACGGGGCCGACCGGTAGTCGGGACCGGACACGCGTTCGTAGGAGGTCCGAGCCGAAACACGCACAACCCGCGAGTGCGAACGGGTGTGTATGCCCTTCGGGGACACCGCAAAGAAGGTCCAGCGCGTCGCGAACATGGCCGAGGACCTCTACGAGAAGATGAACGAACTGCGTGAGCAACTCCAGCGGTTGCGCGACACCGCAGAGCAGACGACCGAACAGATCGAAGAGATGGACCGCGAACTCACCGAGCAGCGTGCCCTCCTCGAAGCTCTCGCCGAGGAACAGGGCCTCGACACCGCTCAGATCCTCGCCGAACGCGCCCCGCCAGCCCCCGACGAGGATCCCGGTATCGCCGCGAAGACCGACGCTGCCGGATCGGACGCGGCGGAGTCATCCGCCGAGACGGCATCGGACGACGCGGTGGCCGCCGACTCCGACGAGTGACCGGTCTTCCACCGAGGGAGTGAATCCCCTCCTGGCGGTCGGCGTCACTCGACGAGACGCTGGTGCTCGACGCGCAGACAGCGGTCCTGGACCACGCGCTTGCCAGCCTCCTCTGCGGTCTGTGCAGCTTCGTCGTGTGTGATGCCGAGCTGGAGCCAGATCGTGTCTACCTCCTCGCGACCGACGGCCTCGTCGACGATGCCCGGTACCTCGTTGGTAGGCCGGAACACGTCGACGATGTCGACATCGCCCTCCACCTCCGAGAGGGTGTCGTAAGCCCGTCGACCGAATATCTCGTCGGCATAGGGATTGACGGGGACGATCCGGTACCCGTGTTCGCGCATGTACTTCGGGACGGTGTGTGCGGCCTTTGTCTCCGAGGTCGAACACCCGACGACGGCGATCGTGTCCAGCGCGAGGATCTCTCGCAGCGTGTCGTCGTCATCGACTGACATACCCGTCGTTTGACCGGCGCGGGAGATAAGCGTAGCGACACTTTTCTGCCGACGGGACGGATCGCCGGTGAGTTCAGGAATCGATAGATCCGGCGTCGATGCCCGAGATCCGCGTCGTGACGTGTCCGTCCTCGTCAGTTTTGATGACGCCGTCGAACAACTGTTTGAGCGTGTTCAGTGTCTCCTCGTCGTGAGCGGTCGACTCGATGACGTGGACCCCGAGGGCGTCGGCGTTCTCGACACGGCTGGTGAACACGTGCATGAATCGGAAGACGGTCTGGACGTTCGAGTACATCAACAGGGTCGACAGCGAGTCGAACATCACACGGATGTTCTCGACACCACGTTCCTGGTGGAACGTCTCGACGAACTCGGAGAACTTGATCCCGATTCCGGTCATGTCCTCGGGCGACGACGCGTACTTCACGACGTTCGTGTCCCGCGCCGACCGGCCCTGATGTTTGGTCACACAGTCGACGATACCGATGTCGACGGACTCCGGATCCGCCACGAGCGCCTCGTAGTCTGTCAACACCCGATCGGCGCTGTCGCGGGTCGTGACGACTATTGCCCCCTCCCCATCGTTCGACCCGTGTGCGAGGACCTCCATCGAGAGACGCCGCTTGCCGGACAGTGGCGGCCCGGAGACGAGGATGTTCGTACCAGGGTCAAGCGAGGCGTGCTCGAATTCAGGTCCGAGATCGTACATTCCTAGAGATTTCAACAGCGAAGCCGACGACGTGGCTACGGTATACGTACAGTAGGTTTGCGAGGTTTTAAAATCTTTTTTGTAGACATCGACCGGAAAGCGGCCTCAAGCCAGGAACACGGCGGCTCCACGCCCGACGATGAACGACATCGCTGCGAGGAACATCCCGTACTTGAGATGTGTGTGACTGGACCCGGGATCGGAGAAGCTTTCGACGGCCGCGTACAGCATCACCGCGTCAGCTGGGACGACGACGAGAAGATAGGCGACGCCGAACGTCCCGAGCACGAACGGGACCGGACTGGCCACGACGGCGACGACCAGCACCCCGACCGCGATCCACAGTGCCCGCTGCGTCCCGACGGCCACCGGGAGCGTCCGCAGGCCCTCTGCCCGATCGCCGTCGACATCCTCGACGTCTTTGATCACTTCCCGAGCGAACGTCGACAACGCGGCCAGCAACGCGAGGGTGACTGTCACCTGTGGATTCCCGACCGCCGCACCACCGAACAGGAACGTACTCCCGCCCAGATACGCCACAAGTGCGTTTCCACCTCCGGGTGTCCCTTTGAACCACTCCGTGTACGCGACGAGTGAAATCAGATTTACGAGCGCGATGGCGATCGCCAGCGGTGGTAACAACACAGCGAAGGCGACGGCCGAAAGGAACAGGCAGGCACTGAACCCGAGCGCACCCCGGGGCGACACCGCTCCGCGAGGAATCGGCCTGTCCGGATCGTTGATCCGATCGATCTCTCTGTCGAAGTAGTCGTTGATCGCGTTTCCAGCGCCCGTCGCCGTGATAGTGGCACCGACGGCAGCACCGACCCGGAGTGTTGCCACCCCGGTCCCGGTGATGCCACCCGCCACGAACGCACCGGTACACGTCAGTACGCCCGCCGCGACAGCGTTTCCCGGTCGCGTCAGTTCCAGAAGCGCTCGTGGCTCAGGATCCATCTATGCTGTGGCCCCGACGGACACGGAAATAAAAGACGCGGGATCGGTCGACTATCGAACCGAGGGGTTTAAATTAGAACCTCCGCTATCCCGCACCGAGGGCGCTTAGCTCAGTCTGGACAGAGTACTTGGCTTCGGACCAAGTTGTCGCGGGTTCAAATCCTGCAGCGCCCATCATCCTGCGTGACGGGCGACATTCGCCAGACGGCGGTACGACGCTTATAAAGAATCCCCTGTTCGGCCGATCTGCTTTCGTCACGTTCCGTGATGGGGGTCGCCGGCGTCATGCGGTTCGCCAACATTTGATTGACAGGTGGCATACATAAAACCACGGGTCGATGCCCACTGACTGTTCGCGCGGTGGTGGCCAGCCCGATTTACGCTACGGTGGATTTCTTCCCAAGTTGAGCGGAGCAAGGGAATCAGCGTGATATGCTGCCCGCCAGAGTTTGATCACGGCCCGTGTGACGAGCGTTTCCGGTTGCTGTTTGATACACGATTCTTCGACGGTAGATGGGTCTGAAGACGCATCCGGCGGCGGGTGATAGTGTTCCGGGCCGGGTACCTGGATGTAGTCGCCGTTATGTGGGTGTCGACCCCATCGGAGATTGACTCCTCCAGAGTCCGTGTAGTGGTATTTGTAGTCGTTGCGGGTCGTCCACTGGACGTCGATCCGTGACCGTTCAGCTGACTGCAACCCGTCGTCGTACTCAACTTTGAGCGCTCGCGGATTCAGAAAATCGTCCAGTGTCGCCGTCGCAAGCGGTTCGTTGTCGTTGAAGAGATCGCGGGTTGCAAGCAGTGCCGGTCGGTCGATAGGTCCGCGTAACGAGTGTGATTCGGTCTGGCCTCCCGTCATCGATCACGAGGATGACACGGTTTCGTTGTCCGTCTGCGATCCGGCCTCGACGAACTTCTCGGCGTTCGCTATCGAGAGGGCGGCGTTGGCGAACGCGAGGTTTCGCCGCGTCGTCTTCCATTCTCGGATAGTTTCATCATCGGGTTTTTCGCCTGTGCGTGTGGATTCGTCGAGTAGTGCATTCGTCTGATCGACAGCCAGTTCTTCCGGCGACTCGACACCGTACTCCTGCTGGAATTCCCCGATTTGGTCGCGCATCTCTGCGATACGGTCGCGGAGTTTCTCGGTCGAAACTTCCGACAGGATATCCGCTGCCTGTTCGACGACGAGTGACTCTGCGGAACGTCGATACAGGGTTGCGCCGTTTGCCCCCGTTTCAGTAGTTACGAACCCGTCGTCAGCGAGCGTGTTGAGATGTTTCCGTGCAGTCTTCGGAGAGGTGTGAGCATGGTCTGCGAGAGTGTCCGCACCCGTCGGTGCATAGGTCCGACTGACTACTTCTCTGACGCGCTCGTACGGAGTGGTTCCCGCCACCCAATCCTCCCTGACTGCCTGATTGATATCCTCGAATGGTTCTGGTTCAGCGGGACCAGTCATGTGTATGAATCATCGGTCAGGGAATATAGTTCTTTGGTAGAATATTATATTTCTTCTAATTGCCCCACAGACGTAATGTCGGATTTTTGTGAACCAGCCGTTGAATTCCACGAGTCGGTGCTCACGACACCGAGGAAGGGTATCGAATCCGCAGCTACCGGTGGTGAGTGGTCTGAATGGACACTCTCTACTCGTCAGGTTGTATCGAATCCCCGAACTCCTCCTGAAACCCTTCGACGATTCGCCCGAGCGGAGATTGGAGTGTGAATTCGGCGTCCTCTTTGGCTTCGAGGAGATGCTTCCGCTGTTTTCCCGAGTGCTCGTCTGCCATGCGCTCTAATTCGCGTGCGAGCGCCTCGATGGTTTCCTCGTCTTCGAGCGAATCGTACGTTCGAAAAATGTCTTGGAGAGCGCGTTTGGCCGACTGCCTGACGCGCCCGTCGTCGTCCGTGATGGCCTCCAGCAGGAACCCGCAGAGGGCGTCGGTCTGGTCTCGAACATCCGCTTCATCTGCGCCGATCGATCGGTCGTCGTTATCGACCGCCATCACCGTCGGAATCCCTGGGACGAGTTGATCTCCAACTCGGACGATGGACTGGCGGACGTACCCGTCATCTGCCGCTGCATACAGCTCCGTCAGCTCGTCGAAACAGACGTCGAAGAGTTCGATCCGTTCTCCGAGATCCATGTTTTTGACGTCGTCGACCACCTCGTTGACACGGTCCGAATCACCGGATTCGAGGGCTGTCGCAAACTCCGCCCACTGCTCGTTCATGTCCGTAGCTACTGGTGTCACGTCTATAATCGGTGAGGGTTCCGATACGGCGACTGGGCAAGTCACTTCCACACTCGAAGACACCTCAATGGATGCGGTCGATCGATTCGAGCCCCGGAACATCGGCGAAGTGCTCCCGGATCTCAGTATCGATCGTTGGTGTGGTGAATTCCATGGTCACACCGACAGTGACGACCGTCGCTGAGAGCTTCGGAGCGATGCTGTACACCTCGTCGATCGTTTTACGTCAGCGGTACCCGCGGCTTGCGCCAGACGCTCCTCTGCGTCGGTAAGGAGATCGCTGTCTGCCCCGCATGGAATGCGGATCGTCACGACGGGAGTCGTAGTCGCTACGGAATCGTTGTCACTAGTGAGTGCCATGGTGGTACCTCCGTTGTGGAGCGCCGCGCGGGCTGATCCACGAGCTACGGTCCGAGTGCGCGAGGGACGATTCGAACGTCCGTCTCGGTCCTGGCACGACCGCGTGATACCCGAACTATACCACTCGCGCGTGGGGCAGAAGGAGAAGAATGCAGTGCTACGTTGACTCGACCGCGGCGATGTCATCGATGATCTGCATCGGTGTCTCGGCGTGTTCGATGAACGTGAGGACGTTCTCCGACCAGCCAGAGACGTTGTAGACGTGCTCGTAGCCCTCCGGTGTCACGAGATCGCCGTAGGACGCGAGATCGACGAGATACAGCGCAGTGTCCGACGTGACTTCGGCCCGATAGGCATCGAACTCCTCCTTTACCGTCCGGTCGTCACGCGCCGCGAATGGCGTGCTGTCCCAAATCTGCATGTCCGTGAAGACGATGATCCGCTCGACAGCCTCGTCTCGGTCCCGAAGGTACTCCAGCGCTTTCCACCCGTTCGTAGAGTTTCCGATGTCCTCGTCGATATCGAGTACCGCTTGCTGGCGTTGCAACACCGGCGTCTCGACGTGCATCGACACGGTCTGGAAGTCGTCACCGAACCCGCCGACTCGTGCACCCTGATCGGCGAGGATTGCGCCGAACAACGCGCCGATCTCCTTCAGTCGGAGCGTGCTGTTCCGGGACAGGCGTTGATCCATCGACCCCGAGAGGTCGACAGCGACGAACGTCTCCCCGAGGCCGTCAGGGACTTTCTCGACAGCGACGTCGATCGCGTCCTCCAGCCACCGCTCGACCGCCAGAGCCTGTACGTCGGCTTCCTGGAGTGCGTTGTACGCCTGGTAGTACCGGAACGGGTACAGCGGTGCATGCCGCACCGCCTCCAGGTCGAGATGGCTCACGACGGTCTCTTGGTCGATACCTGCTTCGAGCATGTTCCGGAGGTTCCGGATCGATGCGAAGAGCGGCAGCGTGTACTCCTCGTCTTCGATGAGTGTCGACCACGTGTCTCGCGTGTTGCCGCGTTCGGAGATGACCGTCTCCCACGTGTTTGGGGATGGCAACGGTTCGATGTCGGGGTAGTCGTCGAGGTCGCCGCGCATGAACCGCTCGAACAGGTCGGCCTGTTCGTGATCGATCGGCTCGGGGTGGACGCGGTTGAACACGTCACGTAGCGTCACTTCGCGTCGTGACAGCTCGTACTTGCCGAGGGTGTACGGGTCTGCCATCGTGACGAGCGCGTCTTCGATGCCGCGACGGAGCGGCCACGGTGCCGTGCCACCGAACAACTGGTCGTGGACTGCGAGGGCAGTCGCTGTCTCGTCCATTCGCTGGATGATCGCTGGTGCCCATTCGCGGATCAGTGACTCGTTGGAGTCGTCCTTGAACCGATCGTCGTTCGCAGCCAGCACGAGCAAGACCTGCGGAACGTCTCGTAGGTAGAGTTCCTGCCGTGCATACGCCGCAAGTTGCAGGACAAACTCCGGGTCCTCGTCTGCTGCAGCGTCGAATCGCTGGACGACCGCAGCGAGTTGCTCGTCGTCGGTCTCGTAGAACGAGTCCTCCAGCAACTGGTTGATCGTGCGCTTATACAGTGCGAGTCGTGGGTCGGCAGGCTCGAACGCTTCCCCACCCTCGTAGTTGGTGGTTCGCGTCGCCTCCGCGACCGTTTGCTTCGGCTTGTTGAACTCCATACTATCACCGGGGCCGCAATAGGCGACCCCGAATCGTGCTGCTCACACTATACACGAGCAGCGAATCCCGGGAGAGGGTCTCTCCCAAGCCCAGCCTCGCTTGTCTCGGCTGGACGTCCCCGGCACGGTTCGAACGTGCGACACCTGGCTTCGAAGGCCAGTGCTCTGTCCAGACTGAGCTACGGGGACATGGACGTGGCCGGAAAACTGCTGGAGCCACGTCAGCGTGCTACCAGGTTACACCACGGTGGATCACGCAAGTTCCACCGCCGGGATTCGAACCCAGATCTCCGGCTCCTGAGGCGAAGCAAGGCTTCAGCTCATCGGCCACGTGATGAGTGGTGGCGACCGGAAAACAGTCAAGGCGGGATCCGGTGTCGGAAGCACCCTCGTGCTTCCTTTGTCCGGGATGTTCTCGATGGACGAGCCACCGACAGGATTTGAACCTGCGAAATCCTGGCGAAGAAACGCCTCGACTCGACGGTCGCCACGGCGAGGTGTGGCCGGGAAACTGACGGAGCGATGGGGACTGTGGGCCCGTGCTTGACAGGCTGAAGGAACACTCCGTCTCGACGGCCACACGGTGAATGGAATCGACACCGTGGGACTCCACGGTAAGGGAATCCAGACTGAACGCGGTCTGTCCCTCATCGCTGAGGCGGTGTCGATTCCGAGTGCTCCCGGGGGGAATTGAACCCCCGGCCTCCAGCTCGAAAGGCTGGCGTCCCTCGCCAACGGAGACTCCGGGAGCGTGAGAATCAGGGAACTAGGTGGTTCCGAGCGCTTGGGGAAGGACTCGAACCTCCCACAGTCGGGGTAACAACCCGACACCCCCACCCGGGGGGCCTCCCAAGCACCGAAAGGGCCTGGCGGGAATCGAACCCGCTTTCTTCCAAAACGCCGGTCTTTCCGCAGTGGCTGCGGGTTCGCATGCTCCAGCCCGGATTCGAACCGGGGGCTCGGCCGTGAGAGGGCCGTGAGTTTGGCCTCTACTCCACTGGAGCGTTGCCCTCGCCTGTGACGGGTCATCAGACAGTCTCCCCGGCACGACTCGAACGTGCGTTTCCTCCTCTACAGGGAGGCGTCGTCGCCACTGGACCACGGGGAGTGTCGCCGCGAGGAGTCGAACCTCGGTAGGACCTACGCCAGCGGGTCTGAACCGCTTCCCGTTAGCCGCTTGGGTACGGCGACGCAACACCAGGCAGTGAATCGTGTGCCGGCACAGGAACCGGCATGTCGCCACCAGGATTCGAACCTGGGAAGAACTACTCACACGGGCCTCACCCGCGCCCGATTGACCACTCTGGCATGGCGACACAGGCACCGAACGTCTCTACGTGCCGTACCCGGAGTCAAACCGAAACGGACCCCGTCGCCGGGGCTCGCGTGGCAAGCCACTGTGGTCACCACTTTCCAGACACGGCGAACTGAGCCGACGAGGATTCGAACCTCGGTCCTGTACGCCCAAGGCACAGATCGTTGCCCACTGGACCATCGGCTCATAGATACTGCCGTGGTATCGGCAGTTGGTCGTGTGTCGATACGACTGTCTCCAACGACGCAACCACGATCATCTCGATCGCGGTTGTGATTCACGTCGCAGGGGCGTCCTTCGGGGCGTCCCGGGAATACACATCGGACCATGTAGGTTGCAGGCCCTGCCGGGCCCGTACCGCCAGACCGATCGAGAGGATCGAATCGGCGGAATGGTGCCTACCTCGATGGGTATCCCCATGTGGCTGCGCCACGCGTCCACGCCGACACCGGGATTTGAACCCGGATCCCGACCGCGACAGGGTCGGATGCTCGCCGGATTACACCACGTCGGCACGCGTGCGGCGATTGCCCCGGCCGGAATCGAACCGGCGACCTCCGGATTCAAAGTCCGGCGTCCCTCGCCAGCGGAGACTCCGGGGCTACGCACAACCGTCGCTGTGGCTCCACGGTTCGTGCCAGCGGCACTCGGTGGACACGTCCACCGGCCCGCCCGGTCACACCATTCTCAAGTATGACTGAAATCCAGAGCGCCGCGGACACCACCCGTCTCAGTCCGCATTGCGGGCGGGACCGTCGTTGGGTAGGTGTGGGCGGCAGACCCGTGTTCCCCCGCCCCGGGCGGGTACTCCGCGTGAGGGGCCGAGTTATGCGGGTAGATATGTCCGGACATCGCCGGAGCGAGTCGCGCTTTCGGATTCGGCGCGGCCGCACGTCCAGCGATTGGGCTCGGATTTCTCCGGATACTGGTCGTGAAGGAATTGGCCGACCACGCGACCCGCGGCTAAACGCGAACGAGCAAGCCGCGGTGCAGTGTGAGTCGGTATCATCGTGCGGACTGACCTCGATTACGGATTCGTCGAAGACTCTACTTAGATGTCAATACGGCGATTGTATTAAACCTGTTTCGTGTGTGGGACACAATAGCACGTTCCGTTTAGCTAATTACAGTCGGTAATACACCGCGAGCGTATCTGCATCCATACCGACCCTGACGACTACACCTGAGAAACAGATGGAGCGGGAGTCATTCACCGGGCTTCGTTCCTGTGCGGAGATTCTCCCGATACTCACCCCACGCTTGATACATCTCCACCCGCTCCTCTTCAGTCATCGTCTCGTGTTCGTCCTCGTCGTAGAACGGGAGTTCGTCCTTCTCCGGCATCTCCATCAAGACACCGAGCGGATAGAGTTGCTCGTAGTAATTCTCCAGCACCCACTCCTCGCCGTGTTCAGCGACAGCTCGATTGATATACTGGGACCCCTCCGGATACTTTTCTTCGAGATTAGTGGTCATTGGCAGGTGGGTCTCGCTGATCTTCGGCTACTCCGACGTCCAGACGCTGATGATCAGGCGGTTGTGAATTCGGCGAGTGAGTGGTTCGGGCTGTCAGTGTTCCACTTTCCGATCTGAATGAGGTCGAACGTGTCGAGGGGAGCTGCGACTTCTTCGCCGAGTTGTTTCTGGACTGCTGGTGGGAGACTCTCGATGGGGATCGCTGTGAGTGCGTGCTGGCTGAGAAAGTAACTGGTAGCGAGGCTCGTTGGGGCGATAACGATGACGTCTGCTCCGTCGACATCGTCGAGTGCGAGTTGGGCATCCCGATGCTGGAGTACAGTTGCATCGAGATCATCAACGGGAAACAGTCCGGCAGTGTCCCCATAGTCGATGCTTGCCCCCGCCGATCTAAAATGCCCTTTGGGCATAACTAATGGTGAATATATTCTCATTGCGCATTAATTTTGTGGTGGGTAGCTCCGTTACTCTCCGACTCTCATTCGCCATCGCACGAATGACATCCTCCCCGGCGTGAACGCCGGGGCTTCCCGAGCGTTGGGATATTATGGTTCGCGGGACACCTGTTCTTGTGGGGCTACTCGCCCCGTGGATTTGTCGAACAGGCGCACTGCTGGCTGTGCCATCCAGCCGTTATCCCTATCTCCCCCGTCACAGGCGAGAGTCGGGAGCACCTTCTGTCGGATGTTCTCGGCTCCATTCACGTCGGCGTTGGCGACCAGCCCACACTCCTCACACACGTACAGCCCACGTTCGGCGCGCTGGCTGTCGTCGGTGGTTCCGCAAGACGCACACGACTTCGAGGTATCGCGTTCGTCCACGCGCTCAACGCTGATGCCGCGTTCGGCGGCTTTGTATTCCAGCATTTCGATGAAGCGGTCGAACGCCCACCCGTGGAGGTCCAGATTGCCGTGGTCGCTCCAGTCGGTTCCCTCGCGGATGCCCGACAGGTCGCCCACGACAATCGTCCCGACGTTCCGGGCGGCACACTCGGCCACTATATCCGCTGAAACAGCGTGTAAGAAGTGGTCACGTCTGCCCCGGCGCTTGCGGTCGAGTCGTCGGGCTTTGCGGGAGTCGCTGTCGTCGCACTTCGCCCGCTCTTTCTGGTAGTAGTAGTCGTCCTCTTTGAGTGCGCCACCGGGATACAACAGGCTGTCGTCACCGACCGCGACGGCGGCGAAGTTGCAGATGCCGAGGTCGATGCCCGCTACCCGGTCGCCGGGTGGGTCCGGGTCGCCAGTCTCGACGCGACAGACGATGTGCAGCTCCCACTCGTCGCCGGTCCAGACCGCCCGCACTTGCTGGACGTTCTGTACGTCTACGTCCGGATCAGCGGCGTACTCGCAGAGTACAAAGTCCGACCACGACTCTTTGAGATTCGCCCCCTTCGAGAGTCGAATCCTGTTGTGGTCGGGGTCGTGCTTGAAACCGTCCTCTTTGAAGGTCACCGTCGAGCGCGGGTGGTCGTCGCCGTGCTTACGGTAGCCGGGTGGGTTCGCGTCCTCGTTACCGTTCTTGCGGTGGGCGTACCACGACTCAAACGCTTCAGCCAATTCTTCGAGAATTGCCTGACTGGATTGTGCGTTCAAATCCGCGTAGCGTTCGTGACTCCTGAGGTACACTTTGAGTGTGCTGCCGTCTGGAATCGTCCCGGTTTCGTGCCAGATGCGGTCACACGTCCACCGGGCGACGTTCCAGAGTTTCGAGGCGGCGAACCCGAGCGAATCGAAGTCGTCGCGCACCTGCTGGTGGTTGCGAATGGACGCAACGTAGGTGCGCGTGACCTGATTCGCCATACATAGCCTGTGACGGGATGGCTACATAGTGGCTTGCCGACCGAAGTGGAAGTGGAATATCCGGCCCGGCAGACCCGCGTGGACTGTGGCACCGGGCTTACGCGATTCACGCCCGGCCTGAAGGCCGGGATTCTCTCGCTTAATCAAGATAGTTGCGGGTAACTAATTTGTAGAGTGGGAATATGTAGCTATACGTGCCAAAATGGCTGTCTTGGACGACCTGTCTGGATTCGAATTTGAAGATCTGATGGAAGATGTCTTCCGGAACCTCGGGTACGAGAACGTCAGGCAAGCCGCTCGGACCGCCGACGAGGGTCGGGATATCCTCATGGAAGAGGTCGTAAACGGGAGGCGGCGCGCTGTCGTCGTCGAGTGTAAGCATACGGGGACAGTCGGGAGACCGGTCGTACAGAAGCTCCATTCTGCGATTGCGACGTTCGACTTCGACGGACCCAAGCGCGGCATGGTGGTCACGACCGGCCGGTTTACGAATCCAGCAGAGGAGTACGCAGCCGAGTTACAACAGAACGACGACCCGTATCCGATCGAGTTGGTCGATGGGAGTGACTTGCGAGAGATCGCTGACGAGATCGGGCTGGACTTGTACAACGGTCGGATCGAAATCCTCTGCGACGAGGCGCTTCGCCCGTTCGATCCGGCAAGCGGCGTCGACAGTCCGGTACGGGACGCTATCCGCGATATCGAGAACCTAGACTCGAACGAGCTTCCAGACCCGCACTCGGAAGTCACGTTCCGCCCGGTACTCTCGCTCACAGCGGAGACAAACGCCGTCTTCGAGACATCGGTCGGCGTCATCCACCGCATCAACGACCGAACGAAATTCGTCGTCCACGCTGACCGCGGCCATCCGAACGTAGCTGACAGCGCCGTTGCGTCGCTCGTCTCGGAAAATCTCCACGTCACGGTTGACCTCGACGACGACGTGACAGCTCCGTTCGACACCGTGTCAGAGCAACGGTTCGGTCAGACTGAAACCGAGTACAAAGAGTGGGCCGTCGAACGCCTCCAAGACCACCATACGGCGACGGTCACCTATACTGGCGACAACAACGTCACGTACGAGAAGACCTGCGAACCGAACCAATCCGACATCTCTGTCCAGTCAATCACACCGGTATACTTGCCGGAGGTCCGGCAAACGACGGACCTTCTGGACCACTCGTACCCGTACGAGTACTACGCCGCAGGTCCATCACGCGTTACCCTTGAAGACGGATTCCACCAGTGTGTACAGTGCGGGACCGACACGGCGGACACGTACACGTACTGCGAGAACTGCGGGAGTATCAATTGCGCCAGTCACATCAAAACCGAACGATTGGAGAGAACGCCGGTCTGTACCGGGTGTGCCGTGACGGAACGGTTCGCGTTGAAAACGAAGTACTTCTACGACGAAGAGAACCTCGAATCATTCCGCGAGGAGTATGACGCGATGGCGCTTCACGAGAAGGCTATGGAAAACATTCCGCTCGCCGCAGGCAGTGTCGTGGCGCTGATGATACTCGTCGTTGGAGTACTCACAGCCACAGGGATCGTCTGAAGGTTTTGGATCCCGGTTCGGATCGGACCACTTTCACTCTGATTGGCGTGAATTTATTGATAGCTGAATGGAACGGGCCGTATGGATGAACTGACAGCGAACATCTCGTTTGATCGGTTCGCCGATATGCCGGAGTTCTACGGGTCGGGTGCCGCAGAGTATCGTCTTGCGATGGTGAAAGAACGAGAGGATTTCCTCGACTTGTTCGAAGGCGCTCGTCACGTGGATGCGGTGACGTACGCGGAGACGCCCGAGTTGATGGTGAAGATGCTGACGGAGTACGACATCGGCTCACTGGACGTGTTGGTCGGGAATGCCGAAGACTACGCGGACCAGGTCAGCGAGGTTTCGACCGCTCGGTCCCTGGTTCAGCTGCGGCAAGATGGGCGTCTCACGGTTCGGCTGAAGAATCGGAAGACCGTGCACTCGAAGATTTACCGGATCGTCATGCCGGACGACACGGTGAAGCTCGTGCAGGGCTCGGCGAACCTCTCGCGGAACTCGTGGGAGTACCACACGAACCAGATCTCTGTCTTCACGACCGACGTCGGGACAGAACTGGACGATGAATTCAAGCAATTCATCGACGAGTACTGGGAGGGATATAGTGATCAAACGCTGTTAGAAGGGCTGGTCGAAGCGCTCGAAGACGCTGATTCACCGGAAGAGCGCGAAAACCGGATCGAGTATTGGGTCGGCGCTGGCGACCTCGATGTGAGCGATACAGCCGCGCTCAATCAGGACGCTGTCGAGGACCTGAAAGACGTCGCCGACCACGTCACGGCTGCCGTTGACGATCCCGACGAGGCTGACGGCAAAGTCGCGTTCGTCGAAGAACCCGAGAACGCTGACCGAACAGTTATCGAACCCGATGGCGGTTCGCCGAGCGACGCGGACGACGGCGAAACGACTGCTGCTGAATCGGCTGAGAGTGAGGAAGCCCCGGACGTAGGGCTCGTGGAGTCAAATCATGAGACGGGCTTGACGGACACGCTCGACCGGCCGCGGGTCCGAACGCCAGACGAGAAGATTCGGATGGGCACAAGCAAAGTCGACAAGGACACCGCCGATGAGTTCGGGACTGGTCTCCGCGACCGGGGTGCGACCGTCGAAGACCACAGTATCACTGCGCCGTTGAGCGCGTACAACAACCAGGTCAAGGAGTCCACGGCCATTCCGACGATGTCGGTGCTTCCGGAGGCCGAACAGGTCGTGATCGGTGAAGACGACGAGATGATCCTCGTCGCCACCGACGAACCGACGCCGGAAATCCTCGACCACTGTCTCGCCACCATCGAGGACTACATCCAAACGGTCGAAGACCATGGCCACACGCAGTCGGAGACTGCGGTGATGGCGCAGATGTACGAGGCGTTCCTGTACGGGTTCTGGGCCCCGTTCGCCAACCAGTACGCCGAGGCACTCTCCTCACCGTCGCGGACGCTCGACAACGTCCTGCAACACCTCTACATCGAAGGGAAAAGCGACGCCGGGAAAGACAAACTCACCGAGTACATCCTCCGACTCATCTCCGACAACACGGTCGTCTCCGGCGTGGACGCAGACGACGTCGGCGTCGGCGAAATCCGCGGGATCCGCGAGTGGAACACGTGCTTCCCGTACGCGATCATCGACGCGGAGAAACGCAAAATCCAGAACTGGAGCCCGATTCGGAACTACTGGGGCGACTGGACACCGACCAGCGTTGACCAGCCCTGCCTGATCTTCACGACCAACGACGCGCTCCCCAAATCGGAGTTCCGGAACCGCATGAAGATCCTGAGCATGGACGTATCGTTCCCATCGAACCCCGAAGACCCGGGATTCCGGGAGGCACAGGACGACCTCGCGGAAGTGTTGGAGCGAGAGAACCCGATTTTCAGTTACGTGGCTCGCCGGATGCTCACCGACCAACCGTGGACCGACGGGAACGGCACTATCGAAGACGTCCGTCGGATCTTCCGGGACTTCTACGATGAAGCCGAGCGAGACAAACCAGACTACTTCCCTGCAGACGAACCGGCAGAGAAGACGTACGACACGGGCCGGTTGAAATGGCAGCGCGATATTCAGGGCGGTCGCGTCACGTTCGAGTCCGAACCGGACGCTATCACGGCCGACTTCGACCGCGAAGAATACGAAGTGTACGACTACGAGAAACGCCTATCCAAGCGATTCATGTCCGACAAGTCCGGGACGAGCGTCTACATCGGCGCGCCCGAAGAGTTCGCCGAGTGGGTCGGATACTCCGTCGACGAACTATTAGACGATCCGGCTGAGACCGGTATGAGCGAGTTGGAGTCAGCAGACTCTGGAGACACACAGGGCGAAGACAGCACCGACGAAACCAGCGACGGATCCGGCGGGCTCCTCTCCCGACTACTCGGGGCCTGACACCGTTCAAGCCGACAACGACGAAGCGGGTTCCCCAGCTGGGCAAGACGGTATCAAACGCTTTCCCCAGCTGGGCAAGCCGGTGTCAACTGAAGCGGTAGCGCGGAGCCCCCTTCCTCAAGGAGCGACCGAAGGGAGCGAGTAGGGAGGGGAGGAGCGCGTTCGTATCAGATACTCTCCCCAATCCTCTCTCACTTACTCATGCCGTCTGTGAAAGAATCGGAGTACACTCATCGTTTCAGAGAATGCTGCGACAGGGGCGCTCCTCAGGCTTGCCCGCGGTGGTGTGTTAGGACGTCCCGCTGATTTAGATTCTATGTACGCTGAGCGGTCCAAGAGACGACTTCTGTCAAACTACATCTCAACGAATACCTTTATTACTGGTGGATTTAGATTCTATGTACGCTGAGCGGCTATGGGGTCAACAAACGAGGAAGAGACTCAACGAAAGAGCCTGTCAACGCGCGAGTCACAGGCACTGTCACGACTCGCAAGCGAGAACCGGCAGGTCATCACGATTAGTGACATCGCGGATGTCCTCGACATCCCGCGGAAGTCGGCCAAGGACATGGCGTATGCGCTCAAAGAGAAAGGCTGGCTGGAGCGGATCGCACACGGGAAGTATCTCATCCTGCCGCTCGCTGCGGGCGAGAACGCCGTCTACACTGAGCACGAGTTCGTGATCGCGTCCGCACTTGTGGAGCCGATGTACATCGGGTACTGGAGCGCGCTGAATCACCACGGGCTCACGGAGCAGATGTCCCGCACTGTGTACATCGTGACGACAGCGCGCGCCCAGGAGCGTGAAATCCACGGGGTCACGTATCGTCCGGTATCGGTCACGGAGCAGAAGTTCTTCGGCTATCAACCGATGGCGGTCGGGTCGAACCAGGTGAACGTTTCGAGTGTCGAAAAGACGCTGGTCGATTGCGCCGACCATCCGGAGTTCTGCGGGGGTATCAGCGAGCTTGCGAAGGCAATCCAGAGCACTATCGAAACGCGATGCTCGTGGGAACGCGTCGTCGAGTACCTGCGGCGAGTCGGGAACGGCGCCGCAACGAAACGACTCGTGTATCTCGCCGACCAGTTGGACATCGACCTTCCGGAGTACTCGAACCTTGTCGAAAACTTCACGACTGGATACCCGCTGCTCGATCCGACGCGAGAAGCGAAGGGCACCCGCGACAGCAAGTACCAACTCCGCCTGAACGTCAGCCCCGAATCGTTTCTCCCGGATGACTTCTCATGATTTCCGAAGCGCAACTCCGAGGGCTGGCCAGAGAACTGGATGTCCGCCTCGGCTACGCGGAGAAGAACTACGTCAATTCGTGGATCCTCTGGGCGATTTATACGAGTCCCTACGGTGACAACCTGCTATTCAAGGGCGGAACTGCGCTCAGCAAGTTGTACTTCCCGGAGGCGTGGCGCTACTCGGAAGACCTTGATTTCGGTGTCGAGGGAGCGTACCACGGGAGCGAACCGGAGTTGCAAGCCGCATTAGAAGACGCCGCCAGGGCCTCCGGCATCGACTTCGAGGTGACCAAACACCGCGAACTGCAGAAAGAAGCGTATCCAACGCACTACGTCGATATCGATATCCAGTACAACGCTGTTCTCGGTCACAAGAACAAGACAAGCTTGGACATCATGATCGACGAATACATCGCGTTTGCCTCAGTCAACCATCGCCACAGCTACAAGGATGTCCCCGAATTCGAACTGACCGCGTACAGCCTGGAGGAGATCTTCGCAGAGAAGTTGCGAGCGCTCTATCAGCGATCACAGGCTCGTGACTACTATGACCTCTATCGGATGATTACAGAGGTCGACGTTGATGACTCGGATATTCTCCCGGCATTCACCCGGAAGTGTGAACACGACAGTCTGGACATCAACCTTCGGAACGGACTTCCCAAAGAGAATCGGGACGAGATCCGTGCCGGCTGGCAGAATACGCTCCCCGATTTGGTCGCAGAACTCCCCGACTTCGAGCGAGTGTATGAAACACTCGAAGACTACATCGATTCGCTGGTAGACGAACAGCAACGCTAGTTCTGGAGATGGACGATGGCACGACAGAGTACCCCGGCGTGTTCGCTCTCACTCACATCCTACCGATCCCCTCTGCTAACGCGCCGGTGTCTTCGGGAATAACCGTTCCAGTTTCACAGGCAGGATATTGTTCGTCGACAAGTCCATCGATAGCCTTGACTGCATTCGATCGGCACTCCAGGCATGCCTTCTCATCTCGGTCTAGATTCAAGTCCACCTGTGTTTCGCAGTGGGTACAGAAGCAGTCATTCGTCTTTAGCTAAGCCTCAAACCTCGGTTGTGTATAGGCAGTGAGCGTCTCCTGTAAGATCGGTCGTTGCTTGTGGATCTTCTGAGCATCTTCG
>Ga0207813_100354_pt1 | contig 28280 bp, 20 predicted proteins | sample A23E3SouthBayCA_2_FD_187730 | JGI IMG/M metagenome (GOLD analysis project Ga0207813, IMG submission 187730) | Aerobic enrichment media microbial communities from Eden Landing Ponds, California, USA - A23 E3 (4) (SPAdes) | ecosystem: Environmental > Aquatic > Marine > Unclassified | place... | reverse complement strand
CTCGACCTGGCCTGTCACTTCGCCGGGCTGGTCCCGGTTGCACTCTACCCGTCCGCGAGCGACGACCGGGCAGCCCAGATTATCGAGCGGACCGGCGCAACCGGACTCGTGGCAGCGGGAGACGTGGCCGACGACCTCGCGATGGCCGTCGAAACCGTGCTCGATTTCGAGGACTTACCGACTGCTGAGGCGAGAGTGCTGCCCGGTCTGCAGACGGACGGTGACGAGGTTGCGACAGTCGCGTTCGACGTGGCTTCCCCCGCAGAGAAGGCCGGCTGTGCGCTGACACATCGAAATCTTCTGGCGGCAGCAGAGAGCCTCCGCGAGGCGCTTCCTACTGGTCCCGGAGCGACCGGGACCTGTTCGCTTCCGCTGGCACACATCTATCAGCGTGTTTCGACATACTACCTCTGGGCGACCGGGAGTGCCGTCGCATACCTCGGGGCCGAGGAGTTTATCGACCAACTCGCGGCTGTTGAGCCGGAGGTGCTCGTCGGTGTCCCAAAGATGTACCAGCAGCTCTACGGGACGATACAGGACCGTCTGGGTGACATGGGCTGGATGAAACGGAAGGTCGGCGGTCGAGTGGCGTCCTACGGGGAGGGTATCGTCGAAGGCCAGGGAACGCCGCTGAAATACAGAGCCGCCAACCGGCTCGTGTACAAGCCGCTGCGGCAAGAAGCGGGGTTATCAAACCTCACCTACGCTCTCTCCGGGACTGGCCGACTCGACGACCATCTGCTGTACTTCTTCCGGGGGCTTGGCGTTCCGGTATGCGAGCTATACGGTTCGGTCGGAACAACCGGTGTCGGCGCACTGAACCCGGCAGAATCCTTCGTCCAGGGGTCGATTGGCGACCCAATGCCGGGCGTTGAAATCGCTGTCTCCGAAAACAGAGAACTACTGATCCGTGGGCCAACCGTCCTCGGTGGGTTCCTCGACGACGGCCAGACTGGCTCACAAACGCTTCGGGACGACTGGTATCACACCGGCGAAGTCGGTGAGGTGGGGCCGGACGGCACGCTGTCGGTCGGCGAGTGAGCGCCGTCAGGCGGGCAGTAAACACCCCGGTTACCGTTCAGCCAAAGAGGATTGCGCTTCAACTCAGGTCAGACGATCCGAGACCCGAGTGCGACGAGTGGCACGAGAACGAGTAGATACGCAGCCGCCGAAATCGCCCAGTCCCGTCGGATATCCGCCATCCGAGCCGACGGCAGTCGGGAACGTGGGAGCACGACAAAGACAAAGAAGCCGACCATCAGCGAATAGAGGACCGCAGCAGCGACGACTGTCGCGAGTATTGACTGGCCACCGAGAAGGCCTTCGCTGGTGAGAAGCATCCAGACGAACAACGGCCCAGTCAACCAGCCAGCGATGTAATGGACGACGTTCGCAAGCCGACCCGGCGCGTCGGCTGGGACACTGTTTGTTAACACACCGGAGGCAATGAACGGCGGTGTTTCGCCTTCCGGCAGTCTGGCCATTACCAGATCCATCACAACCGTCGCGGCGACAGCGGCAACCACCCCGATAACAAACCGAAATGACACCGTAAGCGCCGTAACAAGAGGTACCGACTCCATGTACCACTGAGAGGGCGGGGCTGTATTCTGTCTGACGGTTCAGGCCGACTGTGATACCGATTTGTTGGGTGCGAAAGCCTGTGAGGGCGTACCCCGTAAGGGCTTCATGCGCACACAGGATGCAGGACACCGAGCGGCAGCAGTCGCTGCTATCGCTGACCGCGATTATCGGCGGGCTGGAGATGAATACACGCGGGCTGGGTGGCGTGTTCTCTCGGACCCGCGAGAAGGCATTGAGCCGTTCGGTGCTGACGAGAAGGGCTGGGTCGGTGACGGGCTTCAGTACCTCGCAACAAGCGCGGTCTGTTACCGTGTCGCCGGAAACGACACACGCGCCACCCGTCGTGGCGTCGAGGGCGTCGCCGTGGCCAAGGATTTGACCAACGGGCTCGAGCATCCGGTTCAGCACGCTTGTCTCGATGAGTTCGTCGCGGATTTCCGAACCGTTGCAGGGCTCGACGGTGTCGAGGCGGCGTACCGCGAGGCGGAATCAGCCTACAAAGACGCTGGAAGTGCTATTGACAACCCGCAGGCGTGGGGGACGACGCCGCTGTTCGAGTCCGCTGCAACGCTCATCCAGCAGGTCGCCCGTGGCCCCGCCAACGGCGAAATCGCTCTTCCCTGGGAAGACCTCCATGGCACAGACCCGGGCGACCCCGGCAGGTTCCTCGCACAGCGAGCCGTCGTCAAACGCCAGCGGTTCCCAAGTCTTATTCAGCAGGTCATCAACGACGGCTTCCTTGCGACCCCTCGGGGGACGACGGAGTACGACACCGACCACCACCGCTGCCCACACTGTGGCTCGACAGATGTGAACTGGGTCGCAGAGAGCGTTGTGTGCCTTCGATGTTCCCGTCCAACAGACGAGACCAGCTAATACGCAGTATCTGTTTTCAAAGTAGGGCAAGATATTAGCACTGTGGGACTATATTTCGACAATCCGGCTACAAATATGACTTGTAGAAGGCTATCTTGGCTATTTCTCTCTTGTTTTAATATCGCTTCGTATATCTTAGTCATGTGTGAGCTTACTCAGACTGTGAAGAACTGAAGTCGAAAGATATCTATGCAGACCAATTGCGCTGGTCACGTTGTCGGTTCAGTCGACTCGGGTAGTGACTCCGAGTCGGTACGGGCTTCGATTAGAAGTCGCCGATTAACAATGTGATCGACAACGGTAGTGCTATCGAGAATTTCCGTCTCACTGTCGTGGGTTTCTGGGTCGCCGGTGTACCGTCGTATCTTGAACGAATCCATTGCGTTTCGGTTCTCTGAGACTGGTTCGATAACTTCGAGGTACTCACCGGTGGTGGTGTTGCGATAGGTTTCGCCCGTGGCAAAGCCGACAACGGGGACATCCGCAGGCCACTGCCATGAGAACTGCCGAAGATACTGGTCGAACTGCCAGACGAGATGTGCCGGGTCAAGATCGTCGTCAAGCGCTCCCACAGCGGCGGAATCGAGTGTCCGGTCCCAGTAGTCCACGACACACTTCTTGAGGTCGTCTTGCAGACAGTCCTCAACCAGTTTCTGCTCGATCGGATAACCGATTTCGATGGCAACGATAGCGTGTCGGTCAAGATGGGTGAGACAGCGCTGGCATTCGATCTCGAACACGGACAGGCCAAGTGGGTTATCCGCAGTCAAGTGCGCCAGTTCGTTTCCGCAATTGGGACACCAGAGAAACAACACCCCGTTGTCTGCACCGGACAGTTCACCGAGCACAGTCAGGTCATCAAACGCAGTGTCAGGTTCGTTCGTCCGAGACTCGGATATCGACTCCGGAGCGGCCTCTGCGGCATCATCCGCGTATTTGGCCAACTTTCGGTCTTTCAGTAGTGACTTGATAACCGAATCATGCGAGGAGTGCGACTCCGTGTCACGTATCTTCTCTATCTGTTCTTTTGTCCAATCACGTACGCGGATAGTTGCCATTTGTCACACATTCAAACCAAGCTGCAAAAACAGTTTCCTTTTATAATGATGGTTAACCTTCGCGCACAATCACCACGTAGAGGGCGGTTAATGACTGGCAGCAGAGATACGCCGCTTGATTTCGGCGTTCGAGACACGTATCTGGTTGGCTGCCAGTCGATGAGTGACGAGGTCGAGGAGGTCCAGTTCTGACAGTAGTCTCCGTGCATGTGTCTGGCTCAGATCGAGACGCTGGGTCACCTCGTCCAGAGAGTTGGACTGGGTAACAGTCTGAGCGAGCTGGGCCACGGTCACGTCCTGAGAGATACCGAGTCCATCCGCAACAAGGTTGTCGTCGCTGTCCTGCGAGTCAGCCTCGGCAAGCAGGTCAGCGACAGATCTGGCACCCAGTCCGTCCGGTTCTTCGGGTTGACTGTTGTCGCTCACCCTGTCGTCAGAAGGGTCTGACCCGGCATCGGGACCTGCATCGGTGTCAGTATCGGACTCTGCCTGCACGTCTGCAAGACTGAGTCCGCCTGCCTGTGGCGTCGTGTCCGTCGGGTCGTGGATATCGTACTCCACCATATACCGGCGCACAGTTTCGGAAGTCACGTCGGCATCAAGCGCCTCGGTCATCTCCGGGAACGTATCGCAGGCATCGTATGCTGCCTGGAGTGCCTCAGGGTCCTTGTACGCTGGCACGGAATCCGACTGCGAGAGGGTTTCCGCCAGTTCGTTGGACGTGTCCCCCTGATCGCCTGATGGGACCGGTATGTTGGTTCCAACAGGGACGGTAACCGTCACGTCAATCTCGATCCGTTTATCAATCACATCAAACTCCTCAGCGTCGACGGAGACGTCATCATGTATCGATACGCCACCGAATACCGGCGTCGCGAGCGTCAGGTCGGCACTGATCTCGTCGTTATCCGCGGTTGTCTGGCCCCTGACTGAAACCGATTTGACCTCAGTGTCAGACGAATCTAGGCATTCGAGTACCTGCGTGAACGTCTCAAAGGCGTCACTAACTACCATATATCATCCACGCTCACAGTCCCACTATTACATACGGGAAGCGGAGAAATTTGCCACAATAGACGAAAGAGACAGATTTGGTCCCTCGACCACGCTACAGTCAAAATACCGTGTGTACAGAATGTGCACATTGAATGCGATAGCGAAATATTGCCTGTCATTTTACACCCTTAGAGTGTAAATAAAATTGCGTTCATAGACTGTACTTTCCAGAATGTACCAGCAGATTATATTTACACCCTAAGGGTGTATATTAGTAGGACCCCCAGTAACAGCGAATTGAAACCATCTCCGTTTGGTGACCGCCCTACAGTCGTTCCCAGAGTTCGGCACTGGCATCGCCGACAGCAGTCATGTCCGAATCATCGACGCCAGTGACGCCTGATTGCTGGTCGTAGACAGACTCTCCGTCGATTATCGTCCGGGTAACGTCCGCACGGCTTGCAGCGCTGACGACGTAGTAGGGTGCACTCCCGTCCAGCACCGGGTTCGGCCCCAGATCCAGCGTGACAAAATCACCGCGTTTGCCGACCTCGATACTGCCGACAGCGTCATCCATCCCCAGCACCGCCGCACTGCCGATTGTCGCCCATTCGAGGGCGGTGGCCATGTCAAAGCCGCTCGGGTTGCGCTGCTTGAGTTTGTGGATACCGACAGCTGAACGCATGGTCTCGAACATATCCGGGTCCCACCCGTCGTCACCGAGCCCGATTGTCATTTCGTGGGCTTGCATCGTTTCGACATCGGCGATACCGACGGCGTTGTTGATATTGGAATAGGGGTTGTGAGCGACGTTAACGTCGTGTTCTGCAAGTACTTCGATTTCGGACTCGGTGGAATGGACGCAGTGGGCAGCGATGACCTCAGCATCGAAAAAGCCCATGTCTTCGAGCGCGAACACCGGTCGTTCCCCGTAGTCGGCGATGGATTCGTGAACGTCGACCAGTCCCTCTTCAAGATGGATCTGGATGGGACGGTTGTCATCGGTAGCCCGGTCGACACACTCCGCAACGATGTCTTCGGTGTTGGTAAACAGCGTGTGGAGGCAGTAGTGGCCGGACACGGTGTCGTACTGGTCCTCCGCTTCGTCGATGAACCGCTGATTCTCCGCGATGCCATCTCTGGCCTGGGCTTCGGAGTTTCGGGCTGTCGTCTCGAACGTAATCATCCCGCGGATCGGTGTCTGTGCGACACCCTCTGCGACGGCGTCGAGACCGCCCGGCAGCGTGTTTGGCCCGGAGTAGTTGTCACAGAAGGTGGTGACGCCGCTCTGAAGCATCTCGACAGAGGAACCCAGTGCGGACAGGCGAGCGTCACGTTCGGTAAACGCCTCGTCGACGTTCCACCAGATGTCGACGAGCGCTTCGTAGAAACTCTCAGGTGACGCAGCGAGCGGCGCGCCGCGAATCGGGAGTGCGTACATGTGGGTATGACAGTTCACCAACCCCGGGATGACAACTTCCTCGGTGGCGTCAACAACCTCGTCGCCCGAGGCGTACCCGTCCTCGATAGCGACGATTTCACCGTCCTCGACAACGACATGTACCTCTGACCGGACCGTGCGCTCATCGTCCATCGTGATGAGCGTCCCTGCGTTCAGTATCACAGGTTGGGGGATATCAGCAACTGACTAAAAGCTACTCCGCCCCAGAACAGCCTTAGCAGCCACTCTCTCACAACCACCGTGTGCGACGGATGTGGCGTCTCACACACCAACTGTTTTCGTCATTCGCCCGGGCTGTTCTATCATGACAGACATTCACATTAAAGACGCACAGGTGGTGACGGCATCGGGTGTCCAGCACGGTGAAATCACGATGTCGGACGGAGCGATAGACGCTGCTGGTCCGGCGTCGGCGGTCCCAACCCCCAGTAATCCGGACACCGTCATCAACGCGGACGGCATGGTCGCGCTCCCGGGCGCTACCGACGTGCACACACACATGCACGACGACGAACTGTTTCCTGATGGTATCGATTTCGCGTCCCAGACCGCGAGTGCGGTTGCCGGTGGAGTGACGACAGTCATCGAGCTACCGACGCAGACACCCGTCACGACGCCGGAGGCAATACAGAGGAAAGCGGAGACGTGTTCGACGCTGGCCCACATCGATTTCGGCCTCGTTGCGGGCAATATTCAGGACCCCGATATCGACGTGTCTGGCATCATGAGCGCCGGAGTAGCGGATTTCAAAACGTTTACCGCTGACCCGTATCTGGCGAGTGACGCGTCCATCGCAGCACTCATGCGGCACGTCGGCGATGCCGGCGGAACAGTTCGCGTCCACTGCGAGACGCAGGGACTCCTTGACGACGCGCGGTCGACTATCGTCAGCGATGACCCTGAGGTGTACATGGGTTCACGACCGCTCGAAGCCGAACTTGACGCGATCTCTCGGGCGGGCTATTTCGCGGAATACGCCGACTGCCCGCTGCACGTCGTCCACATCTCAAGCGGGAGCGGCGCGCGCGAGGCCGGCCGCTTCAAATCGCGAGCGAATGTCCCAGTCACGCTCGAAACCTGTCCGCAGTATCTGGCCTTCTCGAAGGAGGACGTTGCCGACAAGGGACCGTTCCTGAAGGTCAATCCAAGCCTCAAGTCCGATGCCGAGCGGGAGCGGCTCTGGGATGCGGTTCAGGACGGGACGATCGACCTCATCGGCACAGACCACTTCCCGACGTACCGCGAAACTCGGGATGTCGGCTGGGATGACATCTGGGAGCCATACGCCGGCCTCCCGGGCGTCGAAACAATGGTCGAATTCCTCGTCAGTGAGGGCGTCCACAAGAGTCGGCTTTCGTGGCCACGGCTCCGTGAACTCGTATGCGCGGCTCCGGCCCGAAGTGCTGGCATCTACCCCCGAAAAGGTTCACTGCAGCAGGGCACAGATGCGGACGTGATTCTCATCCGGGACGAGGAGTACGAAGTTACCGCCGACGACCACACGTTCGTCGGTGGCTGGACGCCATACGAGGGACAGCACTGGAGCGCGCGCGTGGACACAGTCATCGCTGGCGGTGAGATTGTCGCAAAGGACCACAGGGTTCGGTCAACGGCGGGCCGCGGCCAGTTCCTGAACCGCCCGTTGTAGCGTTTTGCCGTCCATTGACCTGATAGCCAGTTCACAAATAGATGTGTGGCGTGTGCGACCAGTGTGTGAGGGTGTGTCAGCCACAACAGAGGGGGATCGCCTGACAATCGGGCTGAAGCCACAGTACGGTTTTATACCCAGTTGTACTGAGGAAGTAGTATGGGCATGACGCAAGTCACAACCCTCGAGTGTACACTCTGTGGGGCGGAGTACGACCCGAACCGGATCATCTACACCTGTCCCGAACACGAGGGCGTGAAGGGAATTCTCGAGGTAACGTACGACTACGATGCTATCGATAATGCGTTTGACGGCGACCTCGGCGGACCGATCGCAAGTCAATGGAAGTACGAGGCGTTTCTGCCAGTCGCAGCGGACGCCGATATCGTGACGCTCAACGAGGGCGGGACGGACCTCTTCGACGCGCGGAATCTCAGCGCTGCGCTGGGCGTCGAGACACTGGTCAAAGACGACGGACGGAACCCGACCGGCTGCTTCAAGGACCGCGCCAGCGCTATCGCGGTCACGAAAGCAAAACACGCCGGGCGCGATATCATCACCTGCGCCTCAACCGGGAACGCCGCCGCGTCACTGTCGGGCTATGCCGCCCGCGGGGGGATGGACTGCCGTATTTTCGTCCCCGGTGACGCCCCGACAGGGAAACTCGCACAGCCGCTCGTCTACGGCGCGGATGTCCTTGCTGTCAACGGCAACTACGACGAAGCCTACGACCTCAGCGTCGAGGTCACCGAGAAGTACGGCTGGTACAACCGCAACGCGGCGATCAATCCGTTCCAGGTCGAGGGCAAGCGCACCGTCGGCCACGAACTCGCAGACCAGTCTATCGCCCGCGGACACGTCCCGGACTGGGTCGTCTTCTCGATGGGCGACGGCTGTACGATTGCCGGGGCCTGGAAGGGGTTCAAGGAGTTCTACGACCTCGGCTACGTCGACGCCCACCCGAAGATGCTGGGCGTTCAGGCTGAGGGGGCGTCGGCGATCCACGACGCCTTCCACAACCACGAGGATATCGACGACATCGCCGAAACGCTGGCCGATTCAATCGCAGTCGGACGGCCGCGGAACACGGTTAAAGCTTGCCGCGCGCTGGAACAGAGCGGTGGCACCAGCGTGCTGGTCTCCGATGAAGAGATTCTGGAAGCCGAAACGCTACTTGGCAGCACCGAAGGAATCTACTCCGAGCCGGCGGGAGCAGCGCCTATCGCGGGCGTTCAGACGGCGCTCGACCGGGGAATCATCGAACAGGACGAAACGGTCGTCGTGGTGTCCACCGGCTTCGGCCTGAAGGACACGAAAAGCGCCGAGAAGGCGACCGGCGGGGTGGATCGAATCGACCCCGAAATCGCAGAGGTCGAAGGTCTGTACGGCACGGCCGAAGAAGCCGCAGCCGACGACTGACGACCGGACAGTTGCCCCGACACGGGCCCGCACACTGCCATTTTGCGATCAGTTTCAATACACTTCCGAGTCGATGGAGTTGCAGTTGCAAAGTGTAGCAGGACGCATATCCAACGAGTATCACAAATTAGTGAGACATTCGAATAGGTATCTCGGACAGAGTTAAACACATATATTGATATAAGGATTCTAGTAGGTGGATTGAAAAGATAGGGGGCTGGATGGCGTCCCATGAGCGGTCCAGAGGCAGAACAGCAGTCAGTCGTACTGTACGATATCGAAGACAAACCGCCGCTGGGGAAGGCGATTCCACTCGGCATCCAGCACGTGCTCGCGATGTTTCTGGGCAACGTCGCGCCCCCGCTCATCCTTGCCGGGGCTGTCGGCTCCGTCACAGGGGAGACGACGTTTCTCGTCCAGATGGCACTCATCGTCGCCGGCATTGCGACCATCGTTCAGGCGTACCCGGTCGGCCCCGTCGGCGCGCGGCTCCCGGTCGTCATGGGGACCAGTTTCGCGTTTCTCGGGCCGCTTATCGGCATCGGCAACCAGTTCGGTATCGCCGCCGTCTTCGGCGCGTCACTGCTTGCCGCGCCGGTCGAGGTCATCATGGGCGTCTCGTTCGACCGGTTCCGGCGGTTCTTCCCCCCGCTGGTCACCGGTATCGTCGTAATGCTCATCGGATTGACGCTCATCCCCACGGGCATGAACTACGCCGCGGGGGCCTCGGCCGGCCCATCAGCGGAGGGATACGGCTCCTTCGTGAATCTCGGCCTCGCGGGGCTCGTGCTGATAGTCACGGTCGGGCTGAACCAGTTCTTCGAGGGCTTTCTCCGCGTCATCAGCGTATTCGTGGGCATCATCGTCGGCTACCTCGCCGCGCTTGCGCTAGGTGTGGTTGACCTCTCGGCAGTCGCCGCTGCCGGCTGGGTGACGGTTCCCGTTCCGCTCAAGTACGGCCTCGCCTTCGAGCCAAGCGCCGTCGTCACCGTGGCCTTCCTCTACATCATTACCGGCATGGAGACTATCGGGGACATCTCGGGGACGGTATCCGCAACCGGTCGGAACGCCACGCGCGAGGAAATCCGTGGCGGCCTCGTCGCTGACGGCGTCATGAGCGTTTTCGGTGCGGTGTTCAACGCGCTCCCGAACACGTCGTTCTCGCAGAACGTCGGCCTCGTGAACTTCACCGGCGTCGCCAGCCGGTACGTCGCCGGCATCGGGGGCGTCGTGCTGCTTGCACTCGGATTTGTCCCGAAAGTCGGCGCAGTCGTCTCGGCGATGCCCGACGCCGTGCTGGGCGGCGGCGCGCTCATCCTGTTCGCGATGATATTCTCCTCGGGCGCACGCCTCATCACGCAAAACGTCGAGTTAGACCACCGCAATTCGACCATCCTCGCGATGTCGATGGCGCTCGGCCTCGGCGTCGCGTTCCGCCCTGAAATCCTCCAGAACTTCCCGTCTGAGGTACAGACGCTGTTCGGGTCCGCACTTGTCACCGGTGGGATGGCCGCCCTCATTCTCAATATTGTGTTCCCCGGCGGGAGTGTCGGAACCGGGCCAACTGAGTACACCGCAGGACTGGAACCCGATCCTGTCGAGACGGGAGCGGGCGCACCGCCGGTCGACGACGACTGATACTGTCGGCAGTACGTCTGCGCCACCACGAGGGAGCGAGTATCCCGTCTCAACCACAATTAACAACAGGAAGGGGGGTCTGTGCCGCGTGGCTGCGCGCCGTCCCTGGTTACAGGTAGCCGTCCGCAAACTCGTCGATCATCAGCCGCCGGTCGTCGCCAAGCGGATAGAGAATCGGGCACTGACAGCCCGTCTCTGCGTACTCCCGGACTTTCTCCCGACACTGTTCGGGCGTGCCGCTGGCGGTGAGTTTGTGCACCACGTCGTCCGGAATGAGGTGCATGCCCTCTTTGATGTCGTCCTTGTCGGCCGGCCACCCGCCGATGGTCTCACCCACCTCGTCGATGAGGTCCTGGCTGACGCCGCTGGCTTTCATGATGTGTGGCTGTTGCCCGAGGTACTGCGTGATGAGTTCGCGGGCGTTGTCCAGGGCTTTCTCTTCGTCGTGGTCCATCGAGCAGACGACGAGCTGGGGCCGGTCGATGTCGTCAAGAGAGCGACCACCGCGCTCCGCCCCGGTCTCCAGTGCGTCAAGGGCCTTCTCGTTGTACTCCGGGCTGACAAGGTAGTTCAACAGGGCCCCATCGGCGAAGTGGCCGGTGAGTTCCAGCATCTTGAACCCGGTCCCGCCAACGTAGACGGGGACGGTTCGCGGCCCGTCGTCGCCGTGGACCACGTCCAGTTCCACGTCGCGCATCTGGACGAACTCCCCGTCATAGGTGACGTTTTCCATGTCCAGCAGGTCCTGTGTCACCTCGACACATTCGCGCATCGCCCGGAGCGCGCCGCTACGGTCAATACCGACCTTCTCGGCCAGCGGGTCCCACCAGGCCCCGATACCACACATGATGCGGTCCGGGCCGGCGAGTTCCTCAAGCGTGCTCATCGACTGTGCGATCAGCGCCGCGTTGCGCGTCCAGTTGTTGATGACGCCCGTCCCGAGTTTGATGTCATCGGTGACCGCGGCGTACGCGCCGAGCGGGGAGACGGCGTCGCGTGCGAGTCGCGATTCAGCCTGCCATATCTCGTCGATGCCCTGCTCTTCCGCGTACTGCACGAGTTCGACGTTCTCTTCTAGCGAGTGTTTGTCCTGCAAGTAGATACCGACACGGTCGCCTCTCTCGAAGACCTGATTGGCGCTCATGAGACATGCTGGATTCTCCGAATACCGATAAATAGATTTGGCCACACACACGGTCTGTGGGAGGTGTGGCCGCCGGTATTGGCCCGCGTCGCGGACCGCTCAGTCCGTCTCGCGACTGTAGGACTGCAACAGCGCCGAGGGGACCGCAAGCTGGTCGCTCTTGGTCCGGATGACGGCGTACGCCAGCACGATAATCGTCGCCAGATACGGGTACGTCCCCATTATCTGTGGCGTCATGAGGAACTCGACGATGGGATTGATAACGCCCGCGAGGGGCGCATCGGGGCCAAGCGTCAACGAGATCGACTGGGAGCGAATGCGGAGCGCGTCGAGCAGCCCGAACAGATACGCCCCCACGAGCATCCGGCGGGGCCGCCACTGCGCGAAGATAACCAGCGCGACAGCGATCCAGCCCCGGCCCGCGGTCATGCCGGGGACCCAGAGCTGTGAGAAGGCCAGCGAGAGGTGAGCGCCGGCCGCGCCAGCGAACCCGCCGCCGATGAGCACCGCGAGGTACCGCAGTCTGAACACAGACACGCCCATCGTGTCCGCCATCTCCGGGTCCTCACCGACAGCAATCATCTCCAGCCCGAGATTCGAGTGGTGCAGGAAGTACCAGACCACGACCAGCAGGCCGAGCGCGAGGTAGTCCGTTGCCGTGCTCCGGAAGAGGGCCTCGCCGATGACCGGGATACCGACAAGGTACTGACCGACGAGCGGGAACGTTATCTGCGGGAAGCCGCTGATCGATTCTTCGACCCAGCCGGAGCCAAAAAAGGTTGTCAGCCCGGTCCCAAGCAGTGTCAGCATGACGCCGCTGATGACCTGGTTCGACTTCAGCGTGATACAGAGGAACGCGTGGACCAGCGCCAGCACCATCCCGAGGAGGATGCCGACGCCGAATCCGAGCCAGTGGCTCCCCGTGAGGACGGTCGTGATGAATCCCCCGAGTGCGCCGACGAGCATCATGCCCTCGACGCCGAGGTTGAGGACGCCCGCCCGCTCGCTGATGAGTTCGCCCATCCCAGCGAGGAGAAGCACCGTCGCCGCCTGAACAGTCGCATCGAGCAGGCCGGCGATGAAGCTCACCATCAGTCGTCACCCCGCTGTGGCTGGGCTGGCGTCTCCGCTGGCCCGCGTTTTAGGTCGATACCGACACGGTAGCTCTTGAAAAACTCCGCCGTGATCAGGAAGAGAATGACCAGCGCCTGGATGATCTCGACCAGCGCCGCGGGCACACCGAATGCCACTTCCATACTTGACCCGCCGACGAACAGCACGGCGAAAAACAGGCCAGCGAGCATCACCTTGAACGCGCTGTTGCGACCGAGCAGCGCGATGGGAATGGCTGTAAAGCCGTATCCGGGTTCGAACCCGGCACGGTATCGACCCTGTGCGCCGGCGATCTCGCTGATGCCGCCCATGGCCGCGAACGCGCCCCCGACGACAAACACGAGCAGATACACGTAGAACTTGCTCATCCCGGCCTGCTGGGCGGCCTCGTCGTTCGAGCCGACGAACGTGATTTCGAACCCGAGTCGCGTTCTCGTCATCAGGACATACGTCACGACGACCATGCAGAGGGCGGCGAGCAGCCCAGCGTGGACACCGCCGAACAGTTCCGGAATCGTCGCGGCCTCGGAAAACCGGTCTGATTGCGGGAAGTTCCCGGTCCCGCCCTGCATCGGTCCCCGGAGCAGGTAGCTCTGGATTTCGAGCGCGACGAACGTCAGCAGTAGCGACGTGATGATCTCGTTGACATCCCACTTCGCACGCAGGTACGCCGGAATACCAGCCCAGATACCGCCGGCTACGGCTGCAGCGACGAACATCAGCGGAATCAGTGCGAGGCCCGGGAGCGAGACGTTCAGCCCGATCCACGTCCCTGCAAGCGCGCCGGCGACGAGTTGTCCTTCGGCACCGATATTGAACAGGCCTGCTTTCAACGGGAGATACACCGCCAGACCCGTGAGAATCAGCGGAACTGCCTTTGTTAGCGTCTCACTGAGACCGAACTCGGTCACGAGCGTGTCAACGAACATCGTCGTGTACGCCGCGACAGGGTTCACGTCGAGGACGACCAGCGCGATAGCGCTCACCGCCAGTGCAGCCAGCACGGTGAACACGGGCGTCCCGTAGGAGAGCCAGGCCGGAATGTCCTCGCGCGCATCGACGGTTACTGCGACGTTCATCAGCTCTCACTCTCCTGTGTGGCTCCGTGCTGGGGCGGCGCAACCGTCTTGCCGTCGTCTCCACCACCACCGGTCATCTCCAGACCGATCCGTTCCCGGTCGGCTTCGGCCGGTGTCGTCTCGTAGACGAACTCACCCTCGTACACGACGAGAATCCTGTCGCTCAGGTCGAATATCTCGTCTAAGTCCTCCGAGAGGAGGATGATACCCGTTCCTGCCTTGCGCTGTTCGAGCAGCGTCTCCCTGATGAACTCGATTGCCCCGACGTCGACGCCGCGGGTCGGTTGGTTCGCAATGAGGAGGTCCGGGTCGCGGTAGATTTCCCGCGCCAGAATGAGTTTCTGGAGGTTCCCCCCGGAAAGGTCGCCGGCCTGTGTCTCAGTCACGTCGCTGACGCCGCGGACATCGAACTCATCGACCAGTGTTTCGGCGTAGTCGCGGAGTTCCCCGTAGTCCAGAAACGGCCGGTCGCCAAACCGGCTGTCCCTGAAGTCTTTCATCGTGGCGTTGTGCATCACCGAGAGGTCCTCGGCACAGCCGTACTGGAGTCGGTCCTCAGGGACGAACGAGACACCGCTATCGACGAACGTTTTCGGTTTCGCGCCGGTAATGTCCTCACCGTTGACCACTAGCTCGCCGGCCGTTACGTCCCGAATGCCGGCCATGACCTCCGCGAGCTCCTTCTGGCCGTTACCGCTGACGCCCGCAATCCCGACGATTTCGCCCTGCCGAACCGTCAGGTCAATACCCGAGAGCGCTTCGATATCTCGATTGTCGGTGGCTTCGACCCCGCGTGCGCGCAAAACTGGGTCGCCCAAGTCGATCGCTTCCCTGTCTATTTCGAACAGGACTTCGCGACCGACCATCATCTCCGCGAGGTCCGCCCGGGAGACTGACGACACCTCGGCGGTGCCAACGTTTTCTCCCTCCCGGAGCACCGTCACCCGGTCGACGATGGCGTCGACCTCAGTGAGCTTGTGCGTAATGAAGATTATCGAGAGTCCTTCGTCAGTCAGCCGTTCGAGCGAGTCGAAGAGCCGCTCAGCCTCGGTCGGCGTGAGGACTGCCGTGGGTTCGTCGAGAATCAGGAGGTCGACATCCCGGTACAGCGCCTTGAGTATCTCGACGCGCTGTTGCTGGCCGACATCAAGCTCCCAGATCTTCGCGCTCACGTCGATGTCGAACCCGTACTGGTCGGCTAAATCCTGAATCCGTTGCTCGGGCACATCGAGACCTAGCGAAAACTGTCCGGCGAGCGATTGGACGAGACTGTTGTTCCGGACTGCCGCCGGGAGCCAGCTGTCCTCCGCATCGCCGCGGAACGCTGTGGCCGGCTCACGTTCACCGAGTACGACGTTCTCGGCGACTGTGAGGCGTGGAATCAGCATGAAGTGCTGGTGGACCATCCCGATGCCGGCGTCGATGGCGTCCTGTGGGGACCCCAGATCGAGTCGCTCGCCGTCGAGATAGATATCGCCGGCGTCCTGCGAGTAAAGCCCGTACAGAATCTTCATCAGCGTACTCTTTCCCGCGCCGTTTTCGCCGAGGAGGCCGTGGATTTCCCCGCGCTCGACGGAGAGGTTGACGTGGTCGTTGGCGACGACCCCAGGGAACTCCTTCAGAATCCCCTCCATCCTGAGCGTGGTGTGTTCGGACATGCTCTGTGGTCTTGGCCGGGTATCAACAATGTAGTGGCATAATTGTTTCCAAAGGTAGCCATATTCGCCGTCCAGCACGGGAAATGCCGGACATTTGCCAAGTATCAGTTGTTGTGTGCTGGTGTCCATTGTTAACGGTCACTCAGTCTGTCGCGATACCCAGTACGATGAACATATGCTTTATATTGTATTCAATTACCATTTGATAGGGGTACTTTTGTGGCACATATTTGGAAAATAGGAGAGAGAAAGCTGCGTGAACGGAACAATTTAAGTGATTGTTTCCGAAATGGCTATTCGGTTAGTTAATGGTTGACAAGAAACATACCAGATCGAGACGGGAGTTACTGACAGCACTTGGCGCGGCAGGAATAACCGGGTTAGCCGGTTGTAGCGGTGGTGGTGACGGGGGCGATGGCGAGGCAACCACCGACACCGGCGACGGCGGGGCTGGTGACGGTACTGCGACCAGCAGTGACGGCATGGATTCGATTACCGCCGCATGGGTGTACAACTCGGAGGTCGGTGACCTCGGCTGGTCGTGGGCCCACAACGAAGGGCGGAAGGCAGTCGCAGAAGAGTACGACTGGCTAGAGACCGAGTACACCGAGGCTGTCGCCCCAGCCGATTCCGAGCGGGTGTTCGAACAGTACGCACAGGGTGATGCCGATATCATCTTCGGCTGTACGTTCGAGTATCAGGACCCGATGGCGTCCGTGGCGGAGCAGTACTCCGACACGTACTTCGAGCACAACACGGGCTACCTGACGATGGAGAACATGGGGCGGTACATGGGCCGGATCTACCAGCCCCGGTATCTCGCCGGGCAGGCGGCCGGGACCGTGACGGAGACAGACACGCTGGGATACGTGGCGGCGTTCCCGATTCCGGAGGTCATCCGCGGTATCAACGCCTACGCGCTCGGAGCCGCGTCTGTCAACGACAGCGCGACGCTGAAGGTCAGATGGACGAACTCCTGGTTCGACCCCCCGACCGAGAGCGAGGCGGCAAACGCCTTGCTGGACGAGGATGTCGACGTGATGGCCCAGCACCAGGACTCCCCCGCTGCACTCCGTGCAGCCTCCGATGCGGGTATCTGGGCGACCGGCTACGACGCCCCGATGGGCGACATCGCCGGTGAGAACTATCTCACGTCCCCGATCTGGCACTGGGAGGAGTTCTACGGTCCAACCATCGAATCTGTCAGGGACGGCAGCTGGGAATCCGATGCATACTGGGAAGGCATCGAGTCGGGTATCTGTAGTTTAGACGACTGGGGGCCAGAGGTGCCACAGGAAGCGAAAGACACCGTTTCGGAGTCGCGGTCGGCGATACTTGACGGAGAACTGGATGTCTGGGCCGGTTCGGCGTTCGAGGGCGAGAATGACGAGTTCCTCTTCCAGGAGATGAGTAGCTACGTCGACGCCGTCGAGGGCGAGGTCCCCAACTGACCCCGCCACCGGTCTCCGACGACAGTAATCGCCTGGGTGTTGCTGTGGCTCTCGGGCGAATATAACAACGTTCGTAACATTATTCAAGCTTGAATGGGATTTTCGGTCAATTTTTTCCGGATATGTTCGTTCGCTGTACGGTCAAGAATGGTATCGCTTAAGTAGGAGTTTCCGCTACCTCTACCCAGTTCAGTAATGGTGAATACCAACCGAACGATATCGCGGCGGGAGATGCTGGGTGCCCTCGGGGCGACAGGAGTAACCGCACTAGCCGGCTGTAGTGGTGGAAGCGACGACACAGACACGGCTGACGGCACGACGACCAGCGGCGATGGGGGCTCCGGGTCGGACTCCGTCACGGCTGCCTGGGTGTACATCTCAGAGGTGGGCGACCTCGGATGGTCCTGGGCTCACGACGAGGGGCGAAAGACGGTCGACGAGGAGTACGACTGGCTGGAAACCGAGTACACGGAAGCTGTCGCGCCAGAGGACTCGGAACGCGTTTTCGAGCAGTACGCGCAGGGTGATGCTGACATCGTCTTCGGGACGACGTTTGGCTACCAGGACCCGATGTTCAACATTGCGGAACAGTACCCCGACACGTACTTCGAACACGCGACCGGCTATCGCACCCGGGAGAACATGGGACGGTACATGGGCCGGATCTACCAGCCCCGGTATCTCGCCGGGCAGGCGGCCGGGATGGTAACCGAGAACAACACCATCGGCTACGTCGCCGCGTTCCCGATCCCCGAAGTCATTCGCTCCATCAACGCGATGGCGCTCGGCGCGCGGTCGGTGAACCCGGACGCGACATTCAAAATCCGGTGGGTCAACGCGTGGTTCGACCCCCAGACCTCAAAGCAGGCGGCCAACTCGCTTATCGATGAAGGGTGTGACGTCATCTCGCAAGAGCAGGACTCCCCTGCACCGGTCAGGGCCGCAAACGAGGCGGATGTGTGGGCCTCCGGCTACAACGCGCCGATGGGCGAGTTCGGCGGCGACAACTACCTCATCTCACCAGTGTGGAACTGGGAAGAGGTGTACGGCCCGGCCGTCTCGGCGGTCCGGGACGGAACCTGGGAAGCCGATGCCTTCTGGGGCGGCATGGAGACGAACCTGCCCACGCTCGACGAGTGGGGACCGGAGGTCCCCCAAGAGGTCAAAGACACCGTCGCCGAGACGGAAGAACAAATCGTCAACGGCGAACTCGATGTCTGGGCCGGTTCGCCGTTCGAGGGCGAGAGCGACGAGTTCCTGTTCCAGGAGATGAACAGTTTCGTCGACGCTGTCGAAGGCGAAGTACCGGAGTAAGGAAGCCCCGGTTCGACGATTCCGGTTCCCTCAACACCGTCCTGCCGGTAGCAAGCGGTCGGATTGGCAAGTCGCTATACGGTCGGTCAGAGCCGTCAGCCCGATCAATCAGTCATCAGCAGCGCGGTCAAGTTCGGGGCGAGTCGCACCACCCCATTCCTCGTAGGAGCGGAGCACGTCGCCGTTTCGCTCGCCGGTCAGTTCGCCGTCCCGAACGGCAATCTCGCCGCCGACGAGGACGTACTCCATCCCGTCGGAGAACTGTAACGGGTTCTCGTAGGTCGCGTTCGCCGACACCGAGTCGAGATCAAAAGCCACGAGGTCCGCGATGTACCCCTCACGGACGTAGCCGCGGTCCCTGAGGCCGAGGATATCAGCCGGGTTGCCTGCGGCTTTGTACGCCAGCAGTTCCGGCGAGAGCACGTTCCGTTCACGGACGTACCGTTCGAGGATGCGGCTGAACGCCCCGATAGCCCGCGGGTGGGGCTTTCCGCCGAAGATGCCGTCCGTGCAGAACGTACCACGGTCGTCCGCGAGAAACCGCTCGATATCAGTTTCGGCCATCACGAAGTCGGCCATCGTCACATCCAACTCCTCCGCGACGAGTAGTTCACACATCGCGTCGACCGGCTCGCGGCCCATCTCGGCGGCGATGTCCGCGATGGTATCACCCTGATAGCGGCCGCTCCCGGTCCGCGTGATGAGGATATTGTCCCACGACCCGGCGGCGTACGCGAGATTCTCCCAGTCACCCGGCTGGGAAATATCAGCGGCGATGCGGTCGCGAACAGCCGCGGAGTTGAGGCGGTGCCGGATGGCCTCTGAATCGCCCTGCCGTGCCCACGGCGGCAACAGCGCGGTAAGCATCGTCGACCCGGCGGTGTACGGATACTGGTCGAAGGTGACCCGCTGACCACGGTCGACGGCGTCGTCGAACAGGTCAAGCACAGCCTCGGAGTCCCCCCAGTTCTGCTGGCCGCCGACCTTGAGATGTGAGACGTGGGCGTGACAGCCGCCGCGGCGACAGATATCGAGATACCGGTCGATAGATTCGACCACACGGTCCGTCTCGTTCCAGACGTGAGAGATCATAAACGAGTCACGCTTGGCGAGGGTATCCGCAAGCGCCACCAGTTCGTCGTCGCGGGCGTACGAACTCGGGGGGTATATCATCCCTTTGGACATGCCGAACGCGCCTTCTTCAAGCGCTACTTCAAGCTCCTGTCGAATCGCATCGAGCTCACCGGGGGCTGTGTCGTGGTCTGACTTCGGTCTGTCCAGCCGTTGACCGGTGACTGGTCCGGCGGCGACGACGTGTTCACCGCTGAGTGGGCGGTCCTCGAATCCGGCCAGCATCGACCTGATGTTGCCGTGTGGGGCGTAGTACGCACAGTTGACAGCAGGCTCGACGGATTCGAGCGCTTCGAGATAGCCAGAGACGGTGTGCCAGGGCCACGTTTCGCCGAGCGTGCCGTCGAGTGATTTGACCCGTTCCGCCCACTCGTCGGTGAGGTTCGGCGGCACCGGAGCGACGCTGACCCCGTCCTGTCCGAGGACTTCCGTCGTGATACCCTGCGTCAGTTTCTCCCTGGCACCGGGATTCTCGAAAAGCCGCAGTTCCGAATGTGCGTGCATATCGATGAACCCCGGTGCGAGATACGACCGGTCGAGGTCGACAACGCGGTCGGCCGCAAGCGGGGCTTCGCTGATAGCGTCGATTCGACCGTCGGCGACACGCACGCTCGCAGTGAACGGAGGGCGACCGCTCCCGTCCAGCACCCGCGCGTCTCTGAACGCGATGGACGCGGCACTCAGCTCGGTCATGTCTGCTGACTCGCGGAACGGTCGTTTGGCTCTTTCGGTGGTCTCAACCGTGTGTGACAGGGGGCGAGCGCGTGCCACACCGTGTCTGTCGATCTGTGTGGGGCCACCCCGACACAATCTTCAAGACGACACCGCGGAACAGCTACCCAATGCCATCCGTCAGTCTCGATAGCGAGCGGTTCAGACGGCGCTTCGATACGTTCAACAAGATCGGCGCGACAGAACGGGGCGGCGTGAACAGGCCGAGCCTGTCCGACGAGAACAAGGCGGCCCGCGACACACTGGTCGAGTGGTTCCGGGAGGCCGGGCTGGAGGTCCGTATCGATACGATGGGCAACATCTTCGGTCGGCGAGACGGAACTGACAGCGACGCCGCGCCGGTTCTGTTCGGGTCACACATCGACAGCCAGTACAACGGCGGGCGGTACGACGGCGTTATCGGCGTCCTCGGTGGATTGGAAGTCATCGAGGCGTTCAACGACGCCGGCGTGACGACCGAACGTCCACTGGAGGTCGTTGCCTGGAGCAACGAGGAGGGCGTCCGTTTTCAGCCGGATATGCTCGGCAGCGGTGTCTACTGTGATATCTTCGACCTCGACTACGCGTACGAGCGCGAGGACAAGGAGAGCAGGCGGTTCGGCGATGAACTCGAACGCATCGGCTACAAGGGCGAAACACCCTGTGAAGCGGATGACATCCACTGCTACTTCGAGATGCACGTCGAGCAGGGGCCGTTTCTCGAGCAGCAGGACATCCCAGTCGCCGCTGTCGAAGGCGTGTTCGGCTTTTCCTGGCTGAACGTCACTTTCGAGGGCCAAGCGAACCACGCCGGGCCGACACCGATGGATATGCGCCACGACGCGTTCGTGGCGACGGCGGACGTAACCCGCGCAGTCCGGCGGATCACAGCGACTGAAGGAACGGACCTCGTCGGGACAGTTGGCAGTGTCGACGTGTGGCCAAACGCTATCAACGTCATCCCCGAGACGGTGGAATTCACGCTCGATTTCCGCTCGTACGACGATGCCGTGGTCGACGCGGCCGTCGAACAGATCAGGGAAGAGGTTGCCCACGCGGCCGAGCGCGAAGGCCTTGAATACGAGATAGAGGAAATAATGCGGGTCGACGCGGACCCGTTCGATCAGGGCTGCATTGACACAGTCGTCGAGGCCGCCGAGACGGTCGGCTGTGAGTACACGCGACTGGTCAGCGGCGCGGGCCACGATGCGAACTACCTCAACAAGATAGCTCCGACGAGCATGATTTTCGTTCCAAGCGTCGACGGAATCAGCCATCGCGAGAGCGAATTCACCGAATGGGATGACATCGTCACCGGGACTGAGGTACTGCTGAACGCTGTGCAGACGAAGGCCGCCGAGTGAGCCGTTCCGTTCCAAGCGTGTGAATATCACACATCTGGCACACGTCACACAGCGACTGTCTTGTCTGTCGCAGCTGTGTCAGCCTGTTGTCTGCTGGTGACCCGCGGCTTCGTCTGGCAACACTGCGATCAAACACCTGTGAACCATACATATATGAGATGGTGTTGCACACCTGTTCACTAACAGGCGTGTATCCGTAATGCATGCCGAAAACTGGAGGGTACTCTGTGGATATTGAACTCACAATCAACGGCGAGCGGACGATAGTCGAAGCCGGGTCAGGGGACGACCTGGCGACGGTTTTGAGACAGCGCGGCTACATCGACGTAAAATGTGGCTGCGACGGCGGGACCTGCGGTGCATCGAAGGTATTCGTCGATGGGGACGTGCGAATGGCCTGCGGGATGGAGGCGACAGACGCCGACGGGAGTGAGATACAGACCGTCGCGGCGCTCGGGACACAGGCCGACCTGCACCCGGTCCAGCAGGCGTTCGTCGACAACTTCGCCGTCCAGTGCGGATTCTGTATTCCGGGCATGGTGATCGAGGCGGTCGCGCTGCTGGATTCGAATCCCGACCCAACCGAGCGGGAGGTTCGGGAGGCCTTAGACGACAACGTCTGTCGCTGCACTGGCTATCAGAAACCGGTCGAAGCCGTGCTGGACGCAGCACAGCGAATGCAGGGGGAGCAGTCTGTCGCCGCAGACGGCGGCCACCCGGTCACTGTGGCACAGCATAGAGACGAGTCGACCAGTTGCTGTGGAGGTGGCTGCGATGAGTAACGACGACGAGACAGCCAAGGCCGACGGCGGAACGGCCTCACAGTCAGAGACTGTCGAAGACGAACGGTTCGAGGAGCACCCACTCGAATGGGACGAACCCGAGAACAATCATAAGGCCCCCGGCGAGCGCGACAGCGTCTCCCACCGGACGGAGAAGTACGACGACCGAAAGCTCGTCACTGGACAGGCGAAGTACACCGCCGACTACGAGGAGCGGTATCCCGACCTCGCGTACGCAGCGGTCGTCCGAAGCGAAATTCCACACGGCCGCGTGACTGGCATCGACACGAGTGCGGCCGAGGCGATGGACGGTGTCGAGGCGGTCTTGACACCCGAATCCGACACAGTGCCGGACGCCAAATACACCAGTGCTGGACAGTCCTACCCCGAGCCGAGCCCATGGGACATGGGCGTGCTGAACGAGCACGTCCGTTACATCGGCGACCCGATTGCCGCTGTCGCGGCAGAAGACCGGGCGACCGCGACTGCCGCCGTCGAGGCTATCGAGGTGTCGTACGAGGAGTACGACTACGTCACCGATCCGGAGGACGCCTTCAACGAAGACGCGCCACAGTTGTTCGAGGACGGCGAGGTCGAAAACGAGATCGTCGGCCACGACTACGACCGCAACCGAATGGCTCACATCGGGGGCGAACTGGGCGACGTGGACGGGGCGCTCGACGACGACACCCACGTCCACGAAACCGAGTGGGAGACGATCCGCCAGTCCCACGCGAACGTCGAGAAACACACCTCGTTGGCGTACACAGACGAAGACGACCGCCACGTCCTCATCACCAGTACGCAGGTGCCAAACCACACCCGGAGACAGCTCGCCCACCTATTCGACATCCCGATCCGTGACATCCGGGTGACGAAGCCGCGGGTCGGCGGCGGGTTCGGCGGGAAACAGGCGATGGTCGTCGAACCGATTCCGCTGGCGCTATCGCTCGCCACCGACCGCCCGGTCCTGTACGAGGCCAGTCGCGAGGAGGAGTTCTACGCGATGCGCTCCCGGCACCCAATGAAAGTCAAAGCGAAGACGGCCGTGACCGACGACGGCGATATCGAAGCTATCGACATCTACGCCCTGTCGAACACCGGCGCGTACGGCAGCCACGGGATGACCGTCGCGGGCAACGTCGGAAGCAAGCCGATGCCGCTGTACTCGAAGGTCCCGAACGCCCGGTTCGAGGCCGATATCGTCCACACGAACACGCCACAGACCGGCGCAATGCGTGGCTACGGCGCACCACAGGGCACGCTTGCCTTGGAAGGCCATCTCGACGAGGTTGCTCGCGACCTCGGTCTCGACCCCATCGAATTCCGGCGGCGACACCACATGGAAGTCGGCGACCTCGACGAGATCGCAGGGATGATGGGCGGAGAGGGAGCGAACCGCCGTATCCGCTCGTGTGGCCTCGACGAGTGTATCGAGCGCGGAAAAGACGCTATCGGCTACGACGACCTCGAACAGCCCGACGCGGACCATCTGCATCGCGGCATCGGGATGGCGCTGTCGGCGCAGGGGACCGGCGTCGCCGGCGACGAGCTCGGGGCCGCTCAGATAATGATGAACGAGGACGGGAGCTTCCACCTGCAGGTCGGCGGCGTCGACATCGGGACGGGCGCTGACACAGCGTTCCTCCAGATTGCCGCAGAAGTACTGGGCTGTGACGAGGACGATATTATCGTCAAATCATCCGATACAGACGTGACGCCGTTCGACTACGGCGCGTACGCCTCCTCGACGACGTACATCAGTGGGATGGCCGTCAAGAAGGCCGCCGAGGACGCAAAAGAAAGGATTCTCGACTGGGGGGCGAAACTGCTTGAGGAGCCAGTCGATGTTCTGGAAACCGGCGACGGAACGGTGTACAGCGAGAGGAGCGGCAATTCGGTCACACTCGAAGACATTGGCTACGAGGCCGCCTACGGCGACGACGAGCGGGAACACATCCTGGGGAAGGGGACCCATTGCACCGAGGAGAGCCCCCCGCCCTTCGCCGCCCAGTTCGCCGACGTGACCGTCGATGAGACAACCGGCGAGTTCGAGGTGCACAAACTGGTCGTCGCGGTCGATTGTGGCGTCGCGATCAACCCCGGCATGGCCGAGGGCCAGATCGAGGGCGCAAACCACATGAGCTACGAGATGGCCGTCAGCGAGGGTATCACGCTCGACGACGAGGGACGGGCGGAAGTGACTGACTTCGACGAGTACGGACTGCCGTCGGCGACCGAGACGCCGCCGATCGAATCGATTCTGGTCGAGACCCACGAGCCGACCGGTCCGTTTGGCGCGAAATCGGTTGCGGAGGTCCCGACAAACACAGTCCCGCCGGCGCTGTCCAACGCCGTCCGGGACGCCGTCGGCGTCCGTATCCGGGAAATGCCCATTTCCGCCGAGAAAATCAAGGCAAAACTGGACGAGCGCAAAGCCTAGCTCCGATCGCGGTGACAGTCACGCCAACAGAACCGGTGTGTCGGCGTGGCATATCGCAAATCCGCGATAGCTATTTACCGCTCTGTTCGTCACGTTGCTGACATAGCCAGCGAGCTGATGAGTCATATGGAAATCGAACTAGAAATTAACGGTGTGGAACGGACTGTCGAAGCATCGAAGTCCGATTCGCTTCTCGATGTCCTTCGGCGGAACGGGTACACCGGATCGAAACGGGGGTGTGACACCGGCGCGTGCGGCTTCTGTACGGTCCACGTCGACGGCGAACCGGTGAAATCCTGCGTCGAGCCGGTGACGAAAGTACGGGACACATCCGTCGAGACAATCGAAGGCCTGGGCGAACAGGACGACCTGCATCCGGTGCAACAGGCATTCGTCGACAGTACTGCGCTACAGTGTGGCTTCTGTATCCCGGGGATGATCATGCGCTCGACGGCGCTGCTGGAGACGAACCCGAACCCGACCGAACAGGAGGTCCGGGAAGCCCTGTCGGACAACCTCTGTCGGTGTACTGGCTACAAGAAAATCGTCGAAGCGGTGCTAGACGCCGCCGAGCGGATGGACAGCGACACAGCCGTCGCCGCCGATGGTGGGCAGGCAATGGATGGCGACGGCGGGGCCGCCACGGTGACCGAGTGTTCACTCGGCGACTGCGATTGCATGGAGGGCGATCAGTGAGCGATTCAGACCGGGTACGGGAGACGAGCAAGCAACCCGAAGGGACAGAGAGGACGGAATCGGACCCAGCCGAAGCCGACAGGGAGTCAGAGACGGGGGCGGCACGCGAACCCGACCGGAAGCCCGAATCGGAGCGCGACGCCATTACCGTGGACGAGGAGAAAGACGACGCACGGAAAATCGTCACCGGGCAAGCCCGCTACACGGCGGACTACCGCGACCGGTTCCCCGACCTCGCCCACGGCAAGGTCGTTCGCAGCGACATCGCCCACGGCTACGTCGAATCGGTCGACACGAGCGCCGCCGAGGCGATGGACGGGGTCGACGCCGTCATCACGCCATTCGACGACGTGGTCCCGGACAAGCTGTACTCCAGTTCGGGCCAGTCATACCCCGAGCCGAGCCCGTGGGACCTGAAAGTGTTGCGCGAGCACGTCCGTTTCGTCGGCGACCCGGTCGCTGCTGTCGCAGCCGATGATCCGGAGACAGCAGACCGAGCCGCCCGGAAAGTCGAAATCGAGTACCGGGAGCTGGATGCCGTATTCGACCCCGAAGAAGCCCTTGACGAGGAGGCGCCACAACTGTTCGAGGCTGATGACGTAGAAAACAAGCAGTCAGGCGCGGACTACAGCCAAAACCTCGAATCGCATTTTGAAGGGGAGCTCGGTGACGTAGCGGGGGCACTTGAGCAGGCGAGCGACGACGAGAAACGGCACGTCATCCAGACGGAGTGGGAGACGCCGTATCAGTCTCACTGCGTTCCCGAGCCGCATACGACCATTGCCTACACCGACGAGGACGACCGGTACGTGTTCATTACGGCAACGCAGGTTCCCTTTCACACCCGTCGCCAGATAGCGCACCTGTTCGACGTGCCCATCCGTGACGTGCGGGTGAAGAAACCGCGTATCGGCGCTGGATTCGGGTCAAAACAGGAGATGGCAATCGAGCCGATAACGTTCGCATTGCATCTGGCGGCCGACCGGCCAGTCAAACTGGAAATGAGTCGTCAGGAGGAGTTCACCGCGCTTCGCTTTCGGCATCCGATGCAGATGCAGATGCAGACCGCAGTGACTGACGACGGCGACATCGAGGCGATGGACCTCTACACGCTGTCGAACTCGGGAGCCTACGGCACCCACGGCATGACCGTCGCGAACAACGTCGGAACGAAGCCGCTGCCACTCTATCCCCGGGTCTCGAACGTCCGCTTTTCAGGGGATGTAGTACACACGAACCTCCCCATGGGGGCAGCCATGCGGGGCTACGGCGCGCCGCAGGGGCATTTCGCCGTCGAAGGGCACATGGACGAGGTAGCCCGTCGCCTCGACTTCGACCCCATCGAGTTCCGCCTGCAGAACGCGGTCCGGGAGGGCGACCTCGACCGGAGCGTCGCAATCCTGAAAGACGGTGACCGCTTCACCCGGACGATTCGCTCGTGTGGCCTCCGCGAGTGTGTCGAACGCGGGAAGGCGGCTATCGACTACGACGACCTCGAACAACCGGACGAAGACCATCTGCACCGCGGCGTCGGAATGGCGCTCATCGCCCAAGGGAGCGGTGTCGCGGGGAAGGAACTCGGCGCAGCGCAGGTACAGATGAACGAGGACGGGAGCTTCCACCTGCAGGTCGGCGGCGTCGACACCGGGACCGGCGCGGACACGATGTTCTCCCAGATTGCCGCCGAGGTGCTGGGTTGCACCCCCGAGGATGTCGTCGTCATCGCCGCCGATACCGACCTGACGCCGTTCGACTATGGCGCGTACGCCTCTTCAACGACATACATCAGCGGCCGCGCGGTAAAGAACGCCGCCGAGGACGCCAAAGAGCGGTTGCTGGAGTGGGGGTCGAAGCTGCTCGAGGAGCCGCCGGACGTGCTCGACACCGGCGACGGCGGCGTATACAGCGAGCGGACCGGGAAGCGCGTGTCGCTGGAAGAAATCGGCTATGAAGCGACCTACGGCGATGACGAGCGCGAACACATCCTCGGGGACGGGAACCATTCGACCGACGAAAGCCCGCCGCCCTACGGTGCGCAGTTCGTCGATGTGACTGTCGATACGGAAACTGGCGAGTACGAACTCAACAAGCTAGTGTTTGCGGCCGACTGTGGCGTCGCAATAAATCCCGCGCTGGTCGAAGGCCAGATAGAGGGCGGCGAGCACATGAGCCTCGAATACGCCACGAGCGGCGACCTGACCTTCGATGAGGACGGGAATCCAGACGTGCTCGGCTTCCGCCAGTACGGGATGCCGCGAACGACGGACCACCCTGAGATGGAGACGATTCTGGTCGAAACACACGAACCGACCGGTCCATTCGGCGCGAAGTCTATCGCGGAACTCCCGACGAACGGCGTGCCGCCAGCGCTCTCAAACGCCATCCGCGACGCCGTCGGCGTTCGGCTGACCGAGTTGCCGTTCACTGCGGAGGACCTAATGGCGGCACTGGACGACCAGTCCGGTGCCGGAAAATAGGTTACCGAACGGTCGGTATTTTGCTGAAAAGTGCCACACCCAGAGACCGTGCTCGTGTGTCAGGCAAACTATTAAGACCGGTTCACCGAAATTCCGACAGTATGGCGTACATCGGCTTTCTGCTGACAGGGGGTCCCTTCGACAGCGAGCGGTGGCGCACCGCCTACGAGCTGGGGCGAGCGGCGCTGGATCAGGGCCACGAGGTGAGCTACTTCCACTACCTCGACGGCGCGCTC
>Ga0207813_100353_pt1 | contig 28288 bp, 31 predicted proteins | sample A23E3SouthBayCA_2_FD_187730 | JGI IMG/M metagenome (GOLD analysis project Ga0207813, IMG submission 187730) | Aerobic enrichment media microbial communities from Eden Landing Ponds, California, USA - A23 E3 (4) (SPAdes) | ecosystem: Environmental > Aquatic > Marine > Unclassified | place... | reverse complement strand
GTTAAGCCCGCCAGCGTGCCGGGGAGTACTGGAGTGGGAGACCCTCTGGGAAAGCTGGTTCGCCGCCTGCCACTCATCGTCGGGACTTTTCCCGACACATACTCATACGCCCGGGAGCGAGAGCTCTCGGGGTTTCCGTATTTACTTCGACTAGCGACGCGTCTCGTCGGTGGTCAGTTACACCGACTCGACTTCGTAGGTGACGAGACGGCTGCACGGGATTCCGATGGGCTTAAGCGCGACTGTCGGATAGTTACGAACGCGCCAAGGTGGCAGAGTCCGGCCGAACGCAGCGGCCTGCAGAGCCGCCTACCGCCGGTTCAAATCCGGCCCTTGGCTTCTACCGAAAATCCGACAACCGAACAGGGTCGGGTCCGCCGTTGGCTTGTTCTCGACTCGTTCGCGGATGGCGATTCTGGCCTGATACGGTTTATCGTAGCGACTTACCGGTACGCGCCAACCCCGGGGTTGGCGCTATCCGGAAATGATCTACAATAAACCGTATGGCTGTCTCGGTTTGTTTCACCGTAGTACCGACGACGAAGCAGTTTTGCACGCCCGGCATCAACTGCGAACGTGCGGTCACTGCCTGTCGTCGTGATCTTGGCGCTCGTCTTCGCGGTGACGCCCGCGCTCGCGCACACGAACACGGTCGAAGCGGACTCGCAGGTGTCGTCGAACGGGACCGTCGTCGTCGAAGGAGCGTTCTCCTTCGTCAACGGATACGTCGCGGTCCATCGTGACGAGCAGGGGGCCCCAGGTGAGGTTATCAGTCACACCACGGTCAGTCCGGCGGACGGCCATCGGCTCGGTGTTCGCGTTCCGATCGACGACCAGGTGTGGGAGCAGTGGCCACAGGGGGCAAACAGGTCACTCTGGGTCGCACTGCACCGCGAATCGGGCGAAACGGGCTTCCAGCCGACTGTCGACCCGATCCACGAGGGGATCGGTGGTCCAGTAGTAACGGGGTTCACGGTGCGGAAGGGGAACCACGACGTGTGGATCCGTTCCGGGGGGATCGACATACAGACTGTCTCGACGGACGCCGTGGCGCTCCGAGAGGTCGCACTCGGCGAGCAGGGTCGTGTCGTCGTTCGAGCCGAGGGGTCCGATGGGGCGGGCGAGATTCTGGGAGTGCGCTCGTTCGCCGCGGGGGTCCACTCCAACGTCACGGTCCCCGTCGACGGTGACGTGTTCGCCTCTCGGGGTCGGACTCTGACGGTCGTCGCGCAGTTGTATCCGGGGAGTGGATCGACCGTCACAGCTGGCGAACAGCCGATATCCGTCGCTGGCGACCCGATCCAGACCACGGTCACGGTCGAACGAGTCGGTTCGCTCGACAGCGGGACCGAGACGGCGTCTCGGTTCACGACGTTCCCGGAGAGGGGCGACTCCGATTCCGTCGGGTCGCCGACGCCGGACGCAACCGCCGAAACAGGTCCAGGGTTCGGACGTGGTTTCGCGTTCGTGGCGATACTCGTCGGCGTCTCACTCGCCACACGGTCGGGCGTCCGCGAGTGACGATCGGGGCGCGGGGTCGGATCTGTCCCGTGGTCCTGTCACGTGCTGTCAAAGTGGCCGAAGATGTGGGGTTCGAGCGTCGTGAGCCGAATACGCAGTACGGCTGGCGCAGTTGAATTGGTAATCGTTATACCTCGGGCAGACCGACCGTCCGGGTATGCAAAGACGAGCCGCGGCGATGTATTTCGTCTTTTTCGTCGTCGTAGGGGCCGCCTCGTACGGTTTGATCGTGACGACGGCTTCGCCGACCGTCGCGCTCGACGGTCCGTCGTACGGAGAAGGCGACGAGGTAGCGCTCGGTGATCGAACGTTCACCGTCTCGGGTATCTCGGCGTCCAGCGAGGAGGGCGAGATAACGCGCTCGGGTGAACTCACCTGGGTCAACGAATCCGGCCAACTCTCGACGACGCTGGACAACGGGTCGACGGTGCCGCCGACCGACGCGGTTTGGGAGGGACAGCAGGCCCGCAACGAGGCGACCCTCTCCGGATCGACTGCCGCGTACAACGGCAGCGAGTACGACCTCACCATCGAAGACGGATCGTTCACGCTGACCAACCCCGACAACGCCACCGACAACGCGACCTTCGAGAGCGGCGACACCATCGAGTATCAGGGTAACGAGGCCACAGTCACCGAGATCGGTAGCGACGAAGTGACTCTCGTCTGGGGCAACGAATACCTCGTCCACGTCGCGAACGCTACGGACCCGTCCGAGTTCACGTTGATCGAGCAGCGCAACGTCACGGCGTTGGCCGCCGAAGACACCGCGCTGTACGATCAGACGGTCACTGTCGACGGCGTCGAATACGTCACGTACCGTGACAACGACACCAACGTCCCGGTCCAGCGCTACTTCGGCGAGGTCGAACGCCACACTGTCGCGGAGAACAGTACGTTCCAGTACCAGGGCAACGAGACGACCGTCGACTCGATCACGACTGAGGCGGTCACGCTGGTCTGGTCCGGTTCACAGACCACGACTATCGACCTCGAAGAGGGCGCGAACGCCACTGTCGACGGCCAGCAGTATTTCGCCCATTTCCCGGACAACAGCACCGTCCAGATCCTCTCGACGAACGAGCGCTACGGTGACTACAGTGCCGACAATCAGCGGATCGACGCGTACGAAGAGCGGATGACCGGTCTCTGGGCCGTCTTCGACATCAGTCTCTTCGCCGCGATCATCCTGCTCGCTACCGCGTACCTGCCCGTCCGAGGCTGATCAGTCGCCGCGTCAGCTCGGTGGCGCCGCTTTCTGTCGGCCGCAACTCGCGAAAGCAGTCCTTCTGTAGAACAGGTGTCCGTCTCCGTTCGGCGTCAGCTACTCTACGTCCCTTCTATCCGTGCCAGTTGCACGAGGCCGATACCGATAGCGACGGCGCCGAGCGCTCCGCCGACCTGCATCGCGGACGCCAGTCCGTCGCTGTTCGTCGTCCACGGTGTCCCGGCGATGGTCGCCAGACCGACCAGCACGAGCAGGACACCGGCACCGATCCCGATCGGTTCGAGCGTGTCGTCGAAACGGTCCGTGGCGTTCATACTTCAGCCGTCAACGCTCGGCGTGGTAAGTCCCGCGGTTCGTGCTGCTCGCGCGAGCGGTCTGCGGTCATCCCCTTTCGTGGTCGCTTTCGCTCCTCGTGTCCACTCGTCGCAGAAAGCGGGCCGAGAGGGAGTTGAACCTCGCCGAGACTCTGCGAGTCTCGTCTGCTTCACGCCTTCTCGCAGTCGCTTTCGCTCCTCGCGTCCGCTCGTCGCAGAAAGCGGGCCGAGAGGGAGTTGAACCCCCGACCGTCTGGTTAAAAGCCAGACGCTCTGCCGGACTGAGCTATCGGCCCTCACAGGGAAGTGTGGCGCAGTCGGGTTAAGACCTTACGATTACCGGTGGTCGAACCGCCGTTCGAGCGCGTGGGCGACGATGTCGTCCGGATCGACGTCCTCGAGCGCGGCCTCCCGGCGCAGTTCCTGGTAGACCGATGCCGGGAGCGTCAGCGTCAGTTCGCCCAGTTCGATCCCCTCGTCGGCGAGCGCGTCGGCGACCGACTGGCCATTATTAACGTCGCTGGCGACCGAGCGGATCTGTCGGACGGTCATGTCGTGATCCAGCGCGGCCCAGGCCAGTTGCAGGCGCGCCTCACCGGCGACGCGGGCGATGTGCTTCGCGGCCGTCGGCGCGATCTCGCCCATCGCGACGTGTTTGCGGATCGATCGCGGGAGGTCGTGGACGCGGGACCACTTGCGGATGAACGCCACGGTGGCCTCGCCTCCGGCGCGCTCGGCCGCGGCTTTGTACGACCCCTCGCCGCGGACCAGCGCGGCACACGCCGCCGCGCCCCGGAGCATGTAGACGGTGTCCGTCTCTCCGGCGGCGTCAGACGCGAACTGTCGGACCGTCTCGGCGGCCTCGGTCAGGCTCTCGGGGTCGTCGGGGTCGAACTCGACGGCCTCCTCTGGCCGCTGGCCGGTCACCTTCGGGTCGCCCCTGATAACCGGCGCACCGACTGGTGACTCCCGGTCTGTCGGCGGCTCTCCTGGTCCCTCGGCGGTCATTGGATCACTCTATGAAACGGTCGCTCAAAAGCCTCCCGTACGCTGGCAGCGCCAGCACACGACCGACACCCCGGAACCGAACCGATCGGACGGGTCGGCGGGAGATCGGCGGCTAGTCGTCGGCTGTCCGCTGGTCCGAGAGGTGTTCCCAGACCTCGGCACAGCCACATCCGTCCTCGACGTCGTCGAGGTGGCTGGTGTCCGGCTCGTCCGTCTCGGCTGTCGTGTCTTGTGCCTGTGTCATCGCTTGTCTCCGTCTCACGGGGTGGTGCCGTCCGCCGACGGCGACCCGCTCGATGTACTCCGGCGTATGGCCCTCGATCTTATAACCCCGAGCGATCCTGTAAACCCTACCAGGGCTCCCGCGTACCGGCAAGCCGTTCACCTATCTCCGACGGCCCTCGCGCCGTGACGACGGCGAGTGTTGCACCCGGCGTCACCTTCTGGGGTGTCGGTGCCGTACACCCGGTAGTGACCATCGACATCCATCAGCTAGACGACGGCGCCTGGATCAGCGTCAACGACTCCCGCGAGATCAACGTCAGCGACCTCTGGCTCCTCGCCGATAGCGACTTCTGTGGGTGTGTGACGGTTGATTTCCTCGCCGAGGGGTTCGTCGACGTCGGTGTCGACTTCCCCGACGTCGAGGCCCGTATCGCGGGCCGGTGTATCCGGTGTGGTACCGAGGGCGTTACCGACTGGCTCGCCGTCGGCCGCGTCACCGGGGCCAGTTCCAGGGAGTTCCGGCGCGTGGATCCCGGAGGTGTCCATTTCCCCGGCAGACGGGGTCGATAAGTCCTTCCCAACAACAGGCAATATAGTCCGGATCTGGCCAGAGGTGGGGATCTTTGATCGGACCGCGGGGCGTTTAGGTGGCGCTCCCTTGGAACTGGTACGAATGCCCAGCAAGGTCGAAGGGTGGAAAGACGAAGTGTACGGCAACGAGATACGGGAGCATCTCTTCGAGTTCGCGGAGGAGGGCTGGGAGGCGATTCCCGAAGACGAGCACGACGCCTGGTTCGAGCGGTTCAAATGGTGGGGGCTCTACCACCAGCGGAAGGGACAGGAGTCGTATTTCATGATGCGGATCGGGACGCCCAACGGCGTCATCGAACCGGGGCAACTCGAGACCATCGGCGAGATCGCCAAGGAGTACGCTACCGGGCCGGTCGACAATCCCGAGTTCGGCGACGCCTACTGTGACTGGACGACCCGCCAGTCGGTCCAGCTCCACTGGATCAAACTGGAGGACGTCCCGGAGATCTTCGAGAAACTGGAGGCCAACGGTCTCTCGACCCAGCAGGCCTGTGGCGACTCCTGGCGCAACATCGTCGGCTGTCCGGTCGCCGGGAAAGACGAACACGAACACATCGACGCCTGGCCGATCGCGGAGGATCTCCACGACCGGTTCAAGGGGAACGACGACTACGCGAACCTCCCGCGCAAATGGAAGGTCTCGATCACCGGCTGTGACGAGGGCTGTGGGCAGGGCGACATCAACGACCTCGCCTTCGAACCCGCGAAGAAAGACGGGGAACTCGGCTTCAACGTCCGCGTCGGCGGTGGCCTCTCCCGGAAGGAGCCCCGATTCGCCCGCGACATCGACGTCTGGGTCCCGCCCGAACAGGCGGCCGACGTGGCGGCCGGGCTCTCGGCGCTCTTTCGGGAGTACGGCGACCGCGAGGACCGCTTCAACGCCCGCATCAAGTTCCTCGTCGACGAGTGGGGTCCCGAGAAGATGCGCGACGTTCTGCAAGAGGAGTTCGTCGACTTCGACCTCCCGACGGCGGGCGAAGACATGCGCGAGAAGTACACCTACAACGCCGGGCACAACGAGGGCCACGGCGACCACGTCGGCGTCCACGAACAGCCCGACGGCAAGTATTACGTCGGCCTGAACGTCCTCGTGGGCCGGATGGGCGCCGACGACACCCTCGAACTGGCCGAGCTCGCCGAGGAGTACGGCTCCGGCGAGGTCCGCCTGACCCAGCGCCAGAACATCATCGTCACCGACGTCCCCGAGGACGACCTCGACGCGCTGCTGGCCGAACCCCTGCTGGACACTTACGAGCCTGACCCGCACCCGTTCATGCGCGGGTCGATCGCCTGTACGGGGACGGAGTTCTGTTCGCTCTCGATCGTCGAGACGAAGAACCGCCAGGTCCGCTACGCTCGCTGGCTCAAGGACAACGTCGACGTCCCCGAGGGCGTCCGGGACTTCCACATTCACCTCTCGGGCTGTACGGCCTCGTGTGCCCAGCCGCAGATCGCCGACATCTCTCTGCGGGGCATGAAGACGCGCAAGGACGGCGAACCCGTCGAGGCGTTCGACATCGGTCTGGGCGGCGGCCTCGGGGAGAACCCCCACTTCGCCGACTGGGTGGAGATGCGCGTCGCCGCCGACGAGGTGCCCGGCTACGTCGAGAACCTGCTCGCTACCTTCGAGGACGAGCGTGCGGAGCGCGTTGTTCCGGAGGAACAACGAGGGCGAGACGGTGAAACCGTCGAGCGACAGACCTTCCGCGAGTTCATCGCCGAACGCGACGAGGACGAACTCCAGGCCCTTGCCGACCCCGAGGAGACCAGCTACGAGGACCCGTACATGAACAACACGAAGATGACGTGGTACCCCTACGCCGACGAGGACGACATGGGCGACTCGCCCGCCCCGACCGACGGCGAGGGCCAGCCGCTCCCCGCGGACGACTGATCGGCGCCTGTTGTCGACGCCACCGCCGTCTTTCCGCCGCTCTCGCCTCCGCCGTTTAAGTCCCTTCGACGCCCACTGACCGTATGGCCGACCGAATCCTGTCAGTCAACGCGTACACGACGCTGGACCTGCTGGAGGGCACAGTCGAGGGCCACGGCTTCACCGAGGAGGCCTACGCCGTGGTCAACGCTACCGCCGACCGCGAGGACCCCGACCACGTCGAACTGCAGGTCGAGTTCGACAACACGCAACTCGACGAGGTGCCCGCCCACGCGGATAAAGTTCAGCTCTCGGCAGCCGAGGCCCGGGAACTGGCCGCGGACCTGGAGAAATACGCCGACCGCGTCGAGGCTGCCGAGGAGTAATCCGTCAGGCAGCTGGCGTCACACTGCCCGCGTCCGGCCGTCGCGGCGCCTGCGGCCGGGTGTCGCGTTTCCGAAAACTTATTCCCGCATAGAGCGGACGGCCGGTAATGCGTCTGACTCGCGGGACTGCCCTGATCCTCCTCGGTATCGGACTGCTCGTCGCGACGCTGGCGGCTGGCGCCGCGACGGCGCCCGATCGGACCGTCAGCGGCGTCGACGCGGCGGGGACGCCCACGCCGTCACCGTCGCCGACTCCGACGCCCTCCCCTGTCGATGCGTCCACGTCCGACGGGACGCCGACCGCCACCCCCGAGACGACCGACGCGCCGACAGCCACTCCCTTGCCCGACCGGCCACAGACGCTGATCGGGATCCAGGGCGGATGGACCGAGGACGGGAGCATCCTGCGGGTCGACGGCAGCGAGGACGCCTGGCGCGACACCCGCGCGGACGGCTACTTCGAGGTGTCGATGCTGGACAACGGGACTATCGTCGCGGCCTTCGCCAACGAGTCCGCCGAGGATTGCGGCGACGTTGGCGCGCCCTGTGCCGAGACCGGCTATCGGGTCATCGATCCCGAGACCGACGAGATCCTCTCCGAGTACACGTTCCCCGTCTCGACGCTCACCAATAGCGAGGTCCACGCCGTCGACGCCACCGGGTCGGGCGGGTTCGTCTTCACCGACATGGACCGCGAGCGCGTGGTCGTCGTCGAGAACGGGACCGAGGTCTGGGAGTGGCGCGCCGAGTCGTTCTACGAGGCGCCCGCCGATCCGACCTCCCGGGACTGGCTCCACATCAACGACGTCGACACCATCGGCGACGGCCGCTTCCTGGTGTCGGTGCGCAACGCCAACCAGATCCTGATCGTCGAGCGCGGCGCGGGCGTCGTCGAGGTCATCAACGAGGACGACGGCGGGAGCGACGAGAACTGTCTGCGCGACGGCAACCGCCTGTTCGACGCCGACGGGGACGGCGACGTGCGCTGTGGCGATCCGTCGGTGATCCGCGAACAGCACAACCCCCAGTGGCTCGGCAACGGCGCGGTCCTCGTGGCAGACAGCGAGAACGATCGCGTGGTCGAACTCCACCGCACCGACAACGGATCGTGGGAACCGGTCTGGGCGTTGCGAGAGGCGGGCGGCCTCGAACTCGACTGGCCCCGCGACGCCGACCGCCTGCCCAACGGCAACACGCTCGTGACGGACTCGTTGAACCGCCGCGTCTTCGAAGTCAACCCCCAGGGCGAACTGGTCTGGAGCATCGGGACGCTCCGTGATTCGACGGGCGGTCCGGACATCCCTTACGAGGCCGACCGGCTGCCGTTCGGCGAGTTCGCGGGCGGTTACGACCCCGGCACTCCGACACCGACCGACGCGAACGGCGGGACCGAGACGGACGGCGACGGGGCCGACACCGCAACCGGCGACGGGACCGCAACGGTCCCGGACGGAACCGACACGCCGCCGGAGACGGAGACGCGGACGCCACTCCCGCGGATGACCGCCGCCGGTTCCGGGGACCTCAACGATACCGGGTCGCACGTCCCGGGGCTCTCGCTGGCGGTCGCGGGTCTGCGCGGGCAGTTCTCGTGGGTCCCGTTCTGGTTCGCCGAGGCGCACCTCGCCGTGGCGCTACTCTCGGTCGCGCTGGTCCTCGGCGGCGGCGCCGACACCGCCTGGCAGCGCTACCGGCGCGACTAATCGAAGGATCCGAGGTTCTCCGTGCTGCTGACCACCCACGAGAACTCGCTGGATTCGTAGACTCTGCCGGCGAGTACGTTTCCGGTGTCCCCGTCCGGCGGCGCGGGGTGAAACGCCGTCCGGCCAGCGTCGTTCGCGGGCTCCTCGCCGTCCAGCGTGAACTGGACGCCGTACCACGCCCGCTCGGTGAACACCCGCTCGTAAGTCTCGCGCTCGCCGGGGTCGACTGTCGCCGTCGCGGTCAGGTCCCGCTGTGCCGGCGGGGCGGTGACCGTCCCCGTCACCGCGCCGGTGTCGACGCCGGGGTCGGTCCCGACGCCGGTGACCTCGAGTCGGATCGCGTGGGGCAGGTCGTGGTCGTTCTCGAACCGGAGGCTCCCGGCCGAGGCCGCGCCCGACCCGGGCGTCTCACACCCGGCGAGACCGCCCGCGGCCGCGGCGCCGAGCGACGCGAGCAGCGTCCGTCGGTCCATGGAGGGCATCGTCTCGCCCGCAGGGCGCCCGGCCTAACAGGTCTTGTGCCCCGTCGCCCGGCCACTGCGCGGTGATCCGACCCCGGTCACTCGACCGGCTCGGCGTCGAGTCGCATCTCCCCGAAGTCGAAAAAGGCCGTCTCGTACCCTTCGTGGCGGGCGATCCGCGGCGCAGCGCCGACCGACAGCGCGATCTCGCCGGCCACCTCGTCGACGGCCGCACCGTAGTGGTACCCGAGGTCGGGGTCGAACGTCGCTTGCAGCGCCCCGTCGAACAGCGTCTCGTCGTCGTCGATCGTCCCGGACATCGTCATCAGCGGGAGCGGATACCGGTTGTAGGGTGTCCGCGGTGAGACTGCCAGATACGGCCCGTCGACGTCGATACCCTCGGGTGGCGAGTCGTGGCGCGTGACGACGAAGACGGCGTCGCCGCCTTCGACACCCCCCAGCAGCGTCCCGGGCATCTCGGTGGGTTCGGGCAGCGACGAGACGGGAACTGCGTCCATCGACATCGGTTCGACGGCACCGCGGTCGCCAGCCTCGTCTGTCAGGCGCTCGAACGTCAGCGATTCCAGATCCGAGCGGCTGAACTCGAAGGTCAGCGACGCCGTCGCGCCCTCGTCCAGGCGGTCGGCGAACGCGCCCGTCCGCCGGACCGAGACGGGGCCGATGTCGATCTCGAGGTCGTAGGTCCCCTCGCCCGGGAGGGCGACGTTGTCGCCAGCGTGGACGCCCATGTTCTGTGAGAGCATCGGCCACATCGGCCTCCCGACCGTCTCGCCGTCTTTCGTCGCGGAGAACTCCACGTTGTCGTTCGGGACGACCGTCCCCGTCTCGCGATCCCAGACGGTCGCCATCAGGTGGACGGAGTCGTCGCTCTCGACTTCCACTTTGTTGGGTTCGCCACTGGAGACCAGCCAGAAGCGGTGGGGGTAGGTGTAGGTGACGGCGACGCCGTACTCGTCGACTTCGGCCGTTCCGGCCATCGCCATCCCGTCGACGTGCGTGGGGTAGTAGACGGCGTCGGGGCGGTCCTCGACCAGCGGCGGGGCGCGGGCCGACCGCGTCTGGAAGAGCGATCGGCACCCGGCGAGTCCGGCCGCGGCCGCCGCGCTCCCGGTCGCCAGAAACGTACGTCGGTTCATGGCCGGACATTGGCACCGTATCCAAAAGCGGCTTCTGGTACGACTCTCGTAACCGCGTTCCCGACTCTCGGCTCGTGGCTCGCATACGCGAGTGTCGGTCGCGGGCGGATCAACCCTGCGGGGTCGGGAGCGCCCGCGAGGCCCGCGGCGGCAGGAGGTAGTTCCCGCGGCGCTCGACGCTCATGTACTGGAGGATACCGTTGTTCGTGCGCTGGCCGACCGCGCCCGACTCGGCGAGGTCGTCGCCGTTCATCGCCTGTCGGGTCGCGACGAAATCGTCGATTGCGGACTGCAACGAGAGGAAGTGGACGCGGGCCTCGTCGCCGTCTGTCGAGTCGAAGTCCCGTCGGAGAATGATCGGTCGGCCGTCCTCGCGGACGCGGGCGTTCTTCTGGGCGTGGCCGACGACCCCCTTCTGCCGGGCGTCGGACTCGGCGTCGTCCGCGCAGGCGCCGACGCCGCTGGTCGCCCCGAGGTTCTCGCCGGTCTCCTCGATCCGGTCGTTCTCGGCGTGGGCCGGGCAGAACATCGTCGCCTCGCGGTGCTCGCGACTGTCCTGCTCGTACCACTGGGTGAGGTGCAGGCGGATCTGCGAGAGGTGCTGCGTGGTGCCGCCCGCGAACGCCCCCTCGTCGATGGTCACGCGGTCCTCGGTGGCCTGTGTCCCCGCGAACCCCGATTCGAAGCCCATGAACAGCGGCGACTCCTCGTCGACCGGTTCGGAGTCCGGGATACCGTCGACGTCCTGGTTCTCGGCGGGCAGCCCGTCGCCGATGAACCCGGTCCGGCGAGCCATCCCGCCGTCGGCGAGGTCGGCCGCGGCGAAGACGTTCGCCAGGTCCGTCTCGACGTCGACGCCGTTGATCTCCTCGCGCTCGCCCAGCAGCGCCTCCTCGGCGGCCAGGAGGACTGACCCGTAGTCGCTGGCGAGGTGGATCGCCGCGTCGGGTGTGTCCGGCGTCGGGTCTTCGAAGTTCGCGAGCGGTTCGGGGTCGGGCAGACCCGCCGGGCGGTCGGCGTCGAACCGGTCGAAGTACGCCGGGGTGTAGCCGATCGTAAAGAGTAGCCCCTCGTTGCTCCGGGGGTAGGCACGTTCCAGGGTCTGCAGCGCCGACTCGACGGTGTCGCGCTCGCCATCGTCGGGCGTTCCATCGCCCGTGTAGTCCAGCAGACGGACGACGTGGTGGCGCGGCGGGACGTGGTTGCCGTGGTCGTCCCGGGCGAGAGCGTCGTTCCACGCGTGCTGTCGAGCAGGCAGCGTCGAGAGGTCGTCGGGCCCCTGGGGGAGGTCCGGCGACTCGCGCCCCAGGCACGCCGAGAGGGCCGCGGTGCCGCCGATTGCGACTGCCGATTTCACGAACGCTCGCCGCGAGATACCGCGGTTCCGTTCGGGATTCATCGACGGTTCTAGCCACTGGATCGACATGGGAGTTCTGGTACGACCGTCGAACGGTCGCGTCGGCCGCACCCTCCGTTGCCGGAGTCGTCCTGTCAGCGCTCTCGGCGTCCGGGACCGTCGCTCACGCTTCGAGCAGGCCGTCGAGCAGGCGCGCGAACCGGTCGACGAGGCGGACCGCGATGCCGGGATCGACCGTCTCCAGCAGCGAGAGTGTCTCCTCGGGGTCGACGAGCGCCAGCGTCACGCGCCCGCGATCGTCGCGGCGTTTCTCGACGAGGTCGGCCGCTTCGAGGTGGTCGAGGTGCCACTCCAGCGTGCTCCGGGCCACGCCGATGTGGTCGGCCACCGCTTCGGGCCCGCTGGGGCCCCGCCGGAGCAACACCGCCGTTGCGTCGCTCGCTGTCTCCCGGCGCAGGGCGGCGATGCGTTCGCGCTCGCGTTCGTCGTACTTCGGCGGGAAGTAGTGCGTGCGGCCACTGAAATCGGTGCTGACGACGCTGTCCGTCCGACGGAGGTGGTACTGTATCTGGCCGCGGGCGACGTCGAGTCGACGGACGAGTTCGCTGAAGTGGATCCCCGGGTTGTCGGAGACGAACGCCTCGATGCGGTCGCGTGTCTCGCTCATTCGAGCCCTCCCGTCGAGCGCGCGTCGTAGATGGCCGCCAGCAGGAAGGTCGCGAGCATCGCGTCCAGCGCGTGCTCGGTGACGTGGTGGAGGTCCGCGTCGATCGGTCCCAGCATCGACAGCACCGACACGCCGGTCCGGACCAGCAGCGCCGCCAGCGCGAGGACGACCAGCAGGTACGACCGCGAGCGGCGCTGTCCGAACGCCGCGACGCCCAGCGCGAGCAACAGCCCCGACCCGGCCCCGGCCAGGACGTGCGCCCCGATCAACACCGGGTCCGGCTGGGCGGCGTGGGCGACTGGCAGGGGTGACACGGTCGGTGTAGCGGTCGCGCGACCGTAAGTCGTTCTCTTCGGTGCGGGCGCGTCGCCTCGGTGTCGAATCAGCTCTCGGGCCGGTGCGCCCCGGATCTCGTCCTACCCGACGGGATCCGCTCTCACCCCAGCGACACGTCCAGATACAGCATGACGACGGCGCCGAGGATCGTCCCGAGCGTCGCGACGCGCTCGTAGCCCCGCGTGTGGGTCTCCGGGATGATCTCGTCGCTGATGACAAAGAGCATCGCACCCGCCGCGAATCCCATCGCGTAGGGTAACAGTGGCGCGGCCAGCGAGACGGCCAGCGCACCGAGCACGACCAGCGGGATCTCGACGACGCCCGATCGGATCCCCGCGAGGACGGCGTAACGGCGGCGGTCGAGACCGGCGTTGACGGCTGCGACCGACACCGCGAGCCCCTCGGGGATGTTCTGGATGCCGATCGCGGCCATTAGCGCGACGCCGTTGGCCACGTCGCCCGATCCGAAGGCCACCCCCACGGCCAGCCCCTCTGGCATGTTGTGGAGCGTGATCGCGAGGATGAACAGGACGACCGGCGTGAGTCGCTCGTCGACGAGGTCTGCGCCCTCGGGCGGATCCGCGGCGTCGGTGCGTCGCTCGCCGGTCAGCAGATAGTGGGCGTGGGGGACCAGCAGGTCTGCCCGGTCGAGGAACAGCGCCCCCAGCAGGACGCCAGCCAGCGTCGGAAGCGGGTTCTCACCGGGTGTCGCCGCGATACCGGGGAGGATGAGGCTCGTGAAACTCGCGGCGAGCATGACGCCCGCCGCGAAGCCCAGCGCGGCGTCCAGCGCGCGCTCGGAGGGGTTGCGCCAGACCAGCACCAGCGACGCCCCCAGCAGGTTCAGCGTCGCGATGACGAGCCCCCCGATCAGCGCTTGGACGAGCAGCGACTGGGCGCCCAGCGTCTCCACGAGTCCGACCATGCCCGGAGCCGACGACGGCCGCCCAGTTAACCGTGCTGGCCGTTGCGGTCGCGGGCGGGACTTCTCCCTTCCGTGGACTTTTTACCAGCGATCGGCTCCCTCCGACGAGAGTCGCGTGACCCGTTTCAAGTCCGTCCGCCTGCTGGGCAATCGGGAGTTCGCGGCGCTGGCGGGGACCGCCTTCGCCCGGAGCCAGGCGTACTCGACGATCCTGATCGCGCTGGCGCTGTACGCCGACCGGTTCGGGACGACGGGCTTCGTCGAGGGCCTGTTCGGCACCGCCTTCGCGCTCGTCCAGTTGCTCGTGCTCCTCCCGCTGGGTCGGTCGGTCGACGTCGGCGACGCCAAGCGCTACCTGCTGGCGGGCTTCCTGGTCAACGTCGGCGTCTTCGTCGGGTTCATCTTCGTCGAGGGGGCGGTCCACATCATCCTCGTCCGGATGCTCCAGGGACTGGGCGCGAGCCTGCTGTGGGTCACCGGGTCGACGGTGGTCGGCGAGATCAGCCCCGACGACCAGCAGGGCCTGTGGCTCGGGTCGTACAACCAGTTCGGCGCCTTCTCGTCGCTGTTTGGCGACCTCGTGGGCGGCTATCTCCTCTTCGCGTACGGGTTCGTGACGCCGTATCTCGTCCTCACGGCGATCACGCTCGGCGCGTTCGTCCTCGTGTTCGTCGCCCTGCGGGACAACCCCGGGGGCCGCACTGATCCCGAGGACGCCACCGGGATCGAGACGTTCCGCTCGCTGCTCGGCCTGCCGATGCTGCGGTCGCTGGTTGGCTTTCGCTTCGCGTTCAGTTTCGGCAAGATGGCCGTCATCATCTTCCTGCCCATCTACGCGCGGACGAGTTTCGGTATCTCCGCGTTCGCGATCGGGTGGATCATGGCGGGCGGGAAACTCACCAAGACGCTCGCCCAGGGCGTCGTCGGCGACCTGACCGACCGGATCGGCCGCGAGCACTACTTCGTCGCGGTCGGCGCCCTCCTGTACGGCGTCGGCACCGCCGCAATCCCCCTCGCTTCGTACTTCCAGGGGCGGGTCGACCCCGTCACCGTCTCCTTCCTCGGCGACGCACAGACCCTCGGCGGGGCCTTCTTCGCGCTCTTTGGCGCTTTCTCGCTTCTGGGCGTGGCCGACTCGATCCGCCTGCCCGCGAGCATGTCGCTGTTCGTCGACGAGGGCGAGCAGTACGACTCCGTCGCCAGCGCGATGTCGTTGCGCTCGATCTCCTGGAAGGTCGGACAGGTGACCGGTCCCGTCCTCGTCGGGACGACCATGGACTTCGTCTCCACCGAGGCCGGGTTCGTCCTCGCGGCCGGGTTCATCGCTGTCGCGACGGCGGCGTTCGTCGTCACCGCCCGGCGCGCCCACGCGGCGCGGGCGCCCGTCGAGGACCCCGCGGTGGGTGACTGACCCGGCGCGGTCCACTGCAAGCGGTGGAGTTCGACCCCATATCGAAACGAAAGGACCACGCCCCGCCCGGCCGACGCTCCGGGTATGACAGACTGGGACGTCTACCTCGTGACGGGGCAGCGACTCTCGGACGGCCGGACGACACCTGAGGTGGTGCGTGCCGCCGTCGATGGCGGCGTCGACGTGGTGCAACTCCGCGAGAAGTCCCTGCCCGCCCGCGAGCGCTACGAGATGGGTCGAGACGTACGAGAGATCACCCGCGAGGCGGGCGTGCCGCTGATCGTCAACGACCGCGTCGACCTCGCGATGGCGATAGCGGCCGACGGCGTCCACCTCGGCGACGACGACCTGCCCGTCGAGGCGGCGCGCGACCTGCTCGGCGAGGACGCGATCATCGGCCGCTCGGTGTCGTTCGTCGACGACGCCCGCGCGGCCGAGGCGGCGGGCGCGGACTACCTCGGGGTCGGGGCGGTCTACTCGACGGGGTCGAAAGACGACATCGACGACGACGAGTACGAGATCGGCCCCGAACGCGTCGGGGAGATCGCCGACGCCGTCGACATACCGCTGGTCGGCATCGGCGGCATCACCGCAGACAACGCCGGGCCCGTGATCGCGGCTGGCGCGGACGGCGTCGCCGTCATCACGGCGATCACCCGCGCGGACGATCCCGCGGCGGCGACGCGAGACCTGCGCGAGGCGATCGCGGCGGCCCGCGAGTGATCTCCCGGCGTGCGCGGCAGCGTGGCGCTGGTCACAGCAGTTCGAGGAGCGTCACGGCGGCGTAGACGACCGACCCGACGATGACGAGGTAGGTCAGCGGCGACGACGACGGACTGTTCTCGGCGCCGATCTCGTCGCTGGCGAGCGCGAACGCGGAGACGGCGACGATGACCACGCCGCCGACGGCGGTGAGCCACGTCCAGACCGTCGCGTCGGTGACGCCGCCAGCCAGTGCGTCCACGAGCAGCGACAGTCCGAACAGCGTGGTCGCGCCCCAGTAGAGTCGGCTCAGATCGACGTCCATACCGGGGACAGGATGGCCGCGTGCAAAAGCGCTCTCCTGTGTGGACGCCCGCGGCTCCCCGTCGGCCCCGATCGGACTGGCGGCCCCCGACCCGCGACGGGCCGCTCCCGCGCCCGATGGCTTTGTGGGCGTTCGGCCCCAACGGCGGGTATGTCCCCGTGGACCGCCGCCGATATGCCCGATTGCTCCGAGCGGACCGTCGCCGTCACCGGCGCCAACAGCGGCCTCGGCTTCGAGGCGACCGAGGCCTTCGCCCGGAAGGGCGCGACCGTCGTCATGGCCTGCCGGAGCGTCGACCGCGGGCGCGACGCCGCCGACGAGATCGGCCGATCGGTCCCCGACGCGGACCTCGACGTGCGCGAGTGCGATCTGGCGGACCTCTCCTCGGTCGCCGCGTTCGCCGAGAGGGTCCGCGAGGACTACGACGCGCTCCACGCCCTCTGTAACAACGCCGGTGTGATGGCCATCCCCCGGCGGGAGACCGCCGACGGCTTCGAGACCCAACTGGGCGTCAACCACTTCGGCCACTTCGCGTTGACCGGCCACCTGCTGGACCTGCTGGTCGCGACCGACGGCGAGACGCGCATCGTCACCCAGTCCAGCGGCGCCCACGAGGCGGGTGACGTCGACTTCGAGGACCTTCACCGCGAAGCGTCCTACGACAAGTGGGAGGCCTACGGGCAGTCGAAACTCGCGAACCTCCTCTTCGCCTACGAACTCCAGCGCCGTCTCGCGGCAGCCGGGATCGACGGTACGAAAAGCGTCGCCTGCCACCCCGGATACGCCGACACGAACCTCCAGGCCCGCGGCCCCGAGGTGGAGGGATCGAGGGTCAAGCTCTACGCGATGAAAGCCGCTAACGCCGTGTTCGCCCAGTCGGCCCAGCGGGGTGCGCTCCCGATGCTGTACGCCGCGACGGCCGACGGCGTCGACGGCGGCGACTACGTCGGACCCGGGGGGTTCCTGAACATGCGCGGTTATCCCGAGGTCCAGCGCTCGAACGACACGTCCTACGACCGCGACCGCGCCCGTCGCCTCTGGGACGTCTCCGAGGACCTGACCGGCGTCACCTACGACGAGACGCTGGCGGTCGCCCCCGATCCGGCCTGAGAGAGCGTCTCTCTCCACTCCCCAGGGTCGTTCCCCGTTACTCGATCGATCCGCGCAACACCTTCGCCGCGACCAGCACCGGGTCCCACACCGGCGAAAAGGGCGGCGCGTACTGCAGGTCGAGGCGTTCGACCTCGGCGACGGTCATCCCCGCCTCCAGGGCCGTCGCCACCGTGTCGATGCGCACGGCCGCGCGGTCGGTGCCGGTGATCGCCCCGCCCAGCAGACGCCCGCTCTCCCGGTCGGCCGTCAGCGTCACCGTCGTGTCGGCCGCGCCGGGGTAGTAGCCGGACCGCGACCCCGCGGTGATCGTCTCGCTGGCGGGGTCGAACCCCGCCTCGCGCGCCCGCTCGTGGTCGACGATACCGCTCCGGCCGGACTCCCGCTCGAAGGCCTTGACCGAGGCGGTACCGGCGACTGTCCCGACGGGTTCGGCATCGCCGACCACCGTCTGCCCGATGGCCCGTCCGGCGCGGTTGGCCGTCAGTCCCAGTGGCACCCACGCGCGCTCGCCGGTGACGGCGTGGCGCATCTCCGCGCAGTCGCCTGCCGCGTAAACGCCCTCGACGCTGGTCGCGCCGTAGTCGTCGGTGACGACGGCGCCCGACGCGCCCAGTTCGACGCCCGTGTCCGCCAGCAGGTCGGTGTTCGGGCGGATCCCGATGCCGATCAGCGCGAGGTCGACGTCCAGCGTCGTCCCACCGGCACACGAGAGTCCCTCCACCCGGTCGTCGCCGGTCAATCGTTCGACTTCGGTCCCGAGGTGGAGCGTGACGCCGTGGTCACGGAGGGTGTCCGCGACGGCCTCGCCTACCGCCTCGCCGAATGGCGGCAGGAGGCGGTCGCCACGCTGGAAGAGGTGGACCTCGGTGTCGTGGGCGCCGAAGGCCTCGGCCATCTCGACGCCGACGTAGCCCCCGCCCACGATAGCGACCGTCTCCGGGGGGTCCATCGCGCCGTAGCGTTCGACGCGTTCGCGGTCGACGAACGCCTCACCGCCCACGGCCGCGAGGTGGTCCGCGCCGGGATCGAGCAGGTGCGCCCGGATCGCGGCGGCCTGATCGAGGCCGTGGAGCGTGTGGACGCCCGCCAGGTCGTGGCCTTCGATGGGGTCGGCGATGGCTCGCCCCCCGGTCGCGATCAGCAGGTCGCCGTACTCCTGAACCGACTCCCCGTCGGGGCCCCGAACCGTGACCGTCTGCTCGGTGGGCGAGACGGCGACGACCTCGCGCTCGCGCCGGAGGTCGATCCCCCGCTCGTCGACCTCGTCGGGCGTCAGTGAGAGGAGGTCCTCCAGCGCGTCGACCTTCCCCTCGACGAAGTAGGGTGTCCCGCAGTGGGCGTACGAGACCCACCGCCCTTTCTCGAAGACGATCACCTCGCGGTCGGGGTCCTCGCGTTTGCACTTGCTGGCGGCGCTCAGGCCAGCGGCGTCACCGCCGACGACGACGAACGGATCCATACGCCCCCGTCGCAGGCCTGGGTAGTATGCTTTCGGCGGGTGTGTGCCGGGCGTGCGGTCCGGGCCCGAGGCTCTCACTCGGTCACTGCGAGCGGGTCAGCCCGGGCCCAGACCCCGCGGAAGCGGTCTTCCATCCGCCGGGCGAACTGCGGGTCGTCGACGGCGGCGACGCCAGCCCGCGCCCCCTCGGTGAACGGCGCGGGGACGCTCAGGAACACGCTCCGCCCGTCGACCACGTCGAACGACAGGCCGACACCGGGCGTCGTCCGCACCGCGAAGTCGTCGGTCGCCCGCGTCGCCTTGAACAGTGCGTCGGCCCACTCCCGGTCGGCCAGCGCCGGGGTCGTCAGCAGTCGCACCGTCACGTCGCAATCGACCAGCGCCGCATAGGCCTCGACTTCGGCCGCGACCGCGCTCTCGGGCGCTCGCTCGTAGGGCGGGCCGACGACCGACAGCAGGCGGTCGGTGGCGCGCTCGAACTGCTCGCGGATGCCCGCCTGTGCGTCGGCGTCGCCCACGTCGACCGCCCAGAACCGCGCGTCCGCTGGCACCGTCTCGGCCAGTTCCGTCGCGACGGCGTCGGCCGCGTCCTCGTAGCGCTCGCGCTCGGCGCGGAGTTCGCGCCGCCGCTCCGCGAGCAGTCGGTCGACGGCCGTCTCGGGGTCGACGGCCGCGTACCGCCGTGGTTCGGCGCCGCTCGCCGTCGCGAGGTCGCGGGCGACCAGCCCGTTGAGCACGTCGTAGATGCGCCCCTCGGGGACGTCGCCCGCGGTTGCGACCTCGGCGGCGCTGGCCCGGCCGCGCCCGAGCAGCGCCCGGTAGGCCGCCGCCTCGTAGCTCGTCAGTCCGAGGTCCGTCAGCTCGCTCATCGTCCGTACCCCCGAGCGAAGCGTGGAAAAACCCACGCCAACGGACCGGAAGGTGCGGTCCGTTTGCCAGCGCCTTTCACCGGGGCACGACCACCGCCGTCCATGCGACCGTACGTCACGCTCGCGCTCGCGATCGCCGCGGAGGTGTCGGGGACGACCGCGCTCAAACTCGCCGACGGCTTCGCGAACCCGCTGCCCTCGGCGGCCGTCGTCGTCGCCTACCTCGCCTCCTTCTACTTCCTGGGGCTGACGCTCGAACACCTCCCGATCGGGTTGGTCTACGCCACCTGGGCGGGGGTCGGCATCGTCGGCACCGTCGCCGTCGGACTGCTCGCCTTCGACGAGTCGCTCGACCCCGCGGCGGTCGCGGGGCTAGCGCTGGTGATCGCTGGCGTCGTCGTCCTCACGGGCTTCTCGGGGGCGTACGCGCCCGGGCACTGATCGGAGGGGCGGCTTTCGGAACTACGGGGACGCGATCAGTAATCGGGCGGGACGTAGAGGTTCAGCGTCTCAAGGGGTCGGTCGCCGTCGTTTTCGATCTCGTGGGTCTCGCCGGGTTCGATACAGACGAGGTCGCCCTCGGCGAGGCGGACGTCGTCGCCCTCGACGGTGGCGCGCCCGGACCCGGTGACGACGAACAGCCACTGCTCGCTGTCGGCGTGGGAGTTGTCGGGACCGCCGGTCGACTGACCTGGCGAGAGCGTCATCGACGCCGCCTGTGCCTTCTCGGTGGTCGCGAGCACGTCGAACCACGCGCTGGCCGCATCCATGTCGGTCCGTTCCATGCCCGGAGACTCGGCCGCCGGACCCGAATAGCTGTCCGTCCTGGCCGGTCGCGGCGGTGGGCTACGACCGATCCGGTTCGACCGCGATCAGACCCTGTCTGGCCCGTCGTACTCCTCGACGAGGAGGCCGTCGACGATGAACTCGGCCAGCGCGTCGTGCATCCGTCCGGACGCTCCCTCGCCGCCCAGCGTCACCTGATACATCCGCGCGCCGACCAGCGCCGTGTAGATGGCTTCACCTGTGCGCTCGGGGTCGGTCTCGCGGAAGACGCCCTCTTCGATGCCGTCCTCGATGATCCCGGCGGCGGTGGCGACGTTCTCGCGGTAGTGGGCGGCCAGTTTCTCCTGGAACTCGTCTTTGTGTGCGGCCTGGAGGCGCAACTCGAGCAGGGCGAGCGCGAAGGTGTCGCGGCGGTCCTCGTCGGGTTCGACGACGAACCGCTCGACGAACTCTTCGAGTCGTTCGAGGGGTTCCTCGGTATCCGACTCGGCGAGGCGGTCGCCGATCCACCCGATGAGGTGATCGAGGAAGGCGAGCATCAGCTCCTCTTTCGTGTCGTAGTGGTAGTGTAACAGGGAGCGACTCTTGTCGAACTCGTCGGCGATGTCCTGCATCCGGAGGTTGGCGTAGCCGTGTTTGCTCAGCGCTTCGAACGTGGCCGTCATTATCTCGTCGTGCGTCTCACCCTGGGTGTCCGCCTCCGGCATACCTCATACTCAGTGTAGCCGCGCAAAAAGGTTGCCCGGTCGCGGAACTTCCCGCGACCGGGCCGCTCCACACTGGTTACTGTCGGTCGTTTCCGGATCGCGCCGACAACGCGGCTGGTGCCTATCGGTACATCGCGAGAGAAGTCGCTATCGGTCGCCGTCGCGTTCGGGTAACACTTTCCCGGGATTGAGCGTCCCGTTGGGGTCCAGCGCCCGCTTGATCGTCCGCATGGTCTCGACGGCCGCCGCGCCGTGTTCCTTCGGGAGGTACTCGCGTTTGCCCTGCCCGACGCCGTGTTCGCCCGTCGCGGTCCCGCCCAGTTCCAGTGCGCGCTCGACCACGTCCGCGTAGACCGCCTCGGCCCGTTCGACCATCTCGGCGTCGTCGGGGTCGACCAGCACCGTGTAGTGGAGGTTCCCGTCGCCCGCGTGGCCGTAACACGGCACCAGCAGGCCTTCGGCCTCGCCGCGTGTTTTGGCGTAGGTGACGATCTCCCGGAGCGCGCTGATCGGGACCGTCACGTCGCCGGGGTGGAGCGACCGCATCCCCGCGCGGTACTCCTCGATGGCGTAAGCCATCTCTCGGCGGGCCCGCCAGAGGTCGTCCATCCGGTCGTCGTCGGCCAACTCGAAGGCCGCCGGGTCGTACTCCCGAAAGACCGTCCGGCAGAAGTCGATCTCTTCTTCGATCCCGTGGTCGGCGTGGAACTCGACGAAGACCATCGGCTTCTCGGGGAGGTCCTCGTCGAGGTAGGCGTTGGCCATCGTCGCCGAGAGGCCGTCGACGAGTTCGATCTTGGCCACGTCGACGCCCGAGCGGACGGCGTCGAACACCGCCCCCGCCGCGTCGCCCAGATCCGAGAAGACCGCCCGGCCGCCCCTGATCTGCTGGGGCCGCCCCGCCAGTTCCAGCGTCGCCCGCGTCACGACGCCCAGCGTCCCCTCGCTGCCGACCAGCAGGTCCCCGAGGTTGTACCCGGCGGAGGTCTTGCGCGCTCTGCTCCCGGTCGTGATGACCGTCCCGTCCGGGAGGACGGCTTCGAGACCGAGCACCCAGTCGCCGACCTCGCCGTACCGGACGGTACCCATCCCGCTGGCGTCGGTCGCGATCATCCCGCCGATGGTCGAGATGTCGCCCGACGACGGGAGGGGCGGGAAAAAGAGGCCGTGGCGGGCCACGCGCTCGTCGACGTCGCTTCCGATCACGCCGGGTTGCACGTCCACCTGCAGGTCGTCCGGTCGGACGTCGAGGATCGCGTCCATCCGCGAGAGGTCCATCGTGATCCCGCCCTCGGCGGGGACGACGTGGCCCTCCAGCGCCGTGCCGGCGGCGTACGGCGTGACCGGAAGCCCGCGCTCGTCGGCGGCCGCGAGGACGGCCGACACCTCCGCCGTCGAGGCGGGCCAGACCACCGCGTCGGGGTCGCGTTCGTCTTCGGGGTCGGTCCCCCAGTCGCCCGCGTGCTCCGCGCGGGCGTGGCCTTCGACGGACACCCGCTCGCCGCCCGTGATCTCGCGCAGAAACGCGTACTCGCTCATCGTCGGAAAGAGCGGTCCGACCGCATATATCTCCGTCGGCGACGCCGAAGTGGAGTAGCGGCCCCCACACTCCGGGCCCGGGTCCACAGTGGCAGGGCCGTCCTGCCCGATCAGCGGACGGCGAGTCGGTCGATCAGCCGCGGGCCCACTCGACGGCCTCGTCGATCGCGTCGAAGGAATCCTGCTCGGCGTCTGCGTCGACTTTCGCCTTGACCGCCGAGGCCATCATCCCGCCAGCCACGTACGCGACGCGGTCGACCCCGACCTCGTCGGCGAGCCTCGACCACTCCTCGTTGATGTGGTCCAGCGATTCGCGGATCTCCGCCCCGAGGTCCTGTGCGTCTTCGATCACGATGACGGTCCCCTCCATGCGGTCCGCCGAGGCGACCTCGCGGTAGTGGGACTCGCCTTTCTCGATCTCGCCCGACTGGAAGTACTCGCCGAAGTTCTCGAGGGTCCAGATACCCACGTCGCCGCGCTCCTCGTATTGCATGTGCTGGATCTCGCTCGGTGAGATCATACGAACCGTAGACGGTGCCGATCACAAAATCTTCGGCCTCCGAATCTTACGTTTGATAATAGCTGCATCGGGGGCCGAGGAGTGTCGGGGTCGCCGTGTCACACCGGTCCGTGACCGGTCGTCGACGACGAGCGCCTGCCGTTCAGACCGGCAACGCCGACTCGTCGATCCCCTCGCGGCGGCCGTCGAGCACGGCGAAGCGCTCGCCGCGGCGCCGCTCCAGCCACCGGAGCAGTCGCTCGGCCCAGTCGAGTTTCCGACGTTTCATCGGGTCCACGTCGGGGTCGCCGAAGTCCCACCCCGGAAAGACGAGCGTCTCGGCCCCGCAGTGGTCCGCGAGGAACGCCGCCCGGTCGCCGTCGGTGAACCCGCCCGTGTTGACGACCGGTCCGGCCGGTTCGGCCTGCGTCGTCGGCAGGACCGCCGCCGCGTCGAGTGCGGGCACGCGCTCCCCGAGTGTCGCCGTGTTGTCGCCGTGGGCGTGGACCGCGACGGGCGTCCCCGCGGCGGTCAATTCCTCGGGCGTCCGGCCCGACTCGTCCAGGTCCGTCACGACGCAGTCGACGGCGACGCCCGCTTCGCGCAGGACCGCGGCCGCGTCAGACGCCGCGACGACGGCGTCGGCGGCCGCCGCGTCGTCGAGTTCGTCGGTCAGCGAGGGGCCAGCGCCCGCGATCGCGACCGTCTCGCCCGCCAGCGAGAGCTCGTCGGGGCCGAGCGGCCGCTCGTCGGCCAGCAGGTCCGCAAGCAGGTCCCGCGCCCGTTCGTCGGCCGCCCGGTCGAAACCGAAGTCGGCCAGTATCGCGCCGTAGACGGGTTCCCAGGTCTCGAAGTCCATAGCTGTCGCTCACCACCTGTAGCCACAATAAACCGGATTAAGCCGAAATGGCACTACAAGGTACCCCTACCCAGGTGCCCTTTCGGCCTTCACCACCTCGTTTTCGCGCATCCGGTATAAGTTTTCTCACCTGTCGAAGTCCGTCGCCGTCCGGATGGCGGCCGACAGCGGGGCTGGGACGCCGGTTCTCTCCGCGAGACGTGCGAGCGTGTCGCCGGTCCCGTACAAAAGGCCCGCCCCGCCAGCCGGGCCGGGCGCGAACCCACACCCTGCCGCCGTGGCGGCGGCCGCAACCTGTTCGCGGCTGTCGCTGTCCAGTCCGCTCACCTCGAAAACCTGCGTGACCGCCGCGCTCGCGTCGATATCGATATCCAACCGCTCGCAGTGGCGCGCTACGTCGCCGGCCGTCCGCACGTCCAGTTGCTCGACGGTCACTTCGCCCCCGGTCCGCGGTCGATCGGGGGTGAACGCGTCGCCGATGGCCGCGGCGTCTCGCGTCTCGGCGACGTCGTGGGTCCGGACCACGTGTGCGCCCCGCTCGATAGCCATGGCGGTGGCCGCGAGGCTCACCGGGAGGGCCTCCTCGGTCGAGCGGTCGGCCAGACTGCGGAGGAAGTTCTTGCGGTTGATCGACACGAGGATCGGCTGGCCGAGGCCGCGGAACTCGCGCAGGCGCTCGAAGGTCTCGCGGTCCTGTTCGAGGGTCTTTGCCTCGGACCACCCGCCGAAGGCCGGGTCGACGATTGTCTTGTCGGTGAGGCCGTGTTGTTCGAGGGCGGCGTACACCTGGTCGACGTAGTCGGCCGACTCGGCCCATTCGGGGGATTTCCGCGCGCTCCAGGGCGTCTCCTCGACGGCGCCGGGCCGCTCGAGGTCCGGAGGGCTGGCCATCTTCCCGACGGCCACGTCGTACTCCTGACAGACTGTGGGCATCTCCGGGTCGGCGAAGCCACAGATGTCGTTGACCATGTCGTACCCGGCCTCGATGGCCGCCTCGGCCACGTCGGCGTAGCGCGTCTCGATGCTCCAGACGGCGTCGCCGCTCGTCGACTCCATGGTCTCGACGGCCGTCTGGAGGCGATCGAGCTCCTGTTCGGCCGAGAGCACGTCGAAGCGCTTGTTGGCCGACTCCAGGCCCACGTCGACGATGTCGGCCCCTTCGCCGATGAGTTCGTCGTCGACGTAGGCGGCGGCCTCGCCGGGGTCGTCGAAGACGCTGGGATCGTACGGCGACTCCTCGCTGACGTTGAGCACGCCCATGATCCGCGTCGGCCGGTCGTCGCCGATCCCGAGTCCCGCGGCGTCGACTGTCTCCATGCCCGGGGGTGAGGACTGGGGTGGCAAAAACGCCCCGGTGTCGGCGGCCGCGCCCGCGACCGGGCGGCGAGCGCACGTCACGCCGCTTTTATCGCCCGGCGGTCTACCCGCCGGTATGGGCAAGGTCAGTATCGGTCTGCGGGGCTGGCGGTTCGACGAGGAGGAGGTGTTCGGCGACGGCGACGAGGTGCGGCCGCTGGCGACGATGCGCGAGGAGACACAGGAACGGTTGGTCCGCCTGTCGGCACTCATCGGCGAACCCTGCGACGCCTGCTACCTGATCCACGGCGAGGCGAACGTCACCGAGTGTGCGCCCGCTGCGGCTATCTACGGCGAACCCGGCGCCGAGGTGATCCTCTGTGACGCCCACGAGGCCGACTTCGTCTACTGGTTCCAGGAGGCCGGTGGCAGTCAGTTCGCAGGCGAGGACGCCCTCCGCGAGGAGTTCCACGGGTGGTTCGCCGACGGCGGTCGCGCCCCCGAAGGGTTCGAACTCGAACACGTCGAGGAGGACCCCGACGGGGTGCCCGAGACCCCCGACCCCGGCGAGGAACTCCCCGGACTCGAGGAGGAACTCGAGGCGATGGACGACGAGGAACTCGACGCGCTCGACGCCGACTTCGGCGACCTGGACCTGGGCTGATGGCCGACGACACTACGCCAACCAACCGCGGGGACGACGCCGACGCGTCCGACCGGGGCCCGCCCGCCGACGCGTCCGACCGGGGCCCACCCGCTGACGCGTCCGACCGGGACCCGCCCGCGACGCCTACACCTGCGGGGCCGAACGTCGCGGTGGCCGTCGTCGACGCCGAGACGCCGGGCAACGTGGGGACTATCGCCCGGTCGATGAAGAACTTCGGGCTGACAGATCTCCTGCTGGTCGACCCCCCCGAACTCGACCCGGACGGGGAGGCCTACGGCTTCGCGGGCCAGGCCCGCGAGGACGTCCTCCCGGACGCCCGCGAGGTCGACTTCGACTACCTCGTCGAGAACTACCACACCGTCGGGACGACGGCGGTCACCAACGAGGACGAGCGCAAACACGTCCGCTACCCCTTCCGGACGCCCGCGGACCTGGCCGAGAGCCTCCGGGGCGTCGAGACGGACACGTGTATCGTCTTCGGGCGCGAGCGCGTCGGCCTCACCAACGAGGAACTCGCCCGTCTCGACGAGGTGTGTTCGATCCCTGCGACGGCCGACTACCCCGTCTTGAATCTCGGCCAGGCCGCCACCATCACGATCTACGAACTGCGCGCGCTCACCGTGGCGGACACCCAGCACCCCGACACCAGCCACCAGCGCGCCGAGGAGGCCGCCATCGAGGGGCTCCACGACCAGTTCGAAGAGTTCCTGGCGGCCGTCGACCACCCCGCGGAGAAGCGCGCGAAGACGCGGCGCCTCTGGCGGCGCCTCCTCGGTCGAGCACAGCCGACCGGTCGCGAGGCGGCGACGCTACGCGGCCTCCTCCGGCGGGCGAGTCAGAAGCTCCGTGAGCGTCGGTAGGCGCGGGACGTCTCGGCCCGCCGTACCCCGCGGTGTCAGGGTCGCTCGGAGGTCTCGCCGGTCTCCCGGGCGGCCGCCGACGGCTCCCCGGACGCCGTGACGCTCTCCTGGATCGCGAGCAAACCGGTTGCGACGGCGAGGTAGGTCCCGCTCCTGAGCAACAGCGGCCATTCGTCGGGCGCGGGCCATTCGCCGAGGATACTCCCCTCGACGGCCGGGATGGGCGTCGCAGTCAGTCCGACGACGCCGATGCTGACCCCGGCGCCGACGAACGCGACGGCGGTGGCGGCCAGAAACAGCGCCAGCCAGACGCCGACGACTCCCGGGACGAGTGAGCGGACGCGCACGCCGTGGACCAGCAGCGCGAGGAGCGTGACTGCGATGACGGCGTGCTGGACGGTGCCGCCGCCCGCCCGGACGACCGCCTCCACGAGCGCGAGCGCGGCGTAGGGGATCCCGGAGATCAGCGCCCGCGCCGCGAGTTCGACGAAGACCGACAGCGCCGCGACGGCCGCGAACACGCGCCCGACGACAGCGAGCGCTCCGCCGCCGAGGGCGGACACTACCGCCTCTGTCGGAGCGAGTGGCAGCCCGCGGGAGTCCGGTCGGTCGGCCCGGATCCGAAGCGCGGCCAGTGCCGTCGCGGCGAACAGACCGGTCGGGAACAGGACGCGCTGGACGCTGGCGGCGATGCGCTCGGCCAGTCGCTCTATCCCGGCGGGGTCGGCGGATCCGAGCGCCAGTCGGGCCAGCGGCGACAGTTCGACGGCGAGACCGCCGACGAAGACGACGGCCGCCAGCCGTCCGACCGTGCCGTGGTCGACGTGTCGGTCGCCGCTGGCGAACCGCTCGGCGACCGCCAGCAGGGCGACGGCGGCCAGCCAGTAGGTCGTCACCGGGAGGCTCAGCGCGTGGACGGCCGTCGCGACGCTCCGGAGCGGTCGCGGCGGCACGGAGGCGACGGCGAGCGTCCCGGCGCTCAAAAGCGCCGTGACGAGCACCACGCTCAGACCGAGGCGCCTGCGCCGCATTCGATCACCCTGCCCGCTCCTGGATCTCTTCCCGGAGGACGCTGCTGACGGTGTCGCCGTCGGCCTTCCCGCGGAGCGCGCCCATGCACTCGCCCATCAGCGCCGAGAACGCACCCATCCCCTCGGTCTCGACCTGCTGGGCGTTGCGCTCGACCACTTCGACGACGGCCTCGCGGACTTCCGACTCGTCGACGCCCCCCAGTCCCTCCTGTTCGACTGCAGCCTCGGCCGTCAGATCCGGGTCCCGGGCCAGCGCCGTCAGGAGCTCCTCGACCCCCTCCTGGGGGACCTCGCCGTCGTCGACGAGGACGAGCGTATCACGGAGGTGATCGTCGGTGAGTCGCTCGACGGGCACGTCGTCGCGGCGCAGTTCCGTCAGCGACGACTCGAGCGTCCCGGCCGCGAGCGTCGGG
>Ga0207813_100349_pt1 | contig 28807 bp, 27 predicted proteins | sample A23E3SouthBayCA_2_FD_187730 | JGI IMG/M metagenome (GOLD analysis project Ga0207813, IMG submission 187730) | Aerobic enrichment media microbial communities from Eden Landing Ponds, California, USA - A23 E3 (4) (SPAdes) | ecosystem: Environmental > Aquatic > Marine > Unclassified | place... | reverse complement strand
GGGTTCGAGCGCGAGCGCGCGGGCGATGCCGACGCGCTGGCGCTGGCCGCCCGAGAACTGGTGGGGGTACCGATAGTAGTGCTCCTCGCGGAGGCCGACGCGGTCGAGCAGGTCACGGACCCGGTCGCGGCGGATCTCGGCCTTTCCTTTCGTCACGGTCACCGACACCGCGGTCTCGCCCCCGCGGTCGACCGCCACGTCGAGGTCTTCCGCGGCGAGAGGCAGCGCGTCGCGGACCGACACCTCGTGGTCGGTCGCGGTGACGGTGACCGCGATATCGGCCGTCTCCCCGTCGTCGACGGTCGTGACGGCGCCGCCGGAGACGGTCGCGTCGTCCGCGCCGTCGACCCGGACCGAGAGCCGCGGCCAGTCGTGGGCGTCCAGCGGCTCGCGGACGCTCTCGCCGACTGTCATCCGGTCGTTGAGGCTCTCCTCGGGGTCCTGAAACACCATGCCGACCCGGCGCTGCCACGCGCGGCGCTCCTCGCCCGAGAGGTCGGTGACGTCTCGCCCCTCGGCCTCGACGGTTCCCCCGGTCGCCGTCTCCAGCCCCAGAATCGTCCGTCCGAGCGTGGTCTTCCCGCACCCGGACTCGCCGACGAGGCCGACCGTCTCGCCCTCGTGGACGTCGAAGCTGACGCCGTCGACGGCCTTCACCGGCGGCGCCGACGAGAGGATGGCGCCGTCCTCGTAGTAGGTCCGCAGGTCCCGCACCGAGACGAGCGGATCGCCGCCTCGCTCGCTCCCGCTCTCCGAGGCGTCGGCTGGATCGGCGTCGGACCGGGTGGGCGTCGTCGTCACGACAGGTCACCCCGCTGGCGGTCGAGCGGTTCGTCGTACTCCTCGTCGTGGAGCAGGCAGGCCGCCGTCCGCTCGGTGCCGGGGTCGCCGACGGGCTGGTGGTCGGGAGCGACCTGCCGGCAGGCACCGAAGGCCTCGGGACACCGCGGCGCGAACCGGCAGTCGGTGGCCTCGCCCGTCGGCGTCGGCACCTCCCCCTCGATGGTCGGGAGCCGCTCGTCGGGGTCGGTGCGGCCGGGGATGCTCCGCAGGAGCGCCCGCGTGTATGGATGGGCGGGGTCCTCGAACAGCGCCTCGGTCGGCGCGCGCTCGACGACCTCGCCGGCGTAGACGACGTTCACGCGGTCGGTCGTGTCCTCGATGACGCCCATGTCGTGGGTGATAAAGAGAATGGCGAGGTCTGACTCGCGCTGGAGGTCGTCGAGCAACTCCAGGATCTGGGCCTGGATCGTCACGTCGAGCGCCGTCGTGGGCTCGTCGCAGACCAGCAGATCGGGGTCGCAGGCGAGCGCCATTGCGATGACCGCCCGCTGTTGCATCCCGCCCGAGAGCTGGTGGGGGTACTCGCCCACCCGCCGCGGCGCGTCGGGGATACCCACGTCCTCCAGCAGTTCGACGGCTCGCTGGCGGGCCTCGCTCCCGCGCAGGCCCTGGTGGATGCGCAGCGCCTCGCGGATCTGGTTACCGACGGTGTAGACGGGGTTGAGCGACCCGCCGGGGTCCTGGAAGACGATGGCGATGTCGCCCCGGTGGGCGTCCCAGTTGCCCTCGGTGAGGTCCTCGCCCCGGAAGTAGATCGCGCCGCGCTCGATCCGGCCGGGCTCGTCGACGAGGCCGAGGATGGAGCGGGCGGTGACGGACTTGCCCGACCCCGACTCGCCGACGAGGCCGACCGTCTCGCCCTCGTGGACGTCGAAGCTGACGCCGTCGACGGCGTGGACCGACTCGCGGTCGGTGTGGAAGACGGTGTGCAGGTCCTCCACGGAGAGCAGAGGGTCGTCGCTCACGCGCGGACACCTCCCTGACCGGCGAGCGCGCCGGTCGCGCGGGTCGGGGCGCTCACGCGCCACCACCCCGTCCGGCGGTCCCGCCCGCGCTGTCGGACTGGGGGTCGATGGCGTCGCGGATCCCGTCGCCCAGCGCGTTGAACCCGGTGACGACGAGGGTGATCAGCAGACCGGGGATGAGCGAGATGTGCCACGACCCCGTGTCGACGTAGGGCTGTCCGAGGTTGACCGCCCGGCCCCACTCGGGCGTGGGCGGGGAGACGCCCAGTCCGAGAAAGGAGAGGCCGGCGATGGCGATGATCGCGCCGCCGAGGGTCATCGACCCGTAGATCAGCAGGTAGCCGGTGATGTAGGGGAGCATGTGTTTTCGCATGATCGTCTGCGGGCGCTGGCCGAAACTGCGCGCGGCGTCGATCCACTGCCGCTCTGACACCTGGAGCGCGGGGCCGCGCAGCGAGCGCCACATGTACGTCCAGCCGGTGCCGGCGAAGATGAGCGCCAGGACGAACCCGCCGCTGTAGATCTTCCCGATGGCCGTATCCGCCAGCACCGTCGTCAGCATGATCAACAGCAGTAACTGGGGCATCGCCATCACGGCGTCCGACAGCAGGACCATCCCGAGGTCGACTCGGCCCTTGTAGTAGGCGGCGACCAGCGCCAGCGACGCGGCGAGCAGGGCGCTCAGCCCCACGGAGAGCAGGCCGATGACCAGCGAGATGCGCGACCCGGCGACGATGAAGGTGAACAGGTCGCGACCGCTGGGGTCCGTGCCGAAGGGGTGATACCGGTCGTAGTCGTCGTAGGACAGCGGCATCACGCGCTGGTCGTCGCCCTGGGACTGGGAGGCGCCGTTGGCCTCGCCGACCAGCGTCGTCCGCACCTCGCCGGAGTCGGCGTCCCAGTACTGCACCTCGTTGGTGTAGGTGTTGCGCATGTTCTCGTCGACCGTCGTCGGTCCGAGCGCGGGCGCGAACACCGCCATCACGACGAACATGAACACGACGGTCAGCCCGAACAGCCCCCAGCGGTGCGAGCGCAGGCGGTCGACCACGTCGTCTCGCGGGGTCCAGTCGGCGGCGCGGTACTCCCGGCGGTAGAGCCGATACCCCAGCACCGCCCACCCCGCGAACGCGAACGCGTAGCCGTAGATCAGCGCCGTCCGGACCGCCCACGAGGCCGCGGGGCTGAGTCCGAGGAAGGTCCCGACCCACGCGTCCCCGTTCCAGTACCCCTGATTCGGGATCGTCTCGCGGGACAGCAGCGTCGGCACGTCCCCGGCCGCGCCCGCCGCGGCAGTCAGGGACTCGATGACGGTCGACTTGACCGTCGCGACCGCTCCCGGCGCCGGGACCACGCCGACGCAGTCGGCCAGGAAACTGAAGGCGAAGTTCGCGGCCGCGCCGGCTTCCAGGGCGAAGAGGACGACGCCGGCGACGGCCCAGACGACGACCGGCGACTCCGTCGGCACGACCGTCGACGCGTTCGACGGGTGCGCGCTCGCCGCGTCGCCGCCCCCGCCGCCGCCCCCGCCGTCGCTCCCGGACGTAGCCGACCCACCGTCGGGTGCGTCGGTGGTCTCGGCGGTCGGCGCGTCGGGGTCGGTGGCGTCCGCCATTCAGGCACCCTCCAGTCCGACGCGGGGGTCGATGACGGTGTACAGCAGGTCCTGGAACAGGTTGATGGCGACTATCATGAGGATGAAGATGTACATCAGCGTCCCGACGAGCGGGAGGTCCCCCTCGATGGCGGCCCGGAAGAACAGCCGTCCGATGCCGTTGATGGCGAACACTTCCTCGACGAGGACCGACCCGCCGATGAGCAGGAACGCCTCGCTGGTGATGATCGGCACGAGCGGGACCAGGGCGTTGCGGAGGATGTGCTTCCAGACCAGGGCGCGGTCGGAGACGCCCTTGGCCTTCGCGAGGTCGACGTAGTTCTCGTTTTTCACCTCGAGGACGGCGGTCCGGCCGATGCGCATCTCGTTGCCCATCGACGCCGACCCGAGCACGAGCGCCGCCGGGAGCACCTTCTTGAACGCCGCCAGCGTCTTCTCCGGTTCGAGGAAGAAGTTCAGCGGACTCTCGCCGAGATACTCCAGTTGCGGGCTCCCGGAGAGCGCGTCGAGCGGGACGCCGAGGTGTTGCCAGCTGAAGCCGAACAGCTGCTCGGTGCTGCCGAGCAGGGCCAGCACCATGATCGCCAGCCAGAAGTTCGGCATCGCGCGCCAGACGATCCCGCCGAAGGAGGCGGCGTAGTCCGCGCCGGTGTTCGAGCGGAGGCCGGCGTAAAAGCCCAGCGGCACGCCGATGCAGACGGCGATGACGACCGACCAGAAGCCGAGCCACAGCGTCCGCGGGAGGAAGTCCATGATGAGCGCGTTCACGTTCGAGCCCTGGTAGAGCAGGAACGTCTGGCCCAGGTCGAACGTGTAGAGGTCGACCAGGTAGTCGACGTAGTGTTCGAGCGGCGGCTGTGTCAGCCCGAGTTCCTCCTTCGCGGACTGGTACGCCTCGGGGTTGCGGACCTGCCCCTCGCTGAGCAGTCGCGCCGCGGGGTCGACCGGCCCCATGAAGATGATGAACCAGGTCAGCGACGTCCCCAGCCAGACGACGGGGATCGACAGCAGGAGTCGCTTGCCGAGATACCTGAGTCTGCTCATCCCTGCCCTCCGCGGGAGCGGACGCCGCGTGGCGGTCGGCGGCGCGACGGCGTTCGGTCGGTTGTGGGGCGTCCCGATCGAGCGGCCTCGACGCGGTCACGTCGTCGCGAGGTCATACGGGTGTACGGATACTGGGTTCATGCGAACGGGGGATACTAAGTCTGCCGACAGCGGGACGGCGCGACGGCCGCCGACGGGTCGGGACGGCGGCTGAGGCCGGTGGAATTACCGGCTCAGCGTCACGTCGTCGAACGTCTGGGTCTCCATCACGCCGTACATCTCGACGTCGACGGCGTCGTGCCAGAAGCGCTGCTTGATCGGGTGGATGAACGGCAGTTCCTGGACGGACGCCCAGTTCATCTCCTCGACGGCCTGGAACGCGCGGTTGCGCGCGAGCTGGTCTTCCCTGCTGTCGCCCTGGTTGGGCTGGTAGTTGGACTCCCAGGCGTCGATGGCGGTCTGGCGGTACTCCTCGTTGTAGTGGCCACCCTCGGCGCCCCAGCGGGTGAACTGGTTCCCGGGGTTGTTCCCCCAGAGGAACCGCAGGAAGTTCTGGGGGCCGGGGTACTCCATCCCGTCGCCGAGCCCGAACATCTCCATGTCGCCGGAGATGGCGCGGCTGATGATCGTCCCGAAGTCCGCCTCGACGATCTCCATGTCGATGTGGGCCGCACGCGCCTTCTCCTGGAGGCTCAGGAACACCTGCCTGTATCCCTCGTCACCGGCGATGGTCGTCGCGGTCACCGAGTAGGTGTTGTCCTCGCCGTAGCCGGCCTCTTCCATGACGGCCTGTGCGTCTTCGATGCGCGTCTCGCCGTAGCCGTACGGGTAGCCGTCCGACCCGAAGTCGGTCTGGGAGTTGGCCCCGCTCTCGGCGTGGGCGTCGTAGCTCTCCTCGCCGGAGACGCCCTCCTCGAAGGTGGGGTACGGCGCCGGCGGCGTGATGTGGTAGGCCGGTTTCGCGAGACCCTTGTAGACCTCCTCGGCGATGTCGTGCGGGTTCATCACGTACGCGAACGCCTGGCGGACCGGGTGGGGGACCTCCAGCGTGTTGAAGACGATGTACTCGGTCTCCAGTGTCGGGATCTGGCCGTAGTTGACCGTCTGGCTCCCCATGTCGTAGGTCCCGGTCTGGCGGTTCCCGTCGCGGTTCTCGATGGAGACGCTGTCCGGGTTGAACGCCGAGGTGGGCATCCCCTCGAGGATGTCGGCGTTCCCGTTCTCGAAGCGGTCGAGCCGCGTGTTCCCGTCCGAGACGATGGTGTAGGTGATCCCGTCGATGGAGGGCGCCTCGCCGTAGTAGTCGCCGTAGGAGGCCAGTTCGAGGCTACTGCCCTTGTTCCAGGCGTCGACCTCGAAGGGGCCAGTGCCCGCGTACTGCGGACCGTCGTCGGCCGTGCTGAAGAACTCGTTGTAGCCGTACTCGCCGTCGTAGCCCTCGATGTCGCCGACCGACCCCTCCGGGAGGATGGCGAACGCGCCGCCGGCGATCTGGAAGAGCGTGTACTGGAAGGGGCTCTCGAGGCGCAACTCGACGGTGGACTCGTCGACGGCCTCGACGCCGAGACTGCCCGAGACGTAGTCGGCGAGTTCGGCTTCCTCGTCCTCGGGGGTGTCTTTCTCGTGTTCGACGGTCATCGTGTCGCCGATGATGTCGTCGCGGTTGCGGGAGTTGTCCGACCCCGCCAGCCGCCGGTAGGAGTAGACCACGTCGCCCGCGGTCAGCTCCGACCCGTCGTGGAAGGTCACGTCCGTCCGGAGGTTGAACGTGTAGGTCAGGCCGTCCTCGGAGACGTCGTACCCCTCGATCAGCTTCGGTTCCGGAGGGTACTGCCCGTTCGGGAAGTCCAGCAGCGACTCGTTGTACTGCGGGTAGCCCGCGCCCGACCCCTTGGCGTTGATCGGGTCGAGCGTCTGGACGGCGCCCGTGGCCATCATCTCGAGCGTTCCGCCCGTCTCCGACCCACCGTCGCTGCCATCACTTCCACCGTCGCTTCCGTCACCGTCGTCGGTCGCTGTCGAGTCCCCGCCACCGCTACACCCTGCGAGAACTGTCGCCGCGCCGGCGCCTGCCGCGGTCAGAAACCCTCGGCGGGTTTTCTTGTCTGTCATCGGGCGGAACTCTGTTTCCACAGTGAAATAGGTTTTGAATTGTACTATTTATTACTATCCAAGGTATTGGGAGGTGTATATTCAGATACGGTCTCTTTGACGAAAGATCCGAAGCCCGGTTCCGGCGATTCGCAACCGTGATGTGTCGGCGCGCCGACCATCCAGTATGTCCGACGACAGCGGGACGTCGCCGTGGGGACAGACCCTGCAGGAGGCGAACGAGATGGCCGACCGACTCCGCTCCGGGGGGTACGACGTGGTCACCGTCCGCGCGGGCCACGTCGCGCCGCTGGCGCCCGCGGAGGGCGACGACGACCGGTTCGGACTGGTGTACGTCGCGCCCGACTCCGTCGCCGAGTCGCTGCCCGCCCTCGTCGAGCGCGCCGACCTCGACGAGTACGAGGTGTTCCGCCGCGCGGTCGGCGGTGACCTGTTCGTGCTCGTGCGACTCACCGACGCCGACGCGCGGGCCGCGGTGTTGCTCGTCGGCGCCGTCACCCGCGCCAGCGCCGAACCCCTGGTCGACGCCGCCCGCCAGCGCGGCGTCGTCCACTCCCACGTCGAACTCCTCGACGGCACTCGCCTCCTCTCGGTCCGTCACGACGACCCGGCCGCCTTCTTCCCGGCGCTGGAGTGAGTCGCGCTCGCGGCCCCCTGCGATCCGCTGGCGTCGGGATCCGGCGGTAGGTGGTTTTTTGCGGGTTTAGCCGTGGCGTCTACACGTGACAGAGCACGCAGACACGTTCGAACCGGGTGCCCACGCGGGGTCGGTGCTGGCCCGCCTGGCCGCGCCGACCGCCCCGACCGAGACGACGCTGGCCGTGGTCGCCGACCCGCACGTCGCGACCCGCGCCGAGGGCACCTCGAAGCTGTTCGAACACACCGAGACGCACTTTCGCAACGCCGTCGCCGACATCGCCGCGCGGGACGTCGACGCCGCCCTCTCCGTCGGCGACCTGACCAAGGACGGCGAGCCCCGGAACTACGACGCCGTCGCCGACGCGCTCGACGCGCTGGAGGCCCCCTTCTACGCCGTCCCCGGCAACCACGACGTTCCCAAGGAGGGCGACGAGCACGACACGCCGCCGGTCGCCGAGTTCGCCGAGCAGTACGCGCCCGGTGGCGCTTACCCGTTCACCGCGAGCGTCGGCGGCGTCGACCTCGTCGGGATCAACACCGCCGGTAGCGCCGAGTTCCTGTACGAGAGTCACGACGGCGCCATCGACCCCGACCGGATCGAGGCGGTCCGCGACGCGCTCGCGGCCACGGACGACCCGGTCGTACTCTCGCATTTCAACCTGCCCGCGATGGCCGCGCAGTTGCGCGCGCACCGCGACGCTGTCGAGCCCGAGATGTTCATCCCGCCGGTCACGCGCGACGGCGACCGCTTCGTCGAGACCCTCGCCGACGGGGGCACGTCCCTCCTTCTGACCGGTCACCTGCACATGCCCGCGACGGCCCTCGAGGGCGGCGTCCGCGAGGTGATGGTACCGACGACCTGCTCGTTCCCGCAGGGCTACGTCACCCTCACTGTCGGGCCCGACGGGACGACCGTTCGCTTCCACCCCGTGGCCGGCCGGGCGGGGATGCGCCGCGGCTACGCCGAGCGGTCGACGGACTCGACGACCGCCCGCGGCCTGACCGCGATGGCCGCCGACCGCCTCGCGCGGTTCCCGCTGGTCGACGAGGTGGGGCGATGAGCGCCCCCTTCGCCGGGGAACGCGCAGCGACCGCTCTCGCAGCGGCCCGCGCCGGAGGCGCCGTCGCCGCCGACCACTACCGCACGGACCTGCCCGTCGAGCGGAAAGACGGGAAGACGGATCTCGTGACCCGCGCCGACCGCGAGGCCGAGGTGGCCGTCCTCGACGAGATCCGGGAGCGCTACCCCGACGACACGATCGTCGCCGAGGAGTCCGCGGGCGAGACGGCCGTCCCCGAGACCGGCGCGGCGTGGGTCGTCGATCCGATCGACGGGACGAACAACTTCGTCCGGGAGATCCCGCTGTGGGCGACCGCCGTCGCCGCGGTCGTCGACGGCGAGGCCGTCGCGGCCGCGGTCGTCCTGCCGGCCGTCGGGGACGCCTACGTCGCCGACAGCGAGGAGACGCGGCAACTCCCCGCCGGGACCGGCGACGCCGATGGGGCCGCCGACGGCGACGCTCCCGCCGTCGGCGAGGTCGTGACGGTCAGCGCCCGGACGGACCCCGAAGCGATGGCGGTCGCGCCGACGATCTGGTGGAACCTGGACCGTCGCGACGAGTACGCGACCGCCGCGAGCGAGGTGGTCCACCGCTTCGGCGACCTCGCGCGCTTTCGCTCGGCGCAGGTCACGCTCGGCATGGTCGCCGCGGGGTCGCTCGACGGCACCTTCACCAACCTGACGCCGAACCCCTGGGACTCCGTCGCCGGTGCGTTTCTCGTCGAGCGCGCGGGCGGGACCGTCACCGACCTCGCGGGCGATCCCTGGCGCCACGACGCAGACGGGTTCGTCGCCTCCAACGGCAACCGCCACGAGGAGGTCCTCGCCGCCGCCCGGGCCGTGGCCGACGTGGCCGGCGACGCGGACGAGAACTGACCTTCCACGAGGGCGAAGCGCCCGCGGTTTTCGCGCGGACGGAAAGCGACTTGACGGCGGTCGCCCTATCGCCGGGTATGAGTACGCGACAGGCCGCGGCGGAGATCGTCGTGGTCGACTACGGGCTGGGGAACCTGCGGAGCGTGACCCGCGGGCTCGAACGCGCCGGCGCGAGCGTCGACGTCAGCAGCGACGTGGCCGCTCTCGACCGCGCCGACGGCGTCGTCCTCCCCGGCGTCGGCGCCTTCGCCGAGGGCATGGACAACGCCGGGCCCTTCCGCGACGCGCTGGTCGAACAGGCCGACGCCGGCACGCCCATCTTCGGCATCTGTCTCGGCATGCAGATGCTCCTGACCTCGAGCGAGGAGGCCGAGCGCGAGGGCCAGGGCGGCGCCGAGGGACTGGACCTCGTCCCCGGCCGGAACGTCCGCTTTGCCGACGACGTGAAGGTGCCCCACATGGGCTGGAACGAACTCGACGTGGTGCGAGAGCACCCGCTGATGGACGGCGTCGACGGCGAGCACGCCTACTTCGTTCACTCCTACTACGCCGACCCGGACGACGAGAGCGCGGTCGTCGCGACGACCGACTACGGCGTCGACTTCGCTTCGGTCGTCACCAGCGAGCGCGGCAACGTCTTCGGCACGCAGTTCCACCCCGAGAAATCCGGCGAGACGGGCCTGCGCATCCTCCGGAACTTCGTCGACATCTGCGTGGCGTAGCGGAGGAGGTGAGTCGGCCGGATGGCGATCTCGCTGTGACCGCGTTCGGTGTGCTGTCGAGAACTGCGAACCACGTGGAAACCGGTGGAAGACATCGATCGGTCCCGCAGAGCCGGTCACGATCGCTCTTGGGGGGCTCTCACGCTGTTCGCGGTCGTTGTTCCGTTCACGCCCTCTCGCTCACAGCTCGCCGCGCCCACGCCCATCGAACCTGCCTCTCCGCCCAAGTCTACTTGTGACGGCCGGCTGTACGTGTCAGCATGGATCTATTCGCCGCGACCGCGGCGCTGTTCCGGGCCGTCGCGGTCCTGCAGTCGGACGTGGACGTCGACGTGGACCTGACGGGCGCGCTGGGCGGCGGCGCGGTCGGGGCCTTCGTCGGGACCGCCGTCGTCGGCGCGATCCTGGTCGCGCTCGCGCCCGACTACACGAAGGCTCGCATGGCCGAGGTCGTCGACGAGCCCGTCGGCAACTTCGTCTACGGCGTGGTCGTGCTCGTCGGCCTCATCATCCTGGTCGTGCTCCTGTTTATCGCCATCCTCACCATCCCGTTCGCGCTGGCGCTGGCGTTCGTTCTCTACCTGGCCTGGGTCTTCGGGTCGACCATCGCCTTCCTCGCCGTCGCCGACCGGTTGATCGACCGCGCCGACGACGAGTGGCTCGTCGCGCTGCTGGTCGCCGCCGGGATCAACGGCGGCCTCGTCCTCTCGGGGATCGGCAGTATCGTCGCCTTCTGCGTCGGCGCCGCTGGCTTCGGCACCGTCGTCCGCCGGTACCTCGACTGACTCGCGACTGCCCGCCAGAGGCTCGCGCCGACCTGCATCGCAGAGGCCTAACTGAGTAGGTGATCGTGTTAGTCCGCAGGAGCCACAACAGTGTGGTATGTACGAGATCGAAGCCGACCGACGGACGAACCGCCTGTACCTCGACCTCACGGGTCGAATGGAGCGCGACGAACTCGAAGACGCCGCCGACGAGGCGGTCGCGGCGGCCGAGGACCTGCGCCACGGGTTCGACATCGTGAACGACCTCAGCGGGTTCAAACCGCCCTCGCCGGAGGCCGCGAAGCCGATAAAGCGCGCCCAGGCCGACCTCGTCGAGATGGGCGTCGACCGCGTCGTCCGCGTCGCCGACGCCGAGACGAGTCAGGTCGTGATCAACGCCTTCGAGCGCCGCTCGCGGGACGTGGGCTACAGCGGCGAGACGGCCGACTCCGTCGACGCGGCCGAGCGCCGCCTCGAGGAGCAGTCGGTCGCCGGCTACGCCGGTACCTAACTCAGCCGGGCTCGCCGTCCCCGGCGTCGGGTGACACCGTCGCCCCGGCCGGGAGTTCGAGGGTCGCCGTCGTCCCGTCGTCGGTGTCGAACTCGAGCGCGCCGCCGAGCGACGCCGTCCCCCACGTCGCCAGCCAGAGTCCCAGCCCGCTCCCGTGGTCCAGCGCCGACTCGGTGCCGTCCTCGACGACGCCGAGTTCGTGCTCGGGGATGCCCGGGCCGTCGTCGACCACCTGGAGTGCGACCGCTCCTCCTCCCGCTCCGCCCGTCCCGCCGTCGGCCGCCGGTCGCCGCTCGGCGCGGAGGGTAACCTCGGGCTCGGGCCCGGCGTGTTCGAGCGCGTTCTCGACGAGCGTTCCGAGGACGACCCGCAGGACCGCGGGGTCGGTCTCGACGGCGAGGTCCGTCTCGGCGACGGTCACCGCGTTCGCGTCGGGGTCCGCGGCCTCGTTCTCCGGGCCGCCGTACTCGTCGACGACCTCGTCGAAGAGGGTCGCGACGGCGACGGACTCGCGGTGGCCGTCGCGGTCGAGGACGCGCTCGACCTCGCGGGCTTTCTCGCCGAGGCCGAGCAGGTCGTCGGCCTTGTCCCCGGCGCGGTCGAGCAGGGAGACGGCCTCGTCGTCGTCGATCCGCTCGGCGGCGGCGTCGGCGAAGCCCTTGACGACGGTCATGTCGTTGCGGAGGTTGTGTCGGAGGACGCGATTGAGGACGTTCAGGCGCTGCTCGCGCCGCCGTTCCCCGGTGATGTCCTGGAAGACGACGGTGTGGCCGACGTGGGTGCCGGTGGCGTCGGACAGCGGCGTGGCCGTGACCGAGTAGATGGTCCGGCGTCCGCCCGCGGTGACGGTGACGCTCTGGGCGTCGGCGGTCGGGTCGACCGTCGGCGTCTCCTCGGGCGTGCTGGCGCTCGCGAGGATGTCGTCGAGCGAGCGGGTCAGCGCGTCGCCTTTCGCGACGCCGAAGCCCTCGCAGGCGGCGGCGTTCAGCGTGACGACTCTGGCGTGCTCGTCGACGATGACGACCGGCGCGCCCAGGTCGTCGATCGCGGCGCGCTCGCCGGCCCGGCGCGTCGCGGGGTGAAACTCGAACATGTCGCTGCCGACGAAGGCGTAGGCGTCGAGCGCGATGTGGGGCAGGAACATGACGGTCACGAGGTTCAACTGGGGGACGGGGCCGACGCCGTAGAGCCAGACGAGGTGGGCGGCGACGGGGGGTATCGTACTCAGGCCGACGGCGACGGCCTCTCGACGGTAGAGCGGGCCGTAGCTGACGACGGTGTCGAACAGCAGGAGGCTGCCGACGCTGATGACGAGCACCCCCGCGGTCGTGAGCGCGACGGTCCACGGCTGGAGCGCGTAGGAGACGGTCGCCAGCCCGCCGACGGGGTCGAGCGCGAACCTGGTCCACGCGATGTGGTGGAGCGGGTTCGTGGCGACGAGGGCGCCGATCGCGAACGGCGCCGCGGCCACGGGTCGCCAGCCACGGCGGAGCGGTTCGCTGCGGCCGGTGTACGCCAGCGCGAACGCGAGGAAGTAGATGCCGGTGGCGCTGAACCCCACCCAGACGAGCACCTCGAGCGCCCACCGGAGCCAGCGCGGGTCGAACGTGAGCAGGGCGAGCGCGTAGGCGGCGCTCCAGCCCGCCTGCGCGGTGAGGCTCGCGACGAACCAGTCGGCGCCGGGCTTGTCGCGGTAGGCCCAGAGGTAGCGGGCGAGCAAGAGAGAGCCGGCGGCGGCGAGGACCGACGCCGCGACGGGCCACACCACCGGAGCCATGCCATCACCTGCGTCGGAAGCCACTTCCCGATTTCGGTGGTTCGACCCGGCCGACGCGGACAGTCGCGCGGGTGCGGCGCGGACAGAGCGCCTAGCCGCGACGGACCTCGCCGAACTCGAAGCGGGCGCCGCCGGCCTCGCTCTCGGTCACGTCGACCGTCCAGCCGTGGCTGTCGGCGATCTGCGCGACGATTCGGAGGCCGAACCCGGTGCCGTCCAGCGACGTGGAGTAGCCAGACTCGAACACCTGCTCGCGCTCCTCGGGCGGGATGCCGACGCCGTCGTCGGCGACGTAGAAGCCGTCGTCGGTGTCGCCGACGGTGACCGTTACCCGTGCCTCGGCGGCGTCGCCGTCGCCGTCGTCGGTCCCGTGCTCCGCGGCGTTGCCGAAGAGGTTCTCGAGGAGTCGGGCGAGCCGCGAGCGGTCGGCGTAGACGGTGGCGTCGGTGTCGACGACGAGTTCGGCGCCGTTCGCGGCGACGTTTCGCCAGCAGTCCTCGGAGAGGTCTCCCAGCCCGAGGGGTTCGATCTCGACGGCGTCTTCGCCCTCGCGGGCGAGCGCGAGGAGGTCGTCGACGAGCGCCTCCATCCGGTCGTGGGCGCGGGCGACCGCGTCGACGTGGTCGCTGTCACACTCCTCGCGCACCAGTTCGAGGTGTCCGTTCGCGACCGTCAGCGGGTTGCGCAGGTCGTGGGAGACGACGCTGACGAACTCGTCGAGCCGCTCGTTCTGGCGCTCGAGTTCGCGCTCGCGCTCGCGCTGGTCGCTGATCTCCCGGGCGACGGCGACGACGCCGGCGAACGCGCCCTGCACCGTCAGTCGGGTGAGCCGGTAGTCGACGACCGCGTGGCCGTGGCCCGGGAACTCCCCCTCGCGGACGCCGCGCAACTCCTCGCGGTCGCCGGCGACCAGTTCGGCGAACGGGTCGCCCTCGCTCTCCTCGCGGATGGCCTCGACGAGTCCGCTCTCGCGCCCGACGAGTTCCGCGGCGGTCGTTCCGTAGAACGACGCGAGATAGTCGTTGACCACCTCGAATCGACCCTCGGCGTCGTAGATGCAGGCCGCGTCCCGCATCGCGTTGATCATGCTCTCGTACTTGCGGAGTTCTCCCCGGCGACGCTCGCGCTCGGTCACGTCGGTGACCACGCCGCAGATGGCGTCGGGCTCGCCGTCCTCGTCGTACAGCGGGTGTTTCTGCGACCGGATGAGCCGCTCGCCTTCGCCCCGGGAGAGCCGCTCTCTGACCTCGATGGTCTCGCCGGTCGCGAACGCTCGCCGGTCCTCCTCGCGGATCCGGTCGACGACGTCGGGCGAGAACAGCTCCACGTCGGAGAGGTCCGCAACCGGCCTCTCCGGGTCGACGCCGAGCCACTCGCGGGCGGTCTCGTTGAGTATCGTGTACTGGCCGTCGGGCTCTTTCATGAAGATGCCGGCCGAGACGGTGTCGAGGACGCCCTCCAGCTGCCGGTTCGTCTCGTGGAGCTGTTGCTCGTAGGCGACTCGCTCGCTCACGTCGCGGCTGACGACGAGGAACCGGTCCTCGCCGCCGAGTTCGAACCGGACGATGTGGACCTCGACGGGGAAGGTCGAGCCGTCCGCGCGCCGGTAGTGCCCGTCGACTCTCAGCCGGTCGCCGGTCTCCATCCCCGCCCAGAGCTGTCGGGCGTCGCCCTCGTCGATCGCGTCGTCGATTTCCCACACCTTCCGACCGAGGAGGTCGCCTTCGTCGTAGCCGAGTTCCTCGCAGAGCCGACGGTTCACGTTCCGGATCGTCCCCTCGGCGTCGTGGACGTCGATCATGTCCGGCGAGTGGTCGAACAGCGCTTCTAGCCGCGCGGTCGTCGCTTCCAGTTTCGTCTCGCGGCGCTTGCGGTCGGTGACGTCGGTGATGAACCCCTCCAGCGCCACGAGGTCCCCGTCGGCGAACACGCCGCGCCCGCGCTCCCAGAGCCACCTGACCTCGTCGCCGGCCGTCCGGACGCGGTAGGTCACCTCGAACGGGTCGCCGTCGTCGAGCGCGTTCTGGACTGTTTCCCACAGCCCTTCCTGGTCGTCGGGGTGGACGACGTTCTCGCCCCAGGAGACCTCGCCCGATTCGATGACTGCGGCGGGGTAGCCCACCAGCCGCTCGCACTCGCCCTCGACGTACTCCATCGGCCAACCCTGTTCGTTGCGACAGCGGTAGACCACGCCGGGGAGGTTGCTGATCAGCGTCTCGAGGCGGCGCTTGCGCTCCGCGAGCGCTCGCTGGGAGCGGTCGTGCTCGACGGCGTTCTCGATGCGGTTGGCCAGAATGGCGTACTGGTCGGTTCCGGTCTCTTTCTGCAGGTAGTCGGTCACGCCAGCCGAGATCGCCGCGCTCGCTATCTCCTCCGAGCCCTTGCCGGTGAACAGAATGAACGGGAGGTCCGGGTGGTCCTCCCGGACGGCGTCGAGGAACTCGATACCGTCGGTTCCGGGCATGTCGTAGTCGGAGACGACGCAGTCGACCGATTCCCCGCGCAGGACGTCGAGCCCCGCCGACGCGCTGGTGGCGGTGCGGACGTCGATCCGCTCGTCCTCGCGCTCGAGATACATCGCCACGAGCGACGCCAGGTCCGGGTCGTCGTCGACGTGAAGCACGCGGATCGAGTCGAGAGAGACACTCATCGTCGAGTCGTGTCTACGCACGTTCTCGCTCAGACACAATAAGTGTGGCAGCCACGTCCGCACCGCGCGGTACAACAACAAGCCACAGCGGCTGACCGCTTCGAGACGTCCGGTCGACCCGATCGACCGCCCGACCCGAGACTCTTTGCCGGGCGGGGGCGACAGCGGAGGTATGCGCGCGGCAGTCTTCACGGAGTACGGCGAACCGCTCGACGTCCGCGAGGTCGACGACCCCGACCCCGCGCCCCACGGCGCGGTCGTCGGCGTCGAGGCCTGCGGCGTCTGCCGCAGCGACTGGCACGCCTGGCAGGGCGACTGGGAGTGGCGCGGCCTCGACCCCGTCCCGGGCCACATCCTCGGCCACGAACCCGCCGGCCACGTCCTCGCCGTGGGCTCGGAAGTCGACTCCGTCTCCGAGGGCGACCACGTCGCCGTCCCCTTCAACCTCGGCGACGGCAGCTGCCACCTCTGCAAGACCGGTCACTCCAACATCTGCGAGAACCGGCAAGCGCTGGGCCTCCAGCCCGACGCACCGGGCGCCTTCGCCGAGCAGGTTCCCGTCCCGCACGCCGACCACAACCTCGTCGAACTCCCCGAGGGCGTCTCCTCGGTCGAGATGGCCGGCCTGGGCTGTCGGTTCATGACCGCCTTCCACGGGCTGGCCCACCGCGCCGACCTCGGTGCGGGCGACTGGGTGGTCGTCCACGGCTGCGGCGGCGTCGGCCTCTCGGCGGTCCAGATCGCGAGCGCACTCGGCGGGAACGTCGTCGGCGTCGACCTCGACGAGGCGAAACTCGACTTCGCCGCGGATCTGGGCGCGGTCGAGACGGTCGACGCGAGCGCGGTCGAGGACCCCGCCGAGGAAGTCCGGGCGATCACCGACGGCGGCGCCGACGTGTCGATGGACGCGCTCGGCATCGAGGCGACCTGCCGGAACGCGATCCACAGTTTAGGAAAGACCGGCCAGCACGTCCAGGTGGGGCTGACGACGAAGGAGGCCGGCGGCGACCTGCCGCTGCCGACCGACGAGATGGTGACGAGCGAGATCGACTTCTACGGCGCGCTCGGGATGCCGCCCGAGCGCTACGACGAGATATTCCGGCTCGTCGCGACGGGGAAACTCGACCCCGCCGCGGTCGTCACCGACCGGATCGCGCTCGACGAGGTGTCGGGCGTCCTCGACGACATGACCGACTACGGAACGGTCGGGATTCCGGTCGTGGACAGTTTCTGAGACTGTGAACAGTCCCCGCTCGTCGCCTCAGTCGTCCGCCTGCGCCGTCTCGGCCCGCGGGATCGTCACGTCGGTCAGCCCCGCCTCTATCTCCTCGCGGCGGTCCGCGAACTTCCCGGGGAGGACGAGTCGCTCCCCGAGTTCGTCCATCGGTTCGTCGCTGTCGTAGCCGGGGTCGCTCGTCGCGAGCTCGAAGAGGACGCCGCCGTGTTCGCGGAAGTACACCGAGCGGAACCAGTGGCGGTCGATCTGCTGGGTCGGGCGCAGCCCCTGCGAGCGGACGGCCTTGCGCATCTCCTCCTGGTCCTCGTCGGTCGGCGTCTGGAAGGCGACGTGATGCACCGTGCCGAGACCCTGGCGACCGCCCTCGACGGTCGGGAGCACGTCGACGTACTGGCCGACCGGGCCCGCCGCGGCGAAACGGGTTCGCTCGTCGCCGGGCGTGTCGCCCTCCGCCTCTTCGGTCCCGACCTCCTCGAAGCCCATCAGGACGAGCAGGTCCTCGGTGGGCTGGGGGTCGGCCTCCCAGAGCGTGACGGAGTGAAAGCCGCGGATGGCGTACTCCTCGGGGACGAACTCCGTCCACGGGACGGTCGGGTCGTCGTCGGGAATCTCGACCGCGACGAGTTCGACGGGGAGGCCGTCGGGGTCGCGGAAGGGGAGGACGGTCTCGTCGAAGCGCTCGACGCGGTCGTCGTAGTCGACGCCGTAGTCGTCGAAGCGCTCCTCCCAGTAGTCGAGGCTGCCCTCGGGGACGCGGAAGGCCGTCCGGGCGACCTGACCGGAGCCGACCTTCCCGCGGGACATCCCCTCCCACGGGAAGAAGGTCATGCTCGTGCCGGGCGTCCCCTCGGCGTCGGCGAAAAAGAAGTGGTAGGTCGAGGGGTCGTCCTGGTTGATAGAGCGCTTGACCAGCCGCAGGCCGAGCGTCTCGACCCAGAAGTCCAGGTTCCGCTGGGGGTCGCCCGCGATGCAGGTGACGTGGTGGATGCCCGGTGTCGGGTTCGGGTCTGCCATTGCACGACGATAGGCGCCGCTCCTACTTGAGTTCGTGCTGACATCGATGTAACCGGGTCGCGCGCGGTCGAACCGCTAGCCGCGCACCACGAACTGCCGGTCGCCGGTCCGGTCGGGCCCGGCGTGGTCCGGCGGTCCGCCCCGCCTGTCGCCGTCTTTCGGTCCGGCGTGGTCCGGCGGTCCCCCCGGCTCGCCGCTGTCCTCGTCGGTCTCGTTGGTGTCCCTGGTTTCGCCGGTCTCGTTGGTGTCGTCGGGCGACGGTCCGGGCCCGGCGTGGTCCGGCGGTCCGCGCGTCTCGTTCTCGCCGGTTTCGTTCGTCGCGTTGCCGGGACCGGCGTGGTCAGGCGGCCCGCGAGTGACGTTCGTCGCGTTGGTCGCGTTGCCCGGTCCGGCGTGAGCGGGCGGACCCCGCGTCACGTTCGTCTCGTTCTCGTCAGTGTCGTTGGTCGCGTTGCCCGGTCCCGCGTGTGCCGGCGGTCCGGCGCCGTTGCCGGGGTTGTTCGCCGTCACGAACGAGGCGACGGCCAGCCCGCGCGGGCCGTCGGTGTCGTTCAGACTCGTCAGGAACCCGACGACCTGCAGCCCGAACGGGAGCATCGCCGCCTCGTCCGCCCCGGTCTCGTTCGCCGCGGTCAGGCTCGCCGTTGTCGTCGCCGAACGGTTCCCGGCCGTCGCCGTCACCGACACCGTCACGTTCTGTTCCGGTGTCGGGAGGTTGACGGTCCCGTTCTCGTCGGTCAGGTACGTGCCGTTCCCCCCGTAGGTGACGTTCGCCGTCACTGTCGTCACCGTGACCGTCGCGTTCGCGACCGCATCGCTCGTACCGTTCGTCACTGTGCCGTTCGTCGTGTTCGTGGCCGTGTCGTTCGTCGTGTTCGTGGCCGTGTCGTTCGTCGTGTTCGTGGCCGTGTCGTTCGTCGTGTTCGTGACCGTCACGGTGACGCCGTCGCTCTGTGTCACGTCGACGTCGAGCGGTTCGACCGACGATGTCGCCCCCATCGCCGGCGCCGTCACCGAGACGACCAGTATCGCCGCCAGTACGACGGCTCGTGTGCCAGTGCCCATGCAGTCGTGAGAGACTGCCTCTATTCCTTTAATCGCCCGCAACCGTTCGGTTCGGTCGGCGAACATTTCCGACGTTATCTCGTTCGATAATCGGATATTCACGTCGAATCGGACGTCTCGGTCGAACCGCGCGTCCCGGTCGAGTCGGGTCTCAGTCGCCTGCTTCGGCGCGGGCGACGAGGTCCCGGGCGTGCTCGCCGGCGCGATCGATCACTCGTTGCTCGTCCAGCGTCAGGACCTCGCGGTCGCGCATGAGCACTCGTCCGTCGCAGACGGTGTGGCGCACGTCGGCCCCGCTCGCGGCGTAGGCCAGGTGACTCACGATGTCGTGGACCGGCGTGAGGTGCGGTTTCTGCAGGTCCAGGACGATCAGGTCGGCGTTCGCGCCGGCCTCGACGCGCCCGCTGTCGATCCCCAGCAGGTCGGCCCCGCCCTGCGTCGCCATCTCGACGGCCGCGTCGGCGGGGACGGCGCTCGGGTCGTCCGCGCCGAGTTTCCCGATCATCGCCGCGTCGCGCACGTCGTCGAACGGGCTCAGGTCGTTGTTCGAGGCCGGGCCGTCCGTCCCGATGCCGACGGTGACGCCCGCCTCGCGCAGTTCGGCCACTGGCGCGATGCCGCTCGCGAGCTTCGTGTTCGCGGCGGGGTTGTGCGCGACGCCGGTGCCCCGCTCGGCCAGCAGGTCGATCTCCGTTTCGTCGAGGTGCGTGCCGTGCGCGATGAACGTCTTGTCGGTCAGCAGGTCGCAGTCGTCGGCGTATTCGAGCGGGCGCTTCCCGTGTTCCTCGACGAGCGGTTCGACCTCGCCGGGGCTCTCGTTGGCGTGGAAGTGGATGGCCAGTCCCGCGTCGCGAGCCTTCGGCGCGAACTCGCGCAGGTACGCCTCGCCGACGGTCGTCAGCGAGTGGGGCTGGAACGTCGTCGTGATCCGCCCGTCGGCGGCGCCGTCGAACTCCTTCGCCACGTCGAGGCTCTCTTGCACGTCGGCGCGGGCCGCCTCTTCCTCTTTGCCGACGGTGATGGCGGTGTGGCCCAGCACGGCCCGGAAGCCCGCCTCGTCGACCGCGTCGGCGATCTCCGGGACGTGGAAGTACATGTCCGCGAGCGACGTCGCGCCGGCTTTGATCAGTTCGACGAGGCCGAGTTCGGCGCCGGCGCGGACGTCTTCCGGTTCGAGTTCGGCCTCGACGGGCCAGATGTCCTCGCGGAGCCAGCGGTCGAGGGGCTTGTCGTCGGCGTAGCCGCGCAGGAGCGTCATCGCGTGGTGGGTGTGGGCGTTGACGAGCCCCGGCATGACGAGGCCGCCGCCGGCGTCGAGTTCGTCGTCGCCGTCCAGCGCGCCGGGGTCGTCGACCGCCGCGATATCGCCGCTGTTCTCGTCGACCAGTACGTCCGCCCGCTCGACCGTCATGTCCGGAAACAGTACCTGCCCGCCCGTGACGAGGAGTTCGCTCATGTCCACCCCGTCGGCCCGCGGGTGCCTCAATCTATCCCCTCGGAGCCGGTCCGACCGGCTGTCGCCGGCCGTCGACGCCGCGGTGGGGCGTCCGCCTCAGTCGTCGCTGGCGGGCGCGTCCATCTCAGTCGTCAGCGGCGCCCGCGGCGGTGCCCCCCGGCTCGCGCAGGCGGTCGATCCGGCGACCGAGCGGCGGTTCCATCCGCCGGAGCGCGGTCAGTCGGCCGAGCGTCGGCGACGCGTCCAGCGCCGCGGCGGTCTGCATCGTCTCGAGGACGGCCTCGCGGCTCGTTCGCCCGGCGGCGTCGGCGTCCGCGCGGTAGACCAGTCGCTGGCCCACCCACAGTCCGACGACGCCGACGAACAGGACCGCGACCGCTCCGACTGTCGGGGAGACGCCGGGGAGCACGACGCGTTCGCCGGCGAGCGCGGCGGCGAGGACGAGCGGCACCGCCACGGCGAGCGCGCGGACCTCGGGGTGGAACCGCCGCGAGAGTCCGGCCTGGAGCGCGAAGCACGCCCGCAACTGGTCGTCGTCGAACTCCTCGAGCAGGCGGTCGCCGACGAACAGGTGGCGCCGGCCCGGCAGACCGCGGACGGTGGCCGTGACGGGGTCGTCCGCGCCGGTCTCGACCACCCGGACGGCGGCGACGCGCAGCCCCACCGCGTCGCAACAGCGCTCGGTCCGCTCGCGCTCGGCGGTCGTCGGTGCCCTGACCGAGTCGAGCAGGCGCGCGACCCACGGCGACCCGGCCGCCAGCAAGAGCCCGAGGACGACGCTCGTCCCGACCCATCCCAGCCCCGTGGCGGTGCCGGGATTGGCGGCGGTGACGCCGAGGACGAGCGCCGTCGCGGCGGCGGTGACGCCGACGAACGCGCCCGCGAGGCGGCGGAGAGAGCTTGCCGCGGACGGTGCGTCGCCGAGTTCGCGCGCCGCGGGCAGCGCGCCGGCGGCGACGCCGAGCGGTGCGACGACCGGGACGAGCAGCCCCCCGATCGTCGTCAGCGTCGCGCCGAGACCGGTGCGACCGCTCGGAAGGGTGTCGACGACGCCGTTGAGGACGCCGAACCAGCCGGTCGCGGTCATTGCCGCGAGCGCGATCAGGTACGCGAGGACGGCGCCGACCAGGCGGACGCGACCGAGGCGGACCAGCGCCGCTGCGGCGTTCCCTCGCCGGGCGAGCGAGCGGCCGTAGAGGGCGGTCGCGACGGCGCCGGCGACCGTCACCGCGGCCAGGGCGCCGCCGCTCGCGAGGAGGGCGTCGCTGGCCGGACCGACGGCGAGCGGCGGCCAGCGCGCGTGGAGGGGGGACATGACCGACGATCACGGGGGATCGATGAAAACGTTTGTGAGATTATACGCCACCGAGCGGTCGGCGTGATCACCGCGAGCGCGCTCGCCGCGGCCGCTTCGCGCCCGCCGGAGGGAAAGACAGTTGGCCGCGGCCCGCCCACTCCCGGTATGCGCATCGCCGTCCCCAACAAGGGTCGCCTGCACGAGCCCGCGATCGACCTGCTGGACCGGGCGGGCCTGCACGTCGTCGACGGGGCCGACCGCAAGCTCTACGCCGACACCGTCGACCCCGACGTGACCGTCCTCTACGCCCGCGCCGCGGACATCCCCGAGTACGTCGCCGACGGCGCCGCCGACGTCGGCATCACCGGCCTCGACCAGGCCCGCGAGGCCGCCGTCGACAACCTCACCGAACTGCTCGATCTCGGGTTCGGGAGCTGCCGGCTCGTCCTCGCGGCCCCCGAGGACGGCGAAATCGACGCCGTCGCGGATCTCGACGGCGGCCGCGTCGCCACCGAGTTCCCGAACGTCACCCGCGCCTTCTTCGAAGACCGCGGCGTCGACGTCGACATCACCGAAGTGTCGGGCGCGACCGAACTCACCCCGCACGTCGACATCGCAGACGCCATCGTCGACATCACCTCGACCGGCACCACGCTCCGGATGAACCGCCTCGCCGAGGTCGCTGACGTGCTCGAGTCGTCGGTGCGGCTGTTCGCCCGCGACGACGTGGCCGACGACGAGAAGGTCCGGCAGGTCGGCATGGCCCTCGAATCCGTGCTCTCCGCGGAGGGGAAACGCTACCTGATGATGAACGTCCCCGAGGACCGACTGGACGACGTGGAGGGGGTCCTGCCGGGGATGGGCGGGCCGACGGTGATGGACATCGCGGGCTCCGACGCCGTCGCCGTCCACGCCGTCGTCGACGAGCGCAGCGTCTTCGAGACCATCAACGACCTCAAGGCCCACGGCGCCGAGGACGTCCTCGTCACCGAGATCGAACGGCTCGTGGAGTGAGCACTCCGACCTGCGCGCTCAGACGAACCCGAAGATGTTGTTCAGGGCGAACCCCAGTATCGCCGCGAAGGCGAAGTGAAGCGCGGTGAGCGCGACGGTCGGGACCGCGGAGATGCGGTAGGAGCGGCTGATCGCGAGCGCGTCGGCGCCCAGCGTCGCGACGACGACGACGGCGACGCCGAGGCTCGGGCCGACGAACCCGACCGATTCGACGCCGTAGCGACCCAGCAAGATGGAGACCGCGGCGGGGACCGGCCCGACGTAGGCGGCCCGCTGGCTGGGGACTTCCCCGATGAAAAACGTCGCGGCCAGATGCAGCGTGACGGCGTAGAACACCGACAGCAGGACGAACGTGACGACGACGGCGAGGACCCCGCCGCCGGTCGCGTCGGTCTGGAGCGGGAGCGACGCGCCCTCCTCGAGCGCGGCGACGCTGTCGAGCGCAACGGTTGCGTCGAACGCGGCGCCGGCGTCGACCGACCCGCCGACCGGACCGACGGCGCCGACCGGCGGCTCTCCGAGCGGGTGCATAACGGCCGTAGGAACGACGGCCGTTTGTAGTCTGCTATCGAGCGCGAGGGGCGGACCGGAAGAGCGGGCTCAGTCCAGCAGTCCGAGGTCCTCGAGGCGCGAGACGATCTTGTCGACGGCCTCCTCGGCGTCCTCGGGCTGTTTCCCGCCGGTGATGACGAGCTTGCCCGAACCGAACAGCAGCGCGACCACGTCGGGGTCGTCGAGGCGGTAGACCAGCCCGGGGAACTGCTCGGGCTCGTACTCGATGTTCTCGAGCCCCAGCCCGATCGCGATGGCGTTGAGGTTCAGATTGCGACCCAGGTCCGCCGAGGTGACGATGTTCTGGACGACGATCTCGGGGTCGTCGTCGACCTGAATGTTCAGGTCGCGAAGCTTGTCGAAGACGATGCGCAGGCTCTCGTGGACGTCGTCCGTGCTCTTGGCGCCCGTACAGACGATCTTGCCCGACCGGAAGATCAGCGCCGCCGACTTCGGTTCCTGCGTGCGGTAGACCAGCCCGGGGAACTGCTCGGGGTCGTAGTCCGCGCCCTCCAGGTCCATCGCCACGCTCTGCAGGTCGAGCTCCTGCCCGATACCCGTCGAGGCGACGACGTTTTCGATATTGATTGTCTCCTTGGGATCGACCATGTCTCGACTTAAACCTCGTATTTAAGGTTTATAAACTTTCATGGGACGACCTGACAGCCAGCACGAACGCACAAATCAGATCCGTGACGTTGGCGGTCGTGTCGAAACGAACGGAGACAGCCGTCAGGGGCCCGCTCGCGGCCTTTTTGTGGGGGTCGCAGTCTCGCGCGCGGTCGCGGTCCGTCCGGAGTCGGCCCCGGCGGCCACCGGAGGGTTCTTGCCCACCGGCGGGCGACTGTCCGGCGTGTACGTCCTCGAACTCGCCGGCCGGGACGACGCGTTCGCGGCCTGCGAGGCCCGGAGCGCGGCCTCGGACGTGACGGTCGTCGGGGCGGGGCTCGCGACCGCACGCGGGATCGACCGCGTCGCGGATCTGGCGTTCACCCACCGCGCGAGCGACCTCGTCGGGACGACCGGCCCCGACGTCGAGAGCGCGCGCGCCCTGCTCGACGCGGCGACCATCGACCGGGAGGGGTCCGTCGCGGTGCGCGCGGTCGACGTGCGGACGACGACCGGCGTCGACACCCGCCGCGCCGAGCGCGAACTCGGACAAATCCTCGTGGACCGCGGGTTCACCGTCGACCTCGACGATCCCGACCACGAACTGCGGGCGCTCTTTGCCGGCCCGCCCGGCGCCGGAAGCGTCGCCGACGACGCCGACGAGGGCGACCCGGTCCCGCAGGACGCGGTGGACGCCGTGGACGCGGACTCGGCGGGCGTGAGTGACGGCGAGGGCCTGTGCGCGCTGGGCTGGCTCGCCGCCGAGAGCACGCGCGGGTTCTCGGCGCGCGCGCCGACCGACCGCCCCTTCTTCCAGCCCGGCAGCATGGATCCGATGCTCGCCCGCGCGCTCGTCAACGTCGCCGGCGCGCGACCCGGCGCGACGGTCGTCGACCCGATGTGCGGGACGGGCGGGCTCCTCATCGAGGCGGGACTGGTCGGCGCCCGCGTCGTCGGCTGCGACGCCCAGCGGAAGATGGTTCGCGGGACGCGAGAGAATTTGCAGGACGCGCTGGGGGAAGACGGGGATTTCAGCGTCGCACTCGCCGACGCGAGCCGGTCGCCACTGCGCGACGGGAGCGCGGACGCCGTCGTCTTCGACGCGCCATACGGCCGCCAGTCGAAGATCGAGGCCGGGACGCTCGCGGATCTGGTGGGGGATGCGCTCGCCGAGATCCGTCGGATCGCGCCACGGGCCGTCCTCGTCGCCGACCGGTCGTGGGAGGACGCGGCCGACGCGGCTGGCTGGACCGTCGACGCGCGCTTCGAGCGCCGGGTCCACCGGTCGCTCGTGCGGCATATTCACGTGCTTGAGTGAACGGCCACGGCCGCTCACCCCCTCGACACGGACGACACAGTTCCGACCGTTCGCACGACTGACGGCCGCGACACGCACATTTTTAGGGCACCACGACCGGAGAGGGGAGTATGCAGCAGTACCTCGACCTCGTCCGGACGGCCGTCGCCGAGGGCACGTACAAGCCCAACCGGACGGGCGTGGACACGCTCTCGACGTTCGGCGCGCACTACGAGGTCGACCTCCAGCGGGGCTTTCCCCTGCTCACCACGAAGGACCTCTCGGGCTATCGCTGGAACTCGCTGATCCACGAACTCCTCTGGTACTTCTCCGGCGAGGAGCACATCCGCAACCTCCGCGAGGAGACGAAGATCTGGGACGCCTGGGCCGACGAGGAGGGCCGTCTCGACACCGCCTACGGGCGCTTCTGGCGGCGCTACCCGATCCCGGAGGAGGGTCTTTCGGGCGAGTCCTGGCCCGACGAGACCCACCGCTGGGTCGACGAAGACGAGCGCACCTTCGACCAGTTGCAGTACGTCCTCGATACCCTGGAAGAGAACCCCCAGTCCCGGCGCATCGTCGTCAACGCCTGGCACCCCGCCAACGCCACCGTGAGCACCCTTCCGCCCTGTCACTACACCTTCGTCTTCAACGTTCAGGGCGACCGGCTGAACCTCCATCTCACCCAGCGCTCGGGGGACATCGCGCTCGGCATCCCGTTCAACATCGCCGCCTACTCGCTCGTGACTCACATCGTCGCACAGCGGACCGGCTTCGACGTGGGAACCTTCTCCCATTCGGTCGTCGACGCCCACGCCTACTGCGGCGAGGGCGCGCGCGGCGAGTGGTACGAGGAACACCGCGACGAGTTGCGCGAGCGGATGGCCGCGGTCGACGAGCGGGATGGATACGCGGGCGTCAAAGACTGGATCCTGACGGAGGCGCCCGACGAGCCCGGGGTCGAGAACGCCGACCACGTCCCCAACCTCCTGGAGCAGTTGACCCGCGAACCGCGCGAGCGCCCGAGCATCGAGGTGGCCGATAAACCGATCGACGACCTCGCGTTCGAGGACATTCGGGTGCGCGACTACGACCCCGCGCCCGGCCTCGATTTCGCGGTCGCGGAGTGACGATGGCCGACACAGACGGGACCGGCGCGGACGGGGCCGACGCCGATCGGCCGGACATCGATGTCGCGCTGATCGCCGCTGTCGCGGAGAACGGCGTCATCGGCGCCGACGGCGGGATGCCGTGGCACTACCCCGCCGACCTCGCGCATTTCAAGGAGACGACGATGGGCCACCCCGTCATCCTGGGTCGGGTGACCTACGAGTCCATCGCCGCGCGGCTGGGCGGCCCGCTGCCCGGTCGGACGAACGTCGTGCTGACGCGGTCGGGCGTCGACGCGCCCGACGAGGTCGTGCAGGTCGAGAGCGTCGACGCGGCCGTCGAGGCGGCCGCTGCGACCGGAGCGGCGACCGTCTTCGTCGCCGGCGGCGCGAGCGTCTACGAGCAGTTCCTCCCGCTGGCCGACCGGCTGGTCCTGACGGAGGTGCCCGAGTCGCCCGACGGCGACACGTTCTTCCCCGAGTGGGACGCCGCGGAGTGGGCTGCAATCGAGCGCGAGAGCGAGGGGGAGCTGTCGTTCGTCACCTACGAGCGCTAGCGAGTGCTGGCTCGACATCCTCGGCGGATGGCAGTCGGGATGGTCGCAACTGAGCTGTCTCGATCGGGAGACAAACGACGGAAAACGTGGGTCTACTCGACGGGCGGATCACGCGGGCTCGACGCCGAGAACCTCGAACGCGCGGTCGCTGTCGCCGTCCATGCGGGAGAGCAGGTCTCGCACCCGCTCGCGGACGGCGGCGTCGACGCGGACGTGGACGACGCCCTCCTCTGGCTGGCCGTAGAGGACGCTCGCGCCGTCGGGGGCGGCGGCGATGGCCGGCAGCGCGGCGAGGTCCTCCTCGCCGTCGACGCGGACGAGCGTCGACTCGCCGTCGTCGATGGCCGTCCGCAGGGTTTCGAGGAGCCCCTCGGTGAGCGTCGCCGGGGGGTTCTCGACGGTCAGCTCGCGGTCGAAGCGGGAGGCGTCGATGGCCTCGCGGACGTGTTCGTCGACGGCGGCGCGCTGGGTGCGCTCGTCGACCAGCGCCACGTCGGGCGTGGTGCCGGCGTCGAGAACGTGGTAGGTGACGATGTCGCCGACGGTCACGAGCGGGCGACCGGCGGCACGGAGAACGGCGGCGGTGTCGGGGTCGACGGGGCCGAACGGGTCTTTCAGCTCCGAGCGGAGGCCGGCGCCGAGTTCCAGCACGACCGTCACGTTAGCGGACCTTCAGCGCGTACTTCCCGGGCTCGGTGACGCCCATCTCCTCGGCGATCTGACTGCGCTCGGGGTGGGTGATGACGACGTAGCCCGCCCAGTCCTCGGTCAGCGAGGAGGAGCCACACGCGGTACAGGTCTCGGCCTCCTCGGAGTCTTGCACCCGATGGCACTCGCGGCAGACGAGTCTGTCGGCCATTACTCGTCACCCGGCTCCGCCGCGGTCTCGCGTTTCTTGCGCTCCTCTTCGAGCCAGCCGTGCTTGCCGAGGCCGACCTGCTTGGCCGTGAGGCCGATCTTCGAGTCGCGCGGGTTGCGCTCGTCGATGGACTTGGTGACGATGCGGGCGCGCACGGCGTCGCCGACACCGAGCGAGCGGTTCGAGTCCCGCGAGGAGAGCATCTGCCCCTCCTCGTCGTAGGCGAGGTACTCGTCGGAGATCTGAGAGACGTGGAGCAGCCCGTCGACCGGCCCGATGCCGACGAACGCGCCGAAGTTGACGACCTCGACGATCTCCCCGTCGACGACCTCCTGCATCTGCGGGTCGAAGGTCAGCGCGTCGAACTCCGCGGTGAAGTAGACGCCCTCCTCGCCGGGGACGACCGCACCCTCGCCGATGTCGTGGACCTCGATGACCGAGACGACCGACCCGACGTCCTCGTCCATCCGGCCCTCGAGCTTGTCCTGCAAGAGCCGCTTGACGAGCCCCGGCGTCACCTCCGCGAGGTGTGCCGGCGGCACTTCCACTGTGTCGCGTAGACGAACCCGTTTGTACATGTTATGGTTGAGTGACTGCGAGTTTGTTTCTGGCGCGTAAACTAATTACCGGAACGCCGGCGGCCAGCAGCCGGCGTTTCAGCGGCCCGTCGTTCGTGACGGCGTGCGTGACTCCCCCGCGCTCGGCGCACTCTACGACCGCGTCGTCCGCGTAGTCGGCGTCGTGGGAAACCGACCGACAGCGCTCGCGCGCCAGGTCGAGTCCGACGCTCGCGGCCGTCGCCTCCTCGCCGGCCCCGTCGGCCAGCTTCGCGAGCTCGTCCAGGACGGCCTCGGGGACCAGCAGTTCGGTCGCGTCGACCAGCCGGTCGAGTTCCTCGAAGACGCGGACGTCGCATTCGACGGGCATCATCAGTGCGTTCGTGTCCATGACGACGCTCATTCCCGCAGGGTGCCGATCCCGATCAGCCGCCAGCGGCCGCCGATGCGGCGGTTGATCGCGATGGTCGCGCCCTCGCGAGCGCAGACGGGCCGCTGGAGCGCGACCTCGGCCTCGCCGCCGCGGGCGCTCGTGACCGACCCGACCGTCGTCGCCGTCCCGATGGTCATCATCAGCGGTTCGCCCGTCGTGATCTCGTCGACCTC
>Ga0207813_100346_pt1 | contig 29007 bp, 32 predicted proteins | sample A23E3SouthBayCA_2_FD_187730 | JGI IMG/M metagenome (GOLD analysis project Ga0207813, IMG submission 187730) | Aerobic enrichment media microbial communities from Eden Landing Ponds, California, USA - A23 E3 (4) (SPAdes) | ecosystem: Environmental > Aquatic > Marine > Unclassified | place... | reverse complement strand
GTCCGGGATGTCCCGCATGTCGTTCGTCCGGAATCCGACCGGGTGCGCGTTCGATCCGAAAATATCGGTGATGAAGTCCGCGACTTCAGCCTTCGCCGACGTCTCGGAGACATCCACGGCCGCGTTCCGGATGAGCGCGTTCGGGTTCTGACGGTCGCGGATCGCGTATTTCCCGTTCAGCTTGTGGAGATGCCACGCGACACCGTGGAGACGTTCGAGATTGAGGACAACGTCTGAGACGAGATCCCCAGTCTGGTAGGCACCCATGACGATCTCCGAAACCTCTGCACCCTCACCCTCGCTCGGCTTCAGCGAGTACAGGAGGATCGTGTTCAGAATACGTCGGCCGTGAGGAACGTCGTCTTCATCGATGCGGCTTTTGATGTCGCCCGTCGCCGCATTCAACCGCTCGTAGTTGATCTTCGCCAGCTCGTCCTCGAACTCGATAGCATCGATGTCACCGTGCGTGATCAGATCCGTCTGATCCTGCATCTCCAGGAGGACCTTCGAGAAGAGGTAGATCATCCCTCGCGTGTTCTGGTTATCCTCGTCAGCGTAGTACCGCGTCTCAAGCGCGTCCAAAAGCACGGGATGGAACGGATACAAGTCATGCATCTCCGACAGCAGATCATCGGGAATGGTGACATGATCGGATTGGTCGTACGCGTCGTAGTACCCGTTGACGATTTCGCGGGCAGCATTCTCGTTCACTGAATCGATCAGGCGGTGACGAAGGACCTCGCGTTTGTCCACCTGGTTGTTCATGTTGACCTCGACCGCCTGTTCCCGGTTCAGGATGTCGTGGACCTCGGAGCCCTCGCGCAGAACAGAGACGATAGTGTAGAGTTCGAGATTGGAGAGCGCCGTTGATTCGAGCAGCGACTGGAGGAAGGCTTTGTTCGCACTTTTCCGGTCGCCCTGGAGTGTATCGAACCAGTCCTCCAGTTCGTCTACGAAGAACGCGACCGTGTCGTCGCCGACGGCGTCCTGAATCGTCTGCATATCGGGATAACCGCCAGAGTTGAACGTTCCAGGATCGTAATCGAGTGCCTCGAAGAACGGTTCCCAGAGATACTCGTACTGCTCGTTCTGCATAGCGACTGTGACCGGCGTCGCTGACTCGGGAAGTGCCGTGTCGAAGCCTTCGACCGAGTCGCTTGCCCACGTACCTGCTGCGTCGGGATCGTCGAAGCAGTGGTACAGCGCCACCATCTGGTGGGACTTCCCACTGCCGTACGGACCGTAGAGGATGTGCGTCCCACGCGGGTCATCGCCCGTGAGCGAATCACGGAGAATCGAAAGCGCCTCACGGAGCCCCTGGGTCATCAGGGTTCGCTCGAAGAAGAGTTCCGCGTCTGACTCGAACTCGTCATCGTCATCCACATTGTAGAGCTTTACCTGGCCATCGATCTGCCCCTCTTCCCGAAGCTCACGGCTGAGAGTTACCGTGTCTTCGAGGGTGTTCGACGAGGATCCTGTCTGTGCCATCTTGATACTTAAACACACCTCTTGGACACCCAATAAACACTATGGTCCTGCGAACATCCTCGCTTCTCAGGACCAATCAGACGTGCTCGCCTGCTTCGGTCGGTCACAAAACGTATTTCACGCGAACCTGTCTCTACGAAACTATGGGAAGTTACGACCTCGTTGATGTTGAGGTCACACACGAGTCTGCGGACGATCTTCTCGATTCATTGTCTGAGGATGGTGCAGAGGAGGATCATTTACAGAGCATCCAAGCTGTTCGTCTCCAAGCGGGCCAGCCGGACTCCGAACTTCGCTCGCTGAAAGAGTTGGACGAAAACTCCGTCAAGCTACTCGAACATCAGGTAGACGCAGCCTATCGAGCCCTCTTCGAAATGGACGGAAAGGCCCTTCTCGCTGACGAGGTCGGGCTCGGGAAGACCATCGAAGTTGGGATGATTCTCAAGGAGATGCACTTTCGAGAGACGGACGAGTCGGTCCTCATCCTCACGCCCGCGCAGCTGGCGAAACAGTGGCAGGCTGAACTCCGTGAGAAGTTCGGCCTTGAATTCGTCTGCAACTACGACGATGAATTCGAGGACTTCGACACGCATGACTACATCATTGCCAGCATCGACACCGCGAAGAGTGAGAGACACCGCCAGACGGTTCTCAACCGCGACTGGGACGTTCTGGTTCTTGACGAGGCGCACTACGTCAAGAACGAAGAGACGGATCGATACGATCTGATCGACCGACTCTCGTACAACTACGCGTTCTTCCTCACGGCGACGCCGATTCAGAACGAGCTGACGGACCTGTATAACGTTGTCTCACTTCTCCGTCCCGGACTGTTCGGCACACGCGACGTCTTCCACCAGTACTTCGTGAACAGTAATCAGGAGACGTTGGTGAACCGGGACGAGCTACAGGACCGGTTGAACAAGGTGATGATTCGGAACCGGCGAGAGGACACGGATATTGACTTCACGGACCGAACCATCGATACACGGACGTTTGATCCGACTCCAAAGGAACGTGAACTCTACCAGGCAGTCTCTGACTACGTCAAGGGGGCCTACAGCCAGGATCAGGGTCAGAAGCTCGTGTTGATGCTCCTCCAGAAGGAAGTCGTTAGCAGTCCTGTAGCGCTCAAGGAGACAATCGAGAAACGACTCTATGAGCAGTCTGAACTCACCCACGCGGACGAACTGGAGTCCATTCTGGATCTGATCGAAGAGATTGATACAGTAACGAAACAGGAGCGCCTTCTGGATATCGTCGAAGAAGCTCGTGACACCGTCGAAATGGGGCGTGTGATCGTCTTCACCCAGTTTCGCGCGACTCAACGCCAAGTGCTTGATCGCCTGGCCTCGGAAGGGTATACCGTCCACGCGTTCCACGGTGGACACTCCAGTAGTGAGAAAGAACAGATCGTGGAGGACTTTGAGGAAGAAGGTGGAATCCTTGTTTCAACTGATGCAATGAGCGAAGGCCGAAACCTTCAGTTTTGTAACCTGTTGGTGAATTTAGACTTGCCATGGAATCCAATGCGCGTTGAACAACGTATTGGACGTGTTCACCGGATCGGACAGAAACGTGACGTCTTCGTCTTCAACATGGCACTAAAGGATACTGTTGAAGAATACGTACTGGAACGCCTCTACCACAAAATCGACCTGTTCCAACAAAGTGTGGGCGAGCTAAGTTCAATCTTGAGTCGGTTAGAAGAGTCAGGGACAAGCTTCGAGGACCAGATTTTCGAGCGACTGGTTAATGCTGGTTCAGAAGTCGATCTGGAGAACGACTTCGATGCCATGGCCGTCGATCTGCAAGAACAACGCGAGCTTGCTGACAAACTGGAGGAGTTCAACAACGGCGTCTTTGAGGGATTCGACTTGGGGGAAAGCGATGACTGACGAAGCACTCGCGGTCACGCAGTCCGTCGTTGAGGACTTCTCCGAACGCTACTTAGAGTCACTCGGCGGCACCATTGAGACACGAGGAGACACCTGGGAAGTTACGATCCCAGACAATGGGGATACAGAATTACCGGCAGGCAGCCTATCGCTGCTTTGTGGTGCGGGCAGAGACGACGATAGTACTGGAGAGCCCCTCCATCCAGAAAGTGAGATTTTCCAGCGAATCCTCAGAGAGGCAGCTGAGCGTCGCCCTACCGGGAAAATATCGATAGAAGCCGATCAGGACGACGTAGTGATTCCACAGTGGATTAAACAAGGCGACGTCGAAGTGAGGGAAATACAGTTCACGCCGTACTACGACCGTACCGCGATTGTGGTCTTTTTCGAGGTGAGTATCGAGACAGTCAGTGAATACCAACAAGAACTCCTTCGCGCCATCGCTATCGATCACCGCTCGGAACAGAGACTTCCGGCGTTAGAGGAGACGTTTCTTCAAATGACGTCGATACCCACGAACAGTTCTCCCACTACCACGGAATTCTCATTATCGGGATCAGACGCACGATCGCTTCTCGGCACAGCCCAAGATCAGCTGATGCAGAGCATCCAGAATGAAATTGATGAGGTTCATAATGAGGCATCCAGAGCAGCGGACGCAGAGGTCGAAGAGTACCGGCAGCTGCAACAACAACGGATCCAAGAGCTGGAGGAGGAACGTTCCAAGCTGTCCTCGAAGATTGATGAGCTGAGTGAAGCGATCAATAGCAGTGATCAGAACGATCGCGTGGAGGCACTGAAGAAACGGAAAGAGGCAAAAGCTGAGTATGAAGAGGTTGATTCCGAATTGAGAACTCTGCACGAACGGCGAGACCAGGGGTTTCCCCAAAAGCAGGAAGAAATCCGAAAGCGACATGCGTTGGATATTCGAGTGACACCTCTCACGGTAACACAGGTAGAGTACGAACGGGGAGAAATCGATATCGAACTGGTCGAACAAGGAGTTTCCCGAACGGTGACTCTCGGATACGGGAGCGGGATCGGAACTACGGACACCGTCCAGTGTTCTTCATGTGATAGTGTGTTGAGCGTAGATAACCCTCTGAAGACGGTCAAAGGCTCTCTTCAATGCAGAGCCTGCAGTTCTTCCAACGAATAGAGTACGACACGAATTGCAACTCAGACATCGGGAACCGGGTTTTCGAGGCCGACCCCACGCGGTTGGACGAGAATGTCATCAGCATCCTCGATGTATGTACGGTAGCGTACTCACTCACTCAGTGTGCATAGATTCGGACCTTCTGTCGCACCGATAACTGATGGAATGGTGGCCAAGAAAGAAATCGCTCTTAAAGAGACTCCGGTTCAGCAACCGCAGAATTACGCCGAACCGACCCCCGTATGCACATCGACTTATGACTGACCGTACCACGTTGCGACTCAGCGACGAAAGGAAGCGGTTGCTTGACCAAGCAGAAGAAATCGTAGCATCTGACTCGTCTGACGACCCGCCGATGAGCGACGTTATTGATGCCGCCCTGACGCACCTCATTGAGTCCCGAGAGAACCTGAACGATGTCCGCGACCGCTACCCGCCAGCAGAGGTTAAGGACTGCTGCAATACGTCTGTTCTTCGACTTCGCTACCGGACGAGTATTGACTCAACGTGGCGGTAACGGCTACCTCTTGCGTCGAATCCTTTCTTCCCCCAGATGATGAAGGAGGGAAACCGCTTCAGTCAATGGATCTGGTGACGAGATGGAACATAGGACGCCGTGAACTCTCGGTTAGTAGATGCTATTCTCAGCGTATTTTGGATACCGTGAATACACTTCATCAATTAGATCCGAGAGGTTGACCTCACCGTACTCATCTTTAATCTCCTCTGCGAGTTCGAGAATTCGTTGCGCTTCTTCTTTTGAGAGTTGATCTCCGACCCACTGCTTGCCTTGGTCTTGAATCTCGTAATCGTACTTTACCTTGTCCTCGCCAAGATCTTCTTCGCGGCCTTCCACCATACCACGTGCTATGGTATCGTCCAGATCATCGTAGAGTTCCTTGGAGAACGGACCGTAGTCGTACGGAACGAACTCATAATCGTCCGACTGAAGTGGATCCTCTCCGGCTTCTTCTAAACGCTTCTGCATCAGGAAAACGAGCTTCTGTAGACGTGTCCGACCCTCAATAGGCTCGCCATCGCCAGCATACATCAGGGCGAGTGGGAGTAGTTTCCTATGCATTGTTGAGGTCGGACTCTTCGGCGTGCTTAAATATCTCTTCGAACTCTCTGGCAAAAACCTTTGCTATGGTAGCATCCGAGAACACGACCCCTGTATCGCCGCCCATCTGGAAAACGACGTGCTTCTCATCGATCACGTAGAACATCTTGTTGAGATCCTCGTGCTCCCAGACCGGGTAGTTGAACGACGCTATCTCTTCTAACGTGTCCTGGCGTGCGCTCCAAATTACGGGTTTCAGTTCAACATCCTCTCTGTGAAGTTTCTCAAACACTCGATGATCGCTCGTTTCGTACCATCGAGGATCGGGCTCTAGTGCTCTCACGCTGTCCTGGGCCTCCTCCAGCAGCTCCCGGAGCTTTCGAACGGTGCCAGATCGACCACCGAGAATCCACGCAGAATCACCTGATTCGTCCGGCAGATTGAGCTGGTAAGCATTTCCCAACGTTTCGATGAGTTCGCTCGCCTTGTCGTCAAAATCCTCTTTTCGTTCTTGGAGGAGTCCCTCTGGATTCTGCGCGTAGTATCGTCTCGGATTCCGCTCCCGGAAGGTAGCAGCGCCTTCTTCAACTAAGTCTTCCAGCACGTCGTAAATGCGGCCGCGTGGGACATCTGTTCGTACAACGACCTCACCGGCCTCCAAGGGACCTTTGTCAACTAGACACCGGTACGTAGCCGCGTGATTCTTCCCCCAGCCCATAACGTCCTGAAGAGGCACATCGGCTTTCTCAAGCGACTGTTCCCCTTGATTCATAGCAACTACAAATGAGGTTGCTCCAATAAATGTTTCTAGTCATATGATCAGACACTCGTAAATGAGTGTGTATACGGATATATAATACCGCTGCCGCCCTCATTCCGGACGTGAATCGGTCCTCAGGCACTGACGCGGTGAAAACGCCGCCCCAGTTGGAGACTCAGATCTAGTCGCACAGTTACTCATGCCAGCCGACGAGTTACCCCATGGAGCCATCCCGAAGTTCAAACCGAGAGACAAGCATCACCGCCGGCTCTTTGGCGGTCATAATGATGCGCCGTTCCTCTTTACGACCTTCACCAATGCCGCCTGGTTCGTAAATCGCCCAGCAGCTATGGACGCGATGCTCTCGTCCCAGCAGAAGCTCATCCTCGCCAACGTTGAGGACGACGATCTGCTGTACGGCCGACGGCCAGACGACGAGGTTGAGCGCATTGAAGCACTCAAACCCGCGTTCTACATCCCGAGTGATCGGTGGGTGTACGAGCACACGATGACTAAGCGCGAACAACTCGAAGAGATCGATAAGTGCCTACGGTGGACGCGCGAGGTCACCGAGCGTGTCCGGGCACGGAGCGACCTACCGACACGGATCATTCCCATCGCAAAGGGCTGGGAAGAATGGCACTTCGAGCGGTGCCGCGAGACCTTCAGGGACCTTGGGCTGTCGTATTGCGCGTTCGACGTCACCCAGTACCCGTCTGGAGATATGGTTGTCGCGGATGTTACTCGTCTCATTGATGTCGTCAATCCAACCGGGGTTCTGCTCATCGGTCGGCTGGCTAAGGACACACTGCGAGACTGTCCCCGAGAAGTTGTCGCCGCGACTGGCGTCAACCAGTGGCTTGAGAACTGCCAGGCGAATGGACCCGGATTTAGCCGACAGAAGTACAGCGACTGGGCCGCCGAGACGAACAAGGCGCTGTTCAGCGTCCAAGCCGAGCTCGGTGACTTCGCTCAGGATAGTACCGAGACGCGACTTACGAGCAATCTTACAGAGACATAACTATGGGTAACCGAACTGGAAGTCCGCCAGAACAGTACAGAGATGACGACGATGAGGAGCTGCCAGAGAACCAACCAGAGGACGACGACACCCAGCAGGCTGGAATCGGGGACGCCACCCAGTCAGAGCGTGACGACGAAGAGACATCAAGCACCAACTCGGATGCCGCTGACGATCCTGACGAGACGCGGGAGAGCGGCGGTGTCGGTGGCGGTGGCGTCGTCGGCAGTGGCGTGACTGACGTGCCAGCCGAATCCGAACCGGACGACGCACCGGAGGAACACGATGAGTCTGACGAGGAAGACCGAGAGGTCGAGAACGCGGGAGCGGAAGAAGACTCAGAGCCAGAGTCCGATTCCGAGGAGCGTGACGACACCGAAGACGACGATCTAGAGGAATTCGAATTTATTTACGGCGACATCGTCCATGACCGCGAAGCCGAACCACCGGAAGACGAGGACCCAGAAAACCTAATCGTCGTCAACCTCCCAGACGATGCAATCGCCGACTGGGACTGCGGCGACGACGGAACGCTCGCGGACCAAAACACCGGCTACCCACCTACCGACTCCGTAGTCGTCGTAGTTACGCGAGACACCCTGGGGGAAGAGATGCCCGAGTGGGACGAGCGCGCTGAAGAAATCTCGTTGGAAACGCTTGACGACCGTGATATTGACTACAGCTGTTATCCCTCTCTCCGATTAGAACTGGAAGAACCATCTCACCTACGCGCACCGTGATGCATCACTAACCTTGTGCCGGAGGTCATCCTACACCCGGTTTGAAGCCCAGAGAGCCACAACCCTAGACAAAATGGTTTCACCGGAGGAACTGAAAGAGAATCTCCGTCCTGCGGTAAGGGATTATACAGAAACGGTTCGGGAAGCAGCCGAAGAACAGGGTATCAGTCCGACTCACGAAGTTGTTGTCCCGACCGAGGAGGGCGGCACGGATCTGGCTGAAGTCCCCGTGCCTACTCAAGGCCTTGAAGATTTGGTTGACTGCGACGATGTCTCTCACTTTGAGGACTGCGCTGAATGGTTAGTGGAATCTAAAGACGAGGTTCCCCTCACCCGCACCAACACGATCTCAGCCTATGAATACAAGTTTCGGAGCTTCACTAACTCTGTTTTCAACTACGTAGGAAGCTACAGCTTTGACGAAGATGCCTACGAGCAGGCCTTCACCGACAAAATCGGGCTTCACTTTGACGACTCCCTGACGCTTGACATACTCGTTCCGATACCTGGCCTTGCGGAAAACAGTGAACCCGTCACCTTCTCCCCACAGGTCCCTGAATACCGGGACGAAGAATATCTTTTGACGGTTATTTCCGACTTCAGTATCGATAGGATAGATGCCCCGGAGATGGCTGCCCTACAGAACAAGAGTCTACAAGGACTCTACGGAGAACCCACAAATCTGGGATGGGAAAGCCGTCTACGGTTCACGGTCGAAATCAACAACGACTCGACAGAGCTCCACGTCCTCGACATCTTGGCTGAACAAGCCGGTGACATCTCCGTAGATATTGCTCGAAAGGTTGTGAACGGCCTCCGGCTGTCGGAACCGCAGGAAGACAACATCTGGTTCGGACCGATTTTCGCACTTAGAGACGACTGGATAACGTACAGGAAGGGAACTGAAGGGGTAGTAAGGGTCCGTAGGCACCCTGACTGCGATATTGATTACAGGAACATCCACCGGTTCTCGCTCGACGAGATCGGGGCACGGTCGTTTGCCAATGCGTTCTGGGAACAGAAAGCGGACCTGCTGACCTCAGAGACATTCGACCGCCCAATTCGACGGTACAATCGGACTTACCTTCCCGGCCATACCGAGGACCATATCTTGAACTGTCACATCGCGCTCGAATCCCTACTGATGAAAGGAGCCAAGGGAGGAACGAGTTTTCGGATGCCGGTCGGTGCAGCCATCTTGATGAGAGACCGCGTCAGCAATCCGATTGACGTCTACTACTTTTTCGATGTACTCCGAGAGGCCAGGAACAAAATCGTCCATGAGGACAAGAAGGTAGAAGACATCAACGCGGCGAACTTGGACAAACTACCAGATTATCTCCTGCAGGAAACAGACGCCGGCAAGCGTATTGCCAAGTTCCAATTTGTTAAATATGCTCGTGAATACCTTGCTCTCCTGATCAAGGAATACTATCGGATCGAGCAGGAACACGGTTTGAATATCCACCAGGCAAACCAAGAGTTGGTAGAAGACCTCGTCCTCTCTGTCTCTAAAGAAGACGAGCCTATAGAAGATATCTTTGAACAATAACTAACGAAGTAGACGAAGACGAGTTCTGGGAAAACATGTACAGAGGATCCCATTGGGGCTTTTGGACGCAAAGACGTGGCCTTTGCCTACTGAGCGGGACCGAGTTTGAACCGGCGGGCCCCTACGGGACAGCGGCCCGCTCAACGGTTGTATCGCAAAACGCTGTGCCGCGGATTACTTTTGCAACCCTGTACCCCCGAGGCAGACCTTTTACAGCCTCCTCGGATTCGTCGCTGGCAGCAACGTCCAATACTGACGACGCACGCTTTCTTGTCACCGAGAGACGTACGGTTCTACATGGACGACGACAGGCGCGAACTGACCGACGAGGACCTCCGACGACGGCACGCCGCCAGTCTCGCCCAGCTCAAACGGATGTTCGACCACGCAGAGGGTGAGTGTCACGCTGACCCGATAGATGAGGAAGCCCTTGACGCCGAACTCGATGAACTGGAAGAGGAGCAGTAACACCCAGTAACGATACTATCGATCCTGTCAACGCCAGCGGACAGGAACAGTGTCACCCCAGTAACCTTGATCACCCACTGTTGCCTCTCACAGCGGTCAAGAAGTGTGATTGCTCACAGTGGCCGCGCAGTGTTACCGTACGGTGTTATCGCCCAGAGCCAACACGATAAGTGACCACGAACACAGGGAACCACTGTCCACACGACCATACTACCCGGTAACGCAAAGCAGCAACCCTGTACCCCCAACCACTGCGGTCAGGATCTGTGTTCTCCCCAGCCACCCACGGTGAGCAACCACGGTGACCGGAAAGTGTTATTGCCCACAGTGGCCGCGCAGTGTTACCGCGCAATGTTATCGCCCCGAGTTAACACGATGAATGAGCGCGAACACAGGACACTAACAGAACGAATCACGGACTGCCAGCACGACCATACCGCCATTAACGCAGAGTAGCAGCCCTGCACCCCATGCCCGCGGTCAGGTTCAGTGTTACCCACTTCTCAACAACCACCGAACCCCCACTTTCACTACGCCGACTCTCTGAAAACCGCCAGCAAGCGCCACCCGCAACATGAGTCATGTTCGACTCTCCCAGCCCAAACCGGTGATCGAACACCTGAACCCCAAGCTATACGGGGATTATCCTCGACTCTCAGAAAACACGGGCAGAAGTGGGCCGGCGCGAATTTGAATCGCGGTTACGGCCACCCGAAGGCCGAAGGATACCAAGCTACCCCACCGGCCCGCAGTGCTGTGGTAGCAGTTCCTACAAGTCGAGGGGTGGGTTTAACAGTTGCGAACCCGGTCGATCCCGGCGGCGTCTCCCGGGACTCGCCGCGCCGCCGTACCCGGACTGCTCTCAGTACCGCGCGAACCCGTCGGTGTCGAGATAGTTGTGTGCGACGGTGATCGCGTGGTCGGCGTGGAGTCGCTCCGGCCCGAGTCGCACCCGCCGGTCGGCCGCCTCGGCCAGCAACTCGGCCTCCGCTGTGGTGAAATCGCGGTGGTCGGAGAGGACGAACACCGGGTCTTCGGGGACCGGCGCGTCGACCACCGGATCGCCGTCCTCGTGTAACTGGACGACCGTCCCCTCGGCGTCGGCCAGCGTCGCCCCGAAGTCCCGCCGCGAGATGGAGACGCCGGGCGTGCTCTCGACGGACTGGTGGCCGACGGCCTCCTCGCGGTGTTCCAGAGCTGTTCGGATCAGCGCCGCGGTACTGCGCTCGTCGGGGTTGAGGCGGCGCAGGTCTGCCCCCTCGAAGCGGACCGTGTACGCCTCGCCCAGGACGAGGTGGACCCGGACGGCCTCGCGGATGTCGTGCGAGAGGAAGAAGGCGGAGTTGACACACCGACAGAGCACGTCCAGACGCCCCGCACCGCCAGCGAGGTCGTCGAGCGCAAAGTCGGGAGTCGTGGGGGCGTCGTGGCCGACGACGACGAACTGTCGCATACCTGTGGGTGGTCGCCGGGGGACTTACCGCCGTCGAACGCTGCCGCAGTCGCTCTCCTGTGGCCGAACAGAGGCGCCGAAGCGGCCGTCGACCGGAACGACGGACGCTGCCGTGAACGTTTTTGCCCCGGCGCCACCCAGTCGCGCCATGGGAGTGCGAGTGCCGCTGGTACCGCGCTGGCTCCGCTGGAGCGCCGTCGTGGCCGTCGCTGCGGTCGTCTTCTATCTCTCGGTGGTCACGGCCCCGCCCGAGGCGCCCGTCGCGCCAGCACCACCGGACCTGATTCCGCTGGACAAGTGGCGTCACTTCTTCGCGTACGCCGCGCTCGCGGGGAGTCTGGCCTATGCGACGGCGACGCGGGAGTGGCGAGCGCGGACGCTGGCGGCGTTCGTCATCGGTCTCACCGTCGCCTACGGCGTCGGTATCGAGTTCGCCCAGTCGGGGATCCCCGACCGGTACTTCTCGGTCGACGACGCCTACGCGAACGCGCTGGGCGCGCTGCTGGTAGCGCCGTGGTTCGCACTCAGGCACCGACTCTCGTTCGTCCGGGTCCCGGCAGGCGATACGTCGGAGGAGTAGCCCGTCACGGCCCGCATCACCACGTCAGCCCCTCGTACTCGATGCCCTCGCGCCGTTCGATCACGTGGCGGCCGTCGACGACGACCGGTCGGGCCATCGCGTCGAACTCGGCGTCGAGGGCGGCGAACTCGTCCCAGTCGGTGACGACCGCCGCGGCGTGGGCGTCTTCGAGCGCCTCGGCGGCGCTGTCGGCGTAGTCGATGTCGATGTCGGGGTAGTACTCCGCGAAACTCTCGGTCGCGACCGGGTCGTAGGCGACTACGTCGGCGCCGCGCTCCTGCAGCCCCTCGATGACGGGCACCGCGCGGGTCCCGCGCACGTCGTCGGTGCCGGGCTTGAACGACAGTCCCAGGACGGCCACGCGCTTCCCTGACACGTCGACGTGGTCGTCGAGCAGGGCGAGCAACCGTTCGGGCTGGAGGTCGTTGACCTCGACGGCCGCTTCGAGGACGGGCGGTTCGTAGCCGGCCTCGCGGGCCGCGGCGATGATCGCGGCGACGTCTTTCGGGAAACAGCTACCCCCCCACCCCAGTCCCGAGCGGAGGAACTTCTCGCCGATGCGATCGTCGAGGCCGATGGCCTCGGCCACCTCGTAGGCGTCGACGTCGTACTCCTTGCAGATGTTCCCGATGTCGTTGATCAGCGAGACCTTCGCGGCGAGGAAGCCGTTGTTGGCGTACTTGATCATCTCGGCCTCGCGGGTACCCGTCTCGACGACGGCCGCGCCGGTCGCTTCGGTCAGCGGCGCGTAGAGGTCCCGGAGCGTCGCGTAGGCGGCGTCGTCGTGAGCGCCGAAGACGATCTTCTGGGGGTGCAGGAAGTCCTCGACGGCGGTCCCCATCCGCAGGAACTCGGGGTTCATCGCCGCGTGGAAGTCCTGGCCGACGGTCAGGTCCCCCGCTTCCTCGATGGCGGGGACGATCACCTCGTCGGTCGACCCCGGGACGACAGTGCTCTTGACGACGACGAGATGATCGTCGTCCTTGCTCGCGAGCGCCTCGCCCAGCGAGCGCGCACCCGCCTCCATGTACGTGAGGTCGTTACTCCCGTCGTCCTCCGAGGGTGTCGGCAGCGCGAGGAAGGTCACGTCCGTCTCGCGGACGGCGTCGTAATCCGTCGTCGCGTGCAGACGCCTCCCGGCGTGTTCGTCGATCAGGTCGGCCAGACCCGGTTCGTGGATCGGCGCCTCGCCGTCGTTGATCGCCGCGACGACGTCCTCGTCGATGTCGACGTTCGTCACCTCGTGACCCATGTCGGCCAGACAGGCCGCCACCGTCGTTCCGACGTACCCGCTGCCGACGATACTGACGTTCATCGACAGATGGTTCTCGGCGCCGGGTCTTCAGAATTCGGTTACCGGTCCGTCCCACGGGACCGGGCGCTCGCCGGTCACGTCCACTCGTCGAGTCCCGTCTGGACGAGCGAGGACTCGATGCGCTCGAAGCCGCGTTCGACCTCGTCGGGGTCGACGCCCCACTCCTCGCAGACGAACGCGCGGGCGGCGTCCACGTCGGGGTCTAGCGACAGGTCCAGATCGTAGTCGTCGGTCGCTGGCGGGTCCAGAAAGAGGTCGCGGATGCGGTCGGCGCCGTCGACGTGGATCCCGTCGGCCGCACAGACTCCCCAGAGATCGCCGTGGTCGCGCACCGCCGAGATCGCCGTCTTCGGCCCGTATCCCGAGACGCCCTCGTTGAAGTCCGTCCCCATGAGGATGGCGGCGTCGACCAGTTGCTCCCAGGAGATGTCGTGCTCGGCGAGCGTAGCTTCGAAGTCCATCAGTTCGGGGTCGCCGTCGCTCGTGAGTTGCCGGAGGGTGTAGGGCGCACCGAAGAGGAGAGCGTCGTAGTCCTCGGTCCCGGCGTAGTCCACCTCGCCGCGCCGGGCCATGACCGCGGCCTGGGCCTCACCCTCGGCGGGCGCCTCGACGACGGGCACGTCCAGCAGTTCCAGCAGGTCGCGGCTGGTCTCCTGGATGGTCGGGGTCAGGCGCTGGGTCTGGGATTCGAGGCGCGCGACTTCGAGCGCGTCGCCTTCCTCGCGGGCCGCCTCGAGTTGGTCCTCGCGGCGCTCGCGCTCCTCGCGACGCCGCTCTATCTCGTCGTCTTTGAGGTCGGTGGGCGCCCCGTCGAAGACGAACACCGGGGTGAGGTCGTGCTCGAAGAACTTCGGGAGCCCCTGGACGATCCCGACGAGGTTCGCCACCTCCTCGCCGTCGGCAGTGGTGTAGATGTCGTCGTTCGTCCACCGGACGGTCGTCGTCAGATACCGGTACAGCCAGTTGTGGGCGTCGACGGCGACGACCGACCCCGACAGATCTGCGAGGGGCACCCCCTCCAGCGCCGCGAGACTCCGGATGTCTGCGTTTCCCATCACCCGGTGTAGGGAAACGGCGGGTTTGATACTTACTGTCGGCCGCCTCTGACGGGCGATCCGGCCGCCGCTGTGCGGCGAGTCGGCGCAGGGGCCGCGACGAGGCGTAACGTTCACTGTCTCCGCCGTGTGAACCACTGTCTATGTCGTCGCTCGCGACGCTGCTCGATCGGGTTAGACGGCCCCGATACACCGGGGAAAACCGCTGTTGGCCCTGTACGACCGTGAACCTGCTGCTTGCGGCCCTCGGTGCGGGGGTGCTCGGCGTCGGCGTCGCAAACATCGCCCCGGCGTCCGCCGGTGGCGCGGTCGCCGCCGTCGCGTTCGCGCTCTCGGCGGCCGCCATCGCGCTCCGGGGGTACCTCGTCCCCGGGACGCCGACGCTGACGGCCAACTACTTCCCGGAGTGGCTCCTGGGCGTCTTCGGCAAGCGCGAGGCCACAGAGGAGACGACGGACACGGCACAGACGGAAGCGGAGGCGGCCGCGACGGGGTCGGGGACGCTCGACGTCGAAGAAGAACTGCTGGCGGCAGGCGCGCTCGAACCCGACGGGAGCGACGATCTCAGCCTGACAGACGAGTTCCGGGAGCGGTGGCGCGCCCGGATCGCCGATCTCGAACGGGAGGGCGACGACGGGTTCCTGCTCGACTACCTCGGCCGCACTGAGGGCGAGGTGGAGTACACCGACAAGCGGCCGTTCTTCGCCGCCGCCGTCGACGGCCACGAGATCGGCCGATGGGAGTCCAGACCGGCGTTCCGGGCGGACATCGCCGCCGCCGACCTGCTGGCCGACCGTGTCGACGGGTGGACTCGGCTCCCGCAGGCCCGACGTGGTCAGCTGGCCGCTGGCCTGCGACTGTTTCTCGAGACCTGTCCGGACTGTGGCGGGCCGCTCTCGTTCGACACCGAGACCGTCCCCTCGTGCTGTCACCAGCGGGAGGTAGCGGCGGTCACCTGCGACGACTGCGAGGTACGCGTCTTCGAGACCGAGGTCCGGGGCTCCTTCGCGGAGTGACCGCTCCCCGCTCGCTACGATCGCGGCTACCCGTCGATTGGGGTTGCGTTCCGGGGCACAATCCGCGCTTACTCGCGACAGGCTGGGCACAACAATGATCGGCGTACCGCACGATCCGGACCGGTACCGCGAAGTAACGGGTTCGTACCGCTCTCTGGTCGGGACCGGGTCGGCACGGCGGCGCGGCGAATCGGTCGCTGTGTGCGCCCGTCCGGCCAGGAAAGGCTTACGACGGGACGGCCCCAACCGAGTCTCATGAGTTCGGTTCCCGACCGGAGTGACGTCGACGAGGAGTACAAGTGGGACCTCGAATCCCTCTACGCGACCGACGAGGAGTGGGAGGAAGCCTACGAGGCCGTCGAGGAACGCATCGGCGACCTGCGGGCCTACGAGGGACGGGCGGCCGAGGACCCCGAGACGCTGCAGGAAGTCCTGGAACTGTACGAGGGGATCATGCGCGAGGTGTCGAACGTCTTCTCGTACGCGCGGATGCGCCGCGACGAGGACACCGCCGACAGCCACTACCAGGGCCTGACTGCCCGCGCCCAGTCGCTGTACGCCGAGGCCAACAGCGCCGCGAGCTTCATCGACCCGGAACTGCAGGAACTCGACGAGGAGACCGTCGAGGAGTATATCGAGTCGAACCCGGATCTCGAGGTGTACGACCACTACTTCGACGACGTGTTGCGGATGAAACCCCACACGCGCTCGACCGAAGTGGAGAACCTCCTGGCGGACCTGGGCGAGGTGCTGGGGTCGACCGGCGAGGTGTACGACATGCTCACCAACGCCGACATCGAGTTCCCCGCCGTCGAAGACCCCGACGGGGAGACCCGGCGGATCACCCTCAACAACTTCACTACGCTACAGGAGAACCCAGACCGGGAGTTCCGCCGCGAGGTCTACGAGGCCTTCTACGACGAGTGGGGGGATTACCGCAACGCCATCGCCGCGGCCTACAAGAACAGCGTCAAGACCGACGTGAAACAGGCCAACGCCCGCAACTACGACACCGCGCGCCAGGCCGCGCTGAACGGCCCGAACGTCCCCGTCGAGGTGTACGACACGCTCGTCGACACCGTCAACGACCGCATCGGGACCCTCCATCGGCACGCCGACCTGAAACGGCAGGCCATCGGCGCCGACGAACTGCGGATGTGGGACCTCTACGTCCCGATGGTCGAGGGCGAAGGGCCCGACATCGAGTACGAGCAGGCCTGCGAGTACGTCGTCGACGCCGTCGAACCGCTGGGCGAGGAGTACCAGGATCGACTCGCCGAGGGGCTGGACTCCCGGTGGGTCGACGTCTACGAGACCGAGAACAAGCAGTCGGGCGCCTACAGCGGCGGCACCTACGACTCACAGCCGTTCATCCTGATGAACTACCAGGACGACGTCTCGTCGATGTACACGCTGGCTCACGAACTGGGCCACTCGCTACATTCGGAGTACACCAGCGACGAGCAGCCGTACGTCTACAGTGACTACGAGATCTTCGTGGCCGAAGTCGCGTCGACGGTCAACGAGACGCTGCTCACTCACCACCTGCTGGATACGGTCGAGGACGAGACGCTTCGCCGCCACGTCCTGAACCAGTACCTCGAACGGTTCCGGTCGACGCTGTTCCGCCAGACGATGTTCGCCGAGTTCGAACACCGTACCCACGAACTCGAAGAGGAGGGCGAACCGCTGACCGCCGACCGCCTCGACGACCTCTACCGCGGCCTGAAGGAGACCTACTACGAGGACGCCGTCGTCGACGACCGCATCGCCCGCGAGTGGATGCGCATCCCCCACTTCTACCGGGCGTTCTACGTCTATCAGTACGCGACCGGTATCTCGGCGGCCGTCGCGCTGGTCCAGGAAATTCTGGAGGAGGGCGACCCCGCCGCGGATCGCTACATCGACTTCCTCTCCAGTGGCTCCCGGGAGTACCCGCTGGAACTGCTGCAGTCGGCGGGTGTCGACATGGCCACGGCCGACCCCGTCGAGGCCGCCATCGACACCTACGACGACTACCTCGGCGAGTTCGAGCAGTTGCTGTAGGGCGAGAGCGCGATCTCAGTCGTCGCATCGACTTTTCGTGGGACAGCCGAAACAGTCGCTCAGTAGATTCGCGGGTGTTCTGGAGAGAGCAGATCGGACGGGCATAGTCTGAGAAATTTGGGGGCAAATTATTTTCGCGAGCGCCGAGTATCTCCGTCCGTGTCCCACGAGATCGAAGACGAAACGACGGTGAACGAGAGTTATTCGATCACGGTCCCGGCGGTCGTGCGACGCGAAGCGGGCGTCGAGGCGGGTGACAAACTCCGCTGGCGCGTCGACGAAGAGGGCACGCTCTCGGTCGAACTCGTCAAACAGCGGTACGGCGCGTTTTCGCAGCTCGATCCGGTCGATACCGACGAACCGACCGACGCCGCCAGCGATCACGACCTCGTCGCCGGGGACCACTGATGGTCAGAACCGTTGTCGATGCGAACGTCCTCATTGCGGCCCGCCTCTCCCGGGATCAGAACCACGAGCACGGGAAAGCAATCTCGGACGCGATAGATCAGGGAGACCTCCCGACGGCATACGTCTTGAGTGACGTTCTCGAAGAGGTGCTCAACTATCTCCAGGCGAGAGCGGGACACGGCGTTGCTACCGAAACGTTCGATGCCCTCGTCGAGAGCAGCGGATACTCGCTCGTCCAGACGTCGAAGTCAGATTTCGACGCTGGCCGCTCGGTGTTTCGCCGTCACGAGCGGCTCTCGTTGACGGACGCCGTTATCGTCGCAACTATGCAGCGCGAAGAGATCGATCATCTCTACAGTTTCGACGACGGATTCGATAGCGTTCCCGAACTCACTCGTCTGACGATACCGGATAACCCCTTCGAGACGTGATCTATCGGGCGCTTCTACACGCCCGACGCACCCACGCCGAACGGCTTTATTACGGGCGCACCTACCAACAGGTATGAGCACGGACACCCAGCAGGAGACTGGCGCGGCGACGCGGGTCGTCGTCGCCTATCCGACGGACCTGAACGACCGCGGGCGCGAGGTCATCGACGGCGAGTCGTTCCGGCGCTACCTCCACCGGGCCTGGGACCGCCTCGAAGCGGGCGAAGAGATCGAGGAGACGGTCAACGTCGGCTGTTGCACCGACGCGACGGGCGTTCCGTTCACGATCCGGTCCGTCGAGGGCGGGACCGAGATGGGACCGGACACGGACATCGCGTTCGTCGAGGGCGACGAGCCCGCGGGCCTCAGTTGTGGCTGGTAGGACGGTTTCGCGGTCCGTTTTCGGATTCTACGGCAGGTAGCGGACGCTGACGACGCCGGTCTGGGAGCGGATCTCGACGCGGTCGACGCCCATCTCCGCGGCGCGTTCGACAGTCGCCTCGTCGTCGAGGACGTCCGCGACGGCGTCGTCGGTGGCGTCCTCGGGGACGGTCAGGACGTGAACCTCGCCCGTGCCCGCTCGCTCGTGGCGCGTGACCTCGCCGACGGCCTGCTCGGCGGCGGTATCGACGGCCTGCTTGGTCGGCGGTTCCGCGCTCTCCTCGACCGGAACGGCGTAGGTGCGGTCGAGTTCGACGACGCGGTAGGCCACCTCCATGGGCGGTTCGGCCTCGATGGTCGCGTCGATGATCTCGCCCGCGTCGGCGTCGATAGCCTCCGAGAGCGTGTGGACCTGTCCGTCGGTCACGTCGCGGATGACCGCCGACTCGGCGTCGGCGCTGGTCACGTAGAACGTCCCCTGTTTCATGTCCACTCGTAGTCGGTCGTGCCTCTTGCCCGTTTCGAGTCGGGCGGTCCTCAGAGCAGGACGTACACGCCTGCGTACACCGCAGTCGCGAGTGTCACCGCCGCGAGCCCGGTCGCGGCGACCTGTGGAGCGTCGAGCGAGCGGAGTGCGCGGCGGGCCCGCGTGATCCGGCGGGTCGGCGGTGCGGCGCCGACGGCGCCGACGGCGAGGACGCTGAACACGAAGTGATAGGACACGTCCAGCGTCGGCGCGGGGAGCGCGACGGCCGCCCCGGCGTAGCCGACACCGGCGACGGCGCGGCGGTCGACGTGGGCGGCGAGCCTGCGATCGCGCAGACGGAAGTAGGTCCACAGCGCCAGCCAGACCGTCGCGAGTTCGACCGCGAACGCGCCCAGCAGGTGCAGCGTCGGGTCCGCCGAGAGCACGACCCGCTCGGCGATGACGGTGTACTCGAACGGGTACAGCAGCGCGGGCGGCGACCCCGTCAGGAGGTCGCCGAAGGGGTGAGACCACAGACCCGCGAAGGCGGCGGCGCCCGCGACGCGCGGCGCGAGGCCGTACCGGCGGGCGCCCAGCGCCAGAGCGGCCCCGCCAGCGGCGAACAGCGCCGTGACGGCCCCCACGAGCGCGCCTCCTGCGGCGGCGACGACGGCAACGAGCGCGACCAGGGCCGCGCCCCCGGCGGCGCGGACCGCCGGGCGTCGGGTCGCGATCGCGGCGACGGCGCAGGCGGTGACGGCTCCGACCACCAGCGAGTGGGTCGCGCCGCGGTGCAGGACGTTCCCGGCCGACCAGAACGACTCCGCGAGCCCTTCGGTCCCCGCGGCAGTCAGCGGCCCCGTGACGGCGTAGACGATGTCGACGTCGGGGAGCGCGGCGAACAGCGCCGCTAAGACCGCGACGCGCATCGCCGTCGCTTTCGTGGCTCCAAACCGCCGAGCGGCGAGGCCGACCAGCCCGAACGCCAGGAGCGCGTGACCGACGAACACGACCGAAGTTCGTACCGACGACTGATAAGTCTCTCGCGAGTCGCGTGGTAGAACGCGGCGTGTTAGCAACTGCTATGGGAGTATTCGGCGGTATCGGGTGCTTACCGGAAGTGGCGGTGGAGCAGGACCATCGCCCCGACGACGAGCAGCGGCGGGACGAACCCGGCGAGCCGCGGGAGTCCGTAGAGCCACGCCAGTAGCGGTCCGAACGCGCCGGTCGTCGGCGCCTGCTGCTGGGCGGGCGTCGAGATCACCAGTCCGAGATACGACGCCAGCAGGAAGCCGTAGCCGGTCGCCGCGAGCGCCCGGTCGTAGGCCACCGACGACCCGGTCCGGCGGTGGCGCCGCGCGACGGCCAGCGTCGGCGCGACCAGCGGTCCGACCACCAGCAGCATGAGGACGACGACGAACGCCCGGGAAAAGGAGAACGACCCGGCACCGACGCCGACCGTCTCGCCGATCAACACGACCAGCGAGAGCGCGAACAGGAGTGCCACGAGCGCCGCGAGCAGCCCCCCGACGGCCACGTAGAGTTTGAACAGCCACGAGTCGCTGGCCCGGAAGGCGTACGGAAAGGCGCCCAACAGCCCGCCGTAGGCGTCGTCGTCGCTCTCGACGGCCGGGCGGTCCGCATCCCCGGCCGCACCCTCCGTTTCGGGTCCGGTCGCGGCCCCGCCGTCGGCGGTCCCGTCTGTCATCGGCCGTGCTTGGCGGCCCGACGGATTAAGCGACCCGATAGCGCCGCGCTGGCTCCGGCGGCGTCTCGGGTGAATCGGGACACCGGCGACTACCCGGAACCGTCCGCTCGCGGATGTGGACAGACATTTGTCCGTGCCACGAGAGCCCCTGGATATGCGAATCGACATCGGGAACGCGCTCGCCGAAGTGGCCGATCCGGGGCTGGACGGGGCGGCGCTCGACGACCTCGACGATCGCGTGAGCGACGCACACGAGCGGATCGAAGCGGGTATCGACGACGGGGAGTTCGGCTACGCGGTGCTGGCCCTGCCCGACCGCGTGGATCCGGACGAGATCCGCGCGGCCGTCGACCCGTTCGGCGACCCGGCGGCGGTGCTCACCGTGGGTATCGGCGGGAGTTCTCTCGGCGCGGTGACACTGACGGAGGCGCTCGGGGACCCGTCGGTCGACCACTACGCGCTGGACAACGTCGATCCGGCCCACACCGAGCGCCTGCTGGCGGACCTCCCGCTGGCGGAGACGGTCGTCCACGTCGTCTCCCGGTCGGGGACGACCGCCGAGACGCTGGCGAACTTCCTGGTCGTCCGCGAGGCGATGGCCGACGCGGGGGTCGATTGGACCGAGCGGACCGTCGTCACCACGGGTCAGGAAGGGCCGCTCCGGGAACTCGCCGACCAGCACGGACTGCCCGCGCTGGACACACCCGAGGGTGTCCCCGGGCGCTTCTCGGCGCTGTCGTCGGTCGGGCTCGTCCCCCCGGCACTGGCCGGTGTCGACATCGAGGGGCTGATCGCTGGCGGTCGGGCCGGGCGGGCGTCGCTGTCGGGGTCGCTCGATTCGTGTCCGGCCTACGCTTACGGCGCCGTCGCCCACGCCCTCGAGCGGCGCGGCGCGTCGGTCAACGCGATGATGCCTTACGCCGAGGGACTGGAGGCGTTCGCGGAGTGGTTCGCCCAGTTGTGGGCCGAGAGCCTCGGCAAGGAGGGGACCGGACAGACCCCTGCCCGCGCGCTGGGAGCGACCGACCAGCACTCCCAGCTCCAGCTGTACCGCGCCGGGCCGCGGGACAAACTCGTGACGCTCGTCCGCCCGCGCGAGCGGCCCGACCTGTCGATCCCAGAGACCGACGTCGAGGGACTGGCTTACCTCGGCGAGACAGACCTGGGCGAGTTACTCGACGCCGAGTTCGAGGCGACCGAGGCGAGTCTCGCGGCGGCCGGGCGCCCGAACGTCCGGATCGAGATCGACCGCGCCGACGCCGAGAGCGTCGGCGAACTCCTCTACGGCATGGAGGCCGCGTGCGTGTTGGCGGGCGAACTCGCCGACGTCGAGACGTTCACCCAGCCAGCCGTCGAGTGGGGCAAGCGCGCCGCCCGCGGGCTACTGGGTGGCGGCGAGTTCGCGGAGGCCGAGGCGGTCCGCGAGAAGACCGAGCGCGTGATCGAGTGACGCGTGTCGTCGCGCGACCGACGCCTGCGGATCCGGGTCGTCCGTCGACGCCCGCGACCGACGGAGTGATAGGAGATCACTCCTAACGTCCGAACACTCTCCCCATGGTAGAGTACTACCGTGCCGCCGATCTGGAGACCCGCGTCCGGTCGATCACCCACTCGATCGGGGTCGTCGTCGGCGCCTTCTTCGCGGCGGTGGTCGTCTCCTCTCTCGTCGGCGGACTGTTACTCGTGGCCGGGTTCGAGGAGTTCGAGATGATCGGGCAGACCGGTGCGCCCCTCCACGTGTCCGTGGCGGCGTACATCATGCAGTTCACCGGCTTCTTCGCCGTCGCGTTCGGCTACCTGTGGTGGTACAGCGACAGGGACCTGTTCGACATCTCGGTGCCGTCGCTCCGGGACCTCGCGTGGATGCTCGGCGGGTCGGTGCTGTTGTACGTGCTCCTGGTGTCGCTTTCGGCGCTCCTGGCAGCCGCAGGGATCGAAACCGCGACCAACGAGGTTATCACGCAGGGCCGCCAGAATCCGGCGCTCTTTCTCTACCTGATCCCGATCACGTTCCTGTTCGTGGCTCCGGCAGAGGAGCTTATCTACCGCGGGATCGTCCAGGGACTGCTCCGGGACGCCTACGGGGTCGTCCCCGGTGTCGTGTTCGCGACGTTGCTGTTCGGATCGAGCCACATCTTCGCCCTGCTGAGCAGCGATGGCGGGCAGATCTCGGCCGTCGCTCTCGTCGTCGTTCTGGGGCTAGTGCTGGCGACCATCTACGAACACACGGAGAACCTCGCGGTTCCGATCGTGATCCACGGGATATTCAACGCCGTGCAGTTCGTCCTGGGCTATCTCGCCGCGACGGGCGCCGTCCCGTCGGGATGAACGGGAGCCGTCGCGGGCTGCTCTCCTGTCGGACGGTCGTCTGACGGGTTTTTAACGGGTGTGAGGGCGTACCGTGGGCCATGCCGACCCGCTACACGGTCGTCTGTGACGACGACCTCGCCCGGGACGTGGAGACACTCGCCCGGGAGTACGACCTCACCGAGGAGGAGGTCCTGCGTCAACTCATCGATGCGGGACTGGAGCAACTCGACTAGCGGGTGGCTGGGGGGAGTCGAGACGGCGCTGTCGGTCGGCGGCGTCGGGTAGCGGCAGGTGGAGTCGTCTCATACGGATTATTGTAGATCATTTCCGGATAGCGCCAACCCCGTGGTTGTCGCGTCCCGGTACATCGCTACAATAGACCGTATCAGGCGCTGGAGGGGTTCTTCCGGGAGAGCTCGCTCCCGCAGATCGGACAGCGGTCGTGGTTGTCGTCGAAATCGCGGCCACAGCCCTGACACTGGAACGTCCAGTCGCGCTGTTCGGAGATGCCCTCCTGAGCGATTATCTCGACGGGGACGTCGAGTTTCTCGGCGACGTTTTGCATCGCGTAGTCGTCGGTGACCAGTCGCGAGTCGAGTTCGAACGCCGCCGCGAGCAGGCGGACGTCAGTCTCGGAGAGTTCCTCGCGGTCGCCCGTCTCGCCCGCGGCGCGCTGGATACGGTCGACGGTCTCCTCCTCGGGAATGTGGATGTGCATTCCCGATCCCTCGAGCGCGTCGTAACGGTAAGCCGCCTGTCCCTCGAGTTCCTCGCGGACGAGCGGGACCGTCGCGATCTGCTCGTCGGTGTGGTACTCGTTGATAAAAGCAGAGGCGTCGAGAACGTACATTTAGCGTCGGACGATCATGTGGTCTTTGACGGCTTCGACGCGCTCGACCGGGACGAGGATGTGCCCCTCGGAGTCGGTCTCGAACTCCGAGTTGTCGATGTGCTCGTTGGGTTCGATGATGAGGTGTTCCAGTCGCCCGGAGTCGAGGTCCATCGTGATGTTGTGCAACATTCCCATCTCGGCGCCGTCGGTTCCGGTGACGGCCTTGTCTGAGAGGTTCTCGGCGAGTATCCCGGCCATGCCCGCGACTACTGATTCCTCATACATAAACGCCACGGGGCGTCTGACGCCGGATTTCGGCCACCTTTTATCGGGATTCAGGCTGAACACCCGGACGTGTATCGACGCCGATTCATCGCGGCCGTCTCCGCCGCCGTCCCGATCGCCCTCGCCGGGTGTTCCGGCGACGACTCGCCCGACACGACGGACGAACCTGCCGACTCGCCGACGCCGACAGAGTCGCCGACGCCAGCCGAGGGAACGCCCACGCCGACTGCCACGGCGACCCCGACCGCCACGCCCGCAGACGGAACGCCGACCGCAACACCGGCCGACACGCCTGCCGACGACACGGCGACCCCGACCGCCACGCCCGCAGACGGAACACCGACCGCAACACCGGCCGACACGGCGACGCCAGCCGACACGCCGACCGCCACGCCGACGGCGACCTCGACCTCTACCCGGACGCCGACCTCTACGCCCACGCCAACACCCACGCCGACACCGGGGCCTGCGGACACCGCGGACCAGGTCGTCGAGGTGGGGGCCGACGGGGCGTTCCGGTTCAGCCCCGGGGAGTTCGAGATCGCCGCGGGCGAGACGGTCGCGTGGGTCTGGCGCGCGGGCGGCCACAACGTCAAGGCGGATTCGACGCCCGGCGACGCGGACTGGTCGGGCACGCCCGGCGGCGAGTTCGACACCTTCGACGAGGGGTACGTCTATACGCACACGTTCGACGTCGCCGGGGAGTACGACTACTACTGTGGCCCCCACGAGAGCGCCGGGATGACCGGATCGTTCACTGTCACCGACTGATCCTGTCGGCTACACCGTATCGAGAGCATCCGCCAGCCCGAGACGGGGAATATCCGTACGAACGCACAGCCGACAGTACGAACCGATCCTGATGGAGGACGGGCCCGTCACTGACCGGTGGTGAGCGCCAACGACTGGTGGCGACCGGCAGGGGTGTGTCGCCGGAGCGCGCCCGTGCGGAGATGAGTGCACTTAACTGCGCCGCTGGACTTGTACACGACAACTGACTTTCTTCAGGTGATAGGATGGCAGACTCACACTCACCAGACACAGACGACGGGACACAGGATCTCAGGACGCCGATCGTCGCGGTACTCGGCCACGTCGATCACGGGAAGACGAGCCTGCTGGACAAGATTCGCGGCTCGGCAGTCACCGAGGGAGAGTCCGGCGCGATCACTCAGCACATCGGCGCGACCGCCGTACCCCTGGAAGTCATCTCGGACATCGCGGGCGACCTCGTCGATCCCGACGACTTCGACCTCCCCGGACTCCTCTTCATCGACACGCCGGGCCACCACTCGTTCTCGACGCTGCGCTCTCGCGGGGGCGCGCTGGCCGACATCGCGATCCTCGTCGTCGACGTCAACGACCGGTTCCAGCCACAGACGCTCGAAGCGATCGACATCCTCACGCGGACACAGACGCCTTTCATCGTCGCCGCGAACAAGATCGACACCGTCCCCGGGTGGAACCCCAACGAGGGGATGCCGACCCAGGCGACAATCGACGCCCAGACCGACCGCGTCGAGGGCGACCTCAACGAGAGCCTCTACGAGATCATCGGCGACCTCTCGGACAACGGCTTCTCGGCCGACATGTACTGGCGCGTTCAGGACTTCCAGAACAACATCGGCGTCGTCCCCGTCTCGGCGATGACCGGCGAGGGTGTCCCGGACCTCCTGACCGTGATGATGGGACTCTCCCAGCGGTACATGAAAGAGGAGATGGAGGTCGACATCGCCGGGCCCGCCGCGGGCACGGTGCTGGAGGTCACGGACACGCAGGGCTTCGGGAAGACTGTCGACGCCATCGTCTACGACGGCACCATCAGCGAGCGTGACCAGATCGTCGTCGGTGGTCTCGACGGCCCCATCGTGACCGACGTGCGTGCGCTGTTGCGCCCTCGCGATCTGGAAGAGATCCGCACCGAACAGGAGTTCGAACGCGTCGAGTCGGTCGCCGCCGCAGACGGGATCAAGATCGCCGCCCCCGACCTCGACGACGCGATGGCCGGGGCGCCGATCCGGGTGGTCCGGGACCGCGAGGTCGGCGAGGTCATCGCCGAGGTCGAACAGGAACTCGCCGAGGTCGAGGTTCATGCCCAGGAGGAGGGCGTCGTCGTCAAGGCAGACACCCTCGGCAGTCTGGAGGCCATCGCGAACACCCTCAACGAAGAGGAGATCCAGATCATGCGCGCGGAGGTCGGCGACGTGGCGCCCCGAGATATCCGGGTCGCCGAGACGGCAAACGAGGAGAAACACCGGACGATCCTCGCTTTCGGCGTCGACATCCTCGACGACGCGGCCGCCCTCGCCGAACAACAGGACGTACGCGTCTTCGAACACGACGTGATCTACCGGCTCATCGAGGACTACGAGGAGTTCGTCGCGGAGATGGAACGCGCCCAGCAGACCCAGGTGCTCGACAACATCGTCCGGCCCGCGCGCTTCGAGGTACTCGACGACCACACGTTTCGCCAGTCCGACCCCGCCGTCGTCGGCGTCGAAGTCCTGGGTGGGGTCCTCCGGCGCAACACCAACGTCGCCCTCTTCGAGGGCGCCGAACCCGAACGCGTCGGGTCGCTCAAGTCGATCCAGGACGACGGCGAGGACATCGACGAACTCACACGCGGCGAGCGCGCGGCCGTCTCCATCGACGGCCCCACCGTCGGCCGTGACTTCGAAGAAGGCGACGAACTCTGGGTCGAGATCCCCGAGAAACACGCCAAGATCCTCGAACAGGAACTCACCGGGGAGATCAGCGCCACCGAGGTCGAGACGCTCAACATGTACCTCGACAAGCGACGGGACCGCGACCCGTTCTGGGGGAAGTAGCTCACACCTCCGGCGGCTCATTGAGTAATAATATTTAATTACGGCCGTGCCGTCCGGGTAGATACGGATGTCCGACCGCCGGTGTCCCTCCGACGGCGACGGTGCAGGCTACGCCAGCGGTCGGTCCGGTGCACTGAATACACCGGACGCCGTCCTCGCGGCGATTCCGGTGTTGCTGCTGCTCGGGGCGGCGTTCTCGCTGGTCTCCCCACTGTCGCCCGGAACGGCACTGGCTGCGGGGGCCGTCCCGGCGACGGGGACCATCGGCTACGCGCTGTTCTACGATCCACCGGGTAACTGACGGCGAAAACGAATCGCAGCGCGGGTCAGCGCGCGGTCGGGTTGTTGTCTTTCGCGAGCCGGTCTTTGACCTGGAGGGCGGCACTGGCTGCCAGTCCGGCCGCGAGGTCGTCGCGCTCGTCCTCGTCGATCGTGGTCTCGGGGTCGTCGAGCTGGTAGCCAGCGGAGACAACCGAGCCGACCGGCGGCCGGACGGCGACGGTCGCCTCGGGTCCGTTCGCGCCGGTCGAGAGTTCGGAGCCGACGACGAACTCGCTGGGCAGGAGGGTGCGGGTGCGTTCGGCGACCTGCGAGAGGTCGCGCTCCAGACTGCGGCGCTGTTCGGGCGTCAACGACGTGGCGTCCAACCCGTCGTCGCCGAGCGGCGAGTTTCCGTACATTTGGCCTTCCAGTCGGTTATGGGGCCGGGAGGCTTAAACGCTGTGTGTCACCCCTTCTCGAGCGCAGGACAGCGGGCGTGCGAGCACCGGGTCACCGGAGGAGCGACTCGCTCTCGCCGTAGGCGGCCACGACGACGGCCGTCGTGTGGGCGTCGGGGTCGGTCGGCGTCGATTCGACGACGATCTCCGGATCGCGCTCGAAGGTCCACTCGCGCAGGTCTGTCCCGCGTTCGAGGCCGCGCTCGACGGCAGAGCGCACGGCGTCGGCGTCGGTCCCGCTGGCCTCGTAGAACAGGCCGCGTCCGGACTCGCTGCGGGCCCACCCGAGTCCGGCACAGGCCTCGCCGTCGGCGCCGGGGGAGAGCGTCTCGCGGCCGACGACGGCGTACAGCGCCTCGCCCGCGGGGCCGAGGTCCGGCATGGTCCCGACCGCCTCGACGGCCGCCTCGGCGGGGATCACCGACGAGAGCGTCACGAGGTTGTAGTTGTGACACCCTGCCGCGGCCAGCGCCGCGTCGAACGACGACATCGACGTCGGGCCGGTGGCCGATCCCCACGCGACCCGGATCGTACTCATGTCTCGGCGTGGGTGACTGGCGCGCTAAGGCGTTTCGCTTCCGGGCGGTCGAGTGTCGACGAAGCCACGAACGAGGGGCCTCCCACCAGGAAACAGTGGGTTCTAGTAGAACGCGACGGGTTGACCTGTGAGGTCGTCCCCTTCCTGGATCTTCTCGAGGGCGTCGTCGAAGTCGGTCATCTCGACGATCGTGCGACCGTCGCGGATGGCGAACATTCCCGCCTCGGTGGCGAGACTGGCCAGTTCGGCGCCCGAAAAGCCGTCGGTCTTCTCGGCGAGGGCCGCGAAATCGAGCTGTTCCGCGAGGTTCATCTCGGTGGTGTGGATCTCGAGGATGCGCTCGCGGCCCTCGGCGTCCGGTTCGGGCACCTCGATCAGGCGGTCGAAACGGCCGGGCCGGAGGATGGCGCGGTCGAGCATGTCGAAGCGGTTGGTGGCGGCGATGATGCGGATCTCGCCGCGGTCGTCGAAGCCGTCCATCTCCGAGAGC
>Ga0207813_100344_pt1 | contig 29150 bp, 32 predicted proteins | sample A23E3SouthBayCA_2_FD_187730 | JGI IMG/M metagenome (GOLD analysis project Ga0207813, IMG submission 187730) | Aerobic enrichment media microbial communities from Eden Landing Ponds, California, USA - A23 E3 (4) (SPAdes) | ecosystem: Environmental > Aquatic > Marine > Unclassified | place... | reverse complement strand
GAGAAGGGCAAGGGCGGCTTCGAGTTCGCCTACGTCATGGACAACCTCGCCGAGGAGCGCGAGCGCGGGGTCACCATCGACATCGCCCACCAGGAGTTCAGCACCGACGAGTACGAGTTCACCATCGTCGACTGTCCGGGCCACCGCGACTTCGTGAAGAACATGATCACGGGCGCGTCCCAGGCAGACAACGCCGTGCTCGTCGTCGCCGCTGACGACGGCGTCCAGCCCCAGACCCAGGAGCACGTCTTCCTGGCCCGCACGCTGGGCATCGGCGAACTGATCGTCGGCGTCAACAAGATGGACCTCGTCGACTACAAGGAAGGTCGCTACCACGAGGTCGTCGAAGAGGTCACGGACCTCCTCAAGCAGGTTCAGTTCAACCCCGACGACGCGAAGTTCATCCCGCTGTCGGCCTTCGAGGGCGACAACGTCGCCGAGCACTCCGAGAACACCGACTGGTACGACGGCGAGACGCTGCTCGAGGCGCTCAACGCGCTGCCCGCGCCGGAACCGCCGACGGACGCGCCGCTGCGCCTCCCGATTCAGGACGTCTACACCATCTCCGGTATCGGGACCGTCCCGGTCGGACGTGTCGAGACCGGCATCCTGAGCACCGGCGACAACGTCAGCTTCCAGCCTTCGGACGTCGGCGGCGAGGTCAAGACCGTCGAGATGCACCACGAGGAAGTCCCGAAGGCCGAGCCCGGTGACAACGTCGGGTTCAACGTCCGCGGTATCGGGCAGGACGACATCCGCCGCGGCGACGTCTGTGGCCCCGCCGACGACCCGCCGTCGGTCGCCGAGACGTTCCAGGCACAGATCGTCGTCATGCAGCACCCGAGCGTGATCACGGCTGGCTACACGCCGGTCTTCCACGCCCACACCGCACAGGTCGCCTGTACTGTCGAGTCCATCGACAAGAAGATCGACCCGTCGTCGGGTGAGGTCGCCGAGGAGAACCCTGACTTCATCCAGTCGGGCGACGCCGCGGTCGTCACGGTTCGACCGCAGAAGCCCCTCAGCATCGAGTCTTCGAGCGAGATTCCGGAGCTGGGGAGCTTCGCCATTCGCGACATGGGTCAGACCATCGCGGCGGGCAAGGTCCTCAGCGTCAACGAGCGCGAATAACACATGCAACAGGCACGCGTCAGGCTGGCGGGCACCAGCCCCGAAGACCTCGACTCCATCTGTGGCGAGGTCCGCGACATCGCGAGCAAGACCGGCGTCGAACTCAGCGGGCCCGTCCCGCTGCCGACCAAGACGCTCGAGGTCCCCACGCGCAAGTCCCCCGACGGTGAGGGGACGGCCACGTGGGAACACTGGGAGATGCGGGTTCACAAGCGTCTGATCGACATCGACGCCGACGAACGCGCGCTCCGCCAGCTGATGCGCATCCAGGTCCCGAACGACGTCTCGATCGAGATCGTCCTCGAGGACTGACCGGCCGCGCCCGCCCGGCGCACCGGTACCGAAGTGGCGGCGTGGCCGCCCGGCCATGTCACTCCGTCACGAAGCGGCTCTCACGCGCAGGATTTAACCCCTCTGCGCTTCGAGAAATACGTGCGGGCTCGTAGATCAGTGGCAGATCGCTTCCTTCGCAAGGAAGAGGCCCGGGGTTCAAATCCCCGCGAGTCCACTCACTTCGTTCGTTCCCTCGCGTGGTCTCACTCGCTTCGCTCGCGAGACCCCCGCGAGTCCACTACACCGTTTCTTTCCCGCGAATTATCCGGTTAGTCGTCGGTATTGCGGTTCTCACGGGAAATTCTCCTACACGGATGACGAAACGATCAGCAGGTCAGACCGACTATGCGTTGCGGTCGATCCAGTCGCAGAACGCGTCGAAGTCCTCCGCACCTGCGTCACTGGCAACGTCCCGAAGCGTTCCGATCCTGAGTTCGTCGTGGAGTGGGACCGTAACCTGTCGTCTGTCGTCCTCGTTGGTCGGATGCTCGTAGTGGAGTTGCGCGTGGTCGCCGACCGTCCGACGCCACTCGAAATCGCCCACGTTAACGAGCACCTTTGCCACTTCCATGCCGGAGAACGTCCGCCGACCCATTTACTGCAGAAACTCCGGCGGCTCTTCGTTGCCGGTGGTGTTGTCTTCCGGGTCGATACCCAGTTCCCTGAGTTCCTCGTCGGTCGGTTCACGGCCGATCTCTCCCTTGTGGAGTGCGACGGCCTCGTCGAGCATCTCCAGCGCGTGTTGCCGCGTCTCACCCTGGGTAGTCACGCCAGTCTCGACGTCGGTGATGATCCAGTCGTCGCCCTCACGCCACATCCGGATCTCGTCTTCGTGGTCGAGATCGCCGTCGCGCGTGGAACTAGCCATGTGAGTGACGGTAACGCGCACTGCCGAATAAGCGTTCGGGGACCCAGGTTCGTTCCGACCCGTCGTCTCGGTGATGGTTCCGGAGACGTTCAGGGACCGATCTATTTCGAAGATTCGGACCCTCCTGCCCCGCGAGTCCACTCCCTCACTTCGTTCGGTCGTTCCCTCGCGTGGTCTCACTCGCTTCGCTCGCGAGACCCTCCGAACCGACCACACTTTCGACCTCGCCAACAGATCCCGTCCTCTGGCCCGTCATTCCCGACAGTGAGCGACAGATGCGGTCCCCCTCAGGAAGAGTCTACAACTCGCTGCTGGCAGTCGAGTGATCCTCTGTGGCGACTGCCGTATCAAAACTGGTACCCTGGCACGAATTTTTATGTATCACTCTCCGAATCACTCGGCAATGGATCTGCGGGAGACGATCGCGTTTATCAACTCGTTCGAAAAGGAACTCCGCCTGTTCAATTTCGATCCCTCTGATCCGACAGTTAGCGACCTCGAAACCTTCTTTGACACGCAGAATATCCGGATTACTACCCACCGGACGACATCGGGGGCGCCGACCGACGTTGCCGTCCTCAGTAACGGGGACACAGTCCTGGAAATGATCAGTCGCGAGACACTGCGGGAACTTGTCGGCCACTCACAGCCCCGGGGTGGCCGTGTCGGTGTCGCGGACGCCGAGTTCGACAGGCTTCTGGACCCGATCAAAGAGACGACATTTACGTCGTACAGCACCCGACAGATGTTCTACGCGTCCCGTGAAATCGAGGATCGGGCCCATCGAACGGGTGAGGGGACTATCCACACTGGATTTCAGCGGTGTTCGGCCATGGCCGACCAGCAGGGGACGTACGCGGACCTCGCCCGCCGTGGTGTAACCGTACACGCATACGGGGTCCCCGACGTCGCGCCACCGGACCTCGTCGACGGGCACGTCCACCAGGTCCAGACCGCCGAAATAGCCGACTTCTGGTTTGTCGTCTTCGATGGCGGGGACCAGCAGACACAGAAGTGCGCCCTCATCGCCGAGCAACGCGGTGAGGATGCGTTCTACGGGGCGTGGACGTACGACGCGGCAATCGTCGATACCGTCTGTGACTATCTCCAGGGTGCCTACCTGTCAGCTGACGATCAGTCACCGCGCACCGGCCGCTGACACCGTCGATATCGACAGCGTCGCCGTCGGTGGGGCGAACTGTGGCCACCACCAGTCGCGGAACGTGCCCGATAGACACTGTCAGTCGGATCTGAAAACCATGTTTGATAATCAGGTGGGTGAGTATATATCTCCGTTCGTTGTGACTGTGTCACATGAACCGAAAGTCAGAACAAGAGACGGAATCCGGCGGCCGGGACGAAACCGTCGAGTGGGACGATATCTCGGACAAACCACAGCCGTCGTCGGAGGACTTCGGGCGAGATGACTTCGGGAAGGGTGCACTGAACGAGCAGTTAGACGCCGAGTCTCTGGTTCGAGAGATCGGTCTTGACAGCACAGAGATCCAGTGGCGCAAGGACTTCATCGATTTCGACGACGACGACGTCCGGCGTCTCCAGCGATATCGTGGGGTATTCGCCGAGAACGCCGACCAGGTGGCCGAAGACTTCTATCAAAACCTCTCTGATCGCGAGGAGACACTCGAAGTCATGGATCGATCACCGAAGTCCGTCGAGCAACTCAAACGGACGCAGTCCGCGTATCTCGTAACTCTCGCTGAAGGCGAGTACGGCCCGGACTACTTCCGTCACAGGGCCCGTATCGGCAAGATTCACGACATGCTGGATATGCCGATGAAACACTACCTCGGACAGTACGGCGTCTACTACGACCTGATCCTCCCGCTTGTCGGCGAACGACTCGTCGACTCACTCACGGACCGACTGACCGACACTGCCACGGACGACACGACAGCGTCAGACCGTGATGACGGCCCCGAAGTGGCCACACCCGACTCCGGGACGGCCGAAATCGAGGCGGCAGTCGAAACCGAGGTCGAGGACGCGATCGAAGATATCCTCTCTATCCTCCGGATTATTAACCTCGACATGCAGATTGTCACCGATACCTACATTCACTCGTACAGCCAGCAACTCGAAGACGAGATCGAACGCAACGAGCGACTGATGGCGAACGTCGAAGACGACCTGAAACAGCCAATCGCCGACCTGCAAACGACTTCGAACGACGTTGCGGACAGCGCGACGACTATCAGCGATGCGGCACAGGAACAGTCAGATCGGGTCGACGAGATCTCTGCAGAAGTCTCGCGTCTCTCTGCAACTGTCGAAGAGGTGGCGTCGACTGCGACGCAGGTCGATACCGCGAGCAAACGCGCCGAAGGTGCCGCCGAGGACGGCAGGGACGCTGCCGAAGGTGCCGCCGAGGTCATGGACGACATCGGAGCGGCGATAGATGATGTCACCGGCGACGTGGATGCATTACAGGGCCGGATTCAGGAGATCGACGAGTTCGTCGACGCTATCGACGACATCGCCGATCAGACGAACATACTGGCACTGAACGCCTCCATCGAGGCCGCCCGCGCGGGCGAAGACGGTGACGGCTTCGGCGTCGTCGCAGACGAGATCAAGTCTCTCGCTCAGGAATCACAGAACCACGCCAGTGAGATCGAGCAGGCGGTCACGGAGATTCAGACCGACACCGCAGCCACAGTCGAGAGCCTCACCGAGACCACCGAGCAGGTCGAAGAAGGCGTCAGGAGGGTCCAGGAAGCCATGAACAACTTCGAGGGCATCGTCGAGACAATCACGGAGGCGGCGGAGGGAATCGGAGAGGTCTCGGACGCGACCGACGATCAGGCGGCCACAGCCGAAGAGATCGCATCGATGGTCGACAGCGTCGTCGAACAGTCCGATCGAGTCGCAGCAGAGATAGAGGACCTCGCAGCCGCAAACGAGGAGCAGGCGGCGATGGTCAGCGAGGTCGAAGAGTCGGTGTCCCGTCTCTCGGCCGGGCAGGCCCAGACGGACGGTGGCAGTGTCACGACCGACGAGACGGATCCGGAGTCGGTGACGATTCCAGACGATCTGCCAGAAGAGATGCCCGACTTCGTGATCGAGATGCTCTCGGAGGCACAACTCCGGGAGGTCGCGCTTGGCAACCTCGACCCTGCAGACCTGCGCTGACTGCCTGGCCCCGGGCGGTCCGTCTGCCATCGTAGCTCTCGGCGTCGACTGTCTGGAACCAGCGTAGTGCGTGTCTTCCCGTATCGACCGCTTTTTTGAGGCCACCGAGCAAACAGGCGCGATACATGCGCCTCGCCCTCCCCGGATTCCTCCAGCAGGCGCGCAGGCAGATCCGCTCGGACCTGCGGGCGGACCCGTACCTGCGTTATATCCTGCTCGCCGCGACGCTGTTGACGGCCTTCTGGGTCTGGCATCGAGCACCGAACTTCGCGACCAGGGACGAACGCTGGCGCATCGTCGACCCGACCCAGCCGGTCGGGCTCTTCCTGGAGGATCCGAGCGTCGAATCGCTGCGGCGGGGGATCACCCAGTGGCGCAGCTACGGCGCGACCTTTTACCTCTACGGGCTGGTCCTGGTGCCGGTGTACGTCGGGGCCATCCTGCTGGGGGAGGGCCAGGCGCTGACGACCGCGGCCGACCACCTCCCGGTGAGCTACTGGGAACACTGGCGACGGACGCCAGCGTGGTTCTGGACGAGTTCGATCCTGCTGACGCGGCTGACCAACGTCGCGCTCGCGGTGGGGAGCGTTTACGTCACCTATCGGATCGGGGCTACCGCGCGCGACCGGGCCACTGGGCGGCTGTCGGCGCTGTTGTTCACGTTCACCTGGGGATTTCTCGTGCTGGCCCACGAAGCGGGCGAGGACGTCCCCTCGGTGTTTTTCTTCCTGCTCGCGACGTACTTCGCGCTCCGGTACGTCGAGACGGGGTCGGCGCGGACGTTCTACCGGGGGTGTCTCGCTGGTGGCGTCGCGGCGGCGATGAAGCTCTCGGGCGGGATGGCGGCCGTTCTGATCGGGGTGGCGTTTCTCCAGCGGGCCGTCCGGGAGGCCGACGACGAGGGGTGGCGCGGGGCGCTCGTCCGGCCGCGACTGCTGGGTATCGGTTTCGTGCTGGGGACGGGCGCGATACTCGCGGGGTATCCGAGTGTGCTGATCGGGGTGCCCCAGGAGTTCGGGGGGCGGGTGACCCGTGCTGTCGGGTCGAAGTCGACCCCGCACGGCTGGCTGGTCAGGCCGGGGTGGTGGTGGATCACCCGGAGCTATCTCAACGGGGCGGGACTCCCACTGGCAGTCGGCTATCTGGGCGGCTTGCTCGCCGCGCTGCCAGCCGTCCGGCGACGGACGCCGGAAGCGGTGACGCGGACGCTCGCGCTCGTCGGCGTCGTCGGCTTCCTGGCCGTGATGGGTGGGTGGGCGTACGTCCGCGTCCATCACCTGCTGCCGACGTTTCCGCTGCTGGCGGTGTTGCTGGCGCTGGCACTCGGTGACGTGCGCGAGCGTCTCCCGCGTCTCGGCCGGGCCGTTGTCGCGGTGTTGCTCGTGACGAGTGCTATCTACGCGGGCGTCGGGGTGCTCGGATACGCGGCACAGCCCCGCGATCAGGCGACGCAGTGGCTCGCCGACAGGGGCGAGAACGCGACCGTCGAGACCTACGTCGGGGACCCACAGGAGGCGGGGGTACCACACGGGATGTCGACCAACCACGTCGGCAATCGGACGATGGCGATCGGTGGCGTCCGCCAGACCCCGTCGGTACCCGAGTGGACGCTCGAGATGCCCAGGCGCTGTCCCGAGTACATTCAGCTCACGTACCACCGATCGCTGCTCTTTCTGGCGCCCGACGACCACAGCAAGCGATCGCGCGTCCTCTGGCGATCGGAACTGACAGACTACTACGAGTCGCTGCTCCGGGGGGACGAGTACCCCTACGAAGTGGCCGAGACGTTCGGCCGTCGGCCGCCGTTCCTTGACGGCGAGCGCAGGGATTCGCCGTGGTCGCTGCTTCGGGTCGGACTGCGCCCGCGGACGATCCAGTACGGCGACCCCCAGGATATGGGGGTCAACCAGTACACGATCGTCCTGGAGCGAACCGGGACCTGTGACCCGGAACTCGGTTCGTCGGGCTCGCGTGATCGGCCGTCGATCGGGGGCTGATCGCCACTGGCGGCCGGGAGGGACCGTCCGCCCGGCCGCGCTTGGACGAATTTATGCGGCCCAAGCCACTAGTACGTGGTACATGACTGTAGAGTACGACGTCGTCGTGGTCGGCGGCGGTCCGGCCGGACTGACGAGCGCCCTGTACGCGACCCGACTGGGGCTAGACACGGCGCTGGTCGACCGCGGCGGCGGCCGCGCGGCGATGATGCGGGACACGCACAACGTCATCGGCGTCACCGAGGAGACCAGCGGCAACGAACTGCTCGCCACCGCGAAAGATCAGGTCGAGTCCTACGGCGCGGACGTCCACCGCGATTTCGTCACCGACGCCGAACGGATCGGGGACGGCGACGAACCCCGGTTCAGGTTGGACGGTGGCGATCGCACCTACGAGACCCGCCGGGTCGTCCTCGCGACCGGCTTTGCCGACGAACGGCCGGACCCGCCGTTGCCGCCGACGGGACGGGGGCTGCACTACTGCCTGCACTGTGACGCGTACATGTTCGTCGACGAACCGGTCTACGTGATGGGGACGGGCGACTCGGCTGCCTACGTCGCGATGATCATGCTGAACTTCACCGACGAGGTGGACCTGCTGACGCGCGGCGACGGCCCCGAGTGGAGCGACGAGACCGACGAGATGCTCGCCGCGCACCCGGTCGACGTGATCGACGAGGAAATCGAGAACGTCCACAAAGACGACGGCTGGCTGGAGGCCTTCGAGTTCGCCGACGGCACAGTCAGAGCCTACCGCGGCGGGTTCCCGATGTACGGGTCGGACTACAACACGGACCTCGCCGAGTCGCTGGGCTGTGACCTGACCGACGACGGCACCGTCGACGTCGACGACCACGGGCGGACGAGCGCGGACGGCGTCTACGCCGTCGGCGACGTGACGCCGGGCCACAACCAGATCCCGGTCGCGATGGGACAGGGCGCGAAGGCAGGCATCGCCATCCACATGGATCTGCGGCCGTTCCCGCGATCCGTCGACGAGATCGCCGACCAGGGACCGGTCGATGGCGACGAGGTCCCGGCCGTCTCGCCGGAACTGCTCGCGACGGCGGTCGCACACGAGGGCCACGCCGCCGGGCCGCGCGAACGGGAGGAGGCGCCCGCGGACGACGACTGACGGCGCGATTTCCCCGGGATCACTCGATCCCGTAGATCCGGTCGACGCCAGCGTGGACGAACCAGACCATCCAGACGGTGAAGACGAACAGCCAGGCGCCGTACTGGACGAGTCGCCCGGGGGCGAGCACGTACGCGACGAACAGGGCGCCGACGACCGACGCCAGTGCCGCGACGTTGTACCGCGTCGGTTCGAGCGCCCCGGGCATCGTCACGCAGTACCGCACGCTGTCACATCACTGTTCTGCCGGAGGCGGTTCTGCGTCCGTCGCCGGAACTGTCGGTAGAACTGACAGAACGGCGGGATTACGAAGGTCTTTTGTGATAGATTCACTCTGGGTACGGCAGACGCATGGTTCGGTGGTGGGGAATCTCCCCGTGCCGGGGACGCGGGGTCAGCACGGTAATCGGAGTCGTACTGCTCGTGGCCATCGTCACGGCGATGGCAGGCGTCGTCGGCTACGCCGTTCTCGGATTCGGCGAGGAGACGCGGACGCCGACGCCCCGGTTTTCGGAGACGCACGTCCACGACGACCGGACGACCGGGAACGGTCACTACCTGAACGTGACTCACGAGAGCGGCCAGATGATCGAGACGGCGAACGTGACGCTGCGGGTCAACGACGCCGTCGTCAGGGGCGCCAGCGGGGCACGGGTCGACGACGCCGCCGTCACACAGCCGTACGCCCTCAGACAGCAGGTCGGCGATACGTTCGCCTCGGCGGAGACGTTCTCGGTCAACGCCACGCTCTTCGAGCACGCGTCCGGGGGTCCGATCGGGTCGGGCGAGTACCTCGACCTGGACGCGGCCACGGTCCGGTTGGTCTGGACGCCGCCCCACGAGGGACGGAGTGAGATCGTCCTCAAGTGGACCGGCCCGGACGCCTGACCGTCAGTCGCTCGCGGCGGCCGCCGGGTCGTCGCTACCCTCACTGTCGGCCCGGCGCTCGATGGCGCGGATCCGGTCGGGGATCGGCGGGTGCGTGTAGTGGAACGTCTCGTAGAGGGGGTGTGGGAAGGGGTTCGAGAGGTTCTCGCTCGCGAGCTGGCAGAGCGCCCCCACCATCGGCTCGCCGTCGCCCATCACGTCGACCGCGAAGCGGTCGGCCTCCCGCTCGTGGGCCAGCGACAGGCGATTCTCCAGTGGCCTGGTTAGACGGTTCAGTGGGTACAACACGAGACCCGCCAGGAAGAGTCCGGCGTAGACCGGACGCCCCGCGCCCGAGGCCAGCCCGAACAGTTCGTAGAGCCACGGCCGCGTGACGAACTGGTAGGCCACGAAGAAGACGGCGCCCATGCGGACGGCCGAGCTCCCGACCTGCTTCCAGATGTGGCCGCGCTTCCAGTGGGCCAGTTCGTGCGCGAGCACGCTCTGTAGCTGGTCGGTGTCCATCTGCTCGACGAGCGTGTCGAACAGGACCACGCGCTTGGTCCGGCCGAAGCCCACGAAGTAGGCGTTCGAGTGCGAGGAGCGACGGCTGGCGTCCATGACGTAGATCTGCGAGCACTCGAAGCCCGCGCGGTCGAACACCTCCGTGACGGCATCGTGAAGGTCGCCCGACTCGACGGGGTCGAAGTCGTTGAACAGCGGGGCGATCACCCGGGGGTAGACGACCATCATCACCAGCGAGAAGGCGACGAACAGCGCCCACGCGCCGACCCACCACAGGCCCGGGAACCGGTCGACCACGAGCATGACGGCGGCAGCGAGCACGCCCGCGATGGCGAGCGAGACGGCCGTACTGACCGCCAGATCGCGGAGCCAGAGCCGCGGGGACTGCTCGTTGAAGTCGAACAGCTCCTCGACGACGAACGTCTCGAAGAGATCGAAAGGGATCGAACTGACCTGGAGCGCGAGGACCACTCCCGAGAAGAAGACGACGCCGCTCGGGACGGTCCCGAGGCCGAGCGACTCGACGGCGGCGACGGCGTCGGCCAGCAGTCCGGAGTACAGCACCAGCAGGATCAGCGCGAGGCCGACCCACGTCTCCAGCTGGGCGGCGCCGGTGCTGGCGCGCTGGTAGCCCAGCAGTTCGTCTGTGTCCTCGATATCGAGGCGCTCGTCGATCCACTCCCGTTCGCGCTCGACGGCCGCGGCGCCGTGGCGGACGTTCAGCACCGACAGCCACGTGAAAAACGCCTCGGATCCCACCAGCACGAGGAGGAAGGCGACGTGGAACTCGATCATGTGGCGCTATCGGACCCGGGACGTGTTAAGCGTGTTCGACGCGCCGGTGTGGCGATCACGGCCCGGGATCCGGCGGTTCGGTGCGGTTCGCGGTTCCGGTCGGGGGTTCCCCGTTCCACACCGCTTAGTGACTGGCGCCCGGACCTACGCCTACCATGGCAGAGACACTACGGAACGAGAGCGACACCTTCGACCTCGACGGCGAGACGACCGTCCACCGCCTCGGGTACGGCGCCATGCGCATCACCGGCGAGGCGATCATCGGCCCGCCCGAGGACGAGGCCGAGGCGAAACGCGTCGTCCGCCGGGCGGTCGAACTCGGTATCGACTTCGTCGACACCGCCGACTCCTACGGTCCCGGCGTCAGCGAGCGCCTGCTCGGCGAGGAACTCGACGACAGCGACGGCGTCACCGTCGCGACGAAGGCGGGTCTCGTCCGCCACCGCAACGGCGACTGGCAGCCGATCGGCGAGCCGAAATACCTCCACAATCAGGTGCTGTGTTCGCTGGACCGCCTCGGAGTCGACACGATCGACCTCTACCAGTTCCACCGGCCCGACCCCGACGTGGACTTCGAGGACTCGATCCAGGCGTTCGCCGAGATGAAAGACGCGGGCCAGATCAGACACATCGGCCTCTCGAACGTCACCGTCGACCAACTGGAGACGGCGCTGGATCACGTCGAGGTGGCGACCGTTCAAAATCGTTACAACGTCGGGAACCGCGACGAGGAGGACGTGCTCCGGGCCTGTGAGGACCACGGCGTCGGCTTCATCCCGTGGCGGCCGCTCCCGGGCGAACCCGGCGAGACGCTCGAGGCAGTGGCCGAGGAGCACGGCGCGACGCCGCGGCAGATCGCGCTGGCGTGGCTCCTCGATCACTCGGACGTGACGCTCCCGATCCCCGGCACGTCGAGCGTCGAGCATCTCGAACAGAACGTCGCCGCCGCCGCTATCGACCTCTCCGACGACGAAGTGGCGCGACTGCGCGACGTCGACCCGCAGTAACGCGGTCGGATCGATCGGCTGCTCGTTCGACGCGTCGCCGTCGGCGCCGTTTTACCTCCCGGATCCGAACGACGGATCGATGGAGCGACTGGCTCGCGTCGCCGAGCGCACCCCGCGGCCCGCGGTGGTCGCGCGCGTCGGCCTCGGACTGATGGTCCTGCTGGCGGGCGTTCACAAACTCGCCGCGCCCGGCGCGTGGGCGCTGTACGTCACCGACTGGCTGGCGCCGTGGCTCGTCGTCTCGCCCGTCGCGTTCATGCTCGTCAACGGCGTCCTCGAAGTCGGGTTCGGCCTCGCTATCGTGGCCGACCGGTGGACGTGGGTCGCGGCGGGCGTCGCGGCCGTCTCGCTGTCGGCGACGGTCGCGTATCTCGCGCTGGTGGCCGTCCTCGAAGACGGGCTGTTCGTCGACGTACTCGTCCGCGACGTGGGGCTGGCGGCGCTGGCGTGGGCCGTCGTGATCGACGCGCTCCGCCCGGAGTGACCGCCCATCGTTCGTCGTCAGCGACCGAGTAGCCGCTCTCCGACCGCACAGCGGCGGCTCTCGGCGACTGTCTGCCCCGATGACGGACGCGTCGCTGTGTGGTGGTGATCTGCTGGGAGAAGGTGAGATCAGTCCGCAAGCCGACCGCGTGCGTTCATCGTCACCGGAACGGGTCCGGCGGCGGTGATCGCGACTGGGACGGGACTCGAACCGATCGCTCTCTGTTTACTGTCGGACGACGTTCGTCGCGCGCGGGCCTTTGTCGGCCTGCTCGATGTCGAACTCGAGGTCCGTCCCCTCTTCGAGGTCCGGGCCGCCGACGTCTTCCATGTGGAAGAACACGTCTTCGTCCGCGTCGTCAGTCTCGATGAAACCGTAGCCGCCTGTGTCGTTGAAGAAGTCAACCGTTCCGGATGCCATTGCTTCTAAAGAGAACGCCCGGTGATGTATAAGAGTTCCGAGAGAAACGCTACCACGGGGTACGTCCCCACGGGGCGGTGGTCGGGGGCGCGATCCGATCCGGCGCCGACTACAGCGGGCAGTCCGGGCGCAGTGTGGGGGTCGGGGTTTTTTCACGTCGTCCCGACGACTAGCGGTATGAGCAGTGACGGGTCGCTGTCCGTCGGTGTCGACTGGGCCTCGGGGTCGTGGGTCGCCGTCGCTTTCGGCGCCGCCGAGTTCGACCACGCGGACGTCTTCGCGGAGATCGGCGACCTCTGGGCCAGATACGAGGAGGTCGCGGCGCGGGTCCTGATCGACGTTCCCATCGGCCTGATCGAGGAGGGCACCGAGGGGCGTGCGTGCGACGACCTGGCCCGGTCGGTGTTGGGTGATCGGTCCGGGACGGTGTTCACGCCGCCGGTCAGAGAGGCGACGCGAAAGCGCCGCTACCCGGCGGCCCAGCGGGTGAACGAACGCAAGGCCGATCGGGGCCTCTCGAAGCAGGCCTTCGCGCTCAGCGACGGCATCGCGGCCGTGGACCAACTCCTCCAGAACGTCCCCGAGGCCGCGGCGGTCTTCGCCGAGTCCCACCCGGAGGTGTGCTTTCGCGCCTTCGCGGGCGAACCGCTGGCGTACTCGAAGCGGACGGCCGGAGGGTACGCCGAGCGACTGCGTACGCTCGCCCAGTTCGACCGCGACGCACCCCCCAATCTCCAGGCCGCCGCCGAGGCAACCGCTGGCCACGAGGTGGCCATCGACGACGTCATGGACGCGATGGCGCTGGCCTACACCGCCCGACCGGGCCCCGGCGAGTTGCGCTCGCTCCCGCCGGATCCGCCGACCGACGCCGCTGGCCTCCCGATGCAGATGGTCTACCGGGCGGAGTCGCCGCTGACCGAGGAGACCGAATAGGGCAGCACGCGGTCGCCCGGAGATGTCAGCCTACTCCGGAACGGTCACGTCGACCGCCGCGCCGCGGTCGGCGCTCTCGTAGACGGCGTCGATGGTCGCCATGTTGCCAAGCGTCTCCGCCCGGTCGACGCGCGGGGTCGACCCGCTCTCGACGGCGTCGGCGAAGCCCTCGACTTCGAGGCGGTACTGGTCGATCGGTTCGAACCGCTCCTCGACGTGGCGGCCGTCGACCTCGTATTCCAGGGTGACGACCTCGCCGAGGTCGGGGTTGAACGCCCGCTCGGCCTCCAGCCAGCCGTCGACCGCGTCGACGCGGTAGCGCTGGACCTCCTGTGTGTCGAACCCGGAGGCGACCCGCGCCCGCCGCCCGTCGTCGTACTCCAGGACGGCGGCCATCTCCGTGTCGACGCCGCAGTCACGCGTGTCATAGATCGACCCAAGCGCGCGGTCCGGGTCCCCGAGGAACTGCCGGACGGCACTGATGGCGTAACAGCCCACGTCCATGATGCTCCCGCCCGCCAGGTCCGGGTCGAGGCGGACGTCGTCGGGCGCGCCGTAGAGCGGGAACTTGAACGACGAGGTGACCGATCGCACGTCGCCCAACTGGGCGGCGGCGACCTCGACCGCGCGCTCGGTCCGGGGGTGGAACCGGTACATGAACGCCTCCATGAGCGTCACGTCGCGATCGGCGCAGTAGTCGAAGAGGTCGGCCGCGGCGGGCGCGTCCGCAGTGAGAGGCTTCTCACAGAGGACGTCGAGTCCGGCGTCGGCCGCCCGCCGGGTCCACTCGGCGTGGAGGCCGTTCGGAAGTGGGTTGTACACCGCGTCGAGGCTGTCGTCTTCCAGTAGCGCCTCGTAACTGCCGTACGAGCGCCCGATACCCAGGTCCGCGGCGACCGACGCGGCTCGGTCGGCGTCGCGGGAGGCGATGGCCGCCGCCTCGTGGTCGCTGGCCTGGATCGCCGGGATCACGGACTCGCGACCGATCTCGGCCGTGCTGATGATGCCGAAGCGCATGCCACACCCTGCGGACGGTACGGAGTTAACTCATGCGGCCACGGAGCAGCACCCTCTTCCGGTCTCGCCGAGCGATCGGTTCGCTGTCACAATCGTTATTCGTCACCTCGCCGAACAGGTAGACATGACCGAAACGAGTCTCCTCGACGGAACGACGCTCACCGACCGGGTCGTGTTGCTCGGTGTCGCCGACCTCGCCGGGCGCGACGAGACCCCGACCCACGCCGGACAGGTCGTCAAGACGTGCAACGACGCCCTCGACGGGGCGGACGTCGAGACGGTCGGTCGCCTCTCGGAGGGGGAGGTCGCGCCGACGCTCTCGGAACTGGAGGCCGAGGGTGCCCTCGACGGCTACCGCGAGGACGCCTCGCCCTCGGGGAAAGGGCGTCCGCGCTACGAACTGGCCGCCGACCGCGAGGCGGTGCTGGGCGACCTCGCGACCGACGACCGCGTCGCGACCCTGGTCGAACGGGTCCGGTGACGGCCGGACGGCACCGGGTGGGAGCGGGTGGGCCACGGGATCGCGACCGGCGGGTCGGCGGCCCCCTTCCGGGACCGGTTGACGGGAGTGTCCGGCGGCCCCCTTCCGGGACCGGTAGACGGAAGCGTCCGGCGGCCTCCCTTCCGACGATGCCGATCGACTCGCTCCCGCGACTGGGACTCGGAACCTACTCCGCTTCGAACCGCGAGCAGTGGCGAGACAACGTCCGGACCGCCCTCGACGTGGGGTATCGCCACGTCGACACCGCACAGATCTACGAGAACGAGACCTACGTCGGAGAGGGCCTCGCCGCGGCCGCGGTCGACCGCGAGGACGTCTTCCTCTCGACGAAGACGATGCACGTCGACGTGCCCGCCGACCCCTCACCCGAGGTGGTCGGCGACGCCATCGACGGCTGTCTCGACCGCCTGGGCGTCGACTACGTCGACATGCTCTACGTCCACTGGCCCTCGGGCGCCTACGAACACGAGGCGGTCCTCCCGGCGTTCGACGAGGCCTACCGCGAGGGGAAGACCCGCAACGTCGGCCTGTCGAACTTCACGCCCGACCTGCTCGACGAGGCACGCGAAGTCCTCGACGCGCCGATCGCGGCCCACCAGGTCGAGTGTCACCCGCTCCTCCAGCAGTCGGAACTCCGCGAGTACGCCCGCGAACACGACCACTGGCTGGTCGCGTACTCGCCGCTGGGGAAAGGGGCGGCCCTCGAAGACCCCACGATCCGGGAGATCGCCGAGAAACACGACGCCTCCCCGGCGCAGGTGTCGCTGGCGTGGCTCCTCTCGAAGGAGAACGTCGCCGCCATCCCGAAGGCCTCCAGCGAGGCCCACATGCGGGACAACCTCGCGGCCGCCGATCTGGAACTCGACGCCGAGGACGTCGAGCGGATCGACGACATCGACCGCGAACACCGCGAGATCGACCCCGATCACGGCCCCTGGAACTGGTGACGGCGCTGGCCGCTCATACTGTCGGCTATACCATATCGAACGACTTCGCAACCCCGGGGTGGCGAATATCTTTCCGAACGTATTGCCGACGGTATCACTCGCCCCCGAGCCAGCGGTCCAGCCAGTCGTAGCCTTCCGTTCTGACTGCTTCGGGGAACTCGTGACCGCCATCGAACACCCGCGAGGCGAACCGCTCGGGGATCCCCGCCGCGTCGTAGGCGTCGGCGGTCGCGTCGATCACCGCCTCGACTGATTCGACCGGGAAGATGGAGTCGTCGGTCCCGGTGGAGACGTACAGCGCCGTCGGCGCGGCCCCGGCGGACACGGCGTCCATGTCGCCGACCGCGAGCAGGCCGGGGACGTACAGCGCGTCGTTGTGGAGGATCTGCTCGCGCTGGATGTCCGCCAGGCGAGCGACGCCCGACGCGGCGACCGCGGCGGTCAGTCGGTCCTCGTACCACGCCAGCCACAGCGTCTCCTGGCCACCCAGCGAGTGACCGATCGCCCCCAGCGCGTCCGGGTCGACCAGCGGATGCCCGGCCAACACGTCCAGCGCGACCGATAGATCGGAGAGGTACTTCGCCTGCAGGGTCGACCCCCGGAGCAGGGCGTCCATCGCTGCGAATCGCTCGTGGTCGTCGCCCGTCGACGGCCGTCCCGGCAGGTCCGAGTCGGCCGGGCGACGGTCCTCGAACGGCAGCAGATCGGGACAGAGAACGACGTACCCGCGCTGCGCGAGCGCCGCGCCGTAGTCGGCGCCGGGTCGGTCCGTCACGCCCCCGGGGTCGGACTTCCCGCGCTCGAACTCGCCGCCGTGGGAGTGGATCGCGAGGACACCCGGGCGGTCCGTGGCGGGGTCGACCTCCGCAGTGCTGTCGCCCGCCGTCACCTCGTCCGGAACGAGCAGGTACGCCCGGATCCGCTCGTCGGGTTCGACCGCGAACTCGATCAGATGGCGCTCGAAGCCGTCCGCGCGCTCGGCGCTCACTCGTTCGACGTCGGGGTCGGGCGTCTCCGGGAACTCTCCGAGGCAGTCCGACAGCGCCTGTCGCGTCTCGTCCATGACCGATCTGGGCGGGCGCGGCGATTAAGTTCACCGCCGCGGTTCCCTTCGGTCCCGCCTCTCGCGCGGCACCGCGTTCCGCACCGACTCGACAACGGTTATTACCGCGGCCCCGGTGGGTCCGACGATGCCATCACGCCGTGGCGTCCGCGCCGCCTTCGCCGTCCTGCTCGTGGCGTCGGTCGCCGGTCTCGCCTACGGCGCGGCGACCGCGCCGACCACCGCCAGCGCCGCGGACGTCCCGCGCCCGGAGCCCCGCGATTCGGTGACGGTCGTCACCGAGTCCGCGAAGTTCGGGACGACCATCGCCTGGCACCCCAACGGGAGCCTCCTGCACTACGACGACGACCACACCAAGTACTTCGACGTCGACCCCGTGGCGAACGAGTCGCTGACCGTCGAGTACGCCGCGACCGACACGCTCCACGCGAGGAGCGAGCGCTGTACCGACCCGCCCTGTACGCGGAACGTGATCGAGCGCCTGAACCTCTCGACCGGCGAGACCGAGGAGGTCTACGCCCGCTACGACTACCGCGAGACCGCTGGCGAGTGGCACGACCACGTCCGCGTCGACGACTCTCGTATCCTCATCGCGGACATCGTCGACGACCAGGTGTTCCTCGTCGATACGGAGACCGAACTGGTCGAGTGGCGCTGGGATGCCCAGAGCGACTTCCCCGTCACCGGCGGCGGTGACTACCCCGGGGACTGGGCGCACATCAACGACGTCTCCCTGCTGGCGGACGGCCGCGTGATGGTCAGTCTCCGCAACCAGGACTCGGTGGTCTTCCTGGATCGCGAGACCGGCCTCGTGGAGGGGTGGACCCTCGGGGAAGACGGCGACCACGAGACCCTCTACGAACAGCACAACCCCGACTACATCCCCGCCGAACGGGGCGGCCCCGCCGTGGTCGTCGCCGACTCCGAGAACGCCCGGATCGTCGAGTACCAGCGCGTCGACCCCGAGACGGGCGAGCCGACGGCCGCGGCGGACGGCGAGTGGACACGCACGTGGGAGTGGGCCGACGACCGCCTGCAGTGGCCCCGCGACGCCGACCGCCTCCCGAACGGCCACACGCTGATCGCCGACACCCACGGCAAGCGCGTGGTCGAGGTCGACGAGTCCGGCGAGGTCGTCTGGTCGGTGCCCGTCTCACACCCCTACGAGGTCGAACGCCTCGGGACCGGACCCGAGAGCGCGGGCGGACAGAGCGCCGCCAGCCTGAACCTCACCTCGCGGACCACCGCCGGTGGCGGCGACGGCGGGCTCCGGGTCTTCCACGCGATGGGCGATCTGCTCTCGCTGATAGTCCCGCCGCAGGTCGTCAACGGCGTGTTCTACGTCGCGCCGGTGTGGATGGGACGGCCGGAACTGTTCGCCGCGAGCGTCGGCCTGCTGTCGGCGCTCTCGTGGGGGGCCGTCGAACTCCGGTGGCGCCTGCCGGGCTACGGCCTGCGCTGGCCGGTCTACCGCCGCGACGACGGGGAGTAGGGCGTGAGTGGTCTGGCCGTCCACCCACCGCGACAGGACGCGGGCGGTCCGTCGGCGTCCTCCCAACGCTTACGGTCGCGCCCGCTTGACGGCCCGGTATGGCCCTCCTCGCCGGGAACCTCGACTTTCTGGCGGTGGCGCTGGCCACCCACGCGCTCGTGGGGTACACGCTCGGGCGCGTCCTCTTCGACGCGCCGCTGGCGGGGGCCGTCGGCGGCGTCGTCGCGGACGTGGACCTGCTCGTCCCGGCCGCGTGGGGCGACCCGTTCGTCCACCGCGGGATCACCCACACCGCTCTCGCCGCGGCCGTCGCGGTCGGCGTCGCCGCGGCGGCCGGTGACCGCCCAACTGCGGGCGCGGTCGCCGTCGGCTACGCCTCGCAGTTGCTCGTCGACGCGACGACGCCCCGGGGGATCCCGGTGGCGTACCCCCTCACCGCGACTCACTACGGTGCCACTCTCGGCGGCCACTCGCCCGAGGTGACGGCGGGGCTGTGGTTCTGCTGTCTCGCGGTCCTCGCCCGGCGCCGAATCGTCTGAACGGCCGCAAACTGTTATTGTGACGGCCGTCCACACCCCGGACGTGCGCCGAGTCGATTACGGTGACGGCGAGGACCGTCTGGTGTTCGTGCTCGGGTGGGGAAACCGACCGGAACACGACGGCGTGCAGTGGCTGCTCGGCCACCTCACGGACGCGGACTACCGGGTAAGCGTCTTCGAGATCCCGCGGACGATCACCGACTTCGAGTCCGAGTATCTCCGGCCGGTGACCGACTTCCTCGACGGCCTGGACGACTACCGACTCCTGAGTCACAGCACCGGCGGCCTGATCGCCCGGTACGTCGACGACGACGCCCTCCGCACGCGGACGTATCTCAGTCCGTGGTGGGGGTTCCACTCGGACCTGCGGAACCCGCTCGTGTCGCTGGTGATGCGGCTTCCGATCGCACGCCCGATTCTCCCGGCCGCGTCCGAGCGGTCCGATCTGGGTGCCCTCGCGTCCGACGACTGGCTCGACGATTCGCCCGACTACGCCGCGCCGACCTTCCTCCGGGAGGCCGCCCGCGCACAGGAGCGGTTGCCGCCGTTCGACCCGGCCGACACGGTGCTGTACGACCCCGAGGATCCGATCGTGAGCGCCGACGCTATCGAGTCGCAAGCGCCCGAGGCGAACCGGTACGCGTTCTCGGGCGGGCACGAACTGTTCAACGTCTCGTCCCGGACGGAACACGTCGACACGCTGCTGGCGGCCGTCGAGCGCGGCGCAGATGGGATCCAGTGACGCCCCGTCTCGTCCGGTGACTGACGCGTGGCGACTGCGTCCTTCGTGGCAGTCACTCGCCGAGTGGACTACTTTCGAGGCCGCCAGCCTGCTCGATCACGCCGGGCGTGACGTAGATCTCGATCCACGCGGCGGCGACGATCATCGCGACGAGCACGACTGCGTAGACGACCAGTTCGAACCGCTCGACGGTCGTCAGCAGCGTCTCGTCGTAGCCCAGCCCGTAGCGGATCGCGCGGTGTGTCACCCGGAAACTGATCGCCGACGCGACGAAGAAGGCCGGTAGTTCGATGATCCCGTGAGGGACCAGCGCGGCGAGAATCACCACCCAGGAGGTCTGCTGGGCGACGACCGCGACCACAGCGCCGACGACGAGCCCGTTGACGAACAGGCTGAACAGCGAGAGTAACCCCAGCGTCACCGTCCCCAGCAGGACGATCACGAGCACGCGGAGGTTGTTGAACATGATAAACAGCGCCTGGTCGATTTTCGAGTCCGGCAGATCCGGGAACGGCGAGTCGGCGGGCATCAGTCCTTCGAGACTCTCGACCGGGATGGCGTCGAGGAGGGCGTACCCCGCGAACGCGCTCCCGAAGAAGACCGCGAGCGCGGCGACGAGATACCACCGGAGCCACCGCGTGTATCTGGCCTGCCGGTGCAACTCACCCAGGATCGCGAGCCGGGAACCGCTCGAACCGCTCCGGGGGACACCGTCTGAGGCGGTCATCGTCGTCGTCTTCTCGCTCCCCGCATATTGTTCCACCGGCCATCGGATGCGCTCTGTCGGCCCACGGTCCGGTATCCAGCGCAGCGCGGTCGCGTGGTTTCATACTGTCGGCTGTAAGTTCGTGAAGATATTCGCCACCCCGGGATGGCGAATTCTTTCGATATGTTATAGCCGACAGTATCAGCCGGTGTGTTTCTTCGCGGTTGTGTAGGCCTCGCGAACTCGCTTGAACTGCTCTTCGTCGCCGCCCTGATCCGGGTGGACCTCCTTTACTTTCCGGCGGTAGGCGGATTTCACCTCGTCGAGACTGGCACCCGGCGCGACGCCGAGTTCGGCGAACGCGGCGGTGGTCGGGTCCGGCCGTTCGGCCTCGGGTTCGCCGAACTCCACGTCGGGTACTTCGAAGGGGAGCCGATCGCCAAGTTGGACGCCGGGCATCTCGTGTTCGACGAGGACCGCGACGGTCTCCGAACGCTCGATCCGATAGTACGCCCGCGCGTCGAAGGTGATCGCCACGTCACGCTTGGGAAGGTAGAAGGCGACGTGCTGGCCCTCGACGAAGTGGTTCTCGGCGTACTGTTCGTCGATAGCGTCGAGGTACTCCCGGAGTTCGACCCGCCGCCGGTTCTCTCCTGCTCGACGGTGTCGATGTGCCTGCCGGGCCGGGTACCAGCGGGCGGCCGCGGCGAACGTCACGGCGACCAGCGCGCTACAGACGACACCGAGTCCGATGCCGACCAGCAGCCATCGCGGCACCGCTGTCAGACCGTCGATTACCACGCGCTCCCGTTGTGGGCGCACGGTAAAGAATGGCTCGGCGAGCGGGTCTGCGACGGCTCTCTGTCAGGGTGTCGTGCTACCCGATGTAGCGCAGGTCCTCGTCGGAGGGGGCCGGTGTCCCTTGCTCCATCTCCTGGATCTTCCGGACGACCTCCTCCATCTCCTCGGCACGCTCTTCGAGCGATGCGAAGTCCACCTCGAAGCCGACCGTCTCTTCGAGGATCTCGAGTACCGCCTGCGCGCTCTTGGGGTCGACGAGATAGCCGCTGGTCTCACCCATCAGACAGGCAGCGTCGAACCCGCGGCGCTCGCCGAGACCGAGCAACAGGCCGCTCACGCCGACGATGCCACCAGCAGGCTCGTCCTCGCGGAACTCCACGCCAGCGTCTTCGAGGTCGTCGATCAGGTCGTCGCCGGTCGCCGCTCCGAGGACGCTGTACTCCTCGATGAGTTCGCCCGTCGGGACGCCGCCGAGCGCGTACACCTGTCCGACACCGAACTCCCCGGCGACGTCGAGGAAGGCGTCGGTCAGCCCGTAGTGACCGTCGTTGTCCTGTGCCTGGTGGTCGCCGGTCAACACGAGCATGTCCCGTCCGTCCTCGGGTCGGACGGCGTGGAACTCGGCGCTGGCGAGTTCCGTCAGACCGTCCTCGACGCTGACCTGCGGTGGGAAGTGCGTCGAGTAGACGCGGCGGACGGGCTCGCTGTCGATCTCTTCGAGGAGGTGCTCGGCGGCGAGTTTGCCGACGTGGCCCACGCCGGGGAGGCCCTCGACGAGAACCGGGTCGTCGAGATCGGGGTCCGCGAGCGTCGCGACGTCGAATTCGTTCATACCCGCTATTCCCGCTCGCGGCGCTTAAGAGCGCGTCGATACTCCCCGTGCGGGTCCGCGGGATCGAACGGCGCCGGGGCGCTGTTGACGGCTTCGGCGCCACACTCCGGACAGGTCTCGCCGAGCGTGTAGACGGGACGGGCGTGTTCCGCACGCCACACCGAACAGACGTGGATGTCCGCTTTCATTTCGATCCGGTGTCGGTCACTCGGCCTCGACGTTGCGATCGCGGTGGTACTCGCCGCTCCCGCCGCGCTCGGAGATGGCGCCGACGGCTCGGTCGGCGCTGGCCTCCAGTTCGGCCTCGGCAGTCTTGTAGTCGGGCGCCTGGACGCGGATGCGGTACTCGGGCGCGCCGACGTAGGTGACCTCTAGCTCGATCTCTTCGGGAATGTCGCCGTCGCCTTCCGCGGCCTGTAGCGCCTCCTTGATCACGTCAACACCGTCGCCCGCCGGACTCTCGAGCGAAACGTAGCCGGTGACGTTGACGTACGGGACCGAGACGTTCTCGCGGGCCGTCTCGACGATGGCCTCGACTTCCTCCTCTGTGAGATCTGTCTCTTCGAGCGCCTCCTCGCCGTGGATCGCGGCCTGCTCGAAGCCGTCGTACATCGACCCGAACGCCGCGAGGAGTTCGTTCGCGGTGGCGGCGTATTTCTCGTCGTCGATGTCCTCGCCGAAGGCCAGCAGCATCCAGTTATCGGCCTTCTGTTCGTTCTTCCACTCCTGGATCTTGTCCTTACGCTGGTGGTCGTTGACGTCCTTGATCGAGAGGTCGATCTGCTGAGCACCCTCGTCGACGTCCAGTACTTTGGCGACGACGGTCTGACCCTCGTTGACGTGGTCACGGACGTTCTTGATCCAGCCGGAGGCGACCTCGCTGATGTGACAGAGGCCGCGCTTGTCCTGGTACTCCTGGAGGTCGACGAAGACACCGAAGTCTTCGATCTCGTCGACGCGTCCGACGACCAGTTCTCCGGGCTCGGGCCAGCCGCTGAACTTCATCGTGCTTCGACGGTCTCTGTGATCTCGCCTTCGATGGCCGCCTTCCCGCCGGTCGGCCGGGCCAGCGTGTGACCACAGACCTCACAGGCAACCTCGGTGGCGGCCTTGCCGAAGACGACCTGTTCGTTCTCACAGTCCGGGCACTCGACGCTGTAGAAGTTTCCTGCCATCGTTAGTCCTGAAGCTCCAGTCGGCCAGCGCGCCATCCCTCGCGGAGGTGGGCCTTCCCACACTCCGAGCAGCGGTACTTGAGGTCTGTCTTCTGAGTCGGCTTCTGTCCCGCCGGGACCTTCGAGAACTTGCCCGCGTTCCCGTAGCCAGACTGGGCGCGCTCGGCCTGGCGGCCGCCGACCTGCGTCATGCCGGACGTACGGCCACCACGGACCTTCTCGACCTCGTGTTCGTTGTGTTCGTTACAGTGCGGACAGTACGTGTTAAATCGGCGTGGCATCTCCATAGATATCGACCTTGCGGACGGCTTGGACATGGGCGCTTAAAACCGGTTTGGTTCGGCCCCGGTGGACCCGCCGATGGACGCGGCGCACGAGGACTGCAGTGCGCTCGGGTTCGAAGTCACTAAGTACGGTTCTACCGAATCGGCGGCCATGAAGCGACTCATCATCCACGGGGACCCCGGCGTCCGGAAAGACGCCGTCATCGAAGTCGACGGCGAGGAGTACACCGTCTTCGGCGTCGCCCGGCAGGGCGAGTGGCACGGACCCGACCGGGTGCAACTGTGGTGTACCGTCGGTGGCGAAGACGAACGCGAGACCTACGAGCGACGGGAGTTCATCACGATGCACCTCGACACCGAGTCCGTCGAGGCCGAAGCCGTCGACGTCGTCCAGAAGGCCCCCGCCTGACTTTTCCACGTCCGGTTTTCTCTTTTCGTCTACCGATTGGAACCTTTCGCGTTTCGAACCTGTGCTCTGTTCGTGTTTTCTGAACGAAACTTTAAATTGAGGGGCGGGTCAAGCGCGGCGTATCGATGTCGCTGCTGCGTTCGATCACTCGGGGGGTCGGCTATCCCGCGCTCGCACTTCTCACAGTCGCGCTCTTGCCGATTGCAGGGCCGATCCTGATCGCTCTGAATCGCTGGCAACTGGCCGATCGGCTGGACGGGCTACCCGGCGTTCGGTCCGGGGGCGGGGTCGGGTCCGGGTTCGCCGCCGCTGGCTACGTCGTCGTCGCCGCGAGCCTCGTTCTGGCGGGCGCCTCGGCCACCGGAGCTCTGAGTTTCCAGTCCAGCACGCCCGACGCGTCGACACCCGGTGGACCGTCTCCTGTCGGGACGATGGTCGTGGCGCCCACGGACACCGTCGTTCCGACGACAGCGGTGATGACCGTCCAGCCGACGTCGGCGGGGACGCCGAGCGCAACCGTGACCGGGACTGACTTCGTAGAGACGGCGACACCGGTTCCTACTGCGACTGTGGTTCCGACGCCGACAGTCACTGCGACTCCGACGTTGACGCTGACACCGACGGTGACTGCGACCCCGACGCCGACTGTGGCTGCGACTCCGACGCCAGCTACTACTCAGGCGGGGACGTCTACTCCGACGCCGACTACGACACCGACGCCGACCGCAACACCGAATTCGTCTATCGAGGGGTTCCAGAAATACTTTGTTGACACAGTGAAATACAACAATAATCGATCATATGAGAGTCCTGAATATTTAGATATCAACAATACATGGAGCGAAAATAAAACCTTATACTTAAATTATAATTTACAAAATTATTCTAATAGGAAGATTACTTCGGGAGAAATCGGGATCGTCACTGGCTCCTTTGCCGTTTCTGTCGACACATATGATGGTCTTAAAGCCGAAAAAATAGAGGTAGGTGCTCTCGGAAAGAATGGGAGTGTTTGTGGTACCTATAGTATCGATGTCCTATGGGCTGTAAAATACAACCAGGGTCGGTGGAGTGGATCAGATTATAGATCCGAAATTGATCGGACTATGCGGTGGAAGAACCAATCGAATTGCTAATTATAATCGGGTTTTTCACTAGCATCTCTATTATCTCCTCTACTCTCATTAACAAATTGGCCACCGTCAACACCATTTAATTCGATGAATGGCTCGTCTGTATTCACATTTCCGCTGTAATTGAAATCTTTCTCGAAAAACTCGTGACACTGCTGACTCGTATCGACGCCGACAGGTTTTTTGCCATCCCACTTTGTTCCGTTTGGACCGTAATTTCTGATAAACCCGCAGTATGCACTGTTTCCAACGGCCGGATTCGCGTCGGCGTACGTCTGGACTTCGACACTCTGACTCTCCGAGACAGAGAGTCCGAGACGGTTCTGAACCCGGACGGAGACCTCGTCGGTTCCGGTATCGCCGAAGGTGATCTCGATCTCCGATTCGTTGGTGCTCTCGTCCAGCGGTTCAGCGTGGACGAGCGTGCCGTTGTGATACCACTCGATGCGCGAGGGTGTCGTTTCGCCAGCGGTGATCGACGCGACGTAGGTCGCAGTGTATCCGCTGACGACGCTGTCCTGGCCCGACAGGGTGACGTCGAGCGTCTCACGGTCGGTAGCGTCGACGTAGAGCGTGTCTGATCGCGACGCGCCGTCGTCGTCGGTGACGGTGACGGTCACGTTGTACTGTCCGTTCGCGTCGGCGACGAACCGCGTCCGTCCACACGTCGTACAGTCCGGTGTGACGATACTCCCGTCCGGCGCCTCTATCTCCCACCGGTACGAGGCGATCGACCCGTCCGGATCGATCGATCCTGTCGCATCTAGATAGACGGTATCGTTGACTGTGACCTCCTGATCGAGCCCGGCGCTGGCGACCGGTGGTTCGTTGCTCGCCGCTGGCGGCGACGACGACGGCACCGCAGCGGCCCCGCCCGCGAGTTGACCCGAGACCACGACGATACAGACGGCAGTCACCGCCACCGCGTTCCGCAACCCACCCATACTGTGTCAGGGGGTACCCGCCCCTTCCGTCAAAAAAGTTCGTATCGAATGACAGATTTTCTGGGTGGTCAGCCGTCCTGCTCCGGGAGCGCGTCGTGGTCGACGCGGTAGACGACGACGTCTCCCCAGCGCTGTGTCTCGGTGACTCCCTGCATCGAGTCGAAGGCGGCCAGTTCGTCCTGGCTGTAGGCCTCTCGTTCGTTGCTGCCGACGTAGATGTACTCCACGTCGTAGGCCGCGAGGAAGTGCGCCCGGTTCTCGACAGGACCGGTGTAGATCTCGTCGACGTGGGACGCCCGGGTCGTGTAGATCTCGCGCCCGCGATACCCGACCTCGTGTTGCCACCCCGCGACGGTCGGGACACCGGTCAGACTCGCGACGGGGTTAGACCACTCGTACATACTGCGGCCGGGTGCCTCGACGATGTTTGGCTGTCCCTCCAGGCCGTCGAACCACGCGATCGCGTTCGCTTCTGTGGGGAAATCCTCTTCGACGAACCGGAGGCCGTCGAGCGTCGGGTCGCCCTGGTGGTCGTACGGACCGGCGCTACCGCCGAAGTGGTCGGTGAGCGCGAACGCGCCGTAGGTCGCCGTCACCGCCAGCAACACCAGCGCGAACACCTGGAGCCGTGAGCGCCACCGATTCCCCGTCAGCGCGAGTTCCGGCGAGTGGTTGTCGATCAGGTGTGCCAGCATCGCGCCAGCGGCGACCGACCAGAGGAGCCACACGTCCGCGTAGGTCTTGAAGACGGTGTTCATCCGGCCGGGGCCCGCCTCCTCCTGGACGAAGACGAACTCGACGAGGATCACGATGCCCGCGCCAGCGATCAACAGGAGCGTCTCGAAGCCGACGACGTCGCTGATATCGGCTGCCGTGCCGTCACTCGCCGTCGCAGTGCCGCCGTCCGAGGCGACGCTTCCCGACACCGGAGACGAGTCGGCCGACAGGCGCTGCAGCGAGTCGGCCTGCGTCCGGAGGAGGATCCAGCCGACGACGAGCATCGGCCCGAACAGGGCGACGGCCGCGGCCGACGAGGCGCCCCACGCGAGCAACACGCCCAGGCCCAGCAGGACGGCAACCTCGTCGGTGTGGTCCCGGTCGAGCGTCGGGAGCGCGTGCCGGAGCAGGTAGAGAGCGAACACCAGCGCGAACGCGCCGTGGACGATCAGCAGTTCGCCCATCGTCGACTGGTCGGGGAAAAAGCCGATCGACCGGCCGCTGGCAGCCCCGAGCCAGAACGGGAGCGACCAGAGGATGCCTCCCAGCACCACGGCCACTGCTCCCGCCAGCGAGACGGCGTACCGGACCGCTTCGTTCACCCGGGGCGTCTCGCGGTCCAGAGAGTCCGCGACCGACGCGGGCAGCAGCGTCACCGGATCCGTCGGTGCGAGCGCCAGCGCGAGCATCGTGAGGCCGCCGACGGTGGGGAACGACCACGTGTTGACGACCGTGAGCAGCGCACCCAGCGGCGGGACGACACCGAACACGAGCAGTCGTCGCCGCATTCGCTCGCGTTCGGGTGTCCGGTAGTAGCTGAACAGCACCCCCGCGACCAGCAGGACGAAGGGGGTACTCATCATGTGGGCGTGCAGGTCGCCGTTCAGCCAGGCGAACAGCGGGAACTCGTTGATCGTCCCGTCGATGATCCGACTTGCGCCGAAGTAGTGGAAGCCGTCGCGACCCGCCGTCGCCAGGCGAGGCAGTTCGAACCCGAACACGCTGGCGATGGTCGCCCTGAGACCGCTCGGGAGCAGCGAGAGCAGGTAGTGTCCCGCCGTCGAGAGGTTGCCAGCGAATCCGACGAAGAAGGCGCCGAACGCTCCGGCACGGATCCGCGAGACGCCGCGGGTCGCGGCGATAGATCCCGCGAGTCCGTAGGCGGCGGTCACGAGTGCGGCGTAGAACCCGGCGAGCGCGAGGTTGTAGCCGTAGCGCGGATCGGTCCCCGTTAATCGCGTCAGCAGTCCGGCGAGCAGATGTCCTCCGTAGTAGTACCTGACTGGACGCCCTGCGAACCACATATCCTCGGGCGGCAGCACGTCCGAGCGGAGGACCGACTTGAGCAGCCCGTAGTCGAGGAACTTCTCGCCCCACATCGGGTGGACGCCCGCGTCGACCGATCGGATCGCGATCATAAAGAGAAAGACGACGGCGAACACGCCAGCGACCTCGCCGTACTTGCGGCGGTCGATGTCGACCCCGTGGTAGACTATCGCGAGCGAGGCGACGAGTAACACGGCGAGGCCCAGCCAGAAGCCAGCGGTCAGCGAGAGGTGACCGACGAGGTAGGTGACCAGCCAGACCACCGCCAGCGCGACGGGGAGCGCGAGCGCGGCGCCGCGGTCGGCCAAACGCGGGAACAGCGTCGCGGCCAGCGGCATCCCCACCATCCCGAGCGCGAGGAACGTCACGAGCCAGAGGACGACGAGCCCGTACTCCATTACCAGTGTGGCCGATTCGCGTGCCTATACGTTTTATGGACCGCCTGGTGTCGCGTTCGTCCGCGGGTCTCCGGTTCGTCCTCGCTCGATCGGAGTCGAACGGTTTTTACTCGCCCGTGCGAACGGGTCGCCAATGAGCAGGTCCGTCGGTATCGTGGTCCCCGCATTCCGGCCCGACGTCGACCAGTTGCTCGCCTACGTCGCCGACCTGGAGGCCGAACTCGCTCCCGCGACGATACGGGTCGAACTCGACGACCCGGCGGAAGCGACTGTCTCGGCGCTCGACGAGGCCGGAGTGACGACTGCCGCCTCGCCCTATCGACGGGGGAAGGGGGCAGCGATCACCGCCGGGTTCGAGGCGCTCGACACCGACGTCCTGGCTTTCGCCGACGCGGACGGCAGCACGCCAGCGTCTGAGTTCGGGTCGGTCGTCGGGGCGGTGACCGACGCCGGTGCGGACGTGGCGGTCGGATCGCGG
>Ga0207813_100342_pt1 | contig 29157 bp, 29 predicted proteins | sample A23E3SouthBayCA_2_FD_187730 | JGI IMG/M metagenome (GOLD analysis project Ga0207813, IMG submission 187730) | Aerobic enrichment media microbial communities from Eden Landing Ponds, California, USA - A23 E3 (4) (SPAdes) | ecosystem: Environmental > Aquatic > Marine > Unclassified | place... | reverse complement strand
CGCGAGCCTGCTCGCGGGCCGAACGTGGCCGGCACACCCCCCTTACCGCGAGCGCAGCGAGCGGTAACTTCACACCCCCTGTGAACGCTTCTCTGACACGCTCCCAAGCGTCTTCAGCCGTCGACCGCACCGATCGCCCGAAGCCGCCCGTCCGAGGCCCCGACGAACGCGTAGCCGTCCGCGACCGCCGGCGAGGATTTCACGTACGGCGGGTCCTCGCGGTCGCTCTCGAAGGAGACGCGCCACGCGGAGTCACCGTCTGTCGTGACCGCCGAGAGACCGTCGCGACAGCCCACGTATATCGTCCCGTCCACGACCGCCGGCGAGGAGCGTGTATCGGTTTTGATCTCGGCCGTCCACTGTTCCTCGCCCGATTCCCCGTCGATGGCGTAGACCTGCCCGCGCGTCACACCGTGACAGGTCGACTCGCCACCGCCGACGCCCATGCAGACGCGCGTCGACGATGCAGCGACGTACACCGTCCCGTCGACCACGGCCGGTGAGGTCCGGAGACTCACGTCGTCGATGCCGGCCGTCCACAGCGTCTCGCCCGATTCCGCGTCGAGCGCCTGGAGCTGTGCCGGCGGGCCGGAATCCGATTCCGAGGGACCGCCGTAGTAGACACGGCCGTCGGCGACCGCTGGTGAGGAATCGACGTGCGTCGGAATATCCCGCGTCCAGACCTCTTCGCCCGTCTCGGCGTCGAGGGCGTACAGGCTCGTCTCGCCCCCGAAGTAGACCGTCCCGTCGGCGACGGCGGGGGAAGAGTCGATATTCTCCCGCTCGCCGAACTCGCGGTAGTCCCACAGAGTGTCGCCCGTCTCGGCGTCGAGCGCGAGGAACGCGCACGCTTCGAACTCCTCCTCGTCGTCGGGGCCGCTGACGACCAGTGGGCCGTCGCCGTTCGTCCCGACGTAGACCGTCCCGTCGACGACAGCCGGCGAGGAGGCGCCGAACCGGTGGCCGATTTCTCGGCTCCAGCGCTGTTCGCCCGAAGTCGCATCGATGGCGTAGAACTGCTTGCCCCAGGTCCCGACGTAGAGCGTCTCGTCGACGAGCGCCGGTGCAGAGGTGGCGTATCCGGCCGGTTCGAACTCCCAGACCTGTTCGCCCGATTCGATATCGATGGCGTGGATCAGGCCCGGGTCGCCGCTGCCGGGCGCGTAGACCGTGCCGTCGCCGACGACCGGGGACGTGTTCATCGTCGGCGTCCCGGCGTCGTAGCGCCACGTGATCTCCGCGTCGGAAGAGCCGGGTCCCGTCACGCCTATCGAGTGCCCGGTGTTCCGGGGACCGGCACCGAACTGGGGCCACGACTCCGACTGGCTATCCGGTGTGGGTGTCCCGGTCGAGGTGGAGGTCGGGGTCCCCGTCGGACTTCGAGTCGGAGTGTCGTCGATGGGTGGTTGCTCCGTCTCCAGTGGTTGCTCGTCGCTGATACAGCCCGCGAGTGCTACCGAGGCGGCGCCTGCTATCGTCCCGAGAACGTCGCGACGGGTGGGCCTGCGTGAGGGGGACATCGAACGGTCGAAGCGTGAAGGCGTTCCCACTAATACGCTTTCGAGGATCAAACGGTCGCTACACCCACGACGGCGTCGAGAAGAACAGGGACGCTCTCGTACTGAAAGAGACATTTTCGACGCTTCGGGGGTCTCCGGATAGTGGTCAACCGTCCACGGAAGCGTCAGACAGCAGCGATGGCGGTGAACGAGCCCACCGATGTACCTACGGTTCGTGAACGATACGCGCTATCTGAGCGCGATAGAGGGTATCGTCGTAGACGACGAGCCACTCTCCATCCGCCGGGTCGGTTATCGGCATTCCGTCCTGGATGGCGTCCAGGACGGTCCGGAACGCGTCACTGTACGGGTGGTCTTCGTGGTACTCGTTTTCGAGAGCCTGCTGGAGGATGTCCCGTGCTGTCCGGGAGAAGTCCGCTGGGTCCAGTTCGTCGAGTCTGTTCTCGCGGAGATAGGTTTCGAATGCGGCCGGTGAAGAAGCGACCGACTCGACCGCAACCCGGCGGGCCTGTTGCTCTCGCGGTCTGGTCTCGACCGAGATCTGGTACGTGTCGCCTTCCCACGTGACGTACTCGTACTCCGGGTCCGGGTATAACTGGCCGAACCCGTTCATGTCAGGGTATAGCGGGCGCGTCTGTGGGTCGTCACTGCCCGTGAGTGGTGCGACGAGTTCGATAGCGTGTCCGTCGTACTCGTCGAGTGGGACGGCTTCGGTGGTCTTCTCGGTAGTCCGCGTGACGACCAGGACAGTCGTCTCGACGACTTCGGTGCCTGCGTCTTCAGTTTGTATTCGATAGTACGTTCCGTTTTGAGAGACGTACTCGACGTTTTCGAACGGACGGTACCCGTAGACTGTTGCAGTGGTATTTGCGACTGCGTCTTCGACGAGGGTACGCTGATCCGGTCGCAGGTCACCGGCGAGTGTTGCAACGCCTCTGCCTGTCTGGTCGGGTTCCCGGAGTCGAAGCGTGGTTTCCTCGCCGTTGCCAGCGAGACATCCAGTACTCAGTCCGCTGCCGAGTAAGCCAGCGGTGAGGAGCACACTCCGTCGAGAAACTCCCCATAGGTTACAACGGCGTTGTCGACCGTCAGTCGGCATAGCGCACCGATCAGTCAGAACTGGTAAGGGTTTCGTGGATAGTCAAACACCTGTTTCAGTGTCGATTCACCAGGTTTCGGCGAACCACGTAGTGCTCGCTTCGCTCGCGTTTCGTTCGTCGCTTCACTGTGCGAGTCGCTGTTCCACGCCCCCGGTCGCCTCGACGAGCAACTCGGCGACGTCGACGATTTCGAGGTCGTCCTCGTACCCGCCGGTCTTCCGGCCGTCCTCGTACATGGTCATGCACATCGGGCAGGCGACGACGAACTTCTCGACGGCGCTCCCGGCACTCGTGTCTTCGAGGGCTTCCCGTAACCGTTCCTCGCTGGGCTTGGGTTCCTCGTCGAACTCCATCCAGAGGCCGCCGCCACCGCCGCCACAGCAAAAGGAATCCTTGCGGTTGCGCGGCATCTCCACGAGTTCGCACCCCGTCGCGCGGACCAGTTCGCGGGGCGCTTCGTACTCGTCGTTGTACCGCCCGAGGTGACACGGGTCGTGGTACGTGACGGTGTAGTCGAGTTCGTTCCCGGAGAGGCCGAGTCGGCCGTCCTCGACGAGTTCCTCGACGACCTGGGTCCAGTGGAAGACCGGCGCGCCGTCCCAGTCCTCGACGTCGAAGCCCATCATCGGGTCGTCGGCGTACTCGCCGAAGTCGACCTCCGGGTACTCGTTCTTGAAGGTGTTGAACGAGTGGGGGTCGGTACAGACGATCTTCTCGAACTCGCAGTCCTCGAAGCTCTCGACGTGGTGGCCGGCCTGCTCGATGAAGAGGAACTCCTCGCCGACCCGCCGGATATCGTTGCCGTCGTACTGCTCGTCCTCGTAGAGGATGCCGTACTCGACGTCCGCGCGCTCGAACAGCGTGGCGAGCGACCGGGCGACCTTCTTGTTGCGGTCGTCGTAACTCGGGTAGTCACCGACGTACCAGAGATACTCGACCTCGGTCTCGCGGGCGTCGTCGAGTTCGAAATCGAGGGGGTCGGCCCAGTCGGCCCGGTTTCGGGCGGGGTCGCCGAAGGTGTTGCCCTGTTGCATCACGTTCTGGAACGTGTCCTGGATGTTCGGGTCGACGTCACCCTGGTCGACGAGCTGGCGGTTCATCTTCGTAAAGGAGGAGAGGTGTTCGATCTCGACGGGGCAGGCGTCCATGCAGGCCATGCAGGCCATACAGGACTCCATCGTCTCGCCGTCGACGACGCTCGTGCCGCCGTCGGCGACGATCGGGACGTCCTCCTCACCGGCGTCGACCGACTCGCGGTATCCTTTGAGGTCCAGAATCACGTTGCGGGGGTCGAGCGGGCGACCCGAGGCCTTGGCGGGACAGACCGAGGAGCAGCGGCCACACTTCGTGCAGGCGTCCTGGTCCAGTTGTTCCTTCCAGGAGAAGTCCTCGATGGACTCGGCGTTGGTGGCGTCCAGGTCTGCGGGCATCCCGGGGAGGCGCTTGCCCGCATCCTCGTCGCGGGTGACGACGTTGGCGAACGACGAGAGCATGTGGAACGGCTTGCCGAGCGGGATGGCGGCGATGAAGACGAACGCCAGCAGGCTGTGTGACCACCAGGCGACCGGGTAGGCCATCTGTGCGGTCTCGGGGGTCAGTCCCACGCCCTGAAGAATCAGCGCGACGAACCAGCCGACGAAACTCACCGTCTCGAAATCGGGGAAGTTCTGCCCGAGGATGCGGATCCCTTCGAGGAGGTAGCCGCCGACACCCAGGAGAAAGAGCGCCCAGACGAACAGGTCGTCTTCGAGGCTGGTGTGGCGGTCCCAGAGGCGTTCGTTGCGGGCGACGTACCGGCGATAGAGCACGACGCCGAGGCCGACGACGAACAGGAAGCCCATCGCGTCGACGACGAACGAGTACGAGAGGTAGAAGTCACCGACGAAGAAGGATTCGCCCGTCAGCGGGCGGTAGAGGTCCATGTCGATGCCGAGGATAGTCGTCGCGATCAGGAGGGTGAGGAAACCCCACATCACGAGGGCGTGCATGACACCGCCGACGAGGTCGCGGTCGAACAGCGTCTCGTTCGAGAGGATCGTCCTCGCCGAGGAGAGTACTCTTCGGGGGAGGTCGTCGAGGCGGTCGACGTGGTCCTCGCCGCCCTGCATCCAGCTCGTCACCCGCTGGTAGGCCCCGAGCGCGAAGACGGTCAACGTGACCGCCGCCAGATAGTAGAAGATCGCTTTCCCCGTCGCGCCCACGAACCAGAACGTCGGCCGCGTTATCTGCTCGCCCGTCTGGAGCAGGAATGTCATACGAGAACGTGGCCCGAGCGTCGCTTAAAACTTCCCTCGGATCCACAGTTTACCAGTACGTTGATGGGTCGAGATGGCGACGACGGCGGGAGGGGTAGAGCCGGAACAGAACGTCGAACGAAGTGAGACGTTTCACTCCTCGCCGGACTCGTAGTGGTCGCCCGCGGCGGAGGGGATGCGGGTGCGACCGACCAGCGCGAGGACGACGATGACCATCACGAACGGCGTGACCCGGATGAGCTGGTTGGGGACGCCGACGTCGCGCAACTGGAGGACGATCTGCAGGGCGTCCAGCCCGGCGAAGAGCATCGTCGAGAGGAACGCGCCGATCGGGTTGTAGTTGCCGAAGAGGTAGGCGACGATGGCGATGAACCCCTTGCCGTTGACCATCGTCGGGCCGTTGCCGGTGAACTGGCCGAGACTCAGGGAGAGCGCAGCACCGCCCATCCCCGAGAGGACGCCCGACAGCAGGACTGCGGCGTAGCGTACGCGACTGACGCCGACGCCTGCCGTGTCGAGCGCCTTCGGATTCTCACCGCTGGCGCGGACCCACCGGCCGAATCGCGTCCGGTAGAGGCCGTACCACGACAGCGCGACCATCAGGAACATCAGGTAGACGACGACGCTCGCGTCGACGAGTGCGCCCACGAGTACCTCGAAGACGAGATAGTGTGCCGCACTGAGCAGCGTCACGACCCCTCCGAAGAGCCAGCCGACGAGCGGGATCCCGCCGAGGACACCCTGCACGCCCTCCACAGCGTCCACGACCGCCGCACCGATAGCGGTGCCTGCACCGTTGAGCGCCGTGACCGCATCGCCGAGGACGGGCGCGCCGAAGACGACCTCGGAGGCGTTCGGTGGCGTCCGGACGCTCGGGGTGTTGGGCGCGCCGTAGACGACCTGTGAGGCGAAGGGTGCGAGCCCGAGCGCGATGAGCCAGACGGCCAGCCCGGCGATGATCTGGTCGGCGCGGAACTCGATACAGACGACGGCGAACAGCGCCGCCAGCACCGTACTAACGAAGATCCCGGCGGCGAACGCGACCCAGAGGTTGTCCGCGAGCGCCATGGCGTAGACCGCGCCGAACGCCGAGATGATGAGCAACCCCTCGAGCCCGATGTTGATGACGCCGCTCTTCTCGGCGAAGATGCCCCCGATCGCCGCGAGGACGATGGGCACCGACAGTCGCAACGCCGAACTGACCGTGCTTCGCCGGAAGACGGCGTCCGCGAGCGTGGCCGCGATCGTTCCGGGGAACAGGGCACCCAGCGCCGCCAGCCCCAGCAGGACCGCCACGCTGACGGCCGCGACGATGCCGCGTCGACCGAGAGCGAAGTCCGAGCCGTCAGTCCGGAGGGCGTCGACGACGCTCATCGGCGGTCACCTCCCGGCCCAGGCGTCGATCTATCGGTCTGTTCGCTGTCGAGAACCCGTCCGCCGTCGGTCGCGGCCGCGGCAGTGTTCGAGCGACCCCGCTCGGGCGGGACGACACGGCGGCCGAGCAGGCGGAAGAACTCCGGCATGGCGACGAAGAGGATGATGAGCCCCCGCAAGATGCCCACGAGCTGTGGCGGGACGTCCGTCGCGAACTGGACGACCGTCGTCCCGCTCTTGAGGACGCCGAACAGGAACGCCGCGAAGGGGACCCCGATAGGGTTGTTTCCCGCGAGGATGGCGACGGTGATCCCGTCGAAGCCGTAGGCGGGGACGCCCGTCTGGAAGTTGCCGAGGATCATCAGGACGTAGACGGCACCGCCGAGTCCGCCCAGTGCGCCCGACAGCGACATGCTCGCGACGATCGTCCGCTTTGCGTCGACGCCGCCGTACTCGGCGGCCTGGGGTTGAATGCCGCTGGTCCGGATGTCGTACCCGAACGTCGTTCGCTCCAGCAGGTAGTACAGCGCGAGGACGCTCACCACGGCGAAGACGAGCGCCAGCAGCGAGAAGCCGAAGGGAGCGCCGAACAGGACCGGAGGAAAGAGCGCATAGTCGGGGAGCGGCACCGTCTGGTTGGCGGGGCTGTTGGGGTCCTTGAAGACCTCGCCGACGAGATAGAGCACGACCCCGGTCGCGATGAAGTTCAGCATGATGGTCGTGATGACCTCGTTGGCGTCGGCGTAGGCCTTCAGCGCGCCCGGGATCGCCCCGTAGAGCCCGCCGAATATCGCGCCGAGCAGCAGGCCGAACGGGACCAGCAACACCGTCCCGACGACGCCCGAGACGAACGGAGCGACCCACAGGACGCCCAGGGCGGTGGCGAGCGCGCCGACGACCAGTTGCCCCTGGGTCCCGATGTTGAAGATACCTGCGCGGAAGGCGAGCGCGACCGAAAGCCCGGTGAACACGAGGATCGTCGTCTCCCGCAGTGTGACGGCGAACTGGCCGTTGAGCGGGTCCCAGCCGGCCGTCAGCGGGTCGCCCAGCGCGCCGAGGAAGAGCCTGTCGAAGACGGTGACGGGGTTGTAACAGAACCCCATCCGGAACACCTCGGGGACCACGAACGGCTGGGGGTTGGTGAGCCAGAACGCCGCCTCCCGGCAGGTCGTCATCCGTCCTGCCACGAGGATGATCACCGTGCCGACGGCGATCGCGAGTACCAGCGAGGCGAGACTGATGAGCGCCCGTTCCGTCGCGGACGCCTCGACGAGTCGTTCGAGCGCTCGCCGGCCCCGCTCGCGGACGCTCACTGTGCCCCGCCCCCTGTCTCCGTCTCGACTTCATCGCCCGTACCCGTCTCGACATCACCGCTTCCCGGTGAGTCGTCGGGGTGCTGGCCGGCCATCAGCAGGCCGAGTTCCTCCTCGGTGGTCTCGTCGGGGTCGACGGTGTCGACGAACTCGCCCTCGTAGACCACCGCGAGACGGTCCGAGAGCGCCTGCACCTCTTCGAGTTTCGAGGAGACGAGCAGGACGGCCACGCCCTGGGAACGCAACGAGAGGAGTCGTTCGTGGATGAACTCGATGGAGCCGACGTCGACCCCGCGGGTCGGGTGGGCAGCGACGAGGAGTGTGGGGTCGCGCTCCAGCTCCCGGCCGACGACGAACTTCTGCTGGTTGCCCCCCGAGAGCGACTCGGCCTCGGTCCGGGGATCCGGCGGGCGGACGTCGTACTCGGAGACGACCGATTCGGCGTGGTCGCTCGCTGCCCCCCAGTCGATCCGGCCGTTCCGGGCGTAGGGCGGTGCGTGCTGACTGCCCAGGATGGCGTTCCCGACGAGGTCGTAGTCCATGACCAGCCCCTGTTCCTGGCGGTCCTCGGGGATGTAGGACATGCCGGCGTCGATGCGCTCGCGCCGTGAGCGGTCCGAGACGTCCTCACCCTCGAAACGGATCGTTCCCGACTCGGGCGCGAGGAGTCCCGTGATGGCCTCGACGAGTTCGCGCTGGCCGTTGCCGTCGACGCCCGCGATCCCGAAGATCTCCCCCTCGCGTACCGAGAACGAGAGTTCGTCGACGGCACGAACGCCACGGTCGTCGGTCACGGCGAGGTCCGACACGTCGAGGACGGTGTCCCCGAACTCGCTGGGCGGTCGTTCGACGTCGAGCAACACCTCGCGACCGACCATCAGTTCCGCGAGTTCCTCGCGTGTGGTCTCGGCGGCCACGACGGTCCCGACGTTCTCCCCGTCGCGCAGGACTGTGATATCGTCTGCGGCGGTCATCGCCTCGCCGAGTTTGTGTGTGATGAAGATTATCGTCTTGCCCTGGTCGGTGAGTTCGTCGAGCACCGCGAACAGGTCTTCCACCTCCTGGGGCGTCAGGACTGCGGTGGGTTCGTCGAGGATCAACACGTCCGCACCCCTGTAGAGGGCTTTGAGGATCTCGACGCGTTGCTGGACGCCGACCGAGACGTCGGCGACGCGGGCGTCGGGGTCGACGTCGAAGCCGTAGCGCTCGCTCAACTCGACGACCTCCTCGCGGGCGCGCTCCCGGTCGACGCTCAACCCGGCGAACTTCCGGGGTTCGTTGCCCAGCGTGATGTTCTCGGTGACGGTCATCGGGTCGACCAGCATGAAGTGCTGGTGGATCATGCCGACGCCTGCGTCGATGGCGTCGCGGGGGGAGTCGAAGTCCCGCTCCTCGCCGTCGACGACGACGGTCCCCGACGTGGGTTCGTACAGTCCGTAGAGGACGTTCATCAGTGTCGTCTTGCCCGCGCCGTTCTCGCCGAGCAGCGCGTGGACGGAGCCGCGTACGACGGTCAGGTCGACCTCGTCGTTGGCGACCACGCCCGGGAACCGCTTCGTGATCGCGCGTAACTCGACTGCCGACGGACTCATAGTGTGAGACTCGTCATGGGCGGCGGGCGTCGCTCAGGCGTTCCCCGGGTCGGTCGGGACGGAGATCTCGCCGTCGATGATCGCCTGGCGCGACTCCGCGATGGGGTCTTTGACGTCGTCGGGGATCTCCGACCCGAGTTGCTGCCCGTAGACGATATCGACGCCGTCCTCGGCGAGTCCGAGCGTGGTGACCGACCCGCCGGAGAAGTTCCCCTCGACCTGCGCCTCGATGGCGTTGTAGACGGCCGTGTCGACGCGCTTGACCATGCTCGCGAGGATGACGTCCTGGAAGGAACTCCGCGTGACCGACTGGTCGCGGTCGACGCCGATGGCGAACTTGCCCTGGTCCTGTGCGGCCCGGAAGACGCCCGTCCCGGTGTTGCCAGCGGCGTGATAGACGATGTCCGCACCGCTGTTGTACATCGCGAGGGCCGCCTCCTGGCCCCCGGCGGGGTCGCTGAACCCGCCGACGTAGCTCGTGATGACGTCGACGTCGCTGTCGGCCGCCTTCACGCCGGCGGTGTAGCCGGCCTCGAATCGCCGGATGAGGTCGGACTCGACGCCGCCGACGAAGCCGACGTTCGTCGAATCGCCGCTCGTCGACCCGGCGCCAGCCGAGAACGACTGCGTCGTCAGCAGACCGGCGAGTTGCCCCACCAGGTACGAACCCTCGTGTTCCCTGAACGTGTAGTTGGCCACGTTGGGGGCGTCCACGACGCTGTCGACGAGCATGAAGTTCTGCTCGGGGAAGTTCTCCGAGGTCGTTCCCAGCGAGTCGGTCTGGAGGAAGCCGATACAGCAGACCAGGTCGTAGTCCGGGTCCGACGACTGGGCGAACTGGCGCTGGAACGTACTGAACTCCGACGTGGTCTCGGGCTGGGCGTTCTGGTGTCGCACGCCGAAATCCTCCTCGGCCTGGAACAGTCCCTGCTGGGCCTGGTCGTTGAACGAGCCGTCGCCCAGTCCGCCGGTCGCGTACACCATCCCGATGTACGTCGGGTCCATCGGCGTTCCGGTCGGAGTCGCGGTGGCCGTCGGCGTCTCGTCCATCCCGCCGGGCGTCTCCGTCGGCGTCCCGTCCCCGCCGTCGCCGCCACCGCTCGCCTCCGTCGGCGTCGGCGTGTCGGTCGGTTCTTCGGTCGGCGTCGATTCGGTCGGTCCGCCGGTACAGCCCGCTAACCCGCCCAGTCCCGCCGCACCGAGCACCTTGAGCAATCGCCGTCTCTCGGGATCCATAGTTCGAACTGATAGTCACTCGAAATAGGTATAAAGCCACCGCTGGGTGCGAAACACGACACCTCGATAGCGTGACGTTCTCGTCGATCCGTGCCGGAAAACACCCGGATCGACGTGCGAAATCCGCAGATCGTCGACGGTCTATATAATTCTGCGCAGGGTCGTCGGCAGCTACGAGTCGTCGTCCTGGTCGAGAAAGCCGTGGTAGGGACAGACGTACTCGTCGCGGATGAGCTGTTCGTCGACGATGGTCAACCCGATCTCGTCGAGTTCTTCGCCGATCCGGTTGAGATCGTCGTGGTCTTTCCCGATCGCGTTCACGTAGACGTTCCGTTCGCCGGTCATTATCTCCCGGACTGCCGTCACGCCGCGGACGTCGCGTGCCCGGTTCGCGAGGTCGCTGCGCTCCGGAACGGGCGCCGTACAGATTATCTTCGTGTAGAGCGGGTATCCCGCGCGGTCGTAGTCGATGTCGATGTGATACCCACGTACGATACCGTTCTCTTCGAGCGCATTGAGGCGTGTTCGTACGGTGCTCGGCGAGAGATCGAGTTTCTCGGCGATGTCACTGGAGGACGTTCCCCGGGCGTCCTGCTGGAGGTAGTAGAGGATGTGTCTGTCTATCGAATCTAGTTCGCCGTCCTTCATCTGTGACCGGTGCTGGCGTCCGGTACGACTATCAGTCTTGTTCCGTCTCTCACTGCTGTTCCGTTCTCGTCCGCCTCACTGCTGTTCCATTCTCGTCCGTCTCCCTGCTGTTCCGTCCTGGCCCTCGACGGCGCGACGACGAGCGGATCGGATACTCAACAGCACTCTAAAGACGGTTAGGGATAAATCAAGGGTAAAATTTGACGGGTCGTCAATTAAATAGGTTAATTTAATAGCTTCCGTCACATAGTGGTCGCCACACCCAGCCGGACGGGGATCCGATCCGGCACCAAACCACCAACATGACGTCACACTCGACTCTCACAGCCGACCCATCCACAGACCGTGAAGACGGCGCGTACTACGTCCTGGGAGGGAGACAGCTCGGTGCTGCAGTCGCCCGGCGTCTCGGGGCGGAGGGGCAGGCGGTCTGTGTCGTAGACGAATCGTACGAGCGGTCCGAAACGCCCGGATTCCGGGGGGACCCGACGGACGTCCGGACCCTCGAAGCGGCCGGGATCGGGAACGCCTCGGCCGTCGTCGTGGCCACGGACTCCGATAGCCGCAACTTGCTGATCGCACAGGTGGTGCGGACCCGCTTCGAGGTACCGAAGGTGGTCGTCCTGGCCAACGACCCGGACCGCCTCGACACGTTCACCGAGGCCGGTCACTCCTCCGTCTGTGCGACGGCCGCGCTGTCGGACGCGCTCTCGGAGGCCCTATGAAGGAACTGGAACGCGACCTCGGGCTGCCGTCGGTCCTGGCGATCAGCATCGGGGCGATGATCGGCAGTGGCATCTTCATCCTGCCGGCGCTCGCACTCGAGATCGCGGGACCAGCCGTGATACTAGCGTACGCTCTCGCGGGACTGCTCGTCGTGCCGGCCGCCCTCTCGAAGTCGGAGATGGCGACTGCGATGCCCGAGGCTGGCGGAACGTACATCTACATCGAGCGAGGGATGGGGCCACTGCTCGGCACTGTCGCCGGCGTCGGGACCTGGTTCTCTCTCTCGTTCAAGGGTGCGCTCGCGCTCGTCGGCGGCGTCCCGTACCTGCTCCTCCTCTTCGACCTGCCGCTGAAACCGGTCGCACTGGGACTCGCAGCGGTGCTGATACTCGTCAACGTCGTCGGCGCGAAACAGACGGGTCGGCTGCAGGTCGCGATCGTCGTCGTCATGCTGGCTGCGCTGGGCTGGTTCGCCGCCGGCAGCGCGCCGAGCGTCCAGTCGGCCAACTACGTGAACTTCTTCGGTGACGGGGTCGGCGGACTCCTCGCCGCGACCGGCCTGGTGTTCGTCTCCTACGCGGGCGTCACGAAGGTCGCGAGCGTCGCCGAGGAAGTCGAGGACCCGGGTCGGAACATCCCGCTCGGGATCCTCGGCTCGCTCGCGTTCACGACGGTCCTGTACGTGGCCATCGTGGCAGTACTGGTCGGCGTGACTGACCCGGGTAGTGTCGCCGGGTCGCTGACGCCGGTGGCGGTCGCCGCGGAGGCGACGCTCGGGCAGATCGGTGTGGTGACCGTCATCCTCGCGGCCATCCTCGCGCTCGTCTCGACGGCCAACGCGGGTATCCTCTCCTCGTCGCGGTATCCGTTCGCGATGAGTCGGGATAGTCTCGCTCCCCCCTCGTTCTCGACCGTGAGCGAGCGGTTCGGGACGCCGGTCACCTCGATCACGCTCACCGGCGCGGTGTTGCTGGTACTCATCGCGTTCGTCCCGATCCTCGACATCGCCAAGCTCGCCAGCGCGTTCCAGATTCTCGTGTTCGGACTCGTCAACCTGACCGTCGTCGCCTTCCGGGAGGGGAGCGCGGAGTACGACCCCGAGTTCACGTCGCCGCTGTACCCGTGGATACAGGTGTTCGGTGCTATCACCGGGGTACTCCTGTTGACCCAGATGGGGACAGTCGCTCTCGTCGGGGCCGCGGTCATCACGGTCGGGAGCGTCGGCTGGTACCTCCTCTACGTCCGACCGCGAGTGAGCCGAGAGGGCGCGGCGACGGACGCGGTGCGCCGGCGCGTCGGCAGGGACGCACTCACCGAGACGGAATCGGCCGTGAACGACAATCCGCGCGAAGTTCTCGTCGCGCTCACCAAGAACCTCGACGAGAGCCGTGAACGGGCGCTGGTCGCCATCGCTGCCGACCTCGTTCGTCAGGACGACGGCCGCGTGGTCGTCGGTCGATTCGAGGAAGTTCCCGACCAGGCCCCGCTCACCGACGACGTGACGGTCCAGTCCTCGTCGGACATCTCCTACGAAACGCGGATCGAGTCGCTCTCGACGGATCTGGACGTCGATATCGAGGCCGACGAGGTCGTCAGTCACGACACGAAACACGCGGTCGTCAACTTCGCGGCGAACCGGGGCGTGAACACCATCGTGGCCGAACACGAACCGCTCCGGCTCCGCTCGCGACTGCTCGGCGACCCGATCGACTGGGTGGTTCGCCACGCGCCGTGTGACGTACTCCTCGTGGACAATCTCGGCTACGACCGGCCGGACCGTGTCGTTCTCTCCGGTGACGGCGGCCCGTATCCACCACTGGCGGCGAACGTCGCCGAAGCGCTCGCGACCGCGAACCGTTCAGGTATCTCACTCTGGTACCCCACCGAACCGGAGGGGTCCGACCAGTACCGGCACACGATCGACGACTATCAGTCCCAACTCTCGGAGATATTCTCCGTCCCGGTCTCCGCGGAGTCCACCAGAGCCGACGGCGGGCGACCCTCGAACCCCGACGTCGTCGTGCGTCGCGGCGCTGACGAGCGACTCCGAAACGCCCTGTTCGACGAGCGGCCGGTCTTCCCCAGTCCGGGGTGTACGACGATCACCGTCTATCCCCACGAATCACGCCGACCGCGGTTCACGCGTCGACTGCTCGAACGGCTCACGTTCTGACCGGGCAGTTCCCCTCGGCGACCGGTCAGTTCCGGCGTACGTCCCCGCCGGCCGAACCGGGTGGGGAGGCCGCCACCCAGTTGTCCTCGTCGAGGACCGTCCGTGCGACCACCGCGGCCACCTGGCGGGCGGTCTCCTCGCGTTCGAACAGCGAGACGGTGCCCAGTTCCTCCCCGACGGTCGTGCTGACTTCGGCTGTCGGAACGGCCGGGTTGCCGACGAGGTCCTCCACCTCGCGGGTGAGTCGCGTCTCCAGTTCCTTGCGGGCCGGTTTCGAGAGCGCCCGTCCCGCCGGGAGCAGGTCGTAGGTGACGGCGTACCCCTCCTCGTAGCGCTCGACCGCGAAAAACGGCGTCGACTCGCGCCCGGCGCGGCGGTAGCCCTCGTCCCTGGCGGCCTGGTCCTCGTACAGCGGCACGTCCGACGGAGTGTCCCCTGGAGTCACACGCCGGTCTACGAACGTCGATAGCTTAAAACACCACCGTCGCCGGGGCCGCGAGAACCGCCGCGGGTACCGCTCGAAGTGTCTCGGGGACCGTGCCAATTCATCACACAAATCGCTCTTTCAGCGACCGGCACCTACTATGGGTGGCCGGGAGTCGATTCGCGTACATGCAACGGCAAACAGTCTCCGCGTTCGGTCTCGCCCTCCTGCTGGTCGCCAGTACCGTCGCCCTGACGGTGCCGGCGGCCGCGACGGCGGGACCGCAGTCCTCCACGGGGTCGGCCGCGACAGCCGACGCTACGACGGATAGTGCGTACAACCAGACAGCGTTCCTCGCGGTCGCCGACGCCGGTGACGGCGCGACAGTCGCGGGCGGCGTCTCCGCGTCCATCGGTGTCGGTGGGGCGGAGAACCGGACCGCCAACGCGACGGTGATGCGGTTCGACGCCGACGGGGACACCGAGTGGACAACGACGTTCGGCGGCGCGAACAACACCCGGATCGTCGACCTCACCGTGGGGCCCGACGGCTCGGTGTACTTCCTGAAAACCGACCGTCCCGCGGACCCGGAAGCCGGGTATCGGGCGGGGAAGTTCGTGCTCGGCCGGCTGACGGCGGGCGGTGACGTCGCCTGGCGGACCACGCTCGACGGGACCACCGGCTACGCGACAGGCGCGTCGCTCGTCACCAGCGACGACGGCGTCGCAATCACCTACACGGTGCCCGGGTCCGAGTCCGGGTCCGAGAGCGTGCGCTTCGCCGAATACGCCAACGCCGACACGGTCTGGGAGCGGACCTACGACGTCAGCGCGGCGCCGAGTTCGCTCGAACGGACCGACGACGGTTTCCTGATCGCCGGGACGGCCGGCTTCGGCGAACCCTGGGTGCTCCGGACCACCGAGTCCGGTCGCCCGACGCTCAACGAGACCTACCCCGGCATCGAAGCCGACCGGGTCGTCGGCGCGGTTCCGACTGAGGAGGGCGGCGTCGTCCTCGCCGGTCAGCAGCGCCCAGGCTTCGGATCCGGCGGGCTCTCGACGTGGGCTGCCGGCATCGACAGCGAGGGTCAGACCACCTGGACCCGCGTCTACGGCGTCGGCTCCCAGGTACAGGTCCAGCAGTTGGTCCCCGTCGACGGCGGGTTCGCCCTCGTCGGACAGGAGGGCCTGCTCGCCGGCGAGCGCTCCCGGATGCGACTGCTCGGTATCGGGACCGACGGTGCCCAGCTGTTCGACGAGACCGTCGAGACGTCGGGCTACCCCACCGCGGTGGCTCGTACCGGTGACGACCTGACGTTCGCGACCGTGCAGTACCCGCTCCGCGACCAGTTCTCGGCGTCGCTCCAGAGCGCAGCGATCCCTGAATCCGACATCTCGGCCGACGCGACCATCGACGCCGACGTCGGCATCACGTCCAACGAGACGGTCTACCGCGGCCAGAACCTCCGCGTGAGTGACGGCGGTGAAACCTACGAACTCGTCCGACTCCCCGACGAGTACGACGAGTTCGAGCCCCACGTCGTCCGGCGGATCGCGGTCGACGGTGACGAGGCAGTCGTCGAGTCCGCGACGCTCCCGCGCGGCGAGTACGTCCTCCAGACCACCGACGGCCAGGCGGTCGAACTCGAAGACGGGCAGGTCACCGGCCAGGCCGACCGCGAGGAAGCGGCGTTCACGCTGCGGATGCAGGACTTCTTCCGGCTGGAGACCAGTCAGACGTTCCTCAACGTCGCCGCGGGTGAACGGGTCGTCACGCTCACCGCCGAATCCGACCGGACCGACTACGACGCCTACGTGAGCGCCGAGCGCTCCACCGGCGAGTCGGCGTCCGCTGCCGAACTCCGCAGTGCGCTGGGCGACGTGCCCGGCTTCGTCGGCGTCGAGACCGTCGGCGGCGAACCGGCCGCCCGCATCGAGATGGGCGACCGCAACGCGATCAACGCCTCGGTCGACGCCTTCGACGCGGGGATGTACGAGTTCACGTTCAGCGGCGTCGACACGCGCGACGGCGGCGCGGTCGCCACCGGTCGCATCGTCGTCGGCAAGAGCCTCGACCGCCAGCTCGGTGTCGAACTCGCGAACGACACGCTCACCGTCGCGGTCGGCGAGCGGGCCACGACGAACGTCACGCTGACGAACGTCACGAACGGCATCTCCGCGATGTCGATGAGCCTCAACCGGACGGGTGAACCCGCGATCGGCCTCCGCGCCGACGTCTCGATCAACGCCTCCCGTGCGGGTGCCAGCGCGGGCTGGTCCGACCGCAGTGCCGAAGCGTCCGCCGAGGCCTTCGATGGCAACACCGGCAACGGCACGGTGCTCGTCGGTGACGTCGGTGCCGACGCCGACGCCTTCAGCGTGGACGCGAACACCACCGGGACGAACACCGCCACGTTCCGGATCGACTGGGTCGTCGACGAGGACGGCACGCCCTACGCGCTCCCCGACGAACGGACGATCACCATCGAGGTCGTCCCCGGCAACGCGACCGACAGCGGTGTCAGCGAGGGCGCTACGGGGTCTGAAAGCGGTAGTGCGTCGGAATCAACGTCGAGTTCCGGCGGCGAATAGCGACTGTCCACTACCGGTTCCCGGCCGGATCCGGGACCGATCGACGCAGTACCATTTTTCGGCGGACGAACGTGCCACGGAGACCCGCAGGTTTCGTCAGGACCCCAACAGCTGCTGCCAGGGACGCTACAGGTCCCGCCAGGACCGTTCCGGTTCCCAGTCGAGCAGGTCACGAGCCTTCTCGGTGCTGATCAGGGACTCGAACCCGTCGAACTCGCCGTGAACCTCCGCGTCGGGGAAGAACTCCGCGGCGAGTCGGTCCGAGCGGACGGCGGCGTTCGTGTCGGCAGCGACCGCCCAGAACGCCTCGTGGTCCTCCAGTTCGGCCTCGACGGCCCGTCGAGCGATACCGGCGGCGTCGTCGAGGTGCAGATAGGAGAAGAGCGTGCTGCGGCCGCGCCAGTCGGCGTCGCGGATGCCGGCGAGACTCCGGTCGGATTCGGCGTAGGCACCGCGGAGTTCCTCGCTCGTGGCGACCCACGGATAGCGCAGCGAGGCGACCTGTGGGGTGTCCGGCCGGCGAGCGAAGCCGTCACCCAGCACCTCTGTCGTGTGCTTGCCCAGCGCGTAGGGGTCACGGGGCGTGAGCGGGTGGTCCTCGTCGACGGGCAGGTAGCGGACGTCCGTCTCGGCTTGCTGGAAGTCCGCGCCCATGACGTTGATACTCGACGGGAGGACGACCGCTTCGAGACCGAGCGCCGTCGCGGCCTCCAGGACGTGGTAGGCCGACATCGCGTTGCTCTCGAAGGTCGTGTGGCCGGCGTGGTTGGTGGGCGAGGGGATCGTGCCCATGTGGACGACGGCGTCGGCGTCACTCGCCGCGAACGCGCCGTAGACCTCGCCGGCGTCGAGCAGGTCCGTCGTCCGGTACTCGTCGGAGACCTCCTCGCGCTGTTTCCCGCGGGCGACGTCTATCGTGTGATAGTCGTGGTCGGCGAACTCCTCGATGATCGCCGTCCCGATCTTGCCGTTACCGCCCGTGACAGCGACCCGCTCGATAGTCATACCCCGCCTTCGACGAACCGGTGAAAATAGCTGGGGGAACCGGCATGTGGCTCGCGTTGCTCGCCACTGGTGATTTTGTGCCGGCCACGTTCGGCCCGCTCGCTTTCCGGGGCGCGGGGCGCCTCGCTGGTCGCGGACCTCGCAAGTTTCGGGTTCCGGACCTACTCGTCGTCGTTCCGTTCGAACGGTTCGGCCTCGCCGGCTGACTCGAACCCCTCGTCGGCCTCGGGCCAGTGGCGGTCGGCCCACTCGTAGAGGTCCCGGAATATCGGGTCGAGTTCCCGGGCTTTCGTGGTGGCCTCGTACTCGACGCGTGGCGGGATCTCGTCGTACGAGCGGCGCTCCAGCAGACCCGCCTCGGTCAGTTCGGCGAGCCGGTTCGACAGCGTGTTCGGCGAGACGTCCAGTTCGTCCTGGAGTTCGGAGAACCGCCACGGCCGCTGCTCCCGGCGAGCGACGTAGTACAGAATCGCCAGCGCGTGCGCTCGACCGAGCAGGTCCATCAGCTGTCGTGCGGGGTGGTCCCCGCCGGACAGCGGCGGTGCCGGTACCTCGTCTGGTTTCGGTGCTTCCTTCGCCGGTGACCCCCGGTCCCGGGACCCCTCCCCCGACGGCTCGCCCTCACGCTCGGTCATACCCTTCGCTACTAATTCGGTAGCAAAGGCGTTTCCGGCCCACAGGAGTCACGAACCGAGCCCCAGTCACCTTTATTTCGATTTTCGAATTAACTCCTAAAATCGTAGTGAATCCGTAGCTACGAAGATAGAAGCCTAATACTTCGGAAAGCGTAGTAGAGAGTATGGCAAACACGCAATCGGACCTCGCGGGAGGTCGACAGTGGTCGGTGCCGGTCCGCGGCGCCCTGGCCGTCGTCGCGTCGGTGCTGGTCAACGCGGCGCTCGTGTGGGCACTGGACGCGGCGGGCGTCGCACCCGATTTCCGGGCGCTGACGTACCCGCCGGTGGTCTTCCTGTCGGCGGTCGGTGCGGTCGGTGCCACGGTCGTCTACGTGCTCCTCGGCAGATTCGTCGACGACGTCGACCGCACGTTCGTCCGCGTCGCGGCGGCCGTGCTCGTCCTCTCCTTTCTGCCCGACCTCGGGTTGCTGGCCGCGGACCCGGCAGCGACCGTCCCGGGCGTCGTCGCGCTGATGGTCATGCACGTCGTCGTCGCCGCAGCCTCGGTGGCTGCGCTCGTCGCCGGCGGGGCCCCGCGATGACCCGGACCGTGCTGGTGACGGGCGCGACCGGAACGGTCGGTCAGTATGTCGTCGACCAGCTCGCGGCGCGCGATGGTTCGGAGAGAGAGTTCGAGGTCCGCGTCGCCGTCCGTGAGCCCGACGAGGCGGCCGAACAGTTCGACGCCGGCGAGTTCGTGGCCTTCGACCTTCTCAAACCCGAGACGTGGGGAGAGACGCTGGCGGACGTCGATAGCGCGTTCCTGTTGCGACCGCCGACTGTCGACACCGACGACGTGACGGGGTTCGTCGACGCGATGGCGCGAACGGGGGTCGAACACGTGGTCTACCTCTCGACGCTCGGCGCGGAGAAGAACGTCCTGATCCCCCACCACCGCATCGAGAACCACATCGGGGGGAGCGGCGTCGATTACACGTTCCTGCGTGCCTCGTTTTTCATGCAGAACCTCACGGAGGTCCACGGCTGGGAGATCCGCGATCGAGGGGAGATCGCCGTCCCGGCCGGCGACGGCGAGACGAGTTTCGTCGACGCACGGGACCTGGGTGCCGTCGCAGCGACGGTCCTCACCGAACCCGGCCACGAGAACCGGGCCTACGACCTCACCGGGCCGGACGCGCTGACCTACGACGAGGTCGCCACGGTCCTGAGTGACGTGCTCGACCGCGCGGTGCGATATCGGGAACCGTCGATCCCGGCGTTCGTCTCCCGGTGGCGCGACCGCGGGGAGCCGCTGGGGTTCGTGCTCGTCATGGTCGCCATCTACACGACCGCCCGGATCGGGTTCGCCGGTCGCGTCACCGACACCGTCGAGCGTATCCTCGGTCGGCCGCCGCGGGATCTGCGGACCTTCGTCGAGGACGCCGCGGGGGAACTACAGCCAGAGCAACCACCCGTGGCCGGATACGTCGAGACGCGTGGGCCACCGGTGCCGGACGCCGCGTACAGGGTGATCAACCCGCTGATGACGCTCCTGTTGCGGTCGCCGCTCCACTCGCTGGTCAGCGACTCGCTCATGTTGCTCACCTTCACCGGCCGACAGTCCGGCGACGAGTACACCACGCCGGTCGGCTACTGGGTGCGCGACGGCAAACTCGTCGTCTCCACGCACAGTCCGTGGTGGCACAACCTGAGGGGCGGACAGCCTGTGACGGTCCGCCTGCGCGGCGAGCGTCGGAGCGGGATCGCGACGCCCTATCCCGAGCCCGAGACCGTCGCAGAGTACGTGGAGACGTTCATCGACCGCAACGGCGTCGACGCGGCGAACCGTCTCGGCCTCGCGATCCGCGGCGACCGCGAGCCCACGCGCGCCGAACTCGAAGCCGGCGTCGAGGGCACCGTGGTCATCGAGATCGAACTCACCGACGGCGCGGCGTCTATCTGAGAAGACTGTCGTCTTGTTGTTGTATTGTGGAAGTTGGTACGGTCTACGCAGTCACTGGAGGTTCCCGCCGCCGCTGACCCGGAGGACGGTCCCGACGACGTAGCTCGCGCGGTCGCTCGCCAGGTACATGACGGCGTCCGCCAGGTCCTCGGGCTGGCCAAGCCGACCGATCGGCCGCTGACGACCCCACTCCTCGAGGAATTCCTCGGGGGTGCGGTCGGGGTCCTCGGCCGCCGCCATCTCGGCCTCTTTGCGGACCTGGTAGGTCTCGGTGAGGTCTGTCGAGACGGCGTTGACCCGGATACCGTGTTCGGCGAGTTCGATGGCGAGTCGCCACGTGAGTGCCGTCACCGTGGTCTTCGAGATGCCGTAGAGCCCCCGCGGGCCCGAGCGGCGGTCGGCCGTCTGGCTGGTGTGGTTGACGATGTTGCCCTCGATGCCCTCGTCGATCATGTGCGTCGCGACCAGTTTCGCGGCGTAGTACTGGGCCCGGGCGTTGACGCCGAGCGTGTAGTCCCAGTCCTCAAGCGACACCTCGACGAGCGACTCCTCGCGAGGCCAGACCGCGGCGTTGTTGACCAGCAGGTCCACCTGTCCGAACTCGTCGATAGCCGTCGAGACGAGCGTCTCGATATCTTCCGGTTCGGCCATGTCGGCGGCGACACCGATTACGTCGCCGGCTCCGTGGTCGTCGAGTTCCGCGGCGACGCGTTCGACGTCGGCCTCGGTTCGCGAGTTGACGACCACGTTCGCGTCCGCGTCTGCGAGTCCCTCCGCGATACCCCGGCCGATGCCCTTCGTAGACCCAGTGACGATCGCTGTCTCGCCCGCGTAATCGTACGTCGTGTGTCCGACCATGCGTGGCGATTCCGAGGTCGCCCGCATCAATCCATCGGCGTTCCGCGGGTACCGTTTAATTCAGGCGACGAACTGACCGCTTGCAAGCGAGCGTTGCGTTCGTCCGCCACTCGTACTCGTTCGCCGACGAGGACGCCGACCTGGTCGTGGACGCGCTCGACGGCCGTGAGCGCGAAGCCGGCGTCGGTGAACGTGTCGGCGAGTACGCCCACCGTCGCGGGGTCGTCGACCTCGGGGCTGTAGAACGGCTCGCCGGGGTCCGCCTCGGCGAACAGCATGACGTCGCCGAGGACGAACCGGCGGGGTTCGAGGGCCGCGATCACCTCGATGGCCTCGCGCTTCTCCTCGTCCGAGAGGTGATGCATCGCGAAGTTCGAGGTGACGATGTCGACGTCCGTGACCCCGTCGTCGGCCGATCCGTCGCCCCCAGGCACGTTCGGATCGCGAAAACGTCCCTCGCCGAATTCGACGTTCTCGATTCCCTGCGCTCTGGCTTTCTCACGTGCCTGGTCGAGCATTCCCTCGCTGATGTCGCGGCCGAGAACTCGTCCCGCGTCGTCGGCGAGTGCGAGCGCGATAGCACCCGTCCCGGTCCCGAGATCGAGAACCGTGTCGTCGGGTCCAGGTGCGGCGTGTTCGACGACGAGCGACGCGCAGGCACGGTACTCCTCGCTCTTCGAGTCGTCGTAGGAGGCGGCTTTCTCGTCGAAGCGTGCGGCGTGGTCGTCGATGGACGGGGTCATGACTCCTCGTTACTCCCGACGAGCTATGAACGACACGACCGCGGCAGCCGACGGGTCACTCGTCGGACCCTTCGTCAGTAGAGTCTTCGCGTAGCGTCACGCCGGGTTCGACGAACGAATCGGAGACGCGGTGGCGGTTGCGCTCCGCGAGTTCGCCCCACTCGGCGAGACCCGCTTCGACCGCGCCGGCACCGATACCCAGAACCTCACCGAGTGCGACGAGTTCGCGGGATGCCCGCAACTGGAGGTGGCTCCGGGGGTCCGCGCTCACGACGTAGGGCGTGTCGTACTCGCTCACGAGTTCCCAGAGTTTGCGCAGGTCACGGAGCGCCTGGACGCGCTGGCCACCCTCGGACCGCACCACCGGACGCAGGGAGATCTCGATGCGGACGCCGTTCTCTGCGGCCGTCTTCGCGACGACGTGGTTTACGTCGCCGTCGCCAGCCATCGGGTGGGCGAGGACGTCCACGCTCGGCTGTTCGACTGCGAACCGGTTCAGCGCGTTCGTCCCGCCGTGAACCGCCACGAGGGTCGAGTCTTCACGGTACGAGCCGACGTAGCCGCTGGCTCGCGAGGGGTCTTCGGCCCGGATCTCGACGCCCTCGACGACGTCGATCCCGTAGGTCTCGGCCACCTCGTCGGCGTCGTAGTCGGCGCGAGCGTCCCCGTGGTTGCGCACGACGATCCCGTCGAAGCCGTACTCGCTCGCCGTCGCAGCCATGCGAGCGACCGTCGCGTCCCCGTCAGGGTAGGCGTGGACGGCCTCGTAGGTCACGGATCGTCACTCCCGGGAGAGACAGTCATCGGTCGTCAGTTACCGAGTGACTCGAACAGTTCGCGGGCGTTCGCGACGGCTTTCTCCTTTTTCGCCGGATAGGCCTCGATTTTCGAGCGGAACGTGATGCCGTCGCCCCGCTGGATCTCGCCGCCGTAGGCCGCCTGCTTGTCCAGCGTCAGGTAGAACGCACAGTTGTCGTCGACGCGCTCGTCGAGTTCGTCGATCACCGTCTCGATGTCGTCGAGTTCTGCGAGTCGGTCGAGGACGTGACGCATCTCGTCGGCGCGCTCGACACGTGCCGAGAGGACGAGGATGCGGTCGCCGTGGTGGCCCGTCGACTGCATTCGCTCGATCTCGGTGTCCTCGGGGAGGAACGTTCGCAGTGCTGTCTCGACCCGCTGGTCGTCCTCGGTGGCGTAACAGAAGGTCCGGAGGTCGACGTAGTGCAGCGGGACGGTAGCCATCGGCGTCTCCGCTACTCCTCGTCGGTTTCGTCTTCGCCCTCGTCGGCCTCGCCCTCGGGCGCGGCTTCGAGGTTGTCCTCGGGGACGCCCGCTTCCTGACCGTCCTCGAAAGAGACGGTGTAGTTCTCGTCGCCGAACATCGTCTCGACGACCTGTGTGACCGTCCCTTCCTCGCCGTCGTAGTCGCTGTGCTCGTCGTGCAGGATGACGCGGTCGTCCTCTTCGAAAGCCATGCTCGTCGGTTCTCGACCGCCGGACAAAAAGGGACTGATCCGCCCCGAACGGGCGGGTACGTCCGGGGTTGCCGGGACGCCGACGGACGGGGCACCGGCAGAGTGAGTCGTTCGATGTTCTGCCGGCGCCCGTCACAGGTTCAAGACTTATGCCGCCGACCCACGAACGGGCTGGCATGACCGAGTTCGCCACGACCGCTCCGGGGGAGTCGACCGCCAGACGACGTCGCTATTCGGCCCGGCACGGCCCAGCACGGTCATGACGACGGTCGACGACCTCTGGTTTCTCGCCAGCGAGGCGAGCCAGCAGGCCGAACAGCTCGCCCACCGGCTCCGGGAGTCCCACGAGGACTTCCTGGGCTACGACACCACACGCCGGGTGTCACGGTCGCGCTTTCGCACCGTCTCCCGACGCATCGAACGCCAGGGGCTCCCCTTCGGCGCACACACCATCGCCTATCGCCCTTCCGGCGAGGTCCTGCTGGTCAAGCAGGCCTCGATCGACACCTGGGTCCTCCCGGGCGGCGAGGTCGACCCCGACGAGGGCCTCAGGGAGGGTGCCCGGCGCGAACTCCACGAGGAGAGCGGCATCGACGTCGACTACGAGGGACTGGGTATCCTCGGGGAAGTCACGTTCCGCTGTGACGGCCACGAGACCTGGGGTGTCCTCCCCATCTTCGAGGGCGAGGCGACTGCGACCGAACCCCAGGTCGCGGACCCCGACGGGGAGATCACCGACGCCCGCTGGTTCGATGCCCTCCCCGAGAACACGCGCGACCGCGGGGTCTTGCAGTCGTGGCGTGACAGTCGATTCGGTGACTGAGTTACCGTCTCACTGCGTTCGACGTTCCCGACGACGTTTTGAGGACAGGGGGCCGAGGAGGTGTGTGGTCTACGCTACGCGCGGGCTGGTCGAATCGTTGCTTCGCTCGGCCGAGGAGGCCGACCCCGACCAGGTCAGTATCTCGCTGTCGGTCACGCCGGCGGGGGAACTCCCCGACACCCCACTTCCGCCGGAGACGCCCGTCTTCACGCACTTCTACATGCCCGAGGCGGGCGGCTCGGTCAACTTCGTCTTCGGCGTCGACCTGGGAACGCCCGCCGGCCAGACCCAGGGTCGGTTCGTCTCCCACCCCAACGGCGAGTTGCGCATCCGCCAGACCGACGACTTCAAGGAACTCATCTTCGTCGCCGTCCCGCCCTGGACGACCGAGTCGCTCGCTGTCTTCGACCGCCGCAGCGAGGAACAGCCCCTCGAGCTGCTCGACGTCGAACCGCCCGAGGAGTTCCCCGAGTGACGACACCGACCGCCGGATAGCCACCGTTCGCGGCGGTCGTCAGTCCAGATAGCCCAGGTCCTCTAGCTGGTCGGCAATCTCGGAGAATTCGGCCTCGGTGAGTTCGCCCTGCTGTTCGTGCTGGATGACGATACTGCGCAACAGGAACCGCACGAGGTCGCTCGTACTCGAGAAACTCGTCCCCTCGATGGTCTCCTCAACGCGGTCGGCCAGGTCTTTCGGAATCGAGACCGTAGTGTAGTCCGTCATATCGACCCGCAGGCGCGGCGGGCGGATAGGCGTTGTGTCAGAGAGACGGCGGCGCGTTGCGGTTTCACCTCGCCCAGGTCAGACCGCTTCGACGGTGCCTTCCCAGTATTCGGCGTCCCCGGAGACGGCCATACTGACGGTCACCTGCCGGGTCTCGTCAGCTTCGAAGGACTCTTTCTTGCTCGCCGAATCGAGTTCCTCGTCGACCCCATTGTAGGTCGTGATGGTCACGAGGATCTCGCCGGCGCTACCGTTGTTCCGGACCAGAATGTCGAAGTCGGTATCCCCCAGCAAGCTCCCTTCGACGGAGGTGTCCTGCACTTCCGGGTCGGGTCCCGTCGCAGAACAACCGGCTAGCGCTACTGACGACACGGCCACGGCCGAGAGGAAGCCTCGTCTTCTCATTCCAACTGTCTCTCAAGCTGGCGCGTAATGAATGTTTCAGCAGAGAACAGAAATAATTCGTCGGGCAAGGCATCGACGGAGCAGGCCTTGCCAGCCGCTGGTTCACGGTGCTCCCAAGTGACACCGTCGTCTCGGAACTTCGCCCGCAATGTCGGCTTGTCGTTCCACACCGAGATCTGAGATCTCTAACGTACGCCGAGCGAAGCGAGGCGTTTCCCCGCCGGAGCGGGGCGAAGCCCCCGGAGGCGGCTTTTTGGTCCAGCTTTTTCGAGGAGTGGTGCCCGCAGCGCCGCCGCAGGCGGCGCGAGGACACCCGACGAAGAAAAAGGTGGTTCGTAAGGGCTTTTTCGCGAGGGCCCGCACGTCGAGTATGTTGATAACCGTCTCCGGGCCCGCGGGGAGCGGGAAGAGCACGTTCGCCGCGGCGCTGGCCGAGGAACTCGGCTACGAGCACGTCAGCGGCGGCGACATCTTCCGCTCGCTGGCCGACGAACGCGGCGTCTCGGTGGTCGAGTTCAACCGCCTCGCCGAGGAGGACGACCAGGTGGACCGGGACCTCGACCGCCGACTCCGCGAGATCGCGAGCGAACGCGACGACGTCGTCCTCGAATCCCGCCTCTCGGGGTGGATGGCCGGCGACCACGCCGACATCAAGGTGTGGCTCGACGCCCCCCTCTCGGTTCGCATCGACCGGATCGCCGACCGAGAGGACACCGACCCGGAGACGGCCCGCGCCGAGACGGTCGAACGTGCCGAGAGCGAGGCGCGGCGCTATCGCGACTACTACGGCATCGACATCGAGGACCGCTCGATCTACGACCTCGTCCTGAACACCGCGCGCTGGACGCCCGAGGGGGAACTCGACATCGTCCTGGCGGCCGTCGAGGCCTACGAGGCCGACACCGACGAGGGGAAAGTCCCTGTCAGAAACGTCGCGGACCACCTCTGACGATGCGGGGCCCGCCCGGCGACCGCTCTGTCGACGCCCTGCTCGAATTCGGCGTCGTCAACCTCGACAAACCGCCCGGCCCCTCCGCCCACCAGGTCGCCGCGTGGGTCCGGGACATGGCCGGCGTCGAGCGGGCGGCCCACGCCGGAACGCTGGACCCGAAGGTCACGGGCTGTCTGCCGATGTTGCTGGGCGACGCGACCCGGCTCGCACAGGTCTTCGACGACAGCGTCAAGGAGTACGTCGCGGTGCTGGAACTCCACGGCCCCGCGCCCGCTGACCTCGAAGCGACGGCCGCCGAGTTCGAGGGCGAAATCTACCAGAAACCGCCGAAGAAGAGCGCCGTGGTTCGGCGGTTGCGCGTGCGGGAAATCTACGACCTGAACGTGCTCGAAGTCGAGGAACGGCGTGCGCTGTTGCGGATCCGATGTGAGAGCGGGACCTACATACGGAAGCTGTGTCACGACGTGGGGCTGGCGCTGGGGACCGGCGCGCACATGGGCGACCTGCGCCGCGTGGGGACCGAGCCGTTCGACGACACCGACCTCGCGACGTTACAGGACTTCGCGGACGGACTCGCGTGGGCCGAGGACGGCGATACCGAGCCACTGGCGGAGGTCGTCCAGCCCGCCGAGCGCGTGCTGGTGGACCTGCCGCGGGTGACCATCGCCGAGAGTGCGGCGCGCGAGGTGGCGGAAGGTGCACCCGTCTACGCACCCGGTGTGCTGGAGGCCGACGACGCCGACGATGGGGTGCTGGTAGCCTGCTATACGCCGGATGGTGCAGCAGTCTGTCTGGGGTATCTGGTGGGTGACCCCGACGCCGAGTCCGGGACGGTCGTCGACCTGGAGCGAGTGCTGGTCTGAACAGCGGTTTCGGGCGCATGGGGTGCATCGGACCTGAGTTGGAATCTCGGCGGTCCCACTTTTCGAGAGAAAATCGAGTGAGAGCGTAGCGAACCACGTCGAACCGTACCACCCACCGGTTCAAAGCGAAGGGCTTAATCGGGGGTGGGTCGTCTGCCGATATGCGGGACCGTGGGGTAGCGGTATCCTCGGCGCATGGGGTGCGTCGGACCTGAGTTCGAATCTCGGCGGTCCCATCATTTTGCTGCGAGCAAATCGCGAGCAGCAAATGCTGGCAGAGCCGAGATTCGAGCCTGGAAGTCGCAGCCCCGGAACGGCCGAACGAAGTGAGGCCGCACGCCCGGAACGTCTTCCTCCGTTCGAATCTCGGCGGTCCCACTTTTCGCGGTGCTCACTCGCGAGCGGAGCAACCGATCACCCACAGCGGAACCGTTCGTGGAGGGCCTCACCAGTGGATCGCTCTTCGAACGTCAGCTGGATCGTCCTTTCCCAGTCACCGGACGTGACCGCGTCTGCGAGCGACTGCTTGATGCCGAATCGAGTTGTGATCTGACCGTCCTCGACGACCGTGACCTCGAAGCGGTCCGTCCGGTCGGCCACGTCGAGGGATTCGAAACTCTCGCGGACGCCTGTCGCTGTCTCCTCCGAGACCGTTACGTCGAACGCAGTCACTCCCTGGCAGTTCTGCACCGTACCGACTTTCGTCACCGCCGCTCGGTCGAAGAGGGTCCGTTCCATGTCCGCCCCGACCAGTCGGACCTCGACCGGTGACTGGGGGGCAGGCGTACTCTCACAGGCTTCAGAGGCGAGCGCGCCACAGCCCGAAGTGAGTGTGGTCAGCGCTGTGACTGTGGCTCCGATCACGGCTCGTCTGCTGGCTGGCATACGTCCCAGTTGCGGGGGGAAGGAAGAGAGCCCTGGCCAATCTCAGTCGTCGTTTGAGTCTGTCGGAGGATCGAAACCACAGGAAACTCGCGCGATTGACCGCCGCAACCGCCCCGTCAAGATGTCTCGTAGACGAGAAACGCCGGTCGGCAGGTCGCCGCATAGACCGACATCTCCCGGCCCCGTTCGGAGTACTCGACGTCGATCTCCTCGATCGCACCCGCCGCACGGAGCTTCTGCAGGTGATAGTGGACGTTCTGGAGCGACGTGTCGACCCCCTCGGCGAGTTCCGCTGCGGTCTGTGGCTCCTCGTCGAGACGCTGGAGCAGTGTCCTCGCGGTCTCCGAACCGAGGACGTCGAAGAGTTCGTCGGCCCGCTTGTCACCCAGTTCGACGACCTCTGGGTCCGACAGTTCGGGCATCTCGCGGTCGCTACCGATCGGGAATATCGACGCGAGGGAGACGCCTCCCCAGACGTGACACTGTCCCGAACACGACACCTGCGAGACCTGTGGGGCGTCATCCGTTCTCGGCGACTGCGAGTCCGCCAGTCCGTCGGCCGTCAGGGCGGATACCGGAGTCGTCGCACCGAGGAGCAGGACGACGACGAAGGCAAACACCGCGAGCAGACGGCGGCTGGCGCGGCCTGGACCGTACTCTCTGTTCATTCGATGTCCGGTCGATCGTTCCGGACGAGTAATCAATCTGGTGACTGGATCCGTCTCGATGTCGTGGAAATCCCGACAGCCGAATTCGAGGGGCATGCGACAACCGACAACGAGGTCAGCGAGCTTAATGATCAAGGAAACTTTTGCAGGTCGAGGAACTTCTGACACCAGTCTTTTGCAAAACTGATTCGCTGTGTTACTTGATCGAACACGTCCTTGACGAG
>Ga0207813_100341_pt1 | contig 29174 bp, 37 predicted proteins | sample A23E3SouthBayCA_2_FD_187730 | JGI IMG/M metagenome (GOLD analysis project Ga0207813, IMG submission 187730) | Aerobic enrichment media microbial communities from Eden Landing Ponds, California, USA - A23 E3 (4) (SPAdes) | ecosystem: Environmental > Aquatic > Marine > Unclassified | place... | reverse complement strand
GAGCGCGTCGTCGAGCGATTCCGCCGACGCGACGGCCGCCGCGAGCGCGTCGCCGAGAGCGTCCATCGACAGGTCGGTCGCCGCGTCGCCCCACTCGACCGCCCAGCCGTCGGGTATCTCGGGCGGCAGGATTTCGGTCGTTCGCGCGAGTTCGGGCGCGCCGCTGGGGGTGTCGGCGACCAACGCGTCCCGTCCCCGGACGAGCGTCGCGGCGTCCCCGAACGCCCGAATGTCGGTCGAGAGCCGCGGCCGCCGGGACGCCCACGGCGGCTTCGGATCCACGACCTGAACGCGCACGATATCGCCGTCGTCGACGTACTCGTCGGCGTCGTCGAACGATAGGTAGCCCTCCGTGTCGCCGAGGTCCACGACCGCGCCGCCGCCGCGCGTCTCCGAAACGTATCCCTCGAACACCGCACCGCGCGGCGCGTCGTCCGGATACCGGAACGCGTCCAGACCCATGTCGCGGAGGCGTTCGACGGTCTCAGCCACCGTGTCGGGGTCGCCGGTGACGCCGACGCCCTGCCGGTCGCTCGTCGTGGAGACGTGCGCCGCCGCCGGTCCCGCGTCGAACGCGCGGTCGAAGCGCTCCCGAATCGGCTCGGACGCGTTCACCACACCGACATCCGCGAGGAGTTCCGTGAGCGCTGTCGCGTAGATGCCGCGTACCGAGACCGTCATTCCAGGCGCTCCCGGTCGGGCGCGAACCGCACCCGGTCGTGCACCGTCTGCCCGAGTTCGAGCTCCACGACCGTCGGCGTCCCGTCCACGGCGTCGAGGACTCGCGCGTTCTCGACGTACGCGCCCCACGTGTCGAACCGCAGGAACCCACGCACGTCCTGGCTATGCGTGAACAGGTCGGCGTACTCGACGGCGTGCTCGGGATACTCGCTCGAACTGTGCGTCAGGTCCATATCCGAGTAGACGGTGTCCTGTGCGTCGAAGAACGCCGCCACGCGCTCGGCCGTCTCGCGCGCGTCCGCCGCCACGCGGTCCTCTATCTCGCGGAGCGTCGCCGGGTCCACGCCCGCGTCGTGGAGTTCCGTGCGCACTCGCTGGTCGAACAACATGTGGCCACCTCGACACCGCACTCCCTAAAATCAGTCGTCAGTGGGCGCCGCCGTCGTGCCCTCGCTCTCGGCCGTCGGTGTTCGTTCCTCCTCGGATTTCGGCGGTTCCGTGTACAGGAATCCGCGGCTCTGACTGAATGCCATACCAACTGGTGACATGGCCATCCTAGATAAGCCGTCTCCTTTAGGCATATTATGACATACAAATCTCTTGGGCGGGAACGGTTTTGTACGCCGCATCGGTACCACTCGCGCATGCCGGAGAAACGCGACCCAGTGCAGCGCGCCGCCACGGGCGACCGCGACCTCTACGACATCACCGACTGGGAAGTCCGCGGCCTCCTCGACCGGGCCGCGGTCGCCGTCCACAACGGCCTCCTCGCCGGCGGTCGGTACGCCGTCGTCACGCTCGCGCTCCTCGTCGTGTTCGCGCTGTTCGCCGCCAGTCTCGGGTTCGTGTTCCTCCAGCGCCCCTACATCGCCGCGTACGTCGTCCTCTCCGTCCTCCCCGCGCTCGGCCTCGTCGCCTACGTCTGGCACGCCGACGCGACCACCGGCGAACCCCTCCACCTGCTCGCCGCGACCTTCGTCCTCGGCTTCCTCTTCGCCGGGTTCGCCGCCGTCCTCAACACGGCCTTCCAGCAGGCGTTCGCGCTCGTCGGCGTCACCTGGATGGTCGTCTTCTTCTACCTCGTCGTCGGGCCCGTCGAGGAGACCGTGAAACTCCTCGCCGTCCGCCTCTACGCCTACCGTAGCGACCGCTTCGACGCCGTCGTCGACGGCGCGGTGTACGGAGCCGTCGCCGGCCTCGGGTTCGCCACCATCGAGAACGCAATCTACATCGGCCGCGACGTGCTCCAGACCCTCCAGGCGACCGGCGTCGACGCGAACGTCGCCGTCCTCCAGATAGCCGCCGTCCGCACGTTCGCCGGTCCCGGCCACGTCATCTACTCCGCGTTCGCCGGCTACTACCTCGGCCTCGCGAAGTTCAACCCCGAGAACAGGGGCCCAATCGTCGTGAAGGGACTGCTCGTCGCGGCGTTCATCCACGCCACCTACAACACCGCCGTCAGCAACCTCCACCTCGTCTACGACCCACTCGGCGTCCCCGAAGGGTTCGTGTTCATCGCGTTCGTCCTCCTCTACGACGGCTTCTTCCTCTCCGTCCTCGTCCGGAAGCTCAAGCGCTACGGCGCGGCCTACGAGGAATCGGACGCCGCGCGCTACGACGAGGGCGATACCGACCGCAAGAGCGCCGTCCGCAGGGTCGACTAGTACGCGTCGAGGCGTTCGACGTACTTCGCCACCACGTCTACCTCGACGTGCACCGGGCTCCCGGCGTCCTTCGCGGAGAGCGTCGTCAGGTCGTACGTTGTCGGAATCACCGCCACGTCGAACGTCCCCGCGTCGTCGTCCACGCCGGCGACGGTGAGGCTGATACCGTCGAGCGCCACCGACCCCTTCTCCGCGACGTACCGCTCGTAGCCGTCCGGCAGCGCGAACGTGAACGTCCAGTCCTCTCCCACCTGCTCGACCGCCACGACCTCCGTGACGGTGTCGACGTGCCCCTGTACGATGTGGCCGTCGAGGCGGCCGTCCGCCGGGAGCGCGCGTTCGAGGTTCACCACGTCGCCCTCGTCGAGTTCGCTGAGATAGGTCTTCTCCAGCGTCTCCGCCGCCGTGAACGCCGAAAACCAGTTTTCACCGTACTCCTCGACGGTGAGGCAGACGCCGCTCACGCTGATGCTCTGCCCGTGCGCGAACCCGCTCAGGTCCGTGGTTTCGATGCGGAGCCTGCGGCCGTCGTCCGTCGATTCCACCGACGCCACCGTGCCGGTGTCCTCGACGATGCCCGTGAACATACGTCCAGTACTGGGATGCGACTCAAATGTGTTGCGAACGCGGGGTTTAGGGCGCTCCGTCACTCCAAGACAGGTATGGGTATCATCGGCACCGTGAAGTTCGCCGCGACGTTCGCGTTCGCGCTCCCCGTCGCGTTGTACGGCGTGAACCGCGTCGTCGCCGGCCACGACACGGGCTGGGCGTTCCTCGCCATCGCGGTCGTGATGCTCGCCGCGGAACGCTACATCACGACGCCGTTCGACGCACCCGAGCGCGCCGCCGAGGAAGCCGCTGCGGCCGTCGCGGACGACGACGAGGACTAGGCGCGCGGCGTGAACGAGCGCGGATACTCGCCGAGGAACTCGAACCCGTCGTCGGTGACGACCACGAGGTCGCCGAGGCGGACGCCGCCCTCGCTCGGGTCGTAGACGCCCGGTTCTATCGCGAGCACCGTCCCGGGTTCGAGGCGCGTGTCGTCCCGCAGGTCGGGGCTCTCTCGCCGACTCACGCCGACGCCGTAGCCCGCGCCGTGCGTGAATCCGGTGTCGCCGTAGCCCGCTGGGAAGCCGTACGCGCCGATTTCCGCCGCCGTCTCCTCGTGCACGAGGCTCGCGTCCGCGCCGCCCGCGAGTTCGTCCAGGCCCGCCTGCTGGGCGGACTCGACCGCGAGGAACGCGCGGCGCTCCCAGCCGCCGTCCGAGTCCACGACGAACGTCCGGGTCAAGGCGCCGTGGTAGCCGTGCGGCCCCCGCGGCGCGAGGGCGACGACGACGGTCTCGCCCGACCGGACGGGCACGTCCCCGCGGAAGTGGCGGTCCGTGCACGCGCCGCCCGCCGCGACCACCGTGTTCTCCCTGGGGAGCGCGCCCTCGCGGACGACCGCCGCGTCCACCTCGTGGCGGAGGTGGGTCGTCGTTAATCGCTCGCCCTCGTACTGTAGTGCGTCGTCCGCGCCGTCCGCGTCAGCGGCGGCGAGCACGGTCTCCGCGCGCCGCATCCCCGCGGTCGCCGCGGCCTGCGCCTTCCGCAACGCTTCGATTTCCTCCGGGTCCTTCACGACGCGCTCGCGCGCCACTACGTCGGTGGACGCGACCTCGAACCCGGCGCGTTCGAGGCGGACGGCGGCGTCGTGCGGCACGTCCTGCGGGACGAGTACGGTTCCGTCCGCGTCGTACGCCGCTAAGACCTCGACCGCGCGCCCGCCCGGCGTGTCCGCGCGCAGGTCCTCGGGCGTGTACACGTAGTCGCCCGTGAACTCGCGGCGCGCCTGTCGCTCGAAGCCGTCGGGCGCGCACAGTATCGCGTCCCCGCCGACGAAGACGAACGCGTACCGGTCATCGGAACCCGAGAAGCGCGTGAGGTAGCGGAGCGTGTCGTCGAACCGGTCGCCGACGTGCACGAACCCGGCGGCGTCCCGGGCTTCGAGTTCGTCGTAGAGGAACGTGAACATCGTCTCCGGCGCGACCATCAGTTCAACTGGATGGGGGCGTCCGCGTCACCGAGCGACTCCGCGAGCGGCGCGTCAGTCGGCTCCCCGTACAGCAGCACGTCGATGGGGAGCGTGGGTGCGCCGTTGATGACGTTCTGCATGAGCACGAGACGCTCTCGCGCGCGGCTCATTCCGACGTAGAACACGCGGCGCTCGTTGTCCGTCACGAGCGGAACGGGGTCGGTCTGGCGCGTGAACTCCTCCACGCCGTCCGGAATCTCGGAGTCGTCGGCGGTCGCCGCCATCTGCTCGACGACCTTCTCCGTCAGGTCCGTTCCGAGGAAGACGTGGTCCGCCTCGCGGCCCTTCGCGGAGTGAATCGTTCCGACGCGGACGCGAGTGGGGTCCATCCCGCGGTAGTCGCCCGCGAAGTACGCGTCCACGGACTTGCGCTGGTAGCGCGTCACCTTCCGCAGCATGTCCGCGGCCGCGCCCGGCGACGGCATAAAGGGCGCGTGCTCCTGAATCACGTCCGCGCCGATCTCGATCTCGGTCGCGTCCTCGGTGTCCGCGGCCTCCTCGCGGTCCTCGATTTCGTCCCGGAGGTCGCTGCGCTCGTTCGTGCTGAACGCCGAATCCTGCAGCATGTCGACCACGCGGCGCGCCTCGAGCGCGGTCACGGGGTCGCCAGCGTCGATTTTCTCCACCGCGTGCACGTAGTCCGCGAGTCGGTCCGTCCACAGTCGCTGGTCGGTCAATGCCTTGAACGGGATGCCGTTCCCGATGAACTCGTCCACGAACTCGAACAGCTGATAGCGCGCCCGGAACAGCACCATCACCGTGTCGTCCTCCGTCGCGGCGATGGTCTGTTTGACGTTCCGCGCCACGTCCAGCATCGACGGGCTCTCCACCGCCTCCACGGTCCCGCCCTCCTTCCGCGGCTTGAGGTCCTTCTCCTGTCGGTTCTCGATGTGCCCGACCTCCTGCTGCACCACCTTCAGAACTTCCGAGGGGAGGCGGTAGGAGTTCGGGAGGATGACGTCGTCCGTCACCTCGGTTTCGAGGAGGAGGTCGGGGTCAGCGCCCTGCCACGCGTACACGACCTGGTCGTCGTCACCCGCGATGAGCACCGACTCCATGTGCGGCTTCCACTCCTCGTACACGTCGTACTGGAGGGTCGTGATGTCCTGGAACTCGTCGATGACGAGGTAGTCGACTCGCGGGACGAGCGACCGCTGCTCCACGCGTTCGAGCATGTCCGCGAACCCGACGAGCCCCTCCTCGCCCTTGTACGTCCGCCACGCGCGAATCGCTTCAGGGATGTCGAAGCGGTCGTCGTCCGACGGCCACGTCGGCGTGTACTTGTTCCCGGTCTGCGCGTTCTCGTCGATATCGGGTGGAAGCCGGACTTCCTCGTCGTTCCACCGGAACGGCACGTCGTACCAGTCCGCCACGTCGCGGCTGGTTCGCTGGAGCCACTGGCTCGTCGCGATGACTTTGTTCCCGAGCGTCGTCGAACGCGCCGTCCGCCGACTCCCCGAAGAGTACTCGTCCTCGTACGGCAGCCCGTAGTCCTCACAGAAATCTTCCTTCGCGGACTCTCCAACCACGTCGCTCCGCGAGAGGTCGAGGAGTTCGTACGCCTTCGCGTGCATCGTGCAGACGTTCCCCTGCAGCGACCGCGGGTTCACGTCCAACCGCTCCGCCAGGCGCTCACGGACCTCGGCGGCCGCAGCGCGAGTGTAGGAGACGACGAGAACGTCGCGAACGTCCACGTCCTCGTCTTCGAGGATTTCCTCCACGCGGTCGAGCAGTGCGGTCGTCTTCCCGCTACCCGGCCCACCGAACAACCTGGTGACTGCCGGCTCCGACTCGGTCATTGGACAACAACAGGGACCGATACCGTATAAATAGCGTGACTTCGCGGTTACGTTCGCCGGGTCGACCGGGCCTCTCTCACCTGTGCACCGTCCCGAATCTTGTCCTCGCAGTTCGGACAGACGCGCGGCTCGGACTCGCCATCCGGCGTAAACACTCGTGCGTACGCGTCCGTCACGAACGACTCGCAGTTCTGGCACTCCGGCATGACTGTACCCCTCTTTTTCTTTCGCCTATATTAATGCCGTCGGCCGATACACGAAGGGAAAGGCCGATTACGGTCTCTATCGTCCCCCCTGGTATGCGACTCAGCGAGGCAGCGTGGCCGGACACGACCGACCTCGACCCGGACGCCGTTCTGGTTCCCGTCGGCTCCACCGAACAGCACGGCCCGCACGCCCCGCTCGGTACCGACCACCTCACCGCCGAAACTGTCGCCGACGTGGCGGATGACGCCTACGACGACACGCTCGCCGTCGCACCCACGATTACGGTCGGCATCAGCGAGGAACACCGCCAGTTCCCCGGAACCATGTACGTCGCCCCCGACACCTTCCGCGACTACGTCCGGGACGCCGCCACCTCCCTCCTCGACCACGACTGGCGCACCATCGTCTTCGTGAACGGCCACGGCGGCAACACCGACGCGCTCCGCGAAGTCGCCGCCGACATCACCCGCCACGAGGACGCGTACGCCGCCGCCTACACCTGGTTCGACGCCGTCGGCGACCACAGTTCCGACATGGGCCACGCCGGCCCGCTCGAAACCGCCTTCCTCCGACACACCCATCCCGACCTCGTGCGCGAAGACCGCGTCGAGGCCGCCCGCGACGGCGCGAGCGACGGCTGGGGCGAGTGGACGAGCTACACGAACCTCGCGTACGACGCCGCGGAGTTCACCGAGAACGGCGTCGTCGGCGACCCAACCGACGGAACCGCGGACCGCGGCGCGGACCTCCTCGCGCTCGCGACCGACGCGCTCTGCCGGCTCGTCGACCGCCTCGCGTCCCGGGAGAACGACCGACCGCCGCACAAGTAACACCCGCCGAAACTGCTTTCTCGCGCCCGAGAAAACGCCTCGATCATGGATTCCGAAGAATTCGGGGACGTCGTCGTCGCCGCGCTCCGCGACCAGGTCGGCGACCACCTCCGCTCTATCGTCGGCTACACTCGGGACAACTACACGCTCCACTACGTCCGCGACGACGTCCGCGAACGCTACACGGAAGACGAACTCGACGAGGCCGTCGAGGAGATGCGTCTCGAAACCTTGGAGAAGAACTACCTCAACAGCGTCTTCCAGCGCCGCCACGGCGACCTCTACTGTCGCCTCGTCGTGTTCTCCGAGGCCACCGAGATGAACTTCGTCGTCTCCGACGGCGAGGGGCTGGCGGTCGCCGTCGATACGCCCTACTTCGAGGCCGAGGAGAACGTCGTGAAAGCGATTCTCGGCACCATCGAAGAACACACCGACTGGGAACTCGACGAGACGTAACCCTACTCCTCGTCGTCTATGCTCTCCAGTTCCCCCCGGAGTTCCGGGATGGTGGACGCGAGGTTGCCGACTTTCTCGGAGACGTCTTCGAGGTCGTCGAGAACGTCCTCGATTGACTCGATCTCCTCGCGGAGGTCGTCTGCGTCCTCGAAGGCGTCCGCGCGCTCGCCGATGGTGAACCACTTCTTCGCGTCCCGCAGGTGGCTCTCGACCTCCTCGGCTGCGAGCGCGGACCGCAGGCCGTTGAGCACGCCGAGCGTGTTGTCCGCCTCGACCGTCCAGATGGCGTCCGCGTCCGGCAGGGCCGCACGCGCCGCATCGAGGTGTTCTTCCACGTCGCCGCGGATTTCGTCCGCCGCCTCGCCGAACAGCTCGTCGTCCGCCATGTCACTCATACCCGGGAATTCGACGGAGAGTGGTTTAAAACTACGCCGCGTTCTCCACCGAATCGAGACGCATCAGCGGATAGCCGTCCGCCATCTCCATCGACGCCACCACGGTCGCGCCCTCGTACGCGACGACGAGTTCGACCTCCATGTACTCGCCCGTCAACTCCGTGTACCCGTGCGTGGTGTCCAAACGGTCGGTGAGAATCTCCACCGACACGCGCTCGCAGTACGGCTGATTCTCGATGGACTCCTCGATAGCGCGCTCCAGCGACGCCGCGCTCCCGGGACTCACCGGCGTCCCCGCGAACTGATGGTAGAGCGTCCCGAACTTGATTCCCGCCTCGAAACACGCCTCCTCCGGAGTGCTCGCCATACCCGTCCTCGAACCCGCGGCGAGTAAGCCGTGTCGCCTCCGACCGGAACCGCACCATTGATTTTCCCACTCGCCGAGTGTCTACTCGAATGGACGACCCGGTACTGCTCACGGGCGCGTCGGGGCGCGTCGGACAGGCCATCCTCGGCGGTAACGAGGACGACTACGACTGGCGACTGTTCGACCGCGAACCCCCCGAAGCCGCCGCCGACCACGAGGTCGTGGTGGGCGACATCACCGACGAGGACGTCGTCCGCGACGCCATGCAGGGCGTCGGCGCCGTCATCCACCTCGCCGGCGATCCCCGCCCGGACGCACCCTGGGACTCCGTCCTCGCGAACAACATCGACGGCGCTCAGACCGTCTACGAGGCCGCCGTCGACGCCGGCGTCGACAAACTCGCGTTCGCGTCCTCCAACCACGCCGTCGGCCACTACGAGACCGACCGCAAACCAGGCCTCTACCGTGAAGACGACGACTTCGCGCTCGACGGCACCGAACTCCCCCGACCCAGCAACCTCTACGGCGTCTCGAAGGCCGCCGGCGAAGTCCTCGGCCGCTACTACCACGACGAACACGACCTCTCCGTCGTCTGCGTCCGTATCGGCAACCTCACCAAAGGCCATCCGCCCATCGACTACGAACGCGGCCAGGCGATGTGGCTCTCCTACCGGGACTGCGCGCACCTCTTCGAACGCTGCCTCGAAGCCGACTACGACTACGAAATCGTGTACGGCATCAGCGACAACGACCGGAAGTACTACAGCCTCGAACGCGCCCGCGACGTGCTGGGATACGAACCGCGGGACAACAGCGCGGAACACGACGCCTGACCGCCGCCTTTATCGCCCACGACGGCTAAGAAGCGAGTATGAGACACGTCGGACTGAAAGTCCGGATGGCCATCGTCGGCGCCATCCTCTTCGCGTTCTACTCGGTCGCGGTCGCCGCCGCGTGGTTCTTCTTCGGCCAGAGTACGACGATTCTCGGTATCGCCATCGTCGGCAGCGTCCTGCTCGTCGGCGTCCAGTACAAAGTCGGGAAGTGGGCGGCGCTCCGGTCGGTCGGCGCGGAAGACATGTCCGAAGACCAGTACCAGGAGATCCACTGGATGGTCGAGGACATCTCCGAGTCGATGAACGTCAAGAAACCGCGGCTGATGATCGCGAACATGGGCGTGCCGAACGCGTTCGCGGTCGGTCGGAAGGGCGCGGGCGTCGTCGTCGTCTCCCGCGAACTCATGCAGATGCTCGAGAAGGACGAAATCGAGGGCGTGCTCGCGCACGAAATCGCGCACATCGCGAACCGCGACGTGGTTACGATGCAGCTCGGCCAAGGCATCGCGTCCATCGTCGCCATCGTTGCACAGTACATCGTGCTGTTCACGGGCGACAACGACCTCGCCGACTTCTTCCTCGCCATCTTCGTCGGCCAGATCGTCCAGTTCATCGTGATGATATTCGTGCTCGCCATCAGCCGATACCGCGAGTACGTCGCGGACGCAGACGCGAAGCGCGCCATCGGGAACGGCGACCCGCTCGCCCGCGCGCTCGAAAAGATTAGTCAAGGGAACGCGCAGGCTGCCGCAGCCTCCCGGAACGCCCAGCGCACGCGCGGTCGCGGCCGACAGAACCGCCAGCGCGACTCCGGGGTCGACCAGCAAGTGAGCGCGCTCTGCATCGCCAGCCCCGAACGCGGATTCCTCGAGAAAGTGCTGTCCACGCACCCGCCGATGGAGAAGCGTATCCAGCGCCTCCGCGAGTAACGCAGGGGTTTTATCGCTTCCCTGTTCCCCCTAGCTATGGCTGGCATTCGTGAACTTCTCGCCGTCGCGCTCGGCGTCGTGCTCGGCGTGCTGCTCCTCGTGTACCCACAGGCGTTCATCCGCATTCAGACGCTCGGCCGCGTCCCCCACGACCGCCACGGCCACTACGGCAGCGACGACGCGCCGAGCGGCTGGGTGCGCGTCGTCCAACTCATCGGCGCCGCCTGTCTCCTCGTCGCCGGCTACGTCGCACTCCAACTCCTCTAGAACAAGCCCTCGACGTCCCGCTCGCGCCGCCGACGCTCCTCCGCGTGCTCACCCAACCGCTGCGCGACGATCGCGCGCTTCTCCGCGTCCGTCACAAAATCGATCGCCAGCCGGACGAACACGCTGTCTGTCTCCCCGGTCTCGAAATCCTCGCGCGCGTACGCCACGCCCTGCTTCACCGCGTCCTCGCCGCGTTCGTCGGCGAGCACCGGCGCAGCACGCAACGCCGCCTCCGGACCCAACGCACTCAACGACACTAGCTCTCCGTCTATCGTGATTCCCTGCGGCGGCCCGCGCTCCACCCGCTCCGGGTCCGCCGCCAACCCCCGCAGATACGCCCGAATATCGTCCACGTTCACCCCACGCGACTCCGCGGACTCGAGATACTCGCACGCACTCCCCGCCAGGCTCACACAGCCCTCCCAGTTCCGCTCCCGCGCGTGATGCACCGCACCCGCGTACTGAATCAACCCCTGCAAGAGGTCGTCCCGCTCGTCCAACCACGCCGACTCCCACACATCGTGCGCCGCATAATAGTAGCCCGAATCGAACACCGCCACCCCCGCACGAAGCCCGTCCATACCCAAGACACGAGACACGAACTAAAACGACTCCCGATTACCGAACCCACGAAAAGCGAACGCAAAACCACTTCCAGAAACCCGGGGGTTTCTGGACTTGCGCCAGACGCGGAGCGTCTGGCTGAGCGTGTTTTTCCGAAGGAAACGAACGCCGTCACCGGAAATCAGAGATTTCCGGTTTCCTGCAGATTCGCTCCGCGAATCTGCACTTACGTCGAACACTTCGTGTTCGACTAAGCGTACATTTTCGCAGAAAATGTACGCCGCCGCCAGGGCTCGAACCTGGGACAACCTGGGTAACAACCAGGTGCTCTACCAACTGAGCTACGGCGGCTCGCACCCGTCAGTAGTCGCGTTCTTTTGAAAGGGCTTTCGTTTCTCGGCGGGTGTGTGCCGGTATTCTTTCCCGGAGGGCGGGCGAATTCGGGGGTATGAGTGAGTTCGAGGACGTGCTGGCGCGGGTGCGTGAGCGCGTGGACCCGACGCCGAGCGAGCGCGAGCAGTTGCGGGCTGCGGCGGACCGGCTGGTGGCGCGAACGGAGGACGCGCTCGCCGACCTCGGTGTCGACGCGGACGTGATGCAGGTCGGGAGTACCGCGCGCGGGACGTGGGTTCGGGGGGACCGCGACATCGACGTGTTCGTGCGGTTCGACCCGAGTCTCTCGCGGGAGGAACTGGAAGACCTCGGGCTGGATGTCGGGAATCGCGTGCTTCCGGATGGGCACGAGGAGTACGCCGAGCACCCGTACGTGAAAGGGACGTTCGAGGCGTACGACGTGGACCTCGTGCCGTGCTATCGCGTGGAGTCGGCGACGGAGATTCAGTCGGCGGTGGACCGCACGCCGTTCCACAACGTCTACCTCCGCGAGCGCCTCACCGACGACCTCGCGGCGGACGTCCGGCTGTTGAAGCAGTTCCTCAAGGGCGTCGGCGCGTACGGGAGCGACCTCCGAACCCGGGGGTTCTCGGGCTACCTGACGGAACTCCTCGTCCTCGAACACGGCGGGTTCCGCGAGGTCTTGGAGGCGGCGCGGGACTGGCAGCCGCCCGTGGAGTACGACCCCGAAGCGCACGCCGCGGCGTCGTTCGACGACCCGCTCGCCGTCGTTGACCCGACCGACCCCGAGCGGAACGTCGCGGCCGTCGTCTCCGACGAACAGGTTGCGCGCCTCCAGCACTACGCCCGCGTCTTCCTCAACACTCCCCGGGAGCGCGTGTTTTTCCCGGACGAACGCTCGGCGCTCGACCCAGCGGACGTGGAGGCGCATCTGGAGCGTCGCGGGACGAGCGCGCTCGCGGTGCGCTTCGACGCCCCCGACCTCGTGGAGGACCAGCTCTACCCGCAGCTCCGGCGTTCCCGGAAGGGGTTCGTGCGCGGCCTCGAACACGCCGGGTTCGACGTACTACGGTCGGCGGCGTGGGCGGACGACTCCGCGGTGCTGTTCGTCGAACTCGCGACGGCGACGCTGCCGGCGGTCGAGCGCCACGACGGTCCGCCCGTGCACGTCGGCGAGCACGCGACCGGGTTCTTCGAGAAGTACGAGAACGAGGACGTGTACGGGCCGTTCCTCGACGGCGACCGGTACGTCGTGGAGCGCGAGCGCGACGTCCGCACCGCCGCCGGATTCGCGACTGAGCGACTCGACGAAGTCGCGCTCGGCACCCACGTCGCGTCCGTTGTCGACGCCGGCGACTACGAGGTGCTCGTGGACGCGGACGTGGCGGTGCTCACGAACGAGTTCGGCCGCGAACTCGCGACTTACTTCGACCCGATTCCCTGACGCGCGTCGAGTACATCGTCGATGACCGCGCGCGCAGCCTCCGATACGTCGTCCTCGGGCGTGACGGGCGTCATTCCGTCGAACACTTCGTGGACCATCCCGACGCCGTCGGAGAGCGTGTCGAGGCTGTACCCGCCTTCGAGCACGAACCCGAGACCGGCGTCCACGGCGTCCGTGACGGTGCGCATTCGCTCCGTAAGCACGCCGTAGCCGTCCGTCGAGACGTGCATCCGCGAAATGGGGTCGTGGCGGTGCGCGTCGAACCCCGCGCTCACCAGCACGAGGTCGGGGTCGAACGCCTCGAACGCCGGAATCACGAGCTCGTCGAACGCCGCGATGTACTCCGCGTCGCCCGCGCCCGCCTCGAACGGCACGTTCAGCGTCGCACCCTCGCCGTCGCCCTCACCGGTCTCTTCAATGTCCCCCGTACCCGGGTAGAGGCCGTCCTCGTGGACGGACGCGTAGAGCACGTCGCCGCGGTCGTAGAAGATGTCCTGCGTGCCGTTCCCGTGATGGACGTCCCAGTCCAGAATCGCGACGCGCTCCGTTTCGGTTGTCGCGAGCGCGTGTTCCGCGGCGATGGCGACGTTGTTCAGGAAACAGAACCCCATCGCGTTGTCCGCGACCGCGTGATGGCCGGGGGGTCGCCCGAGCGCGAACGGCGTCTTCCGGCCCGAATCACCGGCGACCGCGCGCCGCGCCGCCCACATCGACTGCCCCGCGGACGCCAACGCGGCCGGCCACGTCGCCTCCACCGCGGACGTGTCCGGGTCCCAACTCCCGCCGCCCGACTCACAGAACTCCACGAGCCGGTCCACGTACCCGGATTCGTGCGCGCGCTCCACCTCCTCGCGCTCCGCGTCCCGCGCCGCGACGTACTCGACGCCGTGGCGTTTCGACAACGCCTGCCGTATCGCTCGCAAGCGGTCTGGACTCTCCGGATGACGCGGCCCCGGGTCGTGGTCGAGACACGCGTCGGCGTACCCGAACCTCATTCCACGAGCTCGAAGTACGTCTCGACGTCCTCTGCCTGCACAGTACGTCGTCCCGCGTGCTCCGCCAGTATCGCCGCTCCCGCCGCCGCGTCCGCCGCGTACTCCTCCAAGCGTGCGGCGAGCGCGAGTCGCGCGTCCTCCGACACCCGGTACTCGTCGGGGATGTCGAGTCGCGCGATACGATCGATGGGAGCGACCGGAAGCGCGAGCGACTCCCGGTCCGTCACGTTCTCGACGCTGAAATCAGCCGCCATCAGCGTCTTCCGGCCGTCCGTGTCGGCGCGCTCGGCAGCGGTCGCCGCCACCGCCGCGCCGTGGTTCTGGATGCGTCGCGCGAGTTCCTCTGCCGCGTCGGCGCTCACCCGCAAGTCGCCCGCGTGCCGCCGAATGATATCGTCCACCGGCGCGAACGGGAGTTCGACGCTCATACCCAACTACGGGGCAGTCTCTCTCTTAACACTTATCGTGTGGGCGCGTCTCGCACACCGTTCCGCCATCACGAATAACAGGCGCGCGCCGGAATCCCCGTATATGGCGAAGAACCCACACCAGTCGAACGCCGACGACATCGCGGAGCAGGAAGTAGAGGCGAACGAAGAACAGGCCGAAGAAGCCGTCGAGGAACGCCGCGCCGCCGACGAGGAGTACGAGGAAGAACGAATTCGGGAGGAACTCGACCACGAGGACGAAGCGCGCCACGAGGACGCCAAAGAGGAGCGAAACCCCGATAACTTCCGGGACGACGAACCCTACGACGACTAACGCACGTCTTCGGCGTCCAGCGTGCCGTCGCGGAGCGTTCCGCGCACCGTGACTTCCTCTCCGAGCGTCACGTCCGTCTCGGTGTCGACGCTCATCGTCTCTTCGCCGTCGTCCAGAATCACGGGCGACCCCGCCTGCACGACAACGCCCGTGAACTCCACGTCCTCACCGCCCGCGGACGCTTCCTCCTCCGCCTCCTCGGTTGAGGAGGACGTATCGGGACTGGTGCCGTCCTCGAACGAGGAGAGGTCCGCGCCCGCGGACTCGGATTCCGACTCGGTCGCCGCGCCGTCGTCCAGCGCGATGACCGTGGACTGCCAGCCAGCGGACGCTTCGAGGTCGTCCTGCCAGCCGTCCTGTACGTCTACGTCCGTGAATAGGAGTTCGTCACCGGGTCCGATGTCGAGGTCCGCCTTCTCGCCCCAGAGCGCCACCCGGATGTCGCCCGACTGGTCCTGCAGGCGAACGTTCCGCACCTGGCCCTCACTGCCGTCGTCGCGGTCGAACGTCCGCTTTTCGTCCACCGACCGCACGACGCCCGCGATGTCCGCGGTCTCGTCCAGCTCGAGGTCGTCGATGGGTTTCGCGTCCGGCACGAACGACACGTCCTCGTCCACGGTCTCGACGCGCCCGCGGTTCCCGACGTGCAGTTCGAGCGACCCGTCGCGCTCCCGCACGTACCCGTCCGTTATCTCCACAATCTCGCCCGCCGCGAACTCGTCCGCGAGGTCGGCCTGCTCGTCCCAGAGCGTCACCCGCACGCGCCCCGTCTCGTCGCCCACGAGCAAGTTCGACACCTTCCCCTCCGACCCGTCGTCGCGACTGAACGTCCGCACGTCGTCCGTCGACAGGACCTCCCCCACGAGGTCCACGTCAGACGCGCCCATCGTCAAGTCCTCCACACGATACGTGTCTACGACCTGCACGTCGATTTCCTCGTCCTCGTCCACCTCGACCTGGGAGACGTTCACCTCGACGCCGTTGTAGCCGTCCTTCGGCCGGCCCTTGATACGCAACACCTGGCCGGGTTCGAGTTCGTCCGTCGCCGCTGCGGCCTGCTCGTCCCAGAACGACACCCGCACCGACCCGGACTCGTCCGCCACATCCACGTTCAACACGCGACCGTCCTCGTCCTCCTCGTCGCGCTCGAACGTCCGCACCTCACCCACGCTCGTCACTTTCGCCAGGAACTTCACCTCCTCCATTTCCGGCTCGATATCCGCGATACCGTTCACCTCCCCCTCGTCTAACTCGTGGGCGAGCAACATCGCCGCCGTCTCCTCGTCCGCCAACCCCCCCATCTGCTCCACCTTCGCCTCCACCGCCTCCCGAAACTCCTCCAGGGAAACGTCCGTGTCGAGGTCCTCGTACGTCTCCTCAATAGCGCCCATAATCGTGAATCAAGCCACGTGAGTCCCGCGCATAAACATTGTCCTCTCCACCACACACCGACGCCCTCTCCCGAACGCTCACCCAGAAATCCATACCCACGACTCCCCCGCCATCACACAAGAACCCTCACACCCCGACCGCCGAATCGTAACCGCTTTACATACCACCACGCTACAGATAGATGAGTCCGGGTAGGGTAGTGGACTATCCTCTTGGCTTGCGGAGCCAGGGACCGGAGTTCAAATCTCCGTCCGGACGTTTCTCACATCGCTACACGGCGAGCGTCCCGCTCGCCGTTCGCTCGTTCGAAACGCCCGGCCTGCCCCCGCTCGCCGCTGGCTCGCGGGGACTCCGTCCGGACGTTTCCACGGACACGCTTGTGGATATCGGCCCGCAAACCTCGCAATCGCCGGCAGCGTCGGCTCGCCGCGTCCCGGTAGTCTAAAGTCGCGGACTCGGTTACGTAGACGCGAGGGCCCTTAGCTTAGTCTGGTTAAAGCGCCCGGCTCATAACCGGGTGAGCGGTGGTTCAAATCCGCCAGGGCCCATCCGATTCACACCCGTTTCCTGGCCGAAACGAAAACGCTCTGTAGCGGTGTCTCTACCGGCCGAAAACACTCGTTCAGCACCCTCCGAGACCGCCGTTCTCAGACGAAAGAGAACGAGAAACTCGTTGGGGGCCGCCGCCGTCCGGCGAAACTCATGGCCGACTCTCGGGGGTGGACGGCATGAGCGGATCCTCCCAGCGCTCGCTTGCGGAGCTCGTTCGCGCGGACGAGCACCCGGACGCGTGCCCGAACGGAGACACGCGTTGCAACGGCGAAACAGATCTCCGTGCCGGTGAGCTCTGCTGTTTCGCGTGCTATCAGGACGCGAGTGAATCGGCGAAAGAGGCCTACGACGCGGCTAATAGAGGTGGTGGGGCGTGACGTGGCCGCTCGCCTTCCGAACCGAGCGCGACCAAGACACCGGAAGCTGGGGGCGTGCTGCGCCCGACACGGCGCTCGTCGAGCGCACCGGCCGCTACAGCTACCTCGTCATGCTTCCCGGAGGTTCCGTGCATCGCGTCGCGTACGCCCGCGAGGACGGCGTGTATCAGGGACGGTGTGACTGCAAAGGCTGGGAGTACCGTGACCGCCGGTTCTCACCGTGCGCGCACCTCTGCACGCTCCGACAGGCGGAGTTCATCGACGCCACCACCGTCCGTGGCGAGTCTGTCGTCGCTGCATCGGTCGCAGTAGAGTTTGAGCGCGCGGGCCACACCAGCGCGTCCGCCGTTCGTGCTGACGGTGGGACGACGGCGTACGAGGAGATCGGGGATCTTCCCACGAGGTGTTCGGGGCGATGACACCACCCCATACCACCGCGTCCGCAGTGTCCGCAGTAAGTAATACTCTGACCCCGGGAGTAATAATGGCTCAAACCCCGTTTTCGACTGCGTCAACTCTTAAGCCGCCGCATCGCACCGGAGTAATAACACCCCTCCCCGTTGGTGATACCAGTATATTGTGTGCGGGGGCGCATGAGCGTACGCGTATTTTTGCCCGGAGGGCAGCGCGCGGGGGCGCGTCGCGTCGCGCGCGTACGCGAGGCCGGGGGTGGTCGGCGTGACGACGCATACGTTCTCGACGAACGACGAGGAGCTTGAGGCGTTCCTCGACGATGTTGAGAACAAGTCGGAGACGATTCGGGAGGCGCTGCGGGTGTATCGGTTCCAGTCGGAGGGTGTGGAGGATTCGCGGCTGTCGGAGCGCCAGCGTGTTGGGTATGAGTGGATGTTGGAGTCGGTTGGTGAGAATGGGCGGTTGACGTTGGAGATGGTGGAGACGACGTTGGCGCAGTTGTTGTCGATGAAGAAGGGGTTGGTGCGGCAGTTGGTGGTCAAGCCGTTGGAGCGGCTTGGGTATGTGGTGGTGCGGCCGGCGCAGAGTCATGTGAATGTCGCTGTGCGGCCGCCTGACGCTGTCGACGTGCCGGTGGAGTCGTCGGGTGGTGAGAGTGGTGGGTCGGCGTCGGAGCGGATGGAGGCGATTCTGGAGGCTGATGTGGCGGAGGTGTCTGCGGATGACTGAGAGTGAGGAGTGTGACCGCGAGACTCAGCAGGCCGTCGAACTCACCACTCCTGAAGAAGGGCATCCGGTCTACCTCCACAACGTCGGGGGGAAGGAACCGGACGGGAAGCCGACGCGCCTTGGGAAGTGGACGTTCGCAACGAGGATGGTGCGCGATATCGTTCTCGACCATGTCTCCGGCCGCGTCCTCAACGCCTGCGCGGGCAAAACCCGGCTCCAGAAGCGAGGCTGTGAGTTCGTCCGCAACGATATCGACGAGGACCGGGACGCGGACCTCCATGTGGACGTCCGCGAGATTCACGAGCACTTAGAACAGGAGACGTTCGACGCGGCCGTGCTCGACCCGCCGTTCGACCCAGGTCGCGCTGCGAAGCTCTACGAGGGCTGGCACGGCCAAGAGTACAGCAACGCCCGTGACGCCGTCGCCGAACTCGTCGCCCCCGGCGGAACGGTAGTCGAACTCGGCTGGAACAGCTGGAGCCTCTCGGACAAAAACGACTGGGAACCCGTCGAGCACCATCTGTTCCGACAGTCCTCGTTCAAGGCCGACGTGCATCTGACCGTTGACCGGAAGGTAAACCAGCAGACGCTCGTCACCGACGGTGGTACCGAACGCGGCGCCGTACCGACCTTTGACCGCTGGATGGGGAAGGCCTCGGACAACATTGAGGAGTGGGGGCTGCAAGACGAGGAGACGCTACTCCTCGCTATTCAGGAAGAAGTCGGCGAACTCGCTCAGGCGCATCTTGAAGCGAAACACGAGGACGGACGACCAGGACGCATCGACGAAGAGTTAGACGACCTCAGCGCGCTACTTCTCCAGCTTGAAGAACGCCGTGAGGAGTCCAACGCGGGCGCTCAGCAGGAGGAACGATGAGCGTGGGTTCGGAAGAGAGCGAGTGTTTGGAGACGTACGAGTACGAGCATGGTGTGGCGCGGAATCGGCTCGTTGCGTGTCCGTTGTGTGGATATGAGTTCTCGAGGAACGAGCATCGGTGGAAGCATTTTCGGGACGAGCACGGCCCGGACGATATTCCAGATCCCGATACTTAGGCGAGTGTCGTTCTTGTTTGGGTGTGTACTATTCGTTTGAACTCGGGGATTTGAGGACTGCTCTATGAGAAGGTTATCTCATCACCGTCAAGATACACCTGCTGGCTGTCGGAATCGTCCTCTGTCCCGGTAACTTCGAGCTTTTCTGTGGCGGAAGGACCGTCCGTAACGTCTACTGAGACAGTGTACTGCCCGTCGCTCTCAAAGACGTTCTCAATCGATGCGTTCGGCCGTCCATGGCCTTCAACGACCGGTACGTCAAGCTGCGTGGAGACTAAGGTTTCACCGGCGTTGTTGGTCACGGTTGTGTTGATTGTGACTGGGTTTTCGTTCTGGTTGACGAAGATCAGGTCGGGGGTTCCTTCTGGGGATGGAGAGAGGGCGTTGCATCCTGCGAGCGATGCGATTGCGCCCACTCCGCCGAGTTGGAGGAACGTTCGACGGGAAACTGTCATATCGGAAGGGGTGTGGGGACTGGTAAATCCTTTGTGTAGTTGTTACTCAGTGGTTCAGTTGTCCTTACGCGCTTATTTCAGGGCTGGGTAGCAGCTGGGTGGCTTCGGGGGCTATCTGTGACTACTGTAGTACGCTGGAGATTTTGAGTTTCCGCTGTTGGCTGTCTCGATGGCCGCCCGCGCCGTACCATGTTGTTCCAGGAAGTTGTGAGGCGTGCAGCATCGTCGATTGAAGGACTTGGATGCCTCGGCCGCGGACTCGATATACGACGAGTACGTAGCGGCCGTTGTTGGCGGCGAGCTGGTCGTGGGCTTTCTCGAAGATGCGGAAGCGGCCTTCGGTTCCATCGGCGCGCTGGTGCATTGCGGCCTTAATCTCTACTGGGGTGCCGTCCTGCATCACGGCGTCCCGCCAGTAGTTGTGGACGCCCTCGGTCTGGAGTCGATACTCGGCGGCGGCTTTTCGCTCCGCTGCACTCCCGTACGCGTTCGCTTGGTTCGAGCTCGTCACGGAAATCGCCTCCACGCGTCGCGTGCGTCATATATATACACTCCTCCCGGTCCCCGCCGCGCGCGGTCATGGCCGGTCGGCCGGCCTCGCCAGAGCCGGCCGCCGTAGTATGACCCAGTGTTGAGTACGCCGGGGGGTGTGTTGCTGTTGGAGGCTGGGTATCCGGGCGCTGTCATGCGATTGTGTTTTCGATGTCGGCAACGACATCGCGGTGTTTGCCGTCGTGGTGGTATTCGTTCCAGCGTTGGCGTACCCATTCGGTGCTGAACGGGACGAAATCGGCGATTTCGTGGTTTGGTCTGTCGGGGTCGGCTTCCTTCGATGTGATGACGGTGTAAATCGACATCTTCCGCGTGAGAGCCTTCGGATCGGGCGTTTCGTCGGCGTCTCCGTTTGAGGACCAAGACCACGAGGTTGGTTCCTTGTCGTCGTAGCGGTAGTCGGTTTCTGGGATACCCTCGATTTGTTCGATCTCACCGACGCCGCGGCGGTTCTTCACGTCCTCGTAGAACGTTGCGGACTTCAGGCCTTCTTTGTGGACGCAGACGCCGAGTTCGCGAATCAGTGGATGGACGTCTTTGCCGTCGTGGCCGATGACGATCAGGGAGCCGCCGTACTTCCGAATTTTGTACGCCAATGGTCCCATCTTCGACTTCGTCTGGTAGCCGGCTTCGCCGCTGCCGCCGGCGTTTGAGGAGGCTTCGTCGAAGATGAACAGTTTCGGTGTCTGGGCGTTGTGCATCGGGTCGCCGTCCTGTTTCAGCCACTCGTTGAGTTCGCCGAACGAGGAGAGCCAGCCGTCCCGCTCTGCTCCCTCGTTATCTTCCCAGGTGTCGGTTTCGCGGAGCGTGCGGATGTTTGAGGCGATGAGTGCGCGGTCGTGTTCTTGCTTCCAGAGCTGGGCGAGCAACAAGGCGAAGTTCGTTTTCCCAGTGCCGGGTTCGGCCCATTCGTAGAACATCGGCGCTGGCCCGGTCATGAACGATTTGAGCGTATCGATGGCTTTCAGGCCGGATACGTCCGCGCGCTGGCCGGCGTCGCCGGTCATGTGTTTCAGGGTGGGCATGTCGCCGTGTTCCATCGCTTCGCGTGCCACTTCCGTCGCTTCCGTTTTCACGAACGACTGGGTGAGTTCGAGGTCGGTGTAGTGGCCTGGCATCTTATCGGGTCGCTGTGCGTACTCGGCGGGGTCGTAGGCGTCGCTGAGCATGGAGAGGAACCGGGACTGCTTGGTGTTGCGGACGAGCGCTGCGTGCTCGTGTACGTCCGGGTCACGGTCGCCGTAGCCTTCCTGGTACTCGCGGAACTGTGGCGGCGTGTACTGGCCTGCGTCACCGTCCTCACTCATCGTCGACACCTCCATCTGTCGCGGCCGGGTCTCCGAGCGCGGGACTTGAGGACTCGACTGCATCTTGGGCGGCCTGTTCGGGTGATCCCTCCCAGTCGTCGACCTCGCTGGGTTGGAGGTCGGCGAGGTCGTCACGATTACTCGTCACGTCTTCTTCGAAGTCTTCGACAACGTCGCGCACGGCAGATTTGTCGAGGTGTTCGCCGCGCTGTTTTGCTTCCGCGACGCGGTTCATGAGGCGGGTTTGGAGTTCGCTCATCATGTCGGTCAAGGAGTCCTCAAAGAGGGAGAGCTGGATGTGGTCGTCTTGGAGTTGTTCGTAGATACGGTCGAAGTGCGAACGCGTCGTCAACAGCTTCGTGTCTTGGAGCTCGGAGAGCCAGACACCGCGCACGTACAACTGGTTGGTTTCTTCGACGTAGTCATACTCGCGAACCACGTACTCTTCGCCGTTGTTCGTCCGGTATGGCGGCGGTCCCTCCACTACTTTCTCGTTCCAGACGTCCGGTGGCACGTCGTAGGGTTTCGTGACGTTGTCGGCGGCGTTGACGTGGTGGACGCGCACCATGCGGCGGGTGCGGAGCCACCGGACGATGCGGAGGCCGGCGAGGAACGTGATGGGGGCGAGGACGAGGCTGCCGGCGAAGAGGTCGATGATCCAGCCGGGAACGCCGATTTGGGGGCGGGTGTAGGCGATGAGGAAGCCGGTGAACGCGAGGAGGCCGGCGACGAGGAGTTGGGCGTTCGCGACGATGTAGGTGAGGCGATCCCAGGCGTTCGCGAACGTCGGTCGCAGTCCGGTGTCGGTCATGTTAGACCGCCTCCGGTTCGCCGCTTTCCTTCCGAATTACCCAGATGCCGGCACCGATGAAGCTGAGGATGGCGATGCCGCCGCCACCGAGCCAGCCCATCGTCGGTGAGGAGCCCGCGAATGGATTCGCCGGGGATACACCCGTGCTCAGGCGGACGAGCCCGTCACTGGTACCGACGGAGACGGCTGCACCGCCGCGGTACTCGGTTACGTCCATGACGACCTCGGTCTGGCCGTCGACGGTGACGCGGCGGAAGGGGACGGTGGTGCCGCCGGAGTCCTTGATTCCGGCCATCGAGTCCGTCACGGAGACGAGGGTGGCGATATTAGACGAGAGGACGATGTGGAACTCGCCGTTCTCATACCAGTAGCGGTGGACGGTGACGTGTTCGCCGACATCGAGCATGACCGGCTGGCCCTGGGTAGTTGTGTTCTGTGCGGGTGGCGTCGATTGTGCTGTTGCGGGTATGGCGGTGCCGGAGGCGATGACCATGACCGCAGCAACTGCGAGGAATAGTTTGCGCATAAAATGGGTTAGATGGGGTTCAGTGCGTTCGAGACGGCGTCCGCGATCGCGTTGATGAACGCGTTCCAGAGGTCGGTGAGGACGCCGAGAACGATACGAATCGGATTGTAGCCGAGGGCGTACGCGCCGAGGACGACGAACGCCACGACGAGCACGAGCTGGATGTCGTTATCCACCTGACTCACCTCGGTTGGCGTAGAGGAGGGCGAGCGCGACGAGCGCCAGCCCACCGATCACGTACGGACTATCAGCGGGAACACCGCTTCCACCGTTACCGCCGCTTCCGACGGTCGGCTCACGCGACTCGATCTCCTTACGGAGTTCGAGTAGTTGCTCTTGAAGTTGGTTGTACTCAGTAACGTTCGTAGTGCGGAAGTTGTATTGCTGGATGTTGGTGCGGTTGATAGTGCCGCCACCACGCGTGTAGAGCGTCCCAACAGAGAACTCACCCTGAAGAGGGATTTTCCCGCCGTCTTGTGTGACGACGAGCTGCATGCCGTCGATGGTCGCGGCGTCGTATGTGGTGCCGGACACCCAGCCGTCGGTCTTGTTCGGGGCGTACTGACTCATCAGTAAGCCCGTGTACGTCGTCCCTTGGTAGGAGACGTTCATACGCGCCGTCTCCCCGAGATTGGGTGTGTGGAGGCCCATCGAGGCGAGTGAGGCGACGGCATAACTGTAGTAGCCGGTGCCGTTGTAGTCGGTCGCGTACTCCTGGGCCAACGTCGCGCCGTTCAGCGTTTGGGACGCATTGATTTCGCCGGTTTCGAGACCGCTCCACGTCCCATTGACGAACTTCCCAACGTTATCATTCAACCGCTGTTGAGTAGCCGTGATGTTCGCGAAGAAATCACGCCAATCGTGGAACCGCAACGCAGTATGCGGTTCGTAAGAGGATGTGGGAGCCTGAACCTGCAGACCATTAGCCCGAATATTACGCGAAGGCTCAAGGCTGTCTGTCTGGGGTCCCATTGGGACATGCCAGGAAGCATGAGCGTTGGCGACTTCGGGGAGCGCAGCCAAAGCAGACACTTGGGTCCCGTTCGGGAGTTCAACCTGCACTACCGTCTTTGTAAGATTCCGTGGTTGGTTAGGCGTCTGAATAGCAATGAAGCGCTTCGAGACGCCGCTTTCATTCTTCGCAAGCTCACGGAGATGGGCAAGTTGACTAACAGACGTATTGTACTGGCGAATTTTATTCACCATCATGCGGCTGTAGTAGTCCGCAACCGCCGCGCGAGCCTTCGCCTTGGCGAGGGCCTTCGACGTACCATTCTGATAGGCATCAATAACGGTCGCGCGAGCCTTCGACCAGGCATAGGTTTCCGAAGAGCGAAGCGCATTTTCGCCAGTATTGATGATACCCTCAGACCGCGAGGTGTACGCAAGCACCTGATTGTAAATGTCTACCTTCGCCTGTTGAGCGTCTGATTCCTTGATTTTGTCAACAGTCTCTTGGGGGACTGTTTCTTGACCCCAACTGCATTTGTCCCTGTTGACGATTTGGAAGCTCACCATATGGACGAGATAGTCCACGTTCGAGCAGTCAGAGCCGAGCGCAGCCGCGGCGGGCTGGACCGGAGACACGTCGTCAGAGACCTGTTGTGCGCCTGGTCCGAGTACGCCCGCGCCGGCCGCGGTCGTGACGAGCCCGAGCGCGAACAGCACCGCGGCAAACCCGCGAAGCGTCGGCTTGAACCCACTCACCGCTGTCCACCTCGATTAACCGCTTCCGGAAGTTCGATGCTGTGGAAGAACGCGGTGATTGGGTCGTGATGCGGCTGTCCGTGCGCGTCGAAATAAACAGTACAAGTCATGGATTTCAGTAGTACGCGAGGACGGTGTAGAGGCCGGAGAGAACGGCCATCGCTCCCGTACCCGCAATCTGGCTGCCCGTTACGAAGTCGCCGACGACGGGGACGAAGGGGATGCCGACGAGGATGACGACGCCGCCGATGACGGCGGCGGATTCGATTTCGTCGAAGTCGTCCCAGTTGTCGCCCATGCGGTTGCTCGCCCAGGCCGCGCCGAGGGTGAGGGTGGCGATGAGCCACGCGAGCGAGATGGACGCGCTCGCGCCGCTCCAGAGTGTCATGGAGAGGTCATACCCATAGAGCGAGAAGCTGCCGATGCCGGTGAGGACGACGACGGCGAGCGAGTAGGCGGGCACGCCGAGGTAGTCGAGGAGGTCGATGCTGCCGGTTCGATGCATGAGGCCGTCGAGGCTGCTCGTTGCCATTGCGCTCAGATAGAGAGGCTGGGGCAGATTGTCCCAACAAGTTCTGGAAGTGGGGTAGAAGGGTGTACGTGGACGGGTGTTCTCGTACACCTGTACGTTTCTTTGTTTGCTTAAGTGCCAGCCGGGGATGTACGAGACTATGGGCGAAATCGCGTGCTACTGTCGCGTCTCGACTGAGGACCAATCGCTTGACCGCCAGCTCGAATCGACGAGCCAGTACGCCGAACGCGAGTTCGACGCGGCGCTCGGTGACCTCTCGATCTACCGGGACAAGTCGACGGGCACGGACACCGAGCGGTCGGGCTATCAGGAGATGATGCAGGCGGCGCAGAACGGCGAGTTCGATGCGGTCGTGATCGCGAGTGTTTCACGCATCTGCCGGTCTATCAGCGATCTCGAACGCACGGCGGGTCGCCTCGAAGACGCGGGCGTCGCCCTCCACATCGTCTCGGAGGGGCTGACGCTTGAGCCTGGGGAGAGTGACCCCTATCAGACGGCGCTGTTCCAATTGCTCGGTGTGTTTGCGGAGTTGGAGGCGAACATGGCCCAGCAGCGGACGAAGGAAGGAATTGCAGCGCGTCAGCAGGAAGACGACTACCACCATGGACCGGCTCCGCTCGGGTTCGAGAAGGACGATGGCCGGCTCGTCGAGAGTGACCAGTACCACGATGTCGTGACAGTGCTCGATATGGTCGCGAAGGGCGAACTGTCGAAGCGAAAAGCCGCGAAGCGGTTAGACTCCTCTCGTCCGACGATTGACCGGAGCCTCGACCGGCCCGATCTATACGCACTGTAGGCCGGATAGTCGGTATTCACTCAAATCCGTGGAGGCGGCGATGTGCTGCGAGATATGTCGGGTCCGGAGTTGCGGCATCCGTCTTCGGTTTAGAAATCGTACGTCCTTCAAATTTAGAAACTCCTTCCGGAACAGATTCTTCTGCGGTCTGTTGAACGATGAGTTCGTGGTCGTCGGTGAGACTGAACCAACCGGAGTCAAATGCCCAGTGGTGGAGTTTACAGAGTGCGAGCCCGTTCCGGAGGTCGTCGTCACCGTTCTCGGACTTCGGGTAAATGTGTGCGGCTTCGACTTCCGGATTACCTTCCGGAGTGAATCGACGTGCGCCACAGACGGCGCAACTGTAGTCGTATTGTTGTTTTACATTTCGTGAAAATACAGAAGAGCGCACGCGTTTCTCTTGAGTCGTGAATGACTCGTTGTTAGCTGTGAGTGAAGGTTCCGCCCCCATCTGTTTCTCAAGCCTCTGTTCGGCCTGCTTGTAGTCTTCCCAGCTATCGACACCGAGACGTTTCATTGTGAATCGATAAACCATGCGCTGCCCGTCACTCACGTATTCGTAGTCTTCGACATCGACTATACCGCGATATTCGTATTCGTCAACTCCGTCCTCGCTTATGAACAGATAGATCGGAATGAGATCTTCGATGGCGTTGATGAGTGATTCGTTTGGCCCCTGCTTGTTCTGGTCGCCTTTCTCGGGGACCCCCTCTCCCTCGTAGGTGAACTCTACATCCTGGCCAAGATCGTCGTCGTACAGTGCTCCCTCATTTGCCAGGAGAATGATGTAATCGCCTTTATCTGGGGTGCGGAGGGTAATCCCCTTAAATTGGTAGCCGAAGTTCGTATCAAAAACATTCTCAACTTCTTCCTGGGTTAACTGTTCCCCTATGGCGAGTGGGCGAGTAAGCGCGAAGTCCGTCACAAATGAAGAGAGGAACAGTTAGCCGTATTACTTTATCGGCGCTACTAGTTAGGCATATAGGGAAAATTAATCTGCGAGATCAAACGTAGCTTGGCGAGAGAATCCCTTAAGCTCTCCACGCTGACTGTCGAACTCCTCCGGTGAGAGGGTTCCGTGGCGGAGCGTGTAGATTCGCCGTTGATCGTCCTCGGAGAGTTCGGTTTCGTAGACGGCTTCTTTCAGGTAGTACCCAAGGGACTCTCCGAGATACGGTGGCACTGCGTTCCCGATCTGTTGACGTCGAGCTCCGAGCGTTCCCTCAAACCGGTACGAGTCGGGGAACGTCTGTAACCGAGCGCCTTCGCGCGGTGTGAGGCCGCGGTCTTGGAAGGGGTGGATGCAGCGGGCGGAGGATGGCTTCGACATGTTCGACGTGATTGCCACTGCGGGTGCGTCAGATTGGAGGCGGGAGTAGGAGTTGTGGTAGCCGGAGGAGGGCTGGAGCTCGTCGGGAATCTCGGTTCGGTCGCCGCCATCCGAGATGTGGGAGATCATTTCGACCATATTGTCGGTGTGGTTCGCGGCTTGGTGGGAGGTGAGGTGGTCGTTGTCGCCGCGGAGGTCGCGTTGAAGGACGGTCTGGGGATCTTGGTCGTATTCGTGGACGGTTTCTCCGGGGCCGACTTCAGGGAGGTCGCCGATGCCGTCGATGACGCCGGGGACTTCGACGGGATCGATTTCGAAGCCGTCGAGTGGGTATTCTGGTTTGCCGTCGCGGGTGGCGAGGACGATGAGGCGGCGGCGGTGTTGTGGGACGCCGAAGTCGGAGGAGGTGACGACGCGGTAGGTAACGTCGTAGCCCATATTGTCGAAGGAGGCTTCGACGGCGTCGAGGAATTTGCCGTCGGCAGTGTTCTGCATCCCGCGGACGTTCTCGAAGAGAGCGGCTTTGGGTTGGAGTTCGTTGACCCAGTCGATGAAGTATTCGAAGAGGTGGTTGCGGTCGTCTGAGCCGTCGGGACTGATGACTTCGGAGAACCCCTGGCACGGTGGGCCGCCGGCGACGAGATCGATTGAGTCATGACGAACGAGGTTGCTGATATCCTCGGTGTCGATATCGCGAATATCTTCAGAAATATCGTCGATAGACCAACCGTCGCGGTTGTTGGCGAAGGTCTTGCGTGCGTCTTCGTCGACTTCGACGGCGTGGGAGAGAGAGAAGCCGGCGTTTTCGAGGCCGGTTGAGAGGCCGCCGGCTCCGGCGAAGAGGTCGACGTACGTGAGGTCCTCGCTCATTGGAAGCAGTTACTGTCTGAATCGTACTTAACCATTCGTCTCGGGTAGGTGTCGGTGTGAGATAACTAGTTAGTAATTACTATACTCTCGGTGTCTAACCATCTGCAAAGGATGTACTCGCGGGATTCAGGAAAGATGAGGAAAACAGCAGTCTGCTATGACCTCTCAGTAAGAAATTCGTCGCGAGAGCACAAGGATGAGTGAGGAGCGTACTGAGCTAGAGGATGCTCGGATTGAGGAGTTCCTCCGACGCCACTTCCGCGACGAGTATCAACATTCTCCCGAGGAGATTAGTACAGATGAGCAGGAAGTAATCGAGCACCTCGTCCAGCGTGTTGAAGAGCTGTTCAGTAGTTCGAAAGGGACGCTTGGACTGGCACTTGACTTCCTAATCGTGGCCGAGGATATTTCGCAAGTAGACAGCTTCCCGGTTGACTTCAATCCGGAGATCTCCGTTTCAGATATTCTTGCGCAGTACGAGCAGACGGCGAAGTCGACGTTGACGTTCCAGGTGAGCGGCGATACCTATGGGATTCGGCCGGTTCACAACGAGCTGATCACGCTGTTTCGGGAGGAGCTTAATCGGACGAATTTCCCGAGTTCGCCTGGTCATCATACGGGGGAGTGGCAGCGGTACGACGATATGTTGGAGTTGGCGTTTCAGTTGTCTCGGACGGGTCGCTACGAGGCTGCACAACGAATTTTCGACGTGGGATTGGAGCGTTTGGAGGGGAAGACGCATCCGACGCGGGAGCCGCCGTTTGAGGAGCCGTTTCGGGAGATTCTGTTGGACTATGACCGGTCGCACCCGGAGGAGAACGGCGGAACTGCGTACCAGGCGTTCGCCTATGGCTACGTAACGGCGAAGTGGTCGCATCTCTCGCTGAGTGCGAGTAAAGTCCGAACGGGGTCGTCTCGGCAGAATCGGCATGGCGACATTGATGGATACATGGGTCCTGATTTGATGGTGTCTGTTGAGGTGAAGGACCGAGACATCACTCAGGGGAACGTGAAGGACGAGCTGGGGACGATGATGGAGCTTGCGGAGAACACGAGTACGATTGCTGTTGCGCTCTGCCGAAGTGTTAGTCCACAAGCGACAGAGCTGCTTGATGACGCGGGTGTGACGGTGATTACGGACGCG
>Ga0207813_100340_pt1 | contig 29174 bp, 35 predicted proteins | sample A23E3SouthBayCA_2_FD_187730 | JGI IMG/M metagenome (GOLD analysis project Ga0207813, IMG submission 187730) | Aerobic enrichment media microbial communities from Eden Landing Ponds, California, USA - A23 E3 (4) (SPAdes) | ecosystem: Environmental > Aquatic > Marine > Unclassified | place... | reverse complement strand
CCCCGCCACGACGCCACGCGGGCCCTGGAGTTGCCCATCGTAGGTGAGGTCACCGGCGATACTGGCGGTCGAACCGAGCACGATCCGCTCGGCACCGACGGTGACGTCGCCCGCGACCGTGCCGTCGATCCGGACGGTGCCGGCGCCGGCGTCGAGGGTGCCGCCGACGGTACCGGTCTCGGCGATAGTGACGTCGCCGGCCGCGCCGCTCACGTCGCCGTCGACCGTGCCGGCGATGCGGATGCTCCCGGCGGCGCCGGCGACGTTGCCGGTCACGCGACCGGCCTCCGTGACGGTGACGTCGCCCGCGAACGCCGAGAGGTCGCCGTCGACCGTCCCGCGGACCACGACCGAGCCCGCGAACGTCTCGAGACCGTCGACTGTCTCGCCCTCTGTGACGACCACGGACCCGCCGGCGCGCGCCTCCGCGGCCGCCAGTCCCGGGACCGTCGCGAGGAGTACACTCATGGTCACGAGGAGCACGAGGCCCCGCGAGAGATATCGGGTTCTCATGGTCCAGCGTACGTGTTATACAGAGATAACGTCGCGCGCTGGTTCTCACGCGACGGGAATTCCGACGCGGAAAACTGCCGGGTGGCGCCGAAAACTGGCAGATGGCGCTTTTCCGCGTCGATTACCCGGACAGCCGACCAGACCGGAATCCTCGCTCGAGGAGCGTGTCATCGAATCCGCTACACGGGGTTGACTCCACGCGGGGCCGGTGAGAGTCCGTCTCCGGCCTGCCGGAACCACCTCACTCCCGCTCATCGGGGGCAAAACGCTCGTAGACGGGGCCGATGACGAACACGGAGACGAGCCAGACGACCGCGACGCCGATGTAGGCGAGCAGGAGCGTCCGCTGGTAGCCCGGGGCGCTCACGAGGACGAGCAGGAAAAACGACGAGAACAGGAGCCCGAACGCGGCCAGCGTGTTGGTGGCGTTCCACGCCAGAAAGGCCCGGATGCGCGCGTCCTCCTCGCGCCAGGCGGCCAGGAATCGCCGGAGTCGATACAGTATCACGGCCCGTCGTTGTCCCGCCATCGATATAGTTTCCCGGGCTATGACGGCGGCCGCGACAAAAGACCTATCGGACCGACCGACGAGGTTTCGGGTATGACTGCTGCCGACACCGGCGACGGTGACACCGTCTCGCTGGCGTTCGACGAGAACGAGTATCTCCCGGCGGTGGCACAGGACGCCGACTCGGGAGACGTACTGATGCTCGCCTACGTCACGCGCGAGGCGCTCGACCGCACCCGCGAGACCGGTCTCGCCCACTACTACTCGCGGAGTCGCGACGAGCTCTGGCAGAAAGGCCAGTCCAGCGGCCACGTCCAGCGCGTCGAGGACGTCCGCGTCGACTGTGACGGCGACGCCCTCCTCTATCGCGTCCACCAGGACGGCGGCGCCTGTCACACCGGTTTCGAATCGTGTTTCTACCGCACTCTCGACGGCGAGGTCGTCGGCGACCGCGTCTTCGACCCCGACGACGTCTACTGAGACGATGAGCGACGCCGCCCACCCCACCGCGACCGACGCCCCCGACGCCGAGACGCTCGTCACCGACCTCGAAGCGGCCCGCGACGACCTCGAACGCGCCCGCGACCGCGTCGAGGCGGTCGGCGAGGCGGAACTCGAAACGCTCGCCGAGCGCTACGACGAGCTGACGGCGCTGTTCGACCGCTACGAGGAGCGAGTCACCGGCGACGGCGACTTCCAGACGTTCATCGAGTTCCAGGGCAAGGTCGCCGAGTTCACCGAGGAACTCCCCGACGACCTGCGCCGTCGCGAGGTCTTCGAGGACGTCGACGACCTGCTCCAGCAACGCCGGCTCACCGAGTCCGACTGGGAGCGAGTCCGGGAGACGCTCGGGCCCGTCCGCGACGACGTCGAACGCCTCGACGAGCGCGAGGGTGCCCACGAACGCTACCGCGAGGCCCGTCGTGCGGTCGAGCGCCGGCGAACGGACCTGAACGACCGGATCGACGACCTCGAACGGCTCCGGCGTCTCGGCGAGGCCGACCTCGACGCGCCGACCGAGCGGCTGCGCGACCCAATCGAACGCTACAACGACCGCGTGACGGCGGCCTTCGATACGTTCACGCACGACGCCGGCACCCGCACGGTTCTCGATTTCCTCGCTGCCACGGAACACTACCCGCTCGTCGGGTTCCAGCCTGTGCCCGACGACCTGCGCGAGTACGTCGAGACCCACGAACCGGGGACCGAGCCGATCCCGCAACTGCTGGAGTACGCGGAGTACTCGCGCTCGAAACTCGACCACTACGTCGCCGACGCCGACGCGCTCAAGCGTAACGTGGCTACCCACCGGACCTTCTTCCGGCGACTCGACGCAGAGCCGCTGACCGTCTCGTGGCCGCCGCCATCGGCAGAGGTGCTCCGGTATCGCGCCCGCGAACTGGAGAGCATCGTCGCGCGGTTCGTCGGTGCACTCGATGGAACGTCGGACGGCGAAGCGGACGCCGACCCGCTCGTCGCACTCCGCGAGGTGCGTGCCCTGCCACGCGAGACCGACTACGACCACCTCCGCGAGAGCGCGCAGGCTCGCGCACAGCTCGGGCCGGAGGAGCGCGAGCGTCTCGCTTCCGGGGCCGTCGACGCCGACCTGGAGCGCTGTCGGGCGGCGAGAGACCGACTCGACGGGGCGCTCGAAACGTATCCGCCGAAGTAAATGGCTCGCTCCGCTCGCCATTTGAAGTGGCCTGTGCGGGCCACGTTCGGACAGAGAGCACGCTCGCTGCCCTCGTAGTCGGCTGTCGAGGCTTCCACGATACCAGGCGAGTGCGCCGCTGCAACCGACCGGTCTCCAAAACCACGACCGACGCGGCTCTACGAAGAGTTCTACGACACGTTGCCGGTCGCCTGCTCGGCGGCGTCGACCATCCCGTCGGCGAGTTCCCGCGCGCGGTCGGCACTGCGGGCCTCGGCGTAGACGCGAACGACGGGTTCGGTCCCGGAGGGACGCGCGAGTACCCAGGCGTCGCCGTAGTCGAGACGGTAGCCGTCGATGGTGGTCAGGTCGGCGTCGGCCTCGCGGGCCGTCCGTTCGAGGGCCCCGAGCATCGCCTCGCGCTCGGCGTCGTCGTCGTACGAGAGGTTCCGGCGGACGTTCTCGTAGCCGTCGTAGGCGGCGACCACCTCGCTCGCGGGGGCGTCGGCGTCGGCGAGCAGTTCCAGGAAGCGCGCTGCGGTGTAGGCGCCGTCGCGGGCGATGCGATAGCGCGGGAAGATGACCCCGCCGTTGCCCTCGCCGGCGACGGGGACCGTCTCACCCGCTCGCTGGAGTTCGCGGATGCGCGTGACGATGTAGGTACTCCCGATGGGCGTCAGCGAGAGGCTGGAACCGGCAGTCTCGGCAGCGTCGACGAGGCGCTGTGAGGCGTTGACCGCCGAGACGACCGTGTCGCCGGCGGCGAGTTCGGCCGCCGCGAGCGCCGCGAACGTCGCGTCGCCGGCCAGCAACTCGCCGCGCTCGTCGACGAAGATGGCGCGGTCGGCGTCGCCGTCGTGGGCGATCCCGAGGTCGGCGCCGGTGGCACGCACGAACTGCCGGAGGTCGCCCAGTTGCGCCGCGACGGGTTCGGGGTCCCGCCCGGGGAAGTGGCCGTCCGCCTGGGCGTTTATCGTCCGGACCGAACAGCCGAGCCGGCGGAAGAAGTCGGGGCTGGTCAGCGCACCCGCGCCGTGGCCGGGGTCTATCGCGACCGTCAGGGCCGCCGCTGTGACGGCCTCGCGGTCGGTCGCGGCCAGCAGGTCGCGGACGTAGCGCTCGCGGGCGTCGTCGATCCGGTACGTGTCGCCGGTCGCGTCCCAGGCGACGGGTTCGTCGGCGTCCTCGAACAGGCGGGCCTCGACGGCCTCCAGGCGCTCGCGGGGCAGTTCCACCCCGTCGGCGGCGACGAGTTTGACGCCGTTGTACTCGGGCGGGTTGTGCGAGGCAGTCACCATCAGCCCCGGCACGCCCTCGCGCTCGCAGTAGGCCTGTAGTCCGGGCGTCGGGAGGATCCCCACCCTGTCGACCGAGACGCCGACGCTCGCGAACCCGCTGGCGACGGCGTCGACGAGCATCCCGCCCGTGGCGCGGGTGTCCCGTGCGACCGCGACGCGCTCGGCGCCCAGTTCGGTCCCGGCCGCCTGTGCCACCGCGAGCGCGTCGTCGGGCCCGAACTCCGCGTTGACGACGCCCCGTATCCCGCTGGACCCGAACAGCTCCATACCCCCTCTCGGCGGCGGGGTCTGTTAGTGGTTCCGAAGCCGGGTGCCTCCTTTCGACCCGGTGTCACGACGGCCGCGTATCCGAACGTCTAAGCGACGGGCCCGACAGGAGCGAGTATGGACACGCAGACGCTCGTCGACGCGCTCGGGGACGCCGAGGCCGTCAGATACGGGGAGTTCGAACTCTCCCACGGCGGCACCTCGAACTACTACGTCGACAAGTACGTCTTCGAGACGAACCCGGAGTGTCTCGCGCTGATCGCCGGGGCCTTCGCCGACCGCATCGCCGACCTCGACCTGGATGGGACGAAACTGGCGGGCGTCGCGCTCGGTGCCGTCCCGCTCGTCGCGGCCACGAGCGTCGAGACCCACACGCCCTACGTCATCGTCCGCAAACAGCAGAAAGAGTACGGCACCGGGAACCTCGTCGAGGGCGAACTCGTCGACGGCGAGGAAGTACTCGTCCTCGAGGACATCGCGACGACGGGACAGAGCGCGATCGACGCCGCCGAGGCGCTTCGTGAAGCGGGTGCCACCGTCTCGCGGGTGCTCGTCGTCGTCGACCGCCAGGAGGGCGCCGCCGCCAACCTCGCCGAACACGACCTGGAACTCGACGCCCTCGTCACCGCCGAGCAGTTGCTCGCCGAAGCGCCCGAAGACGTGGACGTCGAAGCGTAGCGCGTCTAAAGTAGTCGTGTGATCGGTTGCATCGCCGGTCGGCGCGACGACGAGCCGTTTTACGCCCGGTTCCTGCCCGTTTCCTGTGTGTGCGTGTCGCTGGCGTGGTCTCACAATGTTTTTGTACTGGACCACGTTACGAACGGGCACGATGGCAGGTGACTGCTTTACAGGCGGGCTCCGTGCCCCATAATCAGTCACCGCCACGTTCTCGCGCTCGCAGCCCACAGACGGGAAGCGGCGCGTGGCCCCGGAGGTAACTATGTCACAACAGGAGGAGACGACCGTCACGGTGGAACTGCCCGATGGAAGCACGCTCGACGTCCCGTCGGGCACCACAGTCGAGGGGGTGGCCTACGAGATCGGCCCCGGCCTCGGCAGCGACACCGTCGCCGGTATCCTCGACGGCGAACTCGTCGCCAAGGAGGCGGAAGTGTACGACGGCGCCGCCATCGAGATCGTCACGCCGTCGGCCGACGAGTACGTCGAGGTCCTCCGCCACTCGGCGGCCCACGTGTTCGCACAGGCGCTCCAGCGGCTCTATCCCGACGCGAAACTCACCATCGGTCCCTGGACCGACGACGGCTTCTACTACGATATCACGGGCGTCGACCTCGACGAAGACGACCTCGAAGCCATCGAGGAGGAGGCCCACGGGATCATCGAGGAAGACCTGGATATCGAGCAGGTGAAAGTCGACCGCGAGGACGCCTTCGAGCGCTACGAGGACAACGAGTTCAAACGGGAGATCCTGGAGACGGAGGCCGCCGGGAGCGACCCGGTTTCCTTCTACGAGCAGGGCGAGTTCGCCGACCTCTGTCAGGGCCCCCACGTCGACTCGACGGGCGAGATCGGCGGGTTCGCCCTGCTGGAGATTTCGGCGTCGTACTGGCGCGGCGACGAGGACAACGAGACGCTGACGCGAGTCTACGGGACGGCCTTCCCGACGGAAGACGAACTCGAGGCGTTCCTCGAACAGCGCCGCAAGGCCCAGGAACGGGACCACCGCCGCATCGGCCAGGAGATGGATCTGTTCTCCATCGACGAGACGACGGGGCCGGGACTGCCGCTGTACGAACCCAACGGCAAGACGGTGCTCAACGAGCTCTCGGAGTACGTCGCGAGCCTCAACCGCGAGGCGGGGTACGACGAGGTCGAGACGCCCCACGTCTTCCGGACGGAACTCTGGAAGAAGTCGGGCCACTACGACAACTACGTCGACGACATGTTCCTGCTGGAGGTCAACGACGAGGAGTACGGCCTCAAGCCGATGAACTGCCCCGGCCACGCCACCATCTTCGACCAGAAGTCCTGGTCCTATCGCGACCTCCCGATCCGCTATTTCGAGGACGGCAAGGTCTATCGACGGGAGCAACGCGGCGAGCTCTCGGGGCTCTCGCGGACCTGGGCCTTCACCATCGACGACGGCCACCTGTTCGTCCGTCCCGACCAGATCGAGGCGGAAGTCCTGGCGATCATGGACATCATCCTCGACATCCTCGCGGCGTTCGACCTGGACTACACCGTCCAGCTGGCGACGCGCCCCGAGAAGTCGGTCGGGAGCGACGAGATCTGGGAGAAAGCCGAGTCACAGCTCCAGGCCGTGCTGGACGGCCAGGACGTCGACTACGTCGTCGAGGAGGGCGACGGTGCCTTCTACGGCCCGAAGATCGACTTCGCGTTCGAGGACGCTCTCGGGCGTCACTGGGACGGCCCGACGGTCCAGCTCGATTTCAACATGCCCGAGCGCTTCGACCTGACCTACACGGGCGAGGACAACGACGACCACCGCCCCGTGATGATCCACCGGGCGCTCTACGGGAGTTACGAGCGATTCTTCATGGTGCTCATCGAGCACTTCGACGGGCGTTTCCCCCTGTGGCTCGCGCCCGAACAGGTCCGGGTCCTCCCGCTCAACGAGGACGTCTTCGACTACGCCCACGAGGTCGCCGACACCCTGGAGGAGGACGGCTTCCGGGTCTCCGTGGCGACTGGCGACGACACGCTCCAGCGGAAGATCCGCGCCGGCCACGACGACAACCTGCCCTACATGCTGATCGTCGGTCCCGACGAACGCGAGGCGGGCACTGTCTCGGTGCGCGACCGGAAGGAACGCACCCGAAACGACGTCGACCGCGACGCCTTCTACGACCATCTCCGGGTCGAACGCGAGGAGAAGCGACTCGAACCGGACTTCCTGGACGAGTAACGGGACGAGTTGGCGAGGAGAGCTTCGGGCGCGGTCTCGTCACAGGCGGTCGAGCGAACCGTAGATCTCCTCGTTCTGAATGTGAGTACAGAACTGCGCACAGGGCCGACAGCAGTCCGTAGCTTATGACTAAGTACGCGGCATCCCCATACTCGGACTGAGGCATCCCCAGATGTCCGAAACCGATCGTCATCGAACAGACGAGATTCGCCAGCCGGATCCGCTGCTTCCCGACGAGAGTGGGCTGACGCTCGAAGAGTACCTCGCGATGCAACAGGCGATCGGCCACCCGACGCGGTTTCGGATCCTGCGCACGCTCGTCGCCAACGACGAACTGAGTGCGACCGATCTCAAGACCGCGGTCGACGTCGAATCCCACAATTTCCGCTACCACCTCGACGAACTGGTCGACGTCGGACTCGTCGACAAGCGCCAGCGACGGACCGCTGACAGCCAGGGTTTCTACACGTACTATCGACCGACAGCGATGGGGCGTGGCATCCTCGAACACGGCGTCGAGGAGCTGATGCGTCGTGAACGCGAATTCGACGACACCTATTCCTGACGTCCGCTGTTCCGCGCTTTGGCGACACGACGAGTAGCGCTCCGAACCGGAGCCCTCGCGACGTCGGCCGACACCTCTTTGGCCTCGCTGGCCGGAAACCGAACGGATGCCCGACAGGTCCCCGGGCGCGCTGGCGTTCGCCGTCGTCGCGACGTGCCTGCTCGTCGGCTCGATCGCTGGCCTCGCAGTGACGTCGACGACGCCGAACAGCGCCGATTCTGGGGCCAGCGAACCCGCAACAGCTACGCCGGTCCCTGCCAACGCGAGTCTCGACGCGCTACACGCCGCTGGCATCACGGGCGCGAACGTCACGGTGGGCGTCGTGGACGTGACCGGCGTCGACCGGGACGACCCGGCACTCGACGGACGGGTCCGCGGTGCGCGGGCGTTCGGCGACGACGCGACGGTGACGACCGACGGGTCTACTCACGGTACTGCGGCCGTCCGGACCGTCGCCGCGGTCGCACCAGATGCGGACCTCTACCTGGCGTCGTTCGACGGGACCGCCGACTTCGCGGGGGCGGTACGCTGGCTCGTCGCGCAGGACGTCGACGTAATCGTCGCGCCGGTGTCGTTCTACGGACGGGCGGGCGACGGCGCCGACGCGGTTTCGGCAGTCGCCGCGACTGCACGGGAAGCAGGCGTGGTGTTCGTCGCGCCGACCGGTAACGTCGCACGCGGGCACTGGCGGGGCACCTACGACAGTGTCGGCGAACCCGCCGACGAGGACCGTGCCGACGCCGGACGGCTCGTCTTCGACGTCGGCCCGCGTAACTACCTCCGGGGCGACCGCGGCCGGCTCTCCGTGTGGCTCTCCTGGTCGAACCCGGACGAGAACTACAGTATCGCCCTCTACTGGGCGGACGGCGAGCAGCGCACCCGGGTCGCCACCTCGCAGCGATACGCGGGCGACCGGCCGACCGAGCGTATCGTCACGCGCGTCGGCCGCGGGACGTACTACCTGGTCGTCCGCGGACCGGCCGAGGCCACGGATACGACGGTGCGGCTCGTCTCGCCGACCCACCAGCTCCAGCGCTACCGCCACCGGGGGAGCGTCGTCGCGCCAGCTACCGGTCGGGGCGTCCTCGGTGTCGGCGCCTACGACCGTCCGGCCGACCGCGTCGCGCGCTACAGTTCGCGCGGCCCGACCGCCGACGGCCGCCGCGGGGTCGACCTGGTAGGGCCAGCGAATCCGACCGTCGCGGACGTCCCGGACAGCTTCACTGGTTCGTCGGCCGCGGCGGCCTACGTCGGCGGCGTCGCCGCACTGGTCCGCGAGACCCATCCCGACGCAGCTCCGGAAACAGTTGGCCGTCGTCTCCGGGCGGCAGCTGTCGACGTCGGTGAGAACGGTACCGATACGGCCACCGGCTGGGGACTCGTCGACCCCGGGACTGCCACACGAGCGGCAAGTTCCTCGCCCGAGTCCCGTCGCTCCGTCCGGGGACGCCCCGAGATGAACACAGTTATTCGGGGTGGCATGCAAAGCCACGCCACCAACCATGTACGCTCGGGTGATACCATGCGCATCGTAGTGAAATTCGGCGGGACGAGCCTCGGCAACGGCCGACGAGTCACGCGGGCGGCCGACTCGATCGCCGCCGCCATCGAACAGGGCCACGAGGTGGCGGTCGTCGCCAGCGCGATGGGCAACACGACCGACGAACTGCTCGAGGACATCGAGTACGACGCCACCGAGGAGTCCCGCGCGGAGATCGTCAGCATGGGTGAGCGCATCTCCGTCCGGATGCTCGCCGGCGCGCTGGAGGCCCGCGGCATCGACGCCGACTTCCTCGAACCCGGCAGCGAGGGCTGGCCGATCATCACCGACGAGTACGGCGAGGTCGACGTCGACGAGACGACCGAGCGCGCCAACGCACTGGCGGGCCGCCTCGCGACCACTGTCCCCGTCATCACGGGCTTTCTCGCACAGGACCTCGCCGGCAACGTCACCACGCTCGGCCGCGGCGGGTCGGACACGACCGCGGTCATGCTCGGCAACTACATGGACGCCGACGAGGTCGTGATCGTCACCGACGTCGAGGGCGTCATGACCGCCGACCCGCGCGTCGTCGAGGGGGCCCGCAACGTCGGCGAGATCTCCGTCGACGAACTGCGGTCGCTGTCTTTCCGGGGTGCCGAGGTGGTCGCGCCCTCCGCGCTGTCCTACAAGGACGCCGACCTGGGGGTCAGGGTCGTCCACTACCAGCACGAGGACCTGCTGACCGGCGGCACCTCCATCGAGGGGGAGTTCCAGAACCTCATCGACCTCGAGGAGGCGCGCCTGTGCTGTGTCACGATCGCCGGCCGCGCCATCCGCAACAGCCCCGGTATCCTCGGCGACCTGGCGACCGCCCTCGGCGACGCCGGCATCAACATCGAGGCCAACTCCTCGGGGATGGACTCGCTGACGTTCTACGTCGAGGAGTCCGACGCCGAAAAAGCGGAGTCGATCCTCCACGACCGCATCGTCGCCGACGACACGCTCTCGTCGGTGACGGTCAAAGACGAGATCGCCGTCGTCCGCGTCACCGGCAGCGACCTCCCCAACCAGCCCGGGACCGTCAAACGGGTGACCGACCCCCTGGCCGACGCGCACATCCACCTCTACGACGTCATCACCTCCGCCACGTCGGTCTCCGTGTTCGTCCCCTGGGAGGACCGCGAACAGGCACTCGGGCTCGTCCAGGACGCGTTCTAGGCGCTCGCTGCTCTCTGTCTCCCGTCTCGTCCTGTCCGGGGGTCGTTCGGTCGTTCCCGTCCCGTTTCACTGCCCGGAGCGCAGTCGCACGCCGATCCGAGGTGGGAGGTCCGCGTCCCCGACCGCGTCGACGACCCGCTCGACGTCGTAGTCGACGCGGTGGCCCTCGATCGTGTAGTCGTCGAAGTCGAGCACCGCGTAGGCCGCCCGCGGGTCGCCGTCGCGGGGCTGCCCGACGCTGCCCGGGTTCATCACGAGCCCGGTATCGAAGGCGGCGTGGCCCTGGACGTGGGTGTGGCCCATCACGAGGACGTCCTCGTCGCCGAGCATCGCCTCGCTGTACTCCTCGGGGTAGGTGTAGCGGTCGGGGTCCTCGGGATGCCCGTGGACGATCTTCAGCCGGCCGTCACAGACGACGCGCTGTTCCGGGAGGGCTTCGAGCCACTCGATCCCGTCCGCCGAGAGCGTCTCGCGGGCGTGACGGACCCCGGCGGTGGCCATCTCGTTGAAGCCGTAAGCGGCGTCGAAGGCGACGGCGCGGTCGTGGTTGCCCATCACCGTCGGCACCGGGCCGTCGGGCAACGTCGCCGCTGCGGCCTCCGACAGCACCGAGTGGTCCCCCCGCATCGCCGCCACGCACTCGGCGTGCCAGGGGTTGTAGCCCACGACGTCGCCCGCACAGACGACGTGATCGACCGCTGTCATGTCCGCCAGGACCGCCTCCAGCGCCACCAGGTTCCCGTGGACGTCCGCGATGACCCCGACTCGCATGCCGTGTGCTGGTCCGCCCTCCCTCTTAGTCTTTGCCAGGCGACAGAAACCGCGGGGACCGCCCGGAACCGCACCGTCGGCTCAATCGTCGCCGTTGACGATCGCGGTCTCGAAGCCGTCCGCGGTCGACCCGGAGACGCCGACCGCACAGACGGCGTGTTCGAACTCGTGGTCGTAGACCTCGCGGGCGGCCGCCGGTGCGTCGGTCGCCGCCAGGTCGAAGGCGCCGGGGCTGTCCCGTTCGTAGGTCGCCACCAGCGTCGGTTCGGTGACCTCTTCGACCAGCAACGCGTCGCGCCGGACGGTCCCGATCACCGCACCCGGTCCCTCGCCCTGCGTGGTCGGGTCGTCACCGGGCACGCCGACGATTCCCGCGACGCGGGGCGTATCGTAGTCGTCCTTCTCGAAGTCCAGCGCGAGCAGGACCTCGGCCAGCGCGTCGCGGGCGGGGTAGCCCAGCGCGAGTTTCTCGGCGACCGGGTCGACGTGCGAGCCGTTGCCCAGTACCGCCCCGCGCTCGGTCAACTGGAGGCAGTTGTAGGCGATGTAGGGGTTGTCCGATTCGGGGGCGTCCTCGGTGGGGCCCACCGTCACGGTCCCGGCCTCGCGACCGGTCGCTTTCCTGTTCGGGAACGAACGCGAGGAGACCCGGTAGGCCCCCACGTCCGGCGCGACGACGACGAACCGTCCGACGTACATGGCCGGCCCTCCGTCGCAGTCCGGAAAGTAGGTGTCGATCCGTGCTGCCCGGCTTGCACCCCGGCGCGCGTCGTCGAGCGAGGGACGTGTCCCACGAGAGCGAACGAAGGCTCGTCAGCGCCGACACACTCCTGAGAGTCAGGAGCGCACGATCTGGAGGAATCGCTTGCCGTCGCTGGGCAACCCGGCGTACGGTTCCCGCGAGTACGTCATCGGAACGGCGGTCACCACTGCCCGGTACAGTTCGCTGATCAAGAGGATCTCCAGCACGAACGAGACCGGCCCGCTCGTGCCGTGATCGAGCAACGCCACCCCGAGTAGCGAGGCGATCACCACCGTCACGAGCGGCCCGGCGAGCGCGGACAGGGCGCGGACGCGCTTCGAGTGGGTCTCCTGGTACTCGTAGTAGCCGTAATGCAGCGTGTTCCACACTCCGTCGACGCCGGCCGTTATCGTCACCGGGCCGAGACTAACCGTCCGTCCCGTATCGCTCCCGACCGAGATGGAGACACGACCTCCGGCGAGCAACACCGGCACCGAGTGCGCGAACTCGTGACAGAAGAGCGCGACGAAGATACCGGCCACCCCCGCGAGAAGCGCCGGGAGATACCAGAGGGCCTCGACCATACGCGAACATGATGTCCAGAAATCATGAATTTTGCTATATTCGCGCGTGCTCCCGGCTACACCAGGTCGTCGAGTCGCTACACGACGTCGTCGGGGTCGTGGTTCTCGGCGATCCGGCTGGCTTCGGCGGCGTATCGCTCGCGTTTCTCGGGTTCGACCGCCCCGAGGTTGCCCGGGTCGACGTCGACGGCGGCGGTGGTGTCCCGCACGTCGGTGAAAGAGGTGAGTGCCCGCTCTTTCCGGAAGTAGCGCTCGCCGTCGGGCGTGGCGTAGACGAGGATGATGATGTTCTGTTCGTCGTCCGAATACGTGCGCTCGACGAGCCAGACGCGGACGGTCTCCTCGGACTCGGTGTCGGTCGACATGGGTGGATCTACGCCGGTCCGGCGTGTATAATTGCGGGTCGTCTCGCGGTCGTGACGGCCACCGCTGACGTCTCACTCCGCGTCGGCGTAGCCCTCGACGCCGGTGGCGCGGAGGTACTCCTCCAGGAGCGTGGGGAACCCCCCGCCGCGGACGTAGCGGAGGCCGAACTCGTCGGCCCAGGAGATGATGCCCCGGTCCTCGGTGACGACGCCGGCGTCGAGTTCGCGGGCGAGAACGAGCAGGTCGAAATCCTCGCGGGAGTCGAGCACGCCACGCCGGAGCGCCTGGCGGTACTGGTCGCGCATGTCCGAGAGTATCTCGTCGGCCTCGGTCATGTACTCGTCCCCGCCCCCGGCCAGTTCCTCGGGGTTGAGCTGTTCGACCTCGCGGAGTGCGTTCTCGGAGACGCGCAACCCGCGGTCGACGCGGTCGCTCATCTCGTCGATGAACTCGTAGACGATGTCGGCGGGGATGGTCACGCCGTAGCGGTCCGGGCTCTTGCGGATGACCCACGTGTCGAGGCGCTCGAAGACCTCCTCGCTCACGCCGCGGTCGCGCAGTATCGTCGTGAGTTCGTCGTGGACGGTCGGCGGCATGTAACAGGAGACGTTGAGTTCGAGTCTGGCCGTCGAAACCAGGTCGAGCAGGCGCAACACGGCCGCCTCCAGCGACTCGTCGTCCTCGCGGATGGCGTCGGTGAGAAAGAGCGACGTGTCGAGGACGAACTGCTGGCGCGGGAGTTCCCCGGGCATACCCCCCGTTTCGTGGGTGAGCACAAAAAGGCCGCAGGCCGAATACCGCTCGCTTCGCTCGCGTTAGAGCGAGTGATATGTGAATCGCTTCTCTCTATCATCACACATCCGTGAACCAGGCCTCGTACTCGGCGGGACGCGCCTCCAGCACCTCGAAGAAGCGGCTCTGGATGGCGTCTGTCACCGGCCCCTTCGACCCATCACCGACTTCGACGCCGTCGACGGTCCTGATGGGCGTGACCTCCGCCGCGGTTCCGGTAAAGAAGAGCTCGTCGGCGGTGTAGAGCTCCCCGCGGGAGACGGTCGCGTCGTCGTGGACGGTGTAACCCAGATCGCGAGCGAGTCGGACCGCGCTCCGGCGGGTGACCCCGTCGAGGACGCCCGCGGCGATCTCGGGCGTGTAGAGTTCGCCGTCGCGCACCAGAAAGAGGTTCTCGCCCGGCCCCTCGGCGACCTCGCCCTCGGCGTTCAGGACGACGGCCTCGTCGTAGCCCTCGCGGGTCGCCTCCTGTGTCGCGAGGACGTTGTTGACGTAGGCACCGCCGGTCTTCGCCGTGGCGGGGATGGCGTCCGAGCGGTACTTGCGCCAGGAGGAGACCCCGACGTCGATGCCCGATTCGAGCGCGTCGTCACCCAGATACGCACCCCAGGGCCAGCAGGCGATAGCGACCCTGGTCGGCACGCGTGTCGGTGCGGTCGGGTTGACGCCGAGGCGGTCGTAGCCGTAGAAGGCGACGGGCCGCACGTAACAGGAATCGAGGTCCTGCTCGCGGACGAGTCGTCTCGTGGCGGCCGTCAGTTCGCCGGGGTCGTGGCCGATATCCATGTCGTAGACCGCCGCGGACTCGAAAAAGCGGTCGAGGTGGGCGTCCCACCGGAAGAGCGCGGGGCCGTCGGCGGTGTCGTAACAGCGCACGCCCTCGAAGACGCTCGTCCCGTAGTGGATCGCGTGGGTCAACACGTGGACGGTCGCCTCGTCCCAGTCGACGAACTCCCCGTCGACCCACACCCGGTCCAGCGAGTCGAACGCCTCGCGCTGTGCCTCGAACCTGTCGGGGATCTGCTGGTCTCCCATGGCCTCCGTCGTGGCCGTCGATCGGTAAATAACTGCCGCGCGTTTACACATATTCCGAAAATAGAGGGCCGATCACCACCCGAAACGGCCCCAATATCGCCGATCAGGCACGCTTATCTGCACGAAATATGAAGATAGTCGCATGCCAGCGGAGATCGATCCGGCGACGCGCGCGGACATCGCGTTCTACGCGGCACAGGGGTACAGTCAGGCGGCGATCGCGGAGGCGGCGGGCGTCTCGCGGCGCACTGTCAGGAAGTACCTCGACCGGACGCGGGAGGTCGTCGAGGGCTCGGCGAATCCGCGGGCGACGCTCTGTGCGATACTGCGCGACGAGTACGACTGGGGACAGGGCGAGCGCGCCCCCGACGGCGTCGACACCGGCGACCTGATGTCGCTGTGACCGACTCGCCCGGGGCGGGTCGACCGCCATCACTCGCCGGTAGACGGACGGGGCAGGTGGATCCGCCCGGCGTACACGCCCCACAGGGCGGTCCCGGCGAGGAGAGCGGCCGCGAGGGCAGCGTACCACACCAGGTGGGCCGGACTGTCCGGGTCGAGGCGGAGTTCGACCGCGACCATGCCGGCCGCGTAGGCGAGGGCGACCCCGGCGGCGAACGAGCGCGAGGACATGCCGCTCAGTCGAGCGAACGCCGCACCGAGCCCCACCGCGAGGCAACCGACGAGGGCGAGCGTCGGACCGTCACCGACGACAGTAGCGACCCGCTCCCAGTAGACGGCACCCGGGGGCCACAGCACCGCCATCGCCGCGAGCGCGAAGAGGGTGCTCGCCGCGACGTCCCGTCCGTCGAGGACCATACGTGGGTGTCCGACCCCCGATCGGAACAAGTTTCGGCCGAGGCCGGTCGTCGGGGGGTGCCCGGGGAAGAGATGTCGGCACTTATGCCCGTCGCGCGTTCATCCACCGGTATGACCGTCCTGGTCGCCTACGACGGGTCACGTCCCGCACAGAACGCGATCGAACACGCCCTCACGAAGTACCCCGACGAGGAGATCGTCCTCCTGCGCGTCGTCGAGGCCTCCACCGGGTCGCTCGCCGCCGGGGTCGACATGGTCCAGGAGTGGATCAAAACGGAACGCGACGAGGCCGCGGCGGACCTCTCCGAGACGGTCGAGGAACTGATCGACGAGTCCGGCGTCGAGTTCCGCGTGGAGACGGCCGTCGGCCAGCCCGCACGGGAGATCGTCGAGTTCGCCGAGGAGAACGACGTCGACACGATCGTCGTCGGCAGCCACGGCCGCGAGGGCGTCTCGCGCGTCTTGCTCGGGAGCGTCGCCGAGAAGGTGGTCCGCCGCGCGCCGATGACCGTCACCGTCGTCCGGTGACACGCGGATTGCGGTGTCGGTGGTTCTCGGCCGCCGGGAAGCGTCGTCGCGATTGAAGACGCTGGACGTCGTCTCTGCAGGTATGAACACCGTGACCTCGGGTCGGAGCCGCCGAACCGCCGACCTCGCCGACGAGTTCCCGACCTACGGCCCGGTCGAGGCGGTCCTGGGCTACGCCCTGTTCTACGTCCTCGTCGACCGCACGACCCCCGCAGTCGTCGAGGTGTTCAGCGAGACGGCCCTGGACCTGTCACCGTCGTTCGTCGGGTTCGGACTGGCCACGGCGCTGTGGTTCGTCCTCGCCGTGAGCGTCCTCGACCAGGTCCGGCGCCAGCTCGCGGCGCTCGGAGTCGTCTCCTACGACGACTACCAGCTCCGCGTGTGGTCCCGGGTGACGCCGTCGTCGCTCCGGGCGGCCGGCTACCTCCTGGGAGTCGTCGTCGGCGGCACCGTCGCGGCACTGACCTTCGAGCCGGCGGTCGACGCCCTGCTGGGGCTGATCCCGGTCGTCGGGGCCGTCGACGTCGCGTCGTTCGACCTCGTGGGACTCCTCGTGCTGGTCACGTTCTTCGTCGCCTACAGCGCGGCGACGCACTCGCTCGACAGGCTGGTCGTCGACGGGATCCGCGCGCTCCCTGCCGACTGAGGCGGCCGCGAGACGGGCGGACGCGGGCGAGACGCTTCGTCGCGTTCCCGGCAGTCGGGAACCACCGACCGGGGTTATCTCCTCTGGGGACGTAACACTGGTATGAACACCATCGGCAAGTCACTCGTGAGTTTGCTCGCGGGAATTCTCGCGTTCCTCGTCGTCGGGGTCGGCGTTACGGAGGCGCTCGCGTCGTACGTCTGGCCCTCGGCGATGCTGGGACTGCTCGCAGGGCTCGTCGCGGGGGCCGTGGCGATCCCGTTCATGTACCTCGGGCTGACCTACCGGAACGAGCGCCGCGAGGCGGGCCAGCCGTCGGTCAAGACCCGTCGCCGCCTCCGGACGCTCCTCGGCGCGACCGCCGGGTTCGTCCTCGGCGGGGGCCTCGCGATGGCGGCCGTCTCGACGCAGGCAGTCGGGCTCGCCACTACGGTGCTCCTCGTCGGCTTCCCCGCCGGCCTCCTCGCGGCGGTCGTCGGGGGGTATCTCGCCTTCCGCCGGAGCCCCGTGGACCGGCAGCCGCCGGGGTCGGCCACCCAGTAGCCCGGTGAGGGCGCATCGACTGTCCCGACGAGACCACACCGGGTCGTTCCCGTCCGACGAGAACCACCTGCTCTGTTCATGACCTCGGACGACCAACTAGAAGACGGTGAACACACGTGACTGAGACGACCGTACAGTCCCAGACGGCGACGACAGTGCGAGAGACGACGGCCCGCGACCGCCGGCGTGCGGGCGTGTTCTTCGTCGCGCTCGGCGGTGGCTTCCTCACCACCGTGATGCTCGCGGCCGCGATGGTCCCCGGCTACGACTTCCACGGCGGCGCGATCAGCGACCTGGGCGTCTTCGCCGAGTCACAGCTCCTGTTCAACGCCGCGCTCGTCGTGGCCGGACTGCTCAATATCGCCGGCGGGTACTACCTCTATCGTACCCACGGAAAGCGCTGGATCCTGGCGCTGTTCGTCCTCGCGGGGGTCGGTGCTGCCGGTGCCGGGATATTCCCGCTCGATTCCGGCGACCTGCACAGCCTCTTCGCGCTGTTCGCGTTCGTGTTCATGAACGCCGAGGCGCTCGCCGTCGCGACCCGGCTGTCGGGCGTGATGCGGGCGTTCGCCGTCCTCGCGGGCGTCGTCGGACTCGTCTTCGTCGCTATCATGGTCGTCGGCGACGCCGGGAACCCCGCGGTGTTCGGCCCCATCGGTCACGGCGGCGCCGAGCGCATGATCGTCTATCCCGTGATGGTCTTCCTGCTCGCGTTCGGCGGGTACCTGCTGGGCGCCGACGAGACTGACGAGGCCGAGGAGTCGCCGGCGGCCTGACGCCGGTGTCGCGGCCACCGGCGGCGCGACCGGAGCAAACTTTCACCTGTGATGCCGGCGAGACTCCGACTAGCATCACTCCGATTATCCCCGAGTCTGTCCGGGCACCGTTGCACGCAGTGACGGGTGCCAGGAGGAGCCCCGCGTGCTGACCGAACTCGCCCTGTTCGGGCTCGGACTCGCGGTGCTGGTCGCCGGCGCACAGCGGGCCGTGTCGTCGGCGGGCGACCTCGCGCTCTACTACGGCGTCTCCAAACTGTTCGTCGGGGTCACGGTCATCTCCGTGGGCACCTCGGTACCGGAGATGACCACCTCGGTGTACGCCGCCCGCTACGGCGCTGGCGACCTCCTCGTGGGCAACATCGTCGGGTCGGAGATCGCACAGATCACGCTCGCCATCGGGATCGTGGCACTGGTCGCACCCATCGTCGCCGAACGGCGCAACGTCGTGGTATACGGCGGTGCGATGGTGCTCGCGATGGTGATCATGCTGCTGGTCATCGAGGACGGCCAGCTCATCCGCTCGGAGGGATTTCTGATGATGCTCTCGTACGTCTACTTCGTCTACACGCTCTACACGAACGAGGGTGGCGAGGAGATAACCGAGGAGGTCCAGGAGCGCGAACCGCCCGGGCGGACGCTCCCCTGGATCCTCCTCGGGCTCGGGATGGTCGTCGCCGGCGGTCACGTCATGGTGACCAGCGGCATCGCACTCGCGCGGACCGCCGGCATCCCCGAGTACGTCCTCGGTCTGCTCACCGGGCTCGGGACGACCGCTCCCGAGATCGTCGTCGCCGGTATCGCCGCGCGTGGCGGTGAGGAGGGCATCTCCGTCGGCGCACTCCTCGGCAGCAACATCACCGACCCCGTCTTCTCGCTGGGCGTCGGGCCGCTCCTGTTCGACGTTACCCTGACCGACCCGGAGCCGGTGCTGGCGTCGGCACAGTACATGCTCGTCGTCTCGCTGGTCGTCCTCGCACTCATGTACTGGCGCCGCGGTATCGACCGCCGGGCGGCGGTGGTGTGTCTGTTGCTGTACGTCCCGGGTTTCTTCGTCGGCTGACCCGAGAGCGGTTCGTGCTCACCGGTCGGCGTCGAATACCCGGTGGGAGGGGCCGTCGTGCTGTCGTTCGGTGACCGTCGATTCGCCCGTGACCCGCTGGAACAGCGCACCGAGGTCGTCGTGGTCTTCGTCGCTCATCCCCGGTTCACCAGGAGGGGTTCGGGTTCCTCGCCCCGCGGGTCCCCGCTGACAGTGAGCGTCGCGCCGTCCTCGGCACCGACCGACACGACGACGTCGTCGACGCTCCGGCGGTACTCGCTGGGGTGTGACCCGCCGGCGGCGAGTCGGGTCCGTTCGGCGAGCAGTCCCGTCTCGGTCAGTCGGTCGAGCTTGCGATACGTGGTCGACAGCGGCAGGTCGACTGCCTCGGAGAGTTCCCGCGCCGTCAGCGCCTCGTCGGTGGTCGCCGCTATCATCGCCCGGCAGTCAGCGTCGGTGAGAACGTCCATGAACGACTGCACCGTCTCCGCATCAGTCAGTGTCTCCGCACCGCGCGTCTCGCGTTCCGGGGTCGTCGTGAGAACAGAAGCCATCAGTGGGTCACCTACCTGTACTGACTCGCGGAACCGTGAGGTAGGGATACCCCGCATACTCGGGGTAGTTTATATACCGTCGCGAAGATGTTCGCCTGTCGGGCGGGTCGCGGGAGACGGTCACCGCACGCGGAGAGGACCCAGCGACTCGCTACACGCGGGCACTCACCCGAGAACGTCCCCGAGGAGCTTGCGCTGTGCGGTCGCGAGGTGCTCGGCGAACGTCGACCGGTTGATCCCGAGTTCGTCGGCGATATCGGTCGCGTTGGCGCGTTTCGGTCGCTCGAAGTAGCCCATCTCGTAGGCCGTCCGGAGTACTTCGAGCTGGCGGTCCGTGAGCCGCCCGCGGTCGACGACGACCGTCTCGGGGGCCGACCCGTCGGGGTCTCTGACGAGGCGTTTGATGTCGATCCCCGGGAACGCCTCGCGGAGCGCTCCCACGAGTTCCTGCAGGCGGTCGAAGTCGGCGGCGTGAAAGGTCAGCGTCAGCGTGCCGCGGTCGGCGACGAACCGCGCGACCGGACAGCCCATGCGCCCGAGCACCGCACAGGGACACCCCTCGTCGCCGTCGTGTTCGAACCGGTAGACGTCGCTGTCGCCGTCGGAGACGACCCGTGTGAAGCGGCCGTCGTCGACCGGTTCGTCGGCGTCGATGCGGAACTCGGTGACGCTCCCCGGGGAGCCCGGCGTGGCGACGCTCCTGGACACCGACCGGACCGCACTGCCCGTTCCCGCCGAGAGCGTCGCGATCGGGCACACGCCCGCCGCATCGAACTCGACGGTGGCGCGGATCCCCGGGGACATCGGACAGTTACACGTTTCGTTGCCGCCCACTTCAGTTTCCGTGTGGTACCGTTCAGTGGGTGGCTGCAGTCGCTCGCCCCGCTGGCAGGGTGTCGATTCCCGCTCGCTGGGAGCGGTCGACCGTGTTTATCCTCGTGCCGGACCGAAATCCGGGTATGACACTCCTCGTTCCGTTCGACGGGTCCGACCTCGCCGAGGCGGCGCTCGTGCGCGCGACCGAGTTCGGGACCGTCTTCGACGAAGACGTGCTGGCGGTGAGCGTCGTCCCGAAGGGCAACGCCGACTACGCGAGAGACCGCGGCTGGATCGGGCCGGACGAGGCGTTCGACAGGACGGCGGTCGTCTCGTCGCTCCACACGCAGGTGACGGACCTGTGTCCGTCCGCGGACTTCCGACACGTGGTCGTCGACAGGTACGCCCCCTCGGGGACGATCTCGAAGGAACTGCGCCGCGTCGCCCGTCGGGAGGACGCGTCGATGGTGTTCATCGGGAGCGAGAACGCCGGTCACCTCGTCCGGTCGGTGAGCAGCGTCGGCGAGCGGGTCGCGTCCGACGATGCCTACGACGTGGTCGTCGTCCGCCAGCGGGCCCCGGCCAAGATCGCCAAACTCCGGGACGCCTCACCCCACCGTCGACCGAAGTCGGACTTCTATCTCCCGGAGTGAGGCCACTGGGCGCTCGGCCGGTCACGGTCTCGGCCGGTCGATCCACGTCGTCGCTCCGGTCGCAGTCCCGACTGTGTGGCCTCACTGCGCGGAGTCGTCGAAGTCGCGTTCGACGCGTCGCCCGCTCAGCGTTTCGGGGTCGAATTCGTAGAGTTCGACGTCGAGGTCGTGTCGCGTCTCGCCCCACATCTCGAACAGCGGGCGCTCGGCCGTGCCGTACTGTTCGATGCGTTCGACGGTCAACTCCTCCCGGGGGACGGTCTCCAGGCACCCCTCGACGACGACGCTCCGGTAGGTGCCGTCGCGCTCGCCGTACACCACGAACCGCGCCTTCGGGGACGAGGTGAGAAAGCGCCGCTTCTCGCTGTCTGGGGTCGAGACCAGTCGCAGATACACGCGTCGCTCGGTCGCGTCGTACCCGTACGAGACGGGGATCGCGTAGGGGTCGTCGCCCCGTGCCAGCGCCAGGACGCCGGTCTGGTGGGCGCCGAGAACCTCGTCTACACCCTCCTCGGAGAGCTCGGTCTGCTCGGCCAGAGTCATGCGGTGGCTTCCGATACGACCGGTGGCCTGTTTATAGATTCGCCCGGCGAGAGTATCCGCCCGGTCGGACCCGTCACTCCGGGGAGAACGCCTCCGGCGTGACGTCGGTCCCACAGACCACACAGCCGTTCTCGACGAGCGCCGTCCGCATCGACCCGTTCACCGTGAGCGTCTCGCCGCAGGCGGGACAGCCGAACTCGAACTCGTCGCTGTCACACATGGTCGTCCCACCGTACGGTTCTCATACGTACCCGGTAGACACTACCGGAATAAATCCGTCGCTCTGTTTCCTGCCCGCTGAGAACCGGGCGGCAGCCACGCGTCCCACTGCAGACCCACGACCCCCGCCGCAGACCCACGACTCCCGCCGCAGGCTCACTGTTTCCCCGGAGTCACGTGTGCCGCCGTCCGCAGTTCTCACCGTATGAGAGACACCGTACGCGGTTTTGCGTCAGTGACGCGACGGTGACGTATGAACGATACTGGTACAGACTCCGCCGGCACAGCCCCGGCCAGTGCGACCGCCGCCCGGGGTGGCGACACTCCCGCGATCCGGACGAGCGGCCTGACCAAGCGCTACGGGACCGACGTCCTCGGGACTGGACCCCAACGGCGTCCGGCTGGTCCGGGAGATCGTCCGCGAGCAGGCCGAACGCGGCAGTACGGTCTTTTTCTCCTCGCACATTCTCAGCCAGGTCGAGGCCGTCTGTGACCGGGTGGCGATCCTCAACCGCGGCCGACTCGTCGCCGTCGACTCTATCGACGGGCTCCGGGACGCCCTCGGGACGGGCGCGACGGTGACGCTGACGGTCGACGAGGTTCCCGGGACGCTGTCGCTCGCCGAGATCCCCGGCGTCACGACCGTGACGACCGACGGCCGCACCGTCAGCGTGACCGTCCAGGACCCCGAGGCGAAGGTCGCCGTCGTCGACCGGATCCGCGAGGACGGTGCCGCGGTCCTCGACATCTCGATCGACGAGTCGTCGCTGGAGGACCTCTTTACCGCCTACACCGGGGACACACCGCCGGGAGTCGCATCCGACGACACTCCGCAGGGGGCCGGGTCCCGGGAGGTGGCACGATGACCTGGCCGACCATCGCGCGCAAGGAGTTTGCCGACGCGCTCGGCTCGCGGATGCTCTGGACCATCGTCGCCATCATCGCGGTGATGACCTCGCTGTCGGCGGCGCTCTCGTTGCTGGTCCCCGAACTGGATGGCGGTGCCGAGACGGCGATCGGCGGGGCCTCGCAGTTCGCCGGCCTGCTCGTACCGATCATGGCGCTGATCGCGGCGTACCTCGCCATCGCCGGGGAACGCGAGTCGGGCAGCCTGAAGGTCCTTCTGGGGCTGCCGCCGTCCCGTGGTGAGGTGCTGGTGGGCAAGTTCCTCGGCCGGAGCGGCGTGGTCGCCGTCGGACTCGTGCTCGGGTTCGCGGTGTCGGGGGTCGTCACACTCGCAGTCTACGGCACGCTCCCGCTGACGGCGTTCGTCGGGACGACGGCGCTGACTGCCTTCCTGGGGGTCGCGTTCGTGGGGATCGCCGTCGGCATCTCGGCGCTCACGGCGACCCGGCCCCCGCGTACCTCCACCCCGGTGTCCGCCTGGCTATCCTGCTGGCCTGGACCGTCCTCCCGCTGGTCGTCGGCTACCTCGGATTCCGCCGGGCCGACCTGAGCTAGAACCCGGGCCACAGAACGTCTCAGGATCTCCCGACAGTCGTCGGTGAAGTCAGGACCCTGTCGCAGGCCCGTACCGGGCTACTGTTCGGCGATCCACTCGCGAGCCTCGTCGAGGTCGCCCGCCATCACGTACGTGAACGGAAGGTCCCCGGTCTGGTCGACGAACTGCTCGATCTCCATCTCGGAGATGACGCTGTCGGAGGTGACCGAGACGCTGTACTCGATGCCCGCCTCGATCTCCCGGGGGATCCACTCCTCTTCGAGCCACCGCAGGTCTTCCTTGTCGTGGGCCTTGATCCCGCTGGAGTCGACGACGAGTTTCGTGGCACCCTCGCGCTCGATCACGTCGAGCAACTCCTCACAGCCCGCGCGGAAGTCCTCTCCCGCCGCGAACTGGTCCCACGTGAAGACGAGTGCCCCGATCTCGCTGTCTCTCTCGATCGTGTAATGCTCCGCGTCTGCGAGTACCTGCTTCGGCATGGCCGAGAGAGGTCAGTTCTCCGTATTCAAACCTTCCCGCCGAGTATCAAGGGAGAGAATCAGCGGATCACGGTCGCGTCACTGCTCGGCGATCCACTCGCGAGCCTCGTCCATGCTGCCGGCGAGGACGTACGTGTAGGGGAGGTCGGCGGTCTGGTCGACGAACTCCTCCATCTCCATCTCCGAGATGACACTCTCCCCGGGGTAGGAAACGCTGTATTCGATACCTGCATCGATCGTTTTGGGGATCCACTCCTCCTGCAGCCACTCTTTGTCCGCCTCGTCGTGGGCCTTGATCCCGCTGGTGTCGACGATCATCTTCGATTTATTCGCGTCCCTGATGACCTCGAGGAGGTCGTTCGCCCCGTCACGGAACTCCTCACCGGTGACGAACTGTTCCCAGGTGTGAATGATCGCGTCGATCTCGTCGTCGATCTCGATGGTGTAATTTGCCGTACTCGCTGCGACTTGCTTCGGCATAGTCGAGAGAGGTGGTTCTCCGTATTCAAACCCCGCCCCCCAGTATCAAAAGAAAAAATTCCCGACTCCGTCCGCGTACTGCTCGGCGAGCCACTCGCGGGCCTCGTCCGTGTCGCCCGCCGGCACCTGCGTGGAGTCGCCGTCCGTGACCTGGTCGACGGACTCCTCCATCCCGGCGACGACGCTGTCGGCGGTGACCGAGCCGCTGTAGTCGATGCCCGCCTCGATGATTTTGCCATCCACTCCGTCTGGAGCCACTCTCTGTCCGCCTCGTCGTGGGCCCTGATCCCGCTCGTCTCCACGACCGATTTGTGCCTGTTCTCGCGGTGGACGACCCTCGGGCGGTGGTTCGCCCCGTCGCGAAACGTCCGGCCGGTCACTCACCTAATATCGTCTGCTGCAGATCGGGCGCGGTCTCGCCGGGTCCGGTCGACTGCTCACCGCCCGATACGACCCACCGACCACCCGGCCGCTGTTTACCACCCAGTAAACTTTTAACCTTCTGGTCAGACCGTGTGAGTGAGTATGACACGAACAATCATACAGAACGGGACAGTCGTGTCCCTGGACCCGGACGTGGGAGAGTTCGACGAGGCGGATGTCCTGGTCGAGGACGGCGAGATCGTCGAGGTGGGGCGCGGGTTGAGCACCGAGAACGCGGAGGTGATCGACGCCAGCGACCACATCGTGTTGCCGGGCTTCGTCGACTCGCACATCCACCTCGCACAGACCCAGGTCAGAGGGGTCGCCGGGGACTGGTCGCTCATGGGCGAGTACTTCGAGCACATGCTCGGTAACATCACCGGCCTCTACCAGCCCGAGGACATGTACCTCGGCGGTCTCTTCGGCGCGTTCGAGAAACTCCACACGGGAACGACCACGGCGCTGGACTGGTCGTATCCCAACACGCTCGAACACGGCGAGCGAGCCCTCGACGCGCTGCAGGACGCCGGTCTGCGCGCGGTGTACACCTACGGCCCGCCGGGCGACGACGCGGCGAAGTGGTGGTTCGAGAGCGACGTCGGGCTCCCCGAGGAGAACATCCGTGAACTCCACGACGAGCGGGTCCGCGACGACGACCTGCTCAGCCTGGCGCTCGGACTCCGGGGGCCGGACTTCTGTGTCGACGAGACCGCGCTGGCCGACCTGGAACTCGCCCGGGAACTGGACGCGCTCGCGACCATCCACATGGGTGCCGCGCAGTGGACGTCGTCGGTCTACAGTGGAGAGTATCAGGGATTCGGCTGTCTGGCGGACGAACTCGGCCCCGACGTCAACGTCGCCCACGGGAACCACTTCGCCCAGGAGGATGTCGACCACGCCGTCGAGCAGGGCGTCTCCTTCTCGGCCACCCCGGAGGTCGAGATGCAGATGGGCCACGGCATCCCCGTCACCGGCAAGGTCCTCGCGGCCGGCGGGCGCCCGGCATGGGGCGTCGACGTCTGCTCGAACATCAGCGGGGACATCGGCAGCCAGATGCGGGTCGGCATGCAGGTCCAGCGGATGTTCGACAACCAGGAAGTCCTCGAGGGCGGCGAGGAGGTCACCGAGGTGAGTATCCCCTGCCGGGAGACCCTGGAGATGGCGACCATCGAGGGCGCCCGGGCGCTCGGCCTCGAGGACGAGATCGGCACGATAACCCCCGGCAAACGGGCCGACCTCGTGTTGTTGCGGGCGAACGACTTCCTGACCGCGCCATCCTTCGACCCGGTCCAGACCGCCGTCTTCCAGGCCGAACCCGCCCACATCGACACCGTCCTCGTCGACGGCGAGGTCGTCAAACGCGACGGCGAACTCACCAACCCGCTGGTCGACGAGGAGTTCGACCGGTTCGTCGCCTCCGGCGAGCGCCTGGTCGAGGAGGCCGGCCTGGAGTTCTGATGCGACTCGGAACCTACGCGGCGGGCGGCGCGACCTGGCCCGGTGTCCGGACCGACGCTGGCGTCGTGAACCTGCCCGAGGCGGGCGAGGCGGCCGGCGTCGACCTCCCGGCGAGCACGAGCGACCTGCTCGGGGCCTGGGAGTGGCGCCGCAGGGTCGACCTGGCCGTCGAGCACGCCACCGGGACCGGAACGGGCGTCTACGACCCCGACGACCTGACGCGACGCGCGCCGGTCCCGGACCCGGGGAAGATCGTCTGTGTCGGCCTGAACTACCGCGACCACGCCGAGGAGGGGGACAATCCGATCCCCGACGAGCCGGTCCTGTTCGCGAAGTTCCCGACGACGGTCAACGACCCCGGCGGCGAGATCGCGTGGGACCCCGACTACACCGGGAAAGTCGACTACGAGGCGGAACTCGTCGCCGTCGTCGGCGAGGAGGCTCGGCGGGTCGAGGCCGACGAGGCGATGGCTCACGTCGCCGGCTTCACGGTCGGCAACGACGTCTCCGCGCGGGACCTGCAACACGGCGACGGCCAGTGGGTCCGCGGGAAGAGCCTCGACGGGTTCGCGCCCACGGGACCGGAACTGGTCACGACCGACGAGGTCTCGGACCCCCACGACCTCGACATCTGGACCGAGGTCAACGGCGAACGCCTCCAGGAGTCCAGCACCGACCAGTTCATCTTCGGCGTCGACGAACTGGTGTCGTTCTGTAGCCGGGCGTTCACGCTCGAACCCGGCGACCTGCTATTCACGGGAACACCGCCGGGCGTCGGCGTCTACCGCGAACCGCCGGTGCTCCTGGCGGACGGCGACGAGGTGACCGTCGGTATGGAGGAACTGGGCGAGTTGCACAACCACTGCGCGTTCGAGTGAGCCGCGTGCGACGCGCGAGGGACCGCTACGCGCGACTCGCGAGGGACCACCGCGGGCGACTCGCGAGGGGCTGTTTCCCACGTGTACGCCTCCCGCCTCTCGGCAATGTGGCGGGACGCCGAGCAACCGCCATCTCCATAAAAGAGGCTTCTAAGAGCCTGTATCTCCAATTCTGGCGCAAGATTGATACGCGTCTGCCCACTCGACAGCACATGGACTCGAACCAGGATTCGGAGTTCGGAGGGGCAGACGTCCTCGACGTGATGCGCCGGGCGAATCGGCGAGAGGACTTCAGTGCGCGCCGTCCCGCCCAGTACACGAACTGGGTCGACGAACAGCTCTCCTGGAAGGAGACCTGCTACGTGGGGAGCTGGTCGTCGTTCGCGAACCTGTTGCTCGAGGGGCCGGAGGCCATCGACCTCCTGGCCGACCTGAGCATCAACTCCTTCGCCGACTATCCCGTCGGCGGGGGCAAACACCTCGTTCAGTGTGACGAGAACGCGAACGTCGTCGCCGAGGGTGTCCTGGTTCGCGAGGGTGAGGAGACGTTCGTCGTCCACGGCGTGCCGGCCTACTGGACCGCCTACAACCTCGAAACCGGCGACTACGACGCCACCCGCGAGTTCAGGGACACGTTCAACTACGGGATACAGGGCCCCAACTCGCTCAAGGTCCTGGACGCGCTCGCGGACCACTCGTTGCGTGACGTCGGGTTCATGCGCTCGGGCGAGATCGAGATCGCCGGCGTCGACGTGACTGCCGTCCGCTTCGGGATGTCGGGCGAGATCGGGTTCGAGCTCCACGGCCCCGGCGAGCACAGCGAGACGGTCTGGAACGCGATCCTCGAGGCCGGCGAGGAGTACGGCATTCGGCGGCTGAGTTCGGGGACCTCCTCGATCAACCAGCTCGAAGCGGGTATCCCGTCGCGGGTTCGCGATTTCGTCTCCGCCATCTTCGGCGAGGAGATGGCCGACTATCGGGAATTCCTCCGCGAACACCAGACGCGGGACCTGATCACCCACGCCGTCGAGGGGAGTTTCGAGGCCGACGACATCAGCGACTACTACCGGACGCCGGTGGAACTGGGGTGGGACCGATACACGAAGTTCGACCACGACTTCGTCGGTCGGGAGGCACTCGAAGCGGAGGCCGCCGACCCCGAGCGGGTGCTGGTGACCCTGGAGTGGGACGACGAGGACGTCGTCGACGTGTACGCGTCCCTGTTCCGGGAGGGACCGGCGTTCAAGTTCATGGAGATGCCCCACCAGCAAAAGCGGTCGATGATCGCCGACCGCGTCCTGAAAGACGGCGCGGACGTCGGCGTGGCGACGATGCGTGGCTACAGTTACTACTTCCGGGAGATGCTCTCGCTCGCGACCGTCGACGTCGAACACGCCGACCCCGGAACCGAACTGACGGTGCTGTGGGGCGAGGGGGAGAACCCGGCCAGTCCGACCGTGGAAGACCACGTCCAGAAGGAAGTCCGGGCGACGGTGGCGAAGACCCCCTACAAGGAGGACAACCGCCGGAAGGACCTCTCCCAGGAAGAGTGACCCACTGAACACCGACCGTGGCGCGCGCCGTCGAGCGTGCCGAACGTCGTGAGGGCCGCGAGACGTATCGTGCGAGGGACGAGCAACGCAGGTCGGAGGCCGAGTAGCGCAAGAGGTTGGGGAGGTGTGAGGTACACCGTCGCGATCGAACCATCCGGCGTCTCCGTGACTGTATCCGTAATCGAGAGATGGAAGCCCTCGACGCGCTCGCGGTCGCTGAGCGGGATATCCGCGCTCTCAGCACCGCCCGCGCGGATAGGGCCCGCTCAGGCGACTCCGCTCACTGCGGTCGCCGCGAGCCCGTCTCGCCCTTCCAGTCCGCCAGGACGAAATGTGTGAGGCCAGCCACCGAACGTTCCACGCTGAGACGGCCTGTGCCACCAACATCTTCCCTGGCGGACTGAAAGGGCGAGGGCCGCTCGCGTTCATGTAGTCGCCTGAGCGACCCCTATCTGAGCGAACGAAGTGAGCGAAGATCTGTCGCTCAGCGACCGCGAGCGGGCCGAGGGCTTTCAACGCATCATGCCTTGTTGAACGCAAGACAGCGTCGGGATGGGGTTGCTGATCTCCAATTTCACGGCGCTAGAGACGGCTTTTCGACCTCAGAAGATGCAGTCGCTGT